>JAERMT010000782.1_pt1 | contig 16071 bp, 15 predicted proteins | sample 9267081 | NCBI WGS metagenome assembly JAERMT01 (sample SAMN17071939, study PRJNA684904) | human gut metagenome | isolation source: diarrhea sample from child under the age of five | host: Homo sapiens | place: South Africa: Mafikeng, Mafikeng Provincial Hospital | collected 2019-09
GTGTAGTATACTTTGGCTTTGTAATACGCGCCTTCGAGCGCTTGCGAGCGAACCGTTAGGAACAGCATGGATTGGATTAGCCTGTACCACTTTCTTTTCGAGACATATGCCGGCATGGGCATTATGATCGGTGCGGGTCTTGTCATCAGCCTTATCGCATGCATCATCATGGAACGTCGCACCCGCAAAACGTTCGTCGACCGCCCGAAGGGCAAGGACGACTGGTCCTTCTTCGACGATGACGACGAGGAAGACTCGGAATAACCACGCGGCGGCCACTCACTCACACCTGCCGCCGAACCGCCCCGCAACGCCAATACGCGGGGCGGTTTCTTTTTTGCCCGAACGCAAAAGAGCCCGCAAGCACGACGCTTGCGGGCTCTTCGTTTCCCTTTTTGAAGCTACAGCGCGAAGCCGATGGCATCCAGCACGTACTTCGGCACCATGAAACGTACCGTCTTCTGCGGGTCCACCATCTGGCACACCTGCACGTCGGCGACCAGCGACAGCAGCATGACCAGGTCGGCCTCGGACTCGTTCGTGCGAGAAGCCAGCAGGTCGACCATCTGCTGAACGGCCAGCTCAGCGGCCGCATCCAGCGATTCCGCGGACACGATGATGCCGAAATGCGTGTCGTTCTCGATCAGCGGGTTCACCAGCTTCAGCTCGGGCATAGCCGTCAGCGTGACGGTGGCGTAGCCCGCAACCTCGGCGCCGGAGACGCTGACCTCGCCGTCGCCCATGGCCGCGTGCATGTCGCCGCAGCCGAACAGCGCACCGTCGACCGCAACGGGGAAGTACAGCGTGGCGCCGGTGGTGATCGCCGTGTTATCCATGTTGCCGCCGTGGCTGCCCGGCGTGCCGCAGTTCACCGGCTCGCCCTCGGGAGCCACGCCGATGACGCCGATCATGGGGCGCAGCGGAATGTTCAGACGCTCATCCCAGGCCAGCGTGTTGCCCTGGATCTTGCAGTAATGCGTGGCCCACTCGGTGAAGCGGTTGCCGCACACGCCCTCGTCCTGGCCAGTAGCGGAGCAGGTCTGCTCATCGAACTCGATGTTGTCGATGCGCACCTTCAGCGCGCCGCCCGCCTTCGCGCCCTCGACGAACACCGGGCCGGTTGCCGGGTTGACGGCGTCCCAGTCCAGATCGTCCATGGCGTCCTGAGGGCCGGTCAGCTGGTTGCTGAAGCAGTCCTTCGTGCGGATGCGAATCGTCTCGCCGGACTTCACGGTCAGCACCGGCTCAAGATCGCGGTCGAAGAAGAACAACGTCTTATCGTCGTTAAGCTCGATCATGGGGGGTTTCCTTCCTATCCATGTAAGGCCGCGGCACCGCGCCGTCGGCCGTTCTTGCGTTATCCCGCAACGCCGCTTCGTCCTAACGTCAAGGGCGAAAGTTATTCGTCGCTCTCGTCATAATACTCGGGGTCGGGCAGAAGATAGGCGGCGAACAGCATAATGCCCGAGGAAACGACCAACGAAGCCACATCGGCAGGGTCGGTGAAGGCGGATGCGGAAGGAGCCCCGCAAATCGCCGCCAAAACGAACCCGGCCACCAGCACGGCTGCACCTGCCAGCACGCCGAAGGACGCGAACAGCCGCGTAGGGCGCCAACGCAGCAGGGCGCACGCACCCGCCGCAAGCACCCAGCTCGCCGCCATGATCCACGTGCCCGGTTCCAACAGCATGGCCGCCATCCGGTCGATCACCGCATCGCTTGCGAATGCCGCCGTCGAGAAATGCCAGGTGGCAAGCATATCCCACCCCATGAACGAGGCGCTTCCCAAGCCTGTCAGCATGAACCCGCATAGCACTTGGAACGCCGCGGTCGCCATCGCCGCAACCGGGCGCAGCGCAAAACCCGCCGCCAACGGGCCGAGCGGCCCCAACCCGATCGCACCGGCAAGCGGCGTCGCCAGCGCGGCGTTCGCGGTCGCGTCGCCCGCACGGCCCAGGTACCACCACCATACGCCGGTGCCCGCCAGCAGCACGCATCCCGCAGCAGGCACGCCGCACATCACCAGCATGGCCGACAGGGAGACGAACCCCAACAGCGCGCCCAGATGAGGACGAAGCGCGCCGGCAAGCGTGATGAGCAGCAGCAACCCCCAGAACAGGGGGTTGGCAAACCCTTCGGTCTGCGAGATGTTCTGCAGCGACAAAAACGCCAGCAGCGCCGACCCCGCCGCGCCGCACGCATGCGAGCCGAAGAACACCAGCTCGGGGGTGATGCGATCGCGCAACGGGATGCCCGGCTCGCGAGGCTGCGGCTCGGTCTCCTCTTCCTCATCCGGACCGGCCACGATGTCGGCCAACTCCGCACGACCCTTCGCCGAGTCGCCCAAAAACGGCGAAAGCTCCTCCGCAAAATCCGCCACCGACTCGTAGCGTTCCTCACGCTCAGGGTCCAACGCGTAGAAGACGGGGTCGTCTGCGGCCGGGTCAAGGTTGTCCCAGCACAGCGACGGCAGCACCAGCTCGCCGTCCTCGATGGCCTCCTGCGCTTGGAACAAGTTCGGCGCCAAGAAGGGATTCTCGCCCGCCAGCATCTCGTACGTCACCGACGCGAGCGCCCATTCGTCGCACCGCGCGTCAAGGTTCTCCTGGCGCATCTGCTCAAGCGGCATGTAACCGATGGTGCCGCCGCCAGCCACGCCGAATCCCTGCGCGTCGGCCAAGGTCGCCAGACCGAAATCAGTCACCTTCACCTGGCCCGATGCGTTGATGAGGATGTTATCGGGCTTGATATCAAGATGCAGCACGCCGTTCTCATGCGCCACCTCAAGCGCATGCGCCACCGCCTCGAACACGGCAGCGACCACGTCGAGCGTCAGCCGATCGTCGTGGTCGCGCAACAACTCGGTGAGCGTCATGCCTTCGACATATTCCATGATCAGGTACGCCGTGGAATCTTGGATCTCGAAGTCGTACACCGCGACGATGCTCGGGTCCGACAGCATGGCCGCCGTACGGGCCTCGTCCAATCCGGGGATGCGCGAGAGCGTGCGCACCAGCGGGCGGCTGGCAGGGTCGACCCTATTCGTCAGGCTGACCGACTGACCGGGCAAAAGCTGGTTAGGGGATGAATCGGCGCTCGGCGGGTCCGCAGGATCGAATCCCGCAAAGCCGGGCCCAACTTCGCGGGCGGGAGCGCTCGTCGGCTTCGCCGACGCATCGGGGCCGTCGGGGGCCCCAGCATCCTCGACCCCCGCAAAACCCGCTTCCTCGGGCAAATCCTCCCAAGGGGGAATGTCAGCCGGGTCGATGGCGGTCGCCGAAGATGCCGCGGAACCCGCCGCATGCGCGCCCGTTAGGCCGAAGCCTTGAGAACCAGCCGAGCTTTCGCCGCGTTCATCAGGGGAAATATCAAGCGCATCTGCCCCGGGGAGAGCGGCGCGCAACAACTCGGCCTCGGATAGGGGGATGCACTTGATGGCCACCTTGCGCTGGATGCGCGTATCCCATGCCACCTGCACCGTACCGAAGCCGCCGACCCCCGCCTTGGCAAGGGGCTTGTATCGATTGAGTATCAGCTGCGTTTTAGTCATGCGCACATTATATTGCAGGCACTTGCGCGCCATAGGTACATCAAATCCATTCGCTACAATCGGCAGCCTAAGCAACAACAGAAAGGCCGCTGTTGAAAGATAACCGCACGCTTTCGCTCCCCCAGCGCATCGCCGCAGCATTAGCCGCCCTGGCGCTGGCGTTCTCGTTCGCACTTCCCGCAACAGGCTGTACCGTCAGCATCGGCGATAACGCCGCTGGATCCGGCAGCTCCATCAGCAGCTCAGACGGAAGCGCCGGCACGTACGGCGACTCCGACGACGCGCGATCCGCGCAGGCGACCATCGCCGACATCCCTGCGTATACCGGCGCGCTGTGCATCGATATCAACCACGGCGAGCCCGGGTTCACGGCGCAGGACGAGACTCGCGGGACGTTCATGCGGTTCAGCGACCTGGATTTCGAAGGCCGCTGCGGCACCGCCTTCGCGCGCATCGGGCCCGACACCATATCCAACGAGAAACGCGGCGACATCTCGCAAGTGCACCCGAGCGGCTGGGTGCAGCGCAAATACAGCTTCGTCGACGACGGCATGCTGTACAACCGCAGCCACCTGATCGCGCACCAGCTGTGCGGAGAAAACGCCAACGAGAAGAACCTGATCACGGGCACGCGCACGTTCAACGCGGTGGGCATGCTGTATTACGAGGAGCTGGTGGGCGACTACGTGCGCAGCACGGGCAACCACGTGCTCTACCGCGTCACCCCGCTGTTCGCCGCAAACGACCTGGTAGCGCGCGGGGTTCAGATGGAAGCGAAGTCCGTTGAGGACAACGGCGAAGCCGTGCAGTTCAACGTGTTCGTGTACAACGTGGAACCGGGCGTGGCCATCGACTACGTGACCGGCGAAAGCTGGGAATCGTCCGAAACCCCGCAGGTCACCAGCAAAGGCAACGCCACCATCACCACCGCAGCAGCAGCGCGAGCGGATAAGGCAGCAGCGGGAAGCGCCAACGGGAGCAATGCCGACGGCAGCAGCAGCGCCAACGGCAGTGGCGACGGGTCCGGCAGCGGGAGCAACGCCAGCAACGCCGACGGAACCGGCAGCAACAGCGCCGGCAACCAAAGCGCATCCGAGCAGCAGGACTATATCCTGAACGTGAAGAACAAGAAGTTCCACAAGCCCGACTGCTCCGCCGCCAGCGACATCTCAAACGCAAACAAGCAGGACTTCACCGGCACCCGAGACCAACTCATAGCCCGAGGCTACTCCCCCTGCGGCATCTGCAAACCGTAAGTTGACATGGGGAGATCCTCGAGAAGCACGACGAGCAGCCGCTTATCAACGGATCACAGCAGATAGAAATTGCTAGGGAAACAAAAGAAAGGCAAAACGGCGCGGCATTCATCTTTCATCTAAGAGAAACGCCACGGCACTACTTCGGAATCAAACGCAACACTTAAAACGCTTGTACTTCGCGATAAGGAAATTCTCGTTCGGGCGCAACGCCTTCTCTTTAGGCAAAAACAGCGGCGCACCATCAAGATCTGCGTATGATCCGTCCGAAATCCGTGAACTTGCTTCCAGACGCATCGAAGCAGGGTTAATACCCAGCAAATAGCTATCAAATAGCAAGTGAATATCGGAACGCAGCAAAATGCCGTTCTCCACAACATTGCTTTGGGTTCCGCGATAATCAAGGATATGCGCTGCTTGCAGCACCTCGTTCGTATCGAATCCCGTAACCGCGCAATGCCCCTCATAAGCCTCGAGCAGGTCTTTTCTAAAGGTTTGCTGCCCTTGACGCACCATACGACGAGCAACGGAGAAACGGCGGCGATCCTCTTCCATGCTTTCGGGATCGCTTGCCTCGTTTGATAGAGGCCCCTCGTCAACCGTTGCCGACTCCCTCATTTCGGCTTGCGGCGCCGCACTCGCAAACAAATGCTCGGTCTTAGGCGTAACGGGCCCGTGCAAGGTGAACAACTCGTTCTCGGGATTGAACTCCTCAACGAACGCGAGAAAGCGCAGGTACGAACTCGAAGACGAGTTCTGCTGAAGGAACACACCAACGGGAACGCCATCCATCAAGCAATTCACCAGCTTTTGATTCCATTGCATGTCGGTCGTTCCGCCGGAATTGTTTTGATGGGCCGAGTAGTACAAGACCCATGTCCCATCGCCCAAATCGATTCGGGTACCATCGTTGTTCTCGCTATATAAGCTGTTATAGGCAACCGTCACCGTTGCCGCATACCTGTGGCGGCTCGGCACATGGATCCCACGCTGCGCCACATGCTTAAACTTAACTCCAGGCAATGTGCTGCCATGGAATCGAGCGCCTTCTTTCCCCGTTTCATTCATGAACCACGCATACAGGTTTCGATGGCTTTCGGGGTCATCTTCAAGAGGGATCAAACGTAACGCACGCTCGATCGATAGGTTCGTGTATGGAAGGAAGTCATCAACGCACATCGAGCCATCAATGCGCGTCAATGGAAACGGCACTTCCGCCGTTTCCACCTTAGTCGATATGTTCCCATCGCTCAAAGCCATACTGCAATTGTGCCAGCGTCCGCTCCGTTCGACAACAAGCAATCCGACAGAAGAGGTCAATGCGAAGTTTCATTGCGCAGCGGCAAGCTCTAGCTCGCACCCCGCAAACGTTGCACGCCTTAAAACAACGTCCCCTGCCCGAACGTTACCGGGGCTGGCGGTTGCTCTGGGGCCGCCGTTAACGCAAGCCTTTCGCGATTTGCTAGCTTTTGCCAGTTGGCCACCAGGCTGGGCCACGGCGCACGCAACCACCAACGCGCCTCGGCGAACGTTAGCGCCAGGGGCATACGGTTGTGCACGGGCGCAACGTTGGCGTTCGGGCGCGTGGTCACTACCGAGAAGCGACCTTGACCGCATACCGTCGCCAGCAGCAGCGGAGAACCGTCGCCGCTTTCGAAACGATATTGCTGCTTGATTCGCCGCCCCGTTTTCGGGCTGCGTGCCGTTTGGGTCGCATGCGCTTCGAAGAAACCGCCCGTCACCACGATGCCGCGACCCTGCGCGATCGGCTGCTCCCACATACCCGGATTCGGCCCCATCGCCGTTTCCAAGCGCGTGTTGTACACGGGGCGTTGCTGCCATTCAACAGGGAATCCCCAGGTCAAACGCTCAACAGCCAGTTGGCTTTCCGGACCGCGGACGATTACGTCAACGCCCGCGCCAGGGAACGCATCCTCGCCCGGCTCAACCTGCGCTGTCGCGGCTTCACCAGCCATCGGACGCGCAGGCCAATCGGGCTGCGCGTTCACAGGCGAATCCGCCTGCAGCTCGCGCACAACTTCCGCAACCTCATCCCATGTAACGACCGTGAACCTTCTGCACACGACAAACCCCTACTCGAAAGGATTCCGCCAGACCACCGGCACTACTCCGAACTCTTCCTTGAACTGCTGCGTGAGCCCGAACGTCTCGTATTGCATGAGCATGAACACGATTCCCTACCCCTGCTTCTTCTTAGGGTCCGCCCCGCCGCCCTCGACTTTTCAGTTATACGTTTTCGCGATTCGTATAAAGAAGGGGCCTGGAATCTCATCTACTTTATACGATTTCCGGGATTCGTATAACTTAGCGCACGTTTTCGAGCGCTTCTTTATACGATTTCGCGTTCCGTATAAAAACGGGAGCCCCGTAGGGCTCCCGTTCAGCGTGCTCTATTTGAAAGGACTGGCGAAGCCGAAGCTTCGCATTGGGAAACCGTTTCCCCGGTCAGCGCGGCAGTTGCTTGCGCGGCTGCTACTTCTCTTCCTCGTCCTTCTTGTCAGCTTCGGTGATGCTGCAGTTGGTGATGAGGATGAGCGAGGCAACGGAGGCAGCTGCCTGCAGGACCGTGACGGTGACCTTGGCCGGATCGGCAACGCCCATGGAGATCATGTCGCCGTACTTGCCGGTCTCGCAATCCAGACCGAAGCCGGGCTGTGCCTCAAGCGCCTTGGCAACCTCGACGTCGCCGTTATAGCCGGCGTTGCTGCACAGCGCGCGCATGGGCTCCTCGAGCGCCTTGCGCAGGATATCCACGCCGAAGCGCTCCTCCTCGTTGGCGGCTTCCACCTGGTCAAGCGCCTTGGACGCCTGGATCAGGGCAACGCCGCCGCCGGCCAGCAGGCCCTGGCTAGCAGCCGAGCGCGTTGCGCGCAGGGCATCCTGGATGCGGCTGCGGATCTCGTTCATCTCGGTCTCGGTTGCAGCGCCGACGCTCATGACGGCGATGCCGCCGGACAGCTTCGCCAAGCGCTCGCGCATGACGTCCAGCTCGTAGTCGGAATGCGGGTTCTTCAGCTCGTTACGGATGGCCTCGCAGCGCTTCTCGATGGCCTCCTGCTTGCCCTTGCCGCCGATGATGAGCGTGCGGCTCTTCGTGATTTGCACGCTTGCGGCACGGCCGAGCATGCTCTTCTTGGCGTCTGCCAGCGACAGGCCGCGCTCGGGGGAGATGACCTCGCCGCCGGTGAGGATGGCCATGTCCTCCAGTTCCGCCTTGCGGCGCTCCTCGGCGCCAGGGCACATGACGGCTGCGCTGATGAGCGTGCCCTTCTGGCGGTTCATGAGCAGGGAGTTCAGGGATTCGCCGCGCACGTCGTCTGCCACGATGAGCAGCGGATGGCCGGACTGCATGACCTCCTCCAGCACGGGCACGACGTCCTTGAAGTTGTCAGCCAGACGTTGATCGGTGATCAGGATGTAGGGCTGCTCAAGTTCGCCGGTCATGGAGCCCATATCGTCGGCCATGTACGGGGAGATGAAGCCGCGGTCGAACAGCATGCCCTTCTTGACTTCCAGGTCGATGCCGAACTTGGTGGACTTCTCAACGGAGATGACGCCGTCCTGGCCGATCTCGTCCAGGGCCTCGGCGATCTTCGCGCCGATCTCGGGGTCGCCCGAGGAAACGGTGGCGATCTCGGCCATCTGCTCGCGCGTGGTCACCTGCGTGGCGGCCTTCAGCAGCTCGTCGGATGCGACGTCGGCGGCCTTCTGGATGCCGCGGCGCAGGGCCAGCGGGTCATTGCCGGCGGTAACGTAGCGCACGCCCTCGCGCACGATGGCATCAGCGAGCAGCGTTGCCGTGGAGGTGCCGTCGCCAGCCTCGTTGTTCGCGGCGGTTGCTGCCTCGCGGACCACCTGCAGGCCCATCTTCTCCACGTGGTCGTATGCGCCCACGTGCGCAGCAACGGTAGCGCCGTCGTTGGAGACGTTAGGATGACGCTCGCCCTTCTTGGTGATGCCGACGTAACGGCCCTTCGGGCCGATGGTCACGCGCACCGCGTCGGCCAGCTTCGCCACACCGGTCGCAAGCTTCTCGCGCGTCTCGTTGTCGTATGCGATTTCCTTAGCCATGCTATGAGCCCCTTCCTTGAGCACGTGCATAACGATATTTGCTACCAAAGAAAGTTAGCACTCTTTGTCCACGAGTGCTAGATGCAGGCAGGTATTTATGGGAAACGGGAGCGTTTCGTTACCTATTTAGGCTTCCAGCCACGCCGCCAACGGCTCGGGGGAGTCGAACACGTCGCAGTTGCTGCGCCAGTCGGTAGAGTTGAGACCCGTGGCGGTCGCGCGGTCGAGCATCTCGACCAGCGGGTCGAAATAGCCGCCCACGTTCAGGATGGCGCTCTTCGCATCCAGCTCGCCGGCCTTCACCTGGGAGACGATGTCGAAGAACTCGTCGAACGTGCCCAGGCCGCCGGGCAAGGTGACGAACGCATCGGCCAGCGAGGTCATGCGCGTCTTGCGGGTGGCAAGGTCGGATTCGCAGATCAGCTCGGTGCACGGGTACACGGGGCGTCCCTTCTTGTTCAGGCCCTCGGTGACGACGCCTATGACGCTACCGCCCGCGTCACCCACGCCGTGCGCCACCGCGCCCATCAGGCCCACGTCGTAGCCCCCGAACACCAGGCCGTGCCCGTGCTCGGCCAACGTGCGTCCCAGCTCGTAAGCGGCATCGATGTACAGCGCATCCAAATCTCGGCTCGACGAGCCGAACACGCAAACCCTCATGGCGAAACCCTTTCAACCGAAAACAGTAACGCGCCCTAGCCTACACCATCGCGCAGCGTTTCGCCTACACGCCGCCGCCTTTGTCGTGACCGGGGGCACCCTGTTCGGGCGTACGAGCTTCAACTTTGCCGCGCGAATTGTCGGCCTCGGAGAACCACGCGTCGCAAAGCTGCTGGTAGGAACTATCTTCCCGCATCGCACAAAGCGCCTGCGCCACAGCCTGCGCCAGCGCCTCGTTGCCAGCGTCGAACGCCAGCGCATAGCCCGCGTCGGCCCCTTCGATGTGCTGCACCACATGCTCATCGCCATACGACACGCGCAAGTGGTAGTTCGCGGCCTGCTCATCAGCCACAACGGCATCCACATTACGCGCCTGCAGCGCCGAAAACAGCTCACCCACGTTGTTGTACTCAACTAGTTGTACATCAGCAAGCGAAGATGCCGCCCATGCAGCGCCGGGTGAGCCTGCAAGCACGCCGACCTTACATCCGCCCAGGTCATCAACGCTTTCAACAGCGGAAGACTTCTTTGCCACCAAGCATTGGCTCACGTCTACGAACGGAACGCGCACCATGCCCGACGCGTCATCTGCAACAACGCTGCCAACCTGCCCGCTTACGGCATCCGCCACCGTCATGGCCGCGTCGGCCCGCACCTGCGCACCACGAACGGTCTGCCCTGCCACCTGCGCACGCGCAAGCGCCGCATCAGCCGAATCTGCCTTCGACCAGGCAACTTCAACGTCAAGCCGCTGCGCAACCGCATCCATCAGCTCGCAGCCGAACCCCGTTTGCACGCCGTTGGCATCCTGAAAATACGGCAGGCAGTCCAACGGGCACGCCACCGTCAACGCACCCTCGTGCACCAGCGACAACTCCGCCGCCTGCTTCTCGACACCCGCCGACGCACCACCTTGTGCATCCGCCCCCGAAACAGGGCTGAACCCGGCGCACCCGCCGAGCCCAGCAACCAGCGCCACGCACAGCGCAGCGCTTCCTATAACGCGGCGGCAACGCGCCGCCACTACGCAGCCTCTTCCACGCTGTCCAGCAGCTCTTCCAGCAGGTCAGCGTCCTCTTCCACATAGCCCATGACCAGCTGGGCCAAACCCTGGTAGAACATGGTGCGCGCGAAACGACGCATGTCTTCGGTCATCATGGGCAGCCAGTTCAGCAGGTGGTCCTGCGCGAACTTCTGCTGCGTGCGCAGTTTCTCGATGGCCTTGTCCTCGTCGCCGGCACGCAGAGCCTCGGCCGTGCGCATGGCCATACGCTGCATAAACTCCAGCTCAAGGGCAATGTGGTCCTCGCCCTCGGTCCAACGACCACGCTTCAGGTTGTTCTCGCGCAGCGTTTGCAGCACCTCGGCGCGCGCTTCCTGCATCATCAAACGACGCTCGGAGGTGTACACGCTCTCAAACGGATACGCCGCAGAAAAGCCGTTCACGCCGTGACCGATGAATGTGCGCACGTAGTCGATGGCAAGCTCGGTGATGCTGTCGTCCCAGCTGGTGCGCAGGTAGTCGTACAGCATGTGGTAGCCCTCGTCCACCTTGGCGCTGCTCGTAGCGGCCGGGAAGCGCATGCCCTGCAACTCCGTCAGCGCAGCCTTGTCAACTTCCTTCAGAAACAGGCGCGCCATCAGGCCGTACGTACGAGCGCGGCCATCCATCAGCGCAGCCAGGTCCATCTCTTCCTCAGCAGCGGGTGCTGCAGCCATGTTCTCAGCCATCGGTTACTCCCCCTTCTTCGCACACGCGGCCTCAACCTCGGGGATCATCTTGCGTCCCAGGTCGGTCAGCTGCCACGAGTGATCTTTCCAATGCAGCGCGTCGGTTTTCTCCAGCATGTCAATGAAGTGACCACCGAAGCGGCGCGGGCTTTTCACCACGTCGAACCCGTCCACCAGCGTTTCGATGTCGTCCTTCGAACGCGGCGCGGCATCCACGAAGTTCATGACCGCGCGGTATACCTCTAGGTACTTCACGTCGCGGTTGAACACCATGTCGCGGAACGCCGAACCATCAGTCATCTGGGCGAACACGGCGCTGCCGGCCTCGGTGGTGCGCCACGTGGGGTCAACGCGCTCCTTGATTTCCAGGTACTCAACGCCCTCGGCCGCGTCCTCGCGCTCTTCGGACGTTTCCGGCATCTCCAGCTCAAGCGCTCCGGCGCGCTCCAGCATACGGCACAGCGTGGTGGTGCCGTACACGGAGCGGTTGTCGGCCTGCAGCGCGTCAACCTTTTCCGTAAGCTCGCTGTTCACGCAACCGCCTTCGCACCAACCCAGAATGGAAACCAGCACCGGGCGACGCGCCGGGTTGTGATCGAGCATAGCCAGCACGGCCTGCACGGCACCGCCCTGGCGCTCGGGGCTGTACACCGACTCGCGCTGCATGTCCTCGGGCATATTGCGCATGGTGGGATAGTCCACCGTATCAAGCGGGTTGTCGTCGTCCATGTCCTCCTGGTTGATTTCCAGATCGTCCACGGCCAGCGGGTCGAACTCGTCCTCTTCGTCCCACAAATCAGCAATTTGATTTTCGGCCATCGCAAATCCCCCTGTTCTACGTCGGGCCCCGGCGCACGGCGCAGGGCCGGCCGGCGTTCACCTCGAACGCGCGGCCAATCGCCTGCGAACCACCAGGTCGCAGGCGTGTTTCCTCTTCGCTGCCGCCCATTATAGGAAGCGCGGGAAGCGGGCCATCATCCCGCAAACCCTAAAATGGCGAAGTTGTCGCCACATCCGCGGCATCCAAGGCGCGTGCAGCATCATACGCGGGGGCTGATTCCTCATTTCCCCAGGTCACAGGCTTGTGAATCGGTTGCCTGGGCGGCCATGCGCCCGTATACTGCGAACCACGTTGCCGAAAGCGGGGCTTCCATTCCTCGACTCTTACGAGAAGGGAGGCTCAAATGGCAAACGTATCTTGGGGCAAGAAGCTTCTTGCCATCGCGGTCGCGTGCTGCGCGTGCGCGATGATCGCCGTGCCGGCCTATGCGTTCTACTACGTCCACAGCGATGAGGGCGTCCAGGTGGAGAGCAAGGGCGTGTACGAGGTCACGTGCGTGCTGGACGAAACCGCCCAGGGCGGCGCTGTTCGTAGCGAGCTGGTCATCGTTCCCGAGGGAAGCACGGTCAAGGACCTGCTGAACGAGGATGTCATGTCCAGCGAGAACCAAAACGGCCTTGAGGCCATTCACAACTACGACGCCACCAGCCTGGCCGATTACCTGGCCGGCAAGCAGTACACGGCAACCGTGTACGCCGCCGAGACCCAGAAGCCGGGCACGCAGACCACGCACGACGGTCAGGGCACCACGGGTGAAGACACCCAGCTCAGCCGTTACGACAACGTGGTCATCAAGGTGGCCTAGCGCCCGACGCGCATACGGGCCGGTCGGCCAGCCGGCCCGCGCGCCTTGCAGCCGCGTTCGCAGCCGAGCTGCCGCACGCGCGCGGTGAACACGTGTGCGGCCGAACCGACGGGGCGCAGCCTCGCGGGGAAGCACTCGACGCGAAACTGAATACGCTCGCGCAACATCTCGATATCGGCGGGAGCCATGCTCGCGCAGCATCATCCTCCGGGGATGATTTTTCCATTTCCGCTGGTCAAAAGTCTGACTTTGACGGGGTGATGCCGAAATCACCCCTCATCGCGCGAATCATCCCCCAATCACCCGGTATCATGGGCATCGAAGAGGATGCACAATCCAATACCGGGAGGGGTTTGCGTATGGGGGTACGCGTTCCAAGGATCACGCTCAATGCCGACTTCGGCGACGAGAGCGCATTCGGCGAGCTGAGCTTGCTATCGGTCGGCTACGGCCTGCATCAGGCGTGGGTGTACGCCACCATGTTCGGCACCGCCTCGGTGTTCGGGCCCATGCCCTGCTTCCAAGGGCTCTACGGCAGCAGCGTCACCGTCCCCTACCTGATCTCAACCATCGTCTACGTATTCGCCATGCTGCTCATCGCAGCCACCGACCAGCGCTTCCTGAAGCTGTACACATCTCGCAAGCTGCTCTGCATCGGCGCCGCGCTTTCGTGCGTGGGCTCGCTGCTGCTCTTGACGGTTCCCTTCTTCGGAACCCCCTTGGCGGAAACGGCGTCCGGCATCATGACCGGCATCGGCTCCGCCATCCTCATCGTGTACTGGGGCACGGCGTTCGCCCGCACCGACAGCGCCTCGATCGTGCTGAACACCGCCATCGCCATCTCCATCGCCATCGGCCTGTTCGCGACCGTGCTGCACTATGCGCCATTCCCCGTGTCCGCCATCGCGATCGCCTGCGTTCCGCTGCTTGAGCTGGCTATTCTGCTGAAGAAAACACCCCGACCCTTTCACGAGCGCAACGAGGTGCCCGTCTTCAAGCCGCTGCCCATCAACCGCGGCAGGTTCGTCGTGCGCTTCGGCGCCCCCGTGCTGGTGCTCGGCATCGCCCTGGGCACGCTGCGATCGAACTCGCTGCAGAACCTCGTGATGAAGACCAGCGTGGGCGCGCAGCCGATGCTGCTGCTGGCAGCCGGCTGCGCCACCGTGCTGGTGCTCGTGACCATCATGGCGCTCGGCGGCGGCGACCGCTGGAGCCGCTTCTTCCAGCCCCTCGTGCCGTTCATCGCCGTCACCGTGTTCATCATGCCCCTCGCGAGCACTGAGAACACGGCTCTGACCAGCGTGATCATGCTCGTGGGCTTCCTATGCTTCGAGTCGCTCATGTGGATCTTCTTCGCCGACCTGTCGCAACGCTTCCGCCTGTCGCCCATCTTCGTGTTCGGGCTCGGCCGCGCCATCCTGGCGATCGCCATCATGTTCGGCGCGCTCGTGCCCGTCGCCCTTGCAAGCTACGCGCACCTGCTGCCGTTCGGCGAGCAGGCACTGGTGGTTTTGCTGCTGCTCGTCATCGTGTTCGCCTATGCGCTGCTGCCCCGCGAACGCGAGATCGAGTCGATCATCATGCCGTGCCCCCTGGTCAAAGCCGTGTCCGCCAGCTTCGAGCGCAAAGAGGAGTCCCAGCGCGCTGCCGGTTTGCGCAACTGCGGTGCCTCCAAGGGCATGGAGGCCCTCGAGCAGGGGGTGGCCGAGAGCGCCGAGCAGCGCGAACGGGCGACGGACGACCTGGCAGCAGAAGGCGAAGCATCCGTGCTGGCGGACGCTTCCTCGGCAGCCGTCACCGCGGCCGCTATCCGTGGGGAGGCCGAAGCGGCTTCTTGCGAAGTTCCCGCTTCAGCCGGCAACGCCGCCGCGGACCGCGCCGCGCGTGAAGGCGGCGAAGGCGCGATGGGCGCAGGGGCAGCTGGAAGCGCAGGCGAACCCGAAAGCGCGACGGTTGCACAACCTGCCGGAACCACGAACGGGAACGACGACGCGGCGGACTCGACCGCAACGTCATCCGCCCTGCCCACCGCGCGCGAACGGCAAACAACCCACCCCGCACCCGCGGCGATTGCCGAAGCGCGCTTCGCGAAACCCGGCGAACCGGCGCGCGGCGGCGGCCGTTTCCGCGGCAAATGCGAGACCGTTGCAAACACGTTCCTCCTGTCGCGTCGCGAGACCGAGATCCTGTTCTTCCTGGCCAAAGGCCATAACGCCGCCTACATCCAGGAGAAGCTCTATATCTCGGAGGGCACGGCCAAGACGCACATCCGCCACATCTACCGCAAGTGCGACATCCACAACCAGCAGGACCTCATGCGCATGGTCGAGGACGCGCAGCCGACGGAATAGCGGCGCGAGGCCGGCTTGGCCCAGCGCGGAGCACGACCCGCCAACAACCCTGGCCCAGCGCGGGGCCGGGTTGGCCCGGTGCGGAAACGGCTCGGGAGAACGCGAACGCCGGGGTTTCGGCAACAAACGCATGCGCGGGCGCCGCTCCCGCGCCCTAGACCCCCTCCCCCGCTTTCCCGACGCTTCACCTGGCGATTCCCCGCTTACAATAAAATGACGATTGCATAAAGGACGCCATCTCGCCATTATGTTTGTGGCATGATGGACCATCGGTAAATTCGCGGCTTATCGCCGCCATGATATGGAACAGCGTTGCAAGGAGCGGTAATGGGCATCTTCTCGAAGTTCGAAGGCAAAATGGAGGACACGTTCGAGGGCACGGCGGACAAGATGTTCGACGCCCCCATCTCCCCCGTTCAGATCGCCAAGAAGGCCGAAAAGCAGATGCGCCGCGAAAAGATGGTCGGCGCCGGCAAACAGTACGCGCCCACGCTCTACACCGTGCTGGTCAACCCCGACGATGACCGCCGTCTGTTCGGCTACTACCCCACGCTCGCGGGTGAAACGGAAACCTACCTGGCGGCGAAGGCCTCCGAGCAGGGCCTGACCATGGACGGCCAGCCACTCGTGCGCTTCATCGTCGACGAAGGCCTCAAGCACGGCAAGTTCGACGTCATCGCCGAAGCCGTCGCCGCGCCCATCATCTCCCAGCTGCGCAACGAGGAGATGGAGCGCTACGGCCTGGGCGGGGCGAACGCCGGCTACGGCGCAGCCGCCGCATACCC
>JAERMT010000785.1_pt1 | contig 16061 bp, 15 predicted proteins | sample 9267081 | NCBI WGS metagenome assembly JAERMT01 (sample SAMN17071939, study PRJNA684904) | human gut metagenome | isolation source: diarrhea sample from child under the age of five | host: Homo sapiens | place: South Africa: Mafikeng, Mafikeng Provincial Hospital | collected 2019-09
TTGCAGCAGCATCCACAGCTTGCCAATGTTTCAACTGTCCATCAGCCAACTTAGTTTTCAAGACCTTCATGAAGTTCTTGTAGTCTGCATCGGAATTAATCTTTATCTCACTTAGGTCAAGTCTTCTGTTACCTTGGTCAATTCTCTGCTGCCCTTGGTCAGCCTTCACCTTGTTGATGTCGTTCTGCATATCGTGATACCTCATCTGCTCAGCGAGAGTCAGGTTATTCTTCCGAGCTTCCTCATCAAGAGCAAGTGCCCTCTGATACCCTGCCAGCCATGATGCCCGATTCTTCTCTCTCTGAGAATCCATATAAGCCTTGCGTTTATTCACCGCCTTAGTCATATCCGACTCAGGATTGTGTACCACCTTGGCACCATTGGTAGCGAAGTAGATATTGGATAGCGCACGGAGACCATCACCCAGAGCAGCGATACGAGCCTTGGTACGCTCCTTCTTCTCTCTGTTCGCCCTCTGCTCAGCCGTCTCCTGCTGCTCAGGATTCAACATCTTATACATATCAGCGTAAGATAGCTGCTTTGGCTGTTCTGCTGGCTCCTCCTTCTTCACGATAGGGACAGATGGTTTATCCTCCTCATCACTAGGCACTCCCTGATTCACATCTACACCATTGGCGATGGCTTGTTGTGTAGCGATAGTCTTAGCCCTAGCCGCCTTCATGGCATCATCGGTAGGAGTGGCAGCATTCATCTGGTCAACCTTCTTGCCAGCCGCATCCAGTTGCTGCTGGGTGAAGACAGGAGCCTGAGTCTGTGCCACCTTGTTGGCAGCATCCGCCCCACTCTGCTGCTTGTTGAGCACACTCTGTGTAGTCTTCAAGCCATTATTGTTTCGTAACATATCTGATGCTTTCATAGGCTTATGCTTTAACTTTCTGTTCTTGCAATTTCACTCCAAGGCTATTCAGTTCGCCTTGCGATGGCAACCCAGTAGTCTTCGCCTTCAAGCCAAGAACATCATTCGGATTCTTGGCGATACCATTCAACTGCTGCTGAGTCACATTCATGTTCGGAGCCTTCTTTGCTCCACCAGCACCACTATCAAGCGATGCAGCGATATTGGCAGCAGTACCAGCCACGCCAGCCACCGCATTGGCGGTATCAGCAGCCTTCTCAGCTTCAATACCCATCTGCTGATTATTCAACTGATTCTTTCGCTCTCTATACTGCTGCTCGATGTTATCCTTGCGAGACTCATTTGCAGCCACAATCTGTGAGGTAGTATCGGCAAGAACCTTGTTGTTCGCCTCCTTCACCGCAGTAGTGGAGTCTTCCGTACCACCCATCACCGCCTGTCTGCCCTTGGCAGCCTTGTTTCTGTTCTTAATCTGCTCCTGCATCTGAGTGAGCAATCTTACGGTATCAGCACGCTTGGTCGGGTCGGCATTGTATGTTCTGTCATACCACGCCTGATTTTCTTTCTGTTGCTGGGCAATCATCTGTTCCTGCTTACGTCTCGCCTTGCGGTTAGCTACACCACCAGCGATACTACTTGCAAGTCCAAGACCTGCCCCAATTAATGCTCCTAACATATATATGTATTTTAATTATTAATAATGTGGCAAAGTTAATAATAATAGCCGAAAATCATATTTTATCCGTTAATACTCGTGCTTCTGATTCAATTATTAACGGATAAAACTCGCATATAAATAATAATTAGTACCTTTGCGGCATTAATAGACAAAAGAAATATGGCAACAGAAAGAAATTCTAGAGGTCAGTTCGAGAAAGGACGAGCAAAGACTGGAGGTAAACAGAAGGGATATGAATCTCCTATCAAGAAGGAGTTTCGTGAACTCTGTGCCGATTTTTCCAGAGAGGCTTGGGATGATTTCATGGAAGCTTGGTATAAGTGCGAGCCTAAGGATAAGGTATCAACCTTTATCAAGATACTGGAGTTTAATTGTCCTAAGCTACAGACCGTCACTCTTGACGATAAGCGTGAGGTTCACAATGCCCTCACCGAGAAGTTAAGACAGATGTCAGAAGAGGAAGGTTAAATTGAATTTATCATAATTAAGAAGAACGATTGTTTTTTCATAGGTTTTAGGTTTAGTGGTTTTAAGATTGTAAGTTAGGATAAGAGTAAGGGGAATGCGTGAGCACTCCCCTTCTTGTTTCCAATTCTTTCCAGTTGTTTCCAAATTGGAAAGATTCACTATCAGCGACCGCCTCTAGCCCTTCTATCCCCAGCCATGTCCGTCTTGGAACCACGATTCACCGATGATGGTTTATACCTGATTCCTGCCTTGGTATGTGAAGCATCCATGCCCTTGCGAGAAGCTGCCCCATACTTTTTATCGTGTGCAGCGTTATGACGTGCCAACTCCCTACGCTTAGCCTTCTGAGCAGGGGAAGACTCAAAGCGAGTATCATATTTCTTCTTCCGCTCCCTAGCTGCTGGGTGAGTATGATAATATCTAGCTGATTCTGATACCATAGTTACTCCTTATCTTTGTCTTTATTTTCCTTCAAAGTATCATCAAGATACTTATCAAGAGCCTTAATGCACTTATCAGGAATATTATTAGCATCCTTGTTTTCTTTAACATAATCAATAGTACCACCTACTCCATAGATGATAAGCAGACTCTTTTGTGAAGGAATAAATAAACACCCAAATAACCCAAACACAATAACGAGAAAAGAACCCTTCAACACTTTTTTAACAATAGGCGATGGTTCTTCACCGTCAGTACTGCATAAAAATACCCAAAAGCCCAAAATAGCTAATACAAAAAGACAAAGAACTACAATAATTTCACATAAATCATGTAAATTGCCCAAAACACCTAACCAATATAATTCACTCATAATCTTAAATTTTAATTAATATATCTATCTCCAATAAAGTTCACGATGTTCATTCTTCAACAAATCACCAGTTCTACACCACCAGTCATTCGGACTCGCTTTAAGATACTCCTCAAACTCAGGGCAGTTCTCTTCGTGAGTAAGGATAGGATGAGAGGTTGGCTTGAACTGATGCACACACAGCAAGTCTGCATGATTGCCACCATAAATTCTTGGCGGCATAACATCTTTCGCCTGATGCCACACCTTGTTGAGGTCAATGAGTTCAACCCCATCCAGTTCCTTCAAGGCATCATCAATCTTACCCATCACACGATTCAGGACTTCTGCCCTATCCGTGCCACCCTTAGCAATTAACCACTGGGCATCACTCAGGGCATCTCTAATCAACATATCCAGTTCCATAAGCCAAAATTTTAATGTCTTTTCGATTTCTCAATGTTATATTGGTCACAGATGTCGCAATATGCGCCATAAGCCAAGTTATCAACTATTTCATTGTACTTGTCACCATTGTGACCTTTCACCCAGTGAAAACGAACTCCTGCCAAATGAGCAGAGCATTTCTTGTACAACTCGTAGAGGTCAGGATTCTTCTTTGGCTTATAGGACTTGGAGAGAACCAAGATACAATACTGGCTATCTGTATAAATATCCACGTATGCACCATCAGGGCAAGCGTTCACAGCACTAATTATCGCCAACAACTCCATTCTGTTATTTGAGGTATTCAGTTGACCATGATTCTTTATTTTTAAAATTTCTCCATCTTTGAGAATGATGTATGCCGCACCACCAGCCTTAGTTAGAGACAAGTTGTCACAAGAGCCGTCCGTGTATGCAACATAATGAAGACCATTATCAGGAAACTCCTCTTCAATCTCATTAATGATTGTCTTTTCATGCTGAGGAACTTTTTTTGTTACTCGTAAATGAGGTTTTCTTCCTCTTTTAGCAATCAACACACCATTATAAGCAGAAACAAGTGAGTGCCAATGATTAGGAGCTTCGCCATTTTTCTTTCTCCATCCGACTTTTGATGCAAGATTCCAAATGGCATCAATCCATTCCTTATCATCCAACTTCATTCCACGAGCGCAAAACTCATCGAACTCTTCACGTGTAGGCACGTACACGTTAGGTTGTTTATTATTATTTATCATAACGAAAATATTTATTAAATTTATATTCCGTAGGCTTTAAAATAGGAACTGGTTGCACGTTAGCTGAGGGAAGTAAAATCCCCCTTACCCACAAGTCTTTCATTGTGGTGGAGGATTCACTTGGGTGGAGACCGTATATTCGCCCCTTCCATCGACCTATCACAAATCTATACGTGAATCGGTTTTGCAGCTTTCTGAAATATAGTTTTCAGTCCTTGTCGCACCTTCTGCAATCAATCCTGTGCTTTGCCATGACCCTTCCTTGCAATTTATAGACTCGATGAATCGGAATGTATCTAGCCCATAGTCTTCCATCTTGTCTTGCCATCAAACTCAGGGGAATAAAAAAGAACCCCCGAGTGTTGGTTACGGACAACGACTCAGAGGTTCATATCTTGTAGGCTTGCGCCTTGAAAGGAGGACTACTTTAGTCTGTCAACCGTAACATTGACGATGCAAAGATAGAAACAATTTTTGGAACCGCCAAATGCTAAAAAGTGTTGAATGTAAATGAAATTGGATTTTTAGGGAAATGGATATACATTAGATATACGAAATGATACAATGTTAATCTAAGTTAAAGTCTTTTTAAAAACTAATTGTGAATAAGATTTAATTCGTATCTTTGTTGTGGGCAAGTTAGTTACTTTGCAAAGATTAACACTTTATTGTTGCTATTTTGTTACTCGCCAAAAACAAAGAAATTTATAACTATCTATAAATCAGATATTTAACTAGCGAAATAAATCATATTAGAATAATAAAGATAATTATTTTAAGTTGTTAAACACTTACACATTCTTTTACCACCGTGGTTATCTCTATGCGAAACTCGGTTGGTGTGCCGCAACTGGGCAACTCTTAATGCTTGATTTCGGATGCAAAAGTACATCATTATTTTGAAACCACCAAATTTTTTCGGGATTATTTTTCCTGTTTTTTTCCTTCTTCTAAAGAAGAAGATTTTTCGGGGTAGCAGATAACAAGGAAGAGATACCCTTAAATGGTTAAACTTTCCTATATTTGCATTATAATAGTATCATAATAATAAAATTATAATTATCTTTGCACCATGATTATCAGAAAGATATAAGACTATTCAAAGACAATAAAGAAGATAATAAAGAAGATAATAAAGAAGATTATATACAATGATAGAGAATCCGTTTATTCTGCGAGGATACATATCCGACGCTTACTTCTGTGATAGAGAAAAGGAAACCATCGACTTGATAAGAGAAATCAAGAATGGCAATAACATCACCCTGATTGCACCTAGAAGAATCGGCAAGACAGGGTTGGTGCAACACGTCTATGCCCAGGTAGAAATCAAGGATAAATACTATACATTTCTTGTAGAAATTTATGCCACGAAAACCCTAGCCGATTTCATTCAGGAACTAGGCAGAAGTATTCTGCAAAGTCTGAAACCTAAAGGCACCAAAGTAGTGGAACATTTTCTTAACTGCCTCCACTCACTCCGTTCGTCCATCAGCTTCGACATGAATGGCGTGCCTTCGTGGGGAGTAGATTTGGGAGAAATCACCAGTCCAACCACAACGCTCGATGAAATTTTCCATTATCTGGAGAGCGCTGATAAGCCTTGCATCGTGGCCATTGATGAATTTCAAACCATTAGCAGTTATAGAGAAGCGAATGTGGAAGCCATACTGCGCACTTACATTCAGCACTGTCATAATGCCAGTTTCATTTTTGCCGGATCTCAGCGTAACATGATGTCGGAGATGTTCTTGAGTCATGCCCGTCCTTTCTATCAAAGCACCTCCATTAAAACACTGAAAGCTATTGATAGAGAGGTGTATGCAGACTTTGCTACTCATCTTTTCGAAGAAAGACAGAAGCATATCAAACGAGAAACCATTTATCAGATATACGACCGTTTTGACGGCATCACCTGGTATCTGCAGAGGATGCTCAATAAGATTTTCTCGCTCACGGAAAGGACTGATGATAAGATGATGGAAAGGGCTGATGATAAGATGATGGAACTGGCACTCAACTCGATTATAGATGAGAGTGCTTTTGCATACGAAGCACTTCTCTTTCAATTGCCAGCTAAGCAAAAGGAACTTCTCTTTGCCATCTGCAACGCTGGCAAGGCTCAAAACATCATGTCATCGGCATTCATCAAGAAGCACAATCTTCCTTCCGCCAGTTTTGTACAAGGTGGAATCAAGGGATTATTGGAGAAAGATTTTGTTACAGAGACGGATGGAACTTACGAACTGTACGATAAGTTCTTCGGTGAATGGCTGAAAAAGGAATTATAAAGTATAAAAATAGAAGTATAAAGAATAAGAATATAAACAAAAAGAAGAATATGATACAGCAAGTTGAATTTTCATTGCGCCCGCTTCCTCGCGGCTTTCACCTCGTAACCAACGAGGTGATGAGGAACTTGCCAGCGCTGCCTAAGACGGGAATACTGAATCTCTTCGTAAGACATACCAGTTGCGGATTGTCGCTGAACGAGAACTTCGACCCGGATGTGAGACATGATTTAAAAGGTATCTTCGAAAGACTGGTTCCGGATGGCGACCCAAGGTATCTGCACCAGGATGAAGGACCTACGGATATGTCGGCGCATGCCAAATCGAGCATGGTGGGTGTATCGCTCACCATTCCTATTACCAATGGCAGACTGAACCTTGGTACATGGCAGGGAATTTACCTCTGCGAATTCAGAGAGGGAGGCGGCAGCCGACACCTCATCGCAACGATTATCGGGGAATAATTACTTTAACAATAAAAGGTCGTTGGAACAATACCCAACGACCTTTTCTCAGATTTTCACCTATTTATATATAGATTTACTATTCAATCTATTCTATCACTTCCATTTCTTCCGTTTCTTCCTCTTCTATTTTCTCCTTGATCTCCTTCTCCTTCTTTCCGAACTCCGGATCTATTTTCAGGAAGGCAGTAACCAGGAAGGTGATGGCGCAGCAGGCCATCACGATGATGAAGAACATGCGGTAACCTACCATATCTTTCAGATAGCCAGAAACCATACCTGGCAGCATCAAACCCAGATAGGAGATGCCCGTGCAGATGGAATAATGCGAGGTCTTGAACTTGCCCTGACTGTAGAACAGCATGTAGAGCGTAAGAACCGTGAAGCCGAGACCATAGCCAAACTGCTCTACGAAAAGACAGCTCGATACCACGATAATATCGCTGTTCAGCGAATAACTCAGATAGATGTAAACCACATCCGGCAGAGTGATGGCGCAAACCATCGGCCAGAGCCATTTCTTCATACCGTCGCGGCTCACCAGAATACCGCCGATGATGCCACCCAGCAGCAAACCTATCAGTCCCACCGTGCCATTGGCAAAACCATATTCCTGCGGCGACAAGCCCAGTCCGCCCTGCGAATTAGGACGAAGGATAAAGGTCTTGGTCATCGTATTCAGGAGTGCTTCCGGGAAGCGATAGAGCAGCAAGAAGAGCATCACGCAGATGGTTTCCCCCACCCTGAATTTCACGAAGAAGGTGCGGAACATGTTCTTCAGTTCGTGCGCCACTTCGCCCACCGTTCTATCCGTCTGCACATCCTCCTTAGGGCGCGGCATAAACCGGCTATGATAGAGCCACAGTCCGATGAAGATACCCGCCAATCCGTAGAAGATAAGCGCCCACGAGAAGCGTATCTGGTTGCGGAACATCACCTGGAGTACACCTGCCAGCATCACCAGGAAACCATTCACAAAGATGATGGCGAGGCGATAGAACGTGTTTCGCAGTCCCACAAACTTGGTCTGCGTATGCTCATCCAATTCTATCATATAAAAACCATCCGCCGAAATATCGTGGGTGGCACTGCAGAAGGCGATGAGGAAGAAGAAGCACATCGTTGCCTGGAACCAGAAGGCAGTAGGCAGCGAGAAGGCGATGCCGGCAAGGGCGGCTCCGATGAGAGCCTGCATGGTGAGCACCCACCAGCGCTTGGTCTTCAGCAGGTCGATGAACGGGCTCCACAGGGGCTTGATTACCCATGGCAGGGCGAGCCATCCGGTATAGAGACCCACCTCGGCATCGGTGAGACCCAACTGCATATACATCACCACAGAGAGGGCGGTCACAATGACGTTGGGCAGTCCTTCTGCAAAATAGAGGGTAGGAATCCAAGCCCATGGATTCCGACTATTTTTCTTTGTTACCATCTTACTACATTATTGATAAAGTTTCTTGATTTCTGCTCCCTGATAGTAGTGCAGCAGGATGGCATCATAGAGATACCCCTCCTCGCCCATCACGGCAGCACCAATCTGGCAGAGTCCTACTCCGTGTCCCCATCCGGCACCAATCAGTTCGAAGCGCTGCGGAACACCGTTTTCATCTGCATCATATTTATCTACCACGAAGGCAGAGCTCAGAAGATGAGAATCGCTCAGGGCACGGCGGATTTCCAGTTCCTTACCGATGGTGAAGGTCTTCTCGGTTCCGATAATCTGCAGCTTGCTGATACGGCCGCTCGTTCCTCTCTCCACCGCCTTCATGTCGAGGATGGCACCGAAGTCCATCTTCAGCTTGTCGGCGATGAGCTGCTGCAGCTTCTCCTGGGTTAGGGTCACTTTCCAGCGATAGAAATCCACGGTCTCCTGGTCGTAATCGTTCAATACCTCAGAGAGGATTTTCTTATCCTGCGTGTTGCAGAAAGCAGGCGGATTGAAGCGGATCCACTTCTCTGCCTCATCCTCATTGGTAAGATTAGGAAGAGGAGCATTTTCTGCACCCGATATTCCCAAGGCGATATCTCTCACTGCCGTGAGATAGTTCTTCGGCGTATTCTCCCAGCAGTATTGGAATTCCTCAGTTACTCCGCCGCAGCATTTCGAAAATCGGGCATCGCAAATCTCGCCGCCATCCAGCAACACCTGGCCACGGGTCAGTCTGATAGCCTCGGCAACATGTGGCGAGGTTTCCTTCGTGATGCCCTGGTAGCGCTGGCAGTGGTCATCGGCACACACGTCAAAGAGGGTGTGGTCCTCACGGTCGTACCAGCGAATCAGCGTATCCTCCTTCTTGGTGAACGAGAAGAAATTGTTGCCGCTCTCAGCCACCTCTCTGCGCTTCTGCATCTGCGCCAGCAGCCACGAACGCGAAATCACGGCATGTGCCTTCAGCAGTTCTAGGCTCGATGTAGCACTCATCTCGCTGCTGATTACACTCTCCAGATAGCGCTCCACCGGCAGTTCGTTGATGGCATAGATCTTATCCGATTCCACCACGAAGCGGAGGGCACCTAGGAAGGTCTGCGTCTCCTTGCGCTCCCAGTGGAAGTTCACGCCGATGGTCACGTCGCTGATAGAGAACGAGGCGTCGTCGCTCTGCGGATGGAAGGTGAGCTTACTGTAAAGATTGCCGTTCCACATGATACCTCCCTCGAAGAACTCCACCTCCTGCTCGCCAATCACGATTTCGCCCTTAGCCAGATAAGGCTTGTTCAGCGAGAAATGCACCTTCTGGGCACTCACGATGCCCACGGTAACCTCTGGTTCCTCCTCATTATTATATAGGGCAGATGTAGCCAGAATGGAATCTTCTGCCTCCTTTGCCACCTTCAGCTTGCTCACGATGCTGTTCATCTTCTCCTGGCTCACACCGCATTCCTGCAGCAGTGCCTCGGCACGCTCATCGGTCAGTTTTCTGAAATCCTCCTCTCTTGGGGTGATGATGAGTCCCGACATATCTAGGGCACCCGGCGAAACCATCAGTTGGGCATCGCCATCGGCAAAGTATGCCTCCGGACGGTGCTTCTCTCTCGGAATCACCACCGAGACGAATTCATCGCCCTTTCTCCAAGCCACGATGTTCATCATCGGTTCCGTTTCTCCCCCACGCAGCGGCATGGCTCTGTAAAGACGGTGGAAAAGCATCTCGTCGCTCTCCTCACTCTTCGAGATGATGACGAAGGCTGGAACCACGAAGTCGTGAACCACAGCTATCTTCTCTTCATCGTTCAGAGTGATGACGTCGGTAAGGTTGCGCGAAAGGCGCTGCCAGTTGGACTGCAACGGCAGGATGCCGCTCGTACCTGCCTGGAAATGAAGATGATCCGGGGCAGAGGCACCGCACTTCGGACCGTTATAGAACACCATCAGTTCGCTGTGAAGCGAGAGGAAGCGATGCATCTCGCCATAGTTCTGATAGATGGCCTGATACTGATGCTTGCGGGCAGGAATGGTGAAATGCACCGGAAGAATTGGGAACGGATTCACCAGCAGATGGAAGTTTTCATCTATCTGCTGCGACATCTGCTCCTTTGGTCGGTTGCGGTCGCAGAGGAAGCAAGGGCGCTCGCCTAGCGTCTTCTTGTCTATCTTGGCTCCCGTGCTCACGATGCGGGCAGGGTTCCACTGCAGTTTGATCAGCTCCGAGAGCTGACGGGTTTCCACATGTTTCAGGTCGCGGAAGCGATGGCGGGCATCAGCCCATTTCTCTAACTGTCGGTTGAAGAAGCGAGAGATGCTACTGTCTTCCATGATATCCGCCTTGCCCTGCATCATCTGCTTGCGGGCCATCAGTTCCATGGTGCGCAGACGGTCTTTATAGAGATTGTTGGCATTCACCCTGTCGATGCTCAGGGCGGCATCCGAATTGCCTCCCCAGCGACGGCAGAGATACAGCTCGTCGTAGATTCTGCCGATGCGATAACGGCGAGAGAAAGCCAGTCCCAGGGCGTAGTCCTCACCATAGCTGGTATTAGGGAACTGCATCTGTCGTACCAACGGGGTAAAGAAGGCACGTGGCGCTCCCAAACCGTTGATACGCAAGGCGTTGTTACAACCGTTATCCTCGGTCCATTCCTTGTGGTCGATGAGTCCAGGAGGCAGGGTATTCAGGTCGAAATCGCACATGCGGTAGGCGCCAATCATCATCGCCGCCTTCTGCTCGTAGAAGGCATCCACTATCTTCTGAAGGGTTTCAGGAGATGAATACAGGTCGTCGCTATCCAGCTGCACGGCGAATTTTCCGCAATAGTCGCTGTTGATAGCTACATTCCAGCAGCCGCCGATACCCAGGTCCTTTCTATCAGGAACTATCTGAATCAAACGGTCATCTGCTATTTCATCAAGAATCTCTCCGGTTTTATCCGTAGAATGATTGTTCACCACAATCACATTAAACTTGAAATCCGTTTTCTGCGCCAAAGCACTCTTCACGGCATCGGCGATAGTCTTCTCACGGTTAAACACCGGAATCACCACCGAAGCCTCGTATTCAAACTCCTGTTCGTCGAAATCAGGCAGACGGTAGTAGCTGGTATCCACCAGGGCACCCACCTTGTTAAGATGCTGGGTACAAGCCTTTTCCATCTCAATCTGCACCTCACGGTTTCTAGGGTTCACATAGTCAAACTGCTTTTCGCCGCTCTTTCTGTTATCCAGTTCGTTCTCGGTATAGAGGAACTCATTCAGATGGAAAATCTCTCCCACACGGCTCAGATAGAGACGCAGGTCGTAGAGACCGGCAAACTGATATTCCTGTCTATCCTGCTGGGCGATATAGTTGCGCAGAGCCTGCGCCTTGACGAGCCAGAGACTTCCGAAATCGAAGTCATCTCGCAAACTACCCTGCTGATAATCAATCACAGGATGCTTTTCCAGTTTACCAGATACTTTTTCCGAATCAGATACATCCACTTCGGAAGATGCTTTTTCTGAAGATGCATCATCCTTCACCAGCGAATAGTGGTCGGAGTAAACCATCACCGCTGCGGTATCATCCGCCGTGCGCAGGAAACGCTCCAAGGCATAGAGGCCCCATCTGATAGGGGTGGTCTTGGTGCAGATCATCACGAAGTCGGCATCGGCATTTTCGGCGATGCTCTCCACGGTGTTGCTACTCTCCAGTCGGTCGATAACCACGAAGGTACAGCCGTCTGGCACCTGATGGTGGGCAGCGAAATCGGCGCTCACCATCAGGTTGATATGCTGAACAGTCTTGTTGTCATGAAGTTCTCCGAGTGCTTCTTGGGCCACCTCCAGGTCTTCACATGGCAAGAAAAGGTCTATTTTTTCTCTCATTTCTTTGTTTCTAATTTTCTGTTTTTCGCCCCTTTTCAGGGCTCGAAACCATGATTTTTATCTTTATTTCAACTTATTATCTTAAAATATGTGGCAAAGATAACACTTTTTCGGCAAAAAACACTATCTTTGCAGTATGAATAATGAAAAAAAATATCTTTTGGGCCTTACACTTGCCGAATTGAAGCAGGTGGCTAAGGATCTCGGCATGCCTGCCTTCACCGGCGGACAGATAGCGAAGTGGCTCTATGAGCAGCATGTGAAGAGCATTGATGAGATGACCAACATCTCGAAGGCCAACCGTGCCAAACTCGCTGCCGAATACGAAATAGGATGCGCAGAATATTCTGACGCACAACATTCTGTGGATGGTACCATCAAGTATCTCTTCCCTACCCGAAGCGGAAAGTTCGTGGAAACGGTGTATATTCCTGATAAGGACCGCGCCACGCTCTGCGTCTCTTCGCAGGTGGGCTGCAAGATGAACTGCCTCTTCTGCCAGACCGGAAAGCAGGGATTCGAGGGGAGTTTGCCTGCCGGCGACATCCTGAACCAGATTTACTCGCTGCCTGAGGTAGATAAGCTTACAAACATCGTGTTCATGGGACAGGGCGAGCCGATGGATAATCTCGACAATGTGCTTCGTGCCACCGAGATTCTCACCGCCGATTACGGTTGGGCGTGGAGTCCAAAGCGCATCACGGTAAGTTCTGTGGGCGTGAAGAACAAGCTGAAGCGATTCCTGGAAGAGAGCGAGTGCCATGTAGCGATTTCGATGCACGACCCTATTCCATCGGAGCGTTCCGAACTGATGCCTGCCGAAAGGGGCATGGGTATCGAGCAGGTGGTGGAGTTGCTGAAGAACTACGATTTCTCTCATCAGCGCCGCCTGAGTTTCGAGTACATCGTGTTCAAGGGCGTGAACGACAGCATGCAGCATGCCAAGGCCATCATCAAGCTGGTGAAGGGTCTGGATTGCCGTTTCAATCTCATCCGTTTCCATCAGATTCCCGACATCCCGTTGCAGGGTGTGAACGATGAAAAGATGGAGCAGTTCCGTGATTACCTCACCCAGCATGGTGTTTTCACCACCATCCGTGCCAGCCGCGGCCAGGACATCTACGCCGCCTGCGGCTTGCTCAGCACCTCGAAGAAGATTGGAGAAATCCGACAGCACGAGGATGAGGAGCAGAAGCATAAATAAAAGGAGGGGGAGTATGGACATGTTTACATTTACAATGGTTACGAGTTGCATCATCTCATTATGCATATTGGGATGGTTATACACAAAACCTGGTCAGAAATGGCTTGATGGATTCAAATAAGATTATGGATACATTCACATTTACATTAATGGTTTTTGCCATTGCCGCCGTTTCCCTCGTCAGTTGGCTATATACAAAATCTGGGAAAAAATGGCTGGAAAAGCAATAGGAAGTGTTCAATGAACAAAAAACAAGAACGGCTATATGGGACAAAGAGACGACAAAGAAAAAGAAAAAACAAGAAGAGTTGAAACAGCTAAATTGTGCTACAATTTATGCCATTCTACACTCACAATAACCGTATTGGGAAATGTTGCATCGTTCTTCGGAATTGGTAATACAACATCAGAGATTTCATTATGGTTCATCATTGTAGGCTTGATAGCTTCACTAGCCTTTTTTATCATTGGTTATAACATTTTAAAAAAATAAGAATTATGTTTTACATGGCTTTGACAATGACAATTATCATGGTAATTGCAGTTAGCTTTCTGGCTTGGCTTTATACAAAACCAGGAAAGAAATGGTTAGAGAATCTTTAAAGACTCTTCTTGCTGGCTGCCTCCTGTTACTCTTCCTGGCAAGCTGCAGCACAGGAGGGCGAAATGGGAAACTGCCCAAAAGCACAGGAATGCCTTACGAGGTGGTGCTTGAGGGAGATACCGACAGCATCGTAACCAAGATGCTGACGGAGGATGTGACAGGACTGCCCCAACCCGAACCACTCTGCCGACTGATTCAGGTGAAAAAGGGAAAGACCCGGGGAAACTATCTGCTCGTCAGAACCCGAATCGTCGTGAATATCGGAGAGCGGGATTTCTCCGTCACACTTCACCACGACGAGAATGCAGCGCCACAGAATATCATTCGCATAACCGCCCAATCGGCACAGCAGTTGCGGGAAAGGCTTAATGGCGAGAAACTCCGCCACATCGTGGATGAAGTGGAACTGAAACATCTGGCAGATATCATCTCCGGTAACCCCAGCAAACAAAACAGGGAGATGCAGGACGAAATCAAAAAGATGTTCGGAATCGACATGAAGATTCCTGCAGCGATGAACGCCAGCAAAAAGGCGAAAGACTTCATCTGGATTTCGAACAACGCCAGTTCGGGCATGCAGAACCTGCTCGTGTTTAAAGTGAAGAGTGAAGAACGAAGAATGAAGAATTCAAATGCTTTTCATGTAAATGACAAGGCTTTGATTGATAGCATTCTCCGAACCAATATGCCGGGTGAAACCGACAGCATGTATATGGTGATTCCTCATCTCTCAGAAAGAGGACTCTGGGAGATGAAAGGAGATGCCATGGGAGGGCCTTACGTAATGCATCGCATTCATAGGCAAACAAGCCAGGCAGCAAAGCAAGGCTATAACCTCTACATCATCGCCTTTGTCTATGCACCCGAAATGAAAAAGAAAATATTAATCAAGCAGCTCGAAGCTGCGATTTCTACTATAAAATAAAATTTCATGGACAACAAAAGAATCAAAGTGGCTATCACCCACGGCGATACCAACGGTATCGGATATGAACTCATTTTTAAGGCATTCAACGAACCGGAGATGCTGGAGTATTGCACCCCTATCATCTACGGCTCGCCAAAAGTAGCAGCCTACTATCGCAAGGCGATGAACCTGCCAGCCCAGTTCTCCATCATCCAGAAAGCTGAAGATGCTGAGGATGGAAGAATCAACCTCCTCGCTGCCGTAGAAGAGGAAGTGAAGGTGGATATGGGTATGCCTACTCCGGAATCAGGAGCAGCAGCAGTCAAGGCACTCGACCGTGCCATGACCGACTATCGCGACGGTCTCTACGATGTGCTCGTCACAGCCCCGGTAAGCAGTCAGAACATCAAGATTGAAGGCTACACCTTCGTGGATCACAAAGACTACATCGAAACCTGTCTGGGCGACGGCAGCCATGCCCTGAGCCTGCTCGTAGGCGACGACCTGCGCATTGCCTCCGTCACCGGCAAGACACCACTCACCCAGGTGGCCAAGTCAATCACCCAGGAAAGCATCGTGGAGAAAACCACCCTGCTCTGGCACACCCTGAAGCGCGACTTTCTCCTCACCAACCCACGCATCGCTGTGCTCGCCCTCAACCCAAGCATCAACGAGGAACAGAGCTGCGGCACCGAGGAGCGCAACATCATCATCCCAGCCATCGATGCACTCGCCGAGAAGGGCATCCAGGCATTCGGTCCTTACCCAGCCGACGATTTCTTCGGCAACGGATACTACAACGAGTTCGATGGCGTCATGGCGATGTACCACGACCAGGCAGCCGTACCATTCCACTCCCTCTTCAACGAGGATGGCGTGCTCTATACCGCTGGTCTCCCTATCATCCATACAGCAGCCAACACCACCCCATGCTACTATATGGCAGGCTACAACGAGGCAGATGCCATCTCGTTCCGCAACGCCATCTTCCTGGCACTCGATGCCTTCCGCCATCGTGAAACCAGCGAAGAGGCTTACCAGAACCCGCTGCCAAAGCTCTACCACGAGAAGCGTGACGAGAGCGAGAAGGTTCGCTTCTCCATCCCAAAGAAGCACGTTCCTTCCCCATTTCCTCCAAAGGGCGGAAACAAGCAGAACGGCACCAAGGGAAACAACGAGCAGAATGCCCCTAAGGGAAACAACGGCAATAACAATGGTGGCAACAATGGTAATGCCAACAACAACGCCCCTCAGCCTGCCCAGCAGACCTGTCTCTAATAAACATCTCCGA
>JAERMT010000786.1_pt1 | contig 16060 bp, 15 predicted proteins | sample 9267081 | NCBI WGS metagenome assembly JAERMT01 (sample SAMN17071939, study PRJNA684904) | human gut metagenome | isolation source: diarrhea sample from child under the age of five | host: Homo sapiens | place: South Africa: Mafikeng, Mafikeng Provincial Hospital | collected 2019-09
GACCAGTCCAAAAACCTCCCATTTCTCGTGTCCAAGAAATGGGAAGCAGTTCACCAAAAAAGGGCCCCTCTTCTTGTCTTCGCCGGCTATTGTTCTCGCACGATAAACAGTTGTTCGACATCCCTGCTGTCGGACATTCCCTGGAATGTGGAGGGGTGTCAATCTCTTTATGTAATAGGATTGTCCACATAGAGCGTGACACTTCTAGAAGGGCTGTGACACTTGCGTGATGCCTGTGACAGTTTGAGAATGTCTACATTTTTTCGGAAGGCCGTCTGGCATAGAATTGACGAAAAAAGGGCGGGCCTTCCGAACCGATCGGTTCGGAAGGCCCGCCCTTTTTTCGTCAAACGCGTACGTTAACGTGCGTCTTCCTTGTTCATTGCAGACGCGATATAGGTATTGCTCAGCTGGGTGCCGTTATCATCAAAACGGGCCAACGACACGATCAGCCCCTCTTCTCGCAAACGATGAATCGCGCGGTCTATCGTTTTCAGGCTGATCTGCAGTTTTTTCGCTAGCTCCTGCTTAGTCTCGGAGCACCCCTCCGCCCCGCAGGATGCGATAAAACCGAGCACCCGCAGCTGCGAGTTAGTGAGCCTTCCCGCCCTCTCGCTTAATGCAATGCCACTTCCTACCGTATCCACCACTTGCCAGCCCCCTGCCAATCTAATGTCGCTAGTTATTATGGTACCAACTTGCCGTTCCTCGCCAACCCTCATGGCCGCCGCTTAACACCAACTCAACAGATAGAGTTTTCGTTAGAGAGGGGGGCTACGTATTCCGCGACATAATATATTGTCCACATATAGTGTGACGCTTTTGACAACAAACTGTGACCAACCGCTCTATTCTGTGACAGAGGGGGGCAATCAAGCCCAAAGCAATCACACGAAGAAGCCCTGCTCTGTGCCACTCAGTACCTCAGAGCAGGGCATTATGCATCCTGCAAAACCCCGTATCTAAAAGCTACTCCAACCTAATGTACTCGGACCAGGAATATTCAGGCAATAGCGGCCCTGGAGCTTCCCTTGCGCCATCTCGATAATCGTAGTAATCGCACTCGATGAACTCCGGAACGATTCTTCTCGCTCCTCGATCGCTTTCAACGATGTAGTCGATGCCCAGCTTTCTGAGCTCGGCCATAAGCCGGGACGCAATCTTGCGGCACCTCGCCCTAGACTTCTCATCAGGTTCGCATCCCCAAAGCGCCGTGATGGCGCCGCGGGTGGTAAGGAACGCGCCGCGCCGCTCGATGAGCAGGGCAAGCATCTCCCTGGCCTTCTCGCTCCTGATGTGAACCGCTTCGCCATCAACGTACAAGCAGAAGGAGCCGAACAGCCTTGCGACGACGTGCTTTCTTGCTGTTGCGCCCGCAGAGCAGAAGCCGGCACCCATTGCGCTGAAGTCATAATTCAGGCACAGGAAGTATTTCGCATGCGAAATAGGGACCATTACCAAAGCTACCGATTGAAACACCCCATCGCCGCTGGTCATCGAGAACTTGATCTTACTCGGCCCAGCATTCTCCTCATCACGCTCCGCAGAGCGCGCATCAAGGCAAAACTCCCTTACTGCCTCCCTGTCTTCGAACGCCACGTGCTCAAGAAAGCTTTCTAGAAAGTCATCGGCGAACATCCTGACATTGAGCAGCGCATTGACCAAGCTTTCGTCGTTATGACAGATGTATTTGACGGACTTCTCCACCCTGTCGCATTCGAAAACATCTTCCGCAAAGCTGGAAAACAGCACCTTGCTGAACGACATGACCTTTTTGCTCTCTCGCTGATAATCAAAATCAATCTCGGCCTTGATGCAGAAAAAGCTGCTCGCGAAGTCATCCCCAAGATGGATGCACTCAGCCCACAGATCACAGTCAAAGGTCTTGCCCTCTGACGAGACGATGGTGCATGGCTCCATCCCCGAATACTCATCGAGGTAAGCACGCTTCAAGGCTTTTCGAATCCTGTCACGATCGACCATGGAAACAAAATCGAGCAACGGTAAATCGTTGTTCTCGTTTTTGGCTGCAAGAAGTTTTGTTGCGACACCGCACATTTGCTCGATACGAGGATTGGCTCCACCAGACACCTTAATCACGGCGATCTTCTCACCAGGCGTGGTGGGCTTCGATGCCAGCTGATCGTCCAAGACCTCGCAAACCACAGAATAACCGCGCATGCAGCCGTCGTCACCCTTGATCGACGCCATAGTGTCGACCACCCTGATGACCGTTCCGTCTTTCTGGATCAAGCGATATGCAACGCTCTCGCAACATTCCTTTTCCGCCAATCGAGCGCAGAAGTCGTCGAAAACGGAAGTATCATCCGGATGCATCAAAGCCGTATACATATCCCCGACCAAATCAACCAGCTCGGTTTTCATGTAACCAAGCATTGCGCAGAAATTGTCGCTAAGAAACTCGATATGCACCGGATTTCCCAGATAACACCGATGATAGCCACCGAGGTGGTTCACGATATGCTTTTCCGGCGTAAGGGCGCAAATCGCTTCAGCCGCCTGTGTTTGTGCCATAGCTCATATCCTTCCGCCCTATCTTGATATAAATCCAGATTAATCGAGTTCCTGTACCGCTTGATTCGAACGCGTGACACAAACGTGACAGCCCCGTGACATACGAATTTGCTGAATTTTTTTATTGTTCTTAGCTTCATATATGGCATCAGGAGCGACGCTTTTAATGCAACGAAAACCGCACCCCATCAGCGCGGTAATAAACGATTGTTTTTTGTAACAACCGCAGAAATGAAGGGAGCTGCATGACGAAAAAGCAAACAGGAGCGAAAAAGAGCAACTAGAGAAGAGGCGACGCGCACCCCTCCCCCGTAAATCTTGAGCCAGATTCTCCACTGACTTTTTTACGCGGGATGGCGAACGGTTGATTTCCCGAAGCAAACGATGCGGAGGTCCCATAATCGCAAAAAGCCGCCGACGACCGGTGCGCGATTCGCGCATGCCGATCGGACGGCGGCTTTTTGCGGCGAGCAGATTCGATGAAAGGGTTGACGAAAGCTCGCGGGGTTCCCTATCCGGAACCGCAAAGGACTTCGGCGCAGCGGCGCACAGGGCTCCGGTCGAAGCGGGCGGGACGTAAGACACGGCAGCGCCTCAGACCTGCCGTGCCTTACGTCCCCCAACAACTTCCCTACCTGCGCAAACCCAACCCCTACGCGTGGGAGCGCTTCGAGGTGAGCAGCAGCGCCAGGGCCAGGACGGCTACCACGCCGGCAGCGGCGGCAAGGGCGACGGGGTCGGAGACGCGGAACGCGGGGATGCCGACGAGCATACCCACAAAGTACGGGACCAGCCACACCAGCCATACGACGATGCTGAGCGTATGGAAGCCGCGGCGGGTCCTCTCGCTGCCGCGGAAGACGACGTAGGTGGCCCAGCCGGCGTGGAACAGCATGAGCGCGATGGCCAGGAAACCGGTGACCGGATGCAGCGGGGACATGGCGCCGCCGCTGTTCTGCGCCATCATGGACATCAAGCCGGTGCCCGTGGAGTCGCAGATCAGGCCAAGCCAGAAAAACGCCAGGTGGGAGCGCTTAAGCTCGCCCGAGCGGCGCTCGGAGAACACGCCGATGGTGTAGGCGACCAGCGCAAGGGAGATGACGGCGGAAGCGGTTACAAGCATGGGACTCATATTCAGACCTCCAAAATCGAATGGGTTTGCGGGCGGCGCGCCCGATGGCGCGTTCGCTTTGACGCCATTCATATTGAGGTCCGGCCGTGTGAACATCAAAGGCATGATGTTCGTTTCCGCGCGCTAGTGCGCGTCGTTTGCGTACAACGTGCGTTCTAGCAGGCCAAACAGCACCTTGCAGTCGCCGTCCCGATGATGGAGGCTGCCCATAACGTTCTCGATGACGAACCTGCACACGCTTTCTGCGCTAAACCCGTCGGGCAAATCGGCCGAGATTCGGGCATCATGTTCGTAGATTTGCATGAGGCCGTGGAGGATGTGCTCGATCTGCTGGGACTCGCGCAGGCGCGCGGCGGCCTTCTCGACGGCGGGAAGCGCATCGATGCCGCGCAGCCAGTATTCGCGGAAGTGCATGGTAGCCTCGCGCATGCTCGCGTGCATCTGGCGGCAGTAGTCGACGAACCCGACTTGCGGGTCGATGTGGCAGAAGCGCTCGTAGAACGCGTGCTTGAAGTACAGCTGAATGGTGGCGGTGGTCAGCTCGTCCTTCGCCGAGAAATGGCGGTACACCGTTCCCACGCTGACGCCCGCGGCGTTGGCAAGGCCTCGCACCGAAAGCGCCGACACCCCGTTTTTCTCCGCGATCCGATACGCGTTCTCCAGCAGCTCTTCCCGGGAAACAATGCTTTGAGCCATACGGCGCCCCCTCGCAATCGAACCATCGCACCTGCAAACCGGATGGGTTTGGGAACCCATACTAACCCGATTCCGCAAAACCCTACAGTATCGTTACCCGTTTTGCAGAGAGCGCTGGCCCGCAGGCTGACGCCTGGCGGACACTTGGGGGACGTAGCACTATGTGTCAGGAATCGGAGCGATAGCCAGGACATGAACGAAAGGCTGGCGCCAAGAGAAGCGGCCCGCAAAGAAACATGAACCCGCAAGGCAGAGCACGGACACTCAGTGCTACGTCCCCCAAGTGTCCGGAACCGGAAAGATGGACAACACTTCAAAAGGCGAAAAGCGAGACGCTTCACTAGAAAGCGGGAAAGCCGGCAAAGCCGAAACCCAGACAGCTAATGCTACGTCCCCGAGTGTCCGAAACCGCGCCCGAACGCGAAACGGCCGGGCGCTTGGCGGCGTCCCGGCCGTTTCGAGGGAATCCCGCCCGAAGCGCGGGCGGAAAAGCTATTTCAGAGTGACGTTCTGCATCATGGGCATGGCATCTTCCCAGGTGATACCGCTGTCGATGAACATGCGGACCGTGGTGCCGCACGGGGCCACGGTGAACATGTAGTACGTGCCGGTCTGGGTGTAGCGCGTCCAGGTGGCGCCGTTGATGTCCACCTCGTCGATCTCGCCCTCGCCGCCGAAGTTGCCCTGCAGCGCCTCGGCTTCCTTCTGCGGAGCGCGCGAGCAGGTGCTGGTGCTGAAGCGCTTCGTGGAACCCTCGGGGTTGAACGTGGCGTCGCTGCTCTTCTCCTTGGTCTCGACGAGCGACCAGCCGTCGGCTGCCTTCACGCTATACGCAGCGTAGTCGACGCCGCCCTGAGCCTTGATGGCCTCGGCGGCCTCGACCGCGGCCTTGTAGCCGTCGGTTTCCTTGCCGGTGGTGTCGAAGCGCATGGTGCGCGGGTCGGTGCCGTCCGTGGCGTTCTTATCGAACTGGACGGTGATCGGGCCGTAGTAGTTGTCCTTGGTGGTCCAGAAGTAGATGAACTCGACGCTCTGACCAGGCTCGATCTTGGCATTAGCGTCCATCTGCGCACCTTCGCCCAGCTCAACGGCCTGCGTCTTGGTGTCGGCGTTGAGACGCTGGTCGCCGGAGGCGTCGAACACCGCATCGCCCGCGTCGAAGGTGCCGACGGCGGCACGCGCGCTGAACACGGAAGGCGCTTTTGCGGCCTCGTTGTTGTTCGTGATCTTCACGCGCAGCCAGAAGCCGTCCTGCCGCTCGGCGGCGCCACGGTAGTACGAGCCATCGCCGACGGACTCGATGGTGAAGCCCGCGACCTCGGCGGTCTGCACGCCGTTAACCGTCTGACCTGCGGGCGCGTTGCCGTCCGAGCCGCCCTGGCCGCCTTCGGTGCCGCCGCAGCCGGCCATCGTGCACGCAAGCGCCGCCGACAACGCAACGGCTGGCACCCCGAACGCAACCTTCCTCATCATGGGTTTCATCATCTTCATCACTCCCTTTCGCATCGCAGGTTGCAAGCCGCTCCCCCTCCGGCGCCGCATGCGCCGAAGCCGGCTTCTAAGGCAATTGTGCCGTGCGAAGAAGCGCCCGCGAAGCCACCCACGGCCCAAAGCAAGCACCCCCACGCGCCACACGGCCAAGATGGGGAGCGCTAATGCGACGGATGGGTGCGGGAGAGAGGAGCGCAAACGGGTCGGGAAGCGAAGGAGCAAAGAAGGGGAAGCTGCCATATTTGCGAAAGGACGCTTCCGACCGCAAGGGCCAACCCGAGTCTGCGACTACAATAATGTTGCAAACCAACAAACAAGGAAGAGAGCACATGTCAACGTTCGAGCAAGCGAAAGAAGTGTTGAAGCGCTGCTTCGGGCACGACGGGTTCCGCCCGGAGCAGGAAAGGGCCATCAGGTCCATCATGGGGAAGCGGGACGTGCTCGCCGTCATGTCCACCGGGGCGGGCAAATCGCTGATCTACCAGGTCCCCGCCGTCGCGCTCGGCGGCACCACCATCGTGGTCTCTCCCCTGGTCTCGCTCATGAGCGACCAGGTGAGGAAGCTCGTTGAGCTGGGCCTGCATCCCGCTTTCCTTAACAACACGCTCGGCCTTCGGGCACAGGAAAAAGTTCGGAACCGCATCAAAAGCGGCGAGTTTCAGATCCTGTACGTTGCGCCGGAGCGCTTGTCGAACCCGGCCTTCCTGACGGCCATCGAGAACCTCGCTATCCCCCTCGTCGCCGTCGACGAGGCCCACTGCATCAGCGAATGGGGCCACGACTTCCGCAGCGACTACCGCGAAATCAGCGCGTTCATCGAGCGGTTCGACCAGCGCCCGACCGTGGTCGCGCTGACGGCGACGGCGACCCCGAGGGTCCGCAAGGACATCGCCAGGTCCCTTGGCCTGCAAAACTCCTTGGAGATAGTCTCCTCGTTCGACCGCGCCAACCTCTCGCTTTCCGTTGTGCGCATGCCCCACGACGAGCGCGAGTCGTGGTGCGTGCGGACCGCGCGTTCGAGGGGAAGCGAGTGCGGCATCTTCTACTGCGTCACGATTTCCGAAACCGAGCGGATCCACAACACGCTCAGGCGGGCAGGCGTGTCCGCCGCGCTCTACCACGGCAAGCTGGGCAACGACGCGAAGAAGGCGGCGCAGGATGCGTTCATGACGGGGCGGGCGCCGGTGATGGTCGCGACGTCGGGGTTCGGCATGGGCATCGACAAGCCCGATGTGCGCTACGTGGTCTGCTGCGGCATGCCGCTTTCGATCGAGAGCTACTATCAGCAGATCGGCCGCGCGGGGCGCGACGGAAAGCCCGCCGACACGATCATGCTATGGGACGAGCAGGATCTGCAAACCGCCCTGTTCATGGCGGAAGCGGTTGGCGAAGGCCAGAACGGCCCGCAGCGCTCCAGGCAAAAGGGGCTCGCCTTCGACATGCGGGATTTTTGCAGAGAAGAGGACACCTGCCGGCGCGATCTCATTTTGCGCTACTTCGGCGAGAAAGCCCCTGATGACGGAGGGTGCGGGAGATGCGATAACTGCGCGGCGCCCGTCGACGGCATCGTGCGCGCCGAGGACGCCAGGCCGCTGACCGACGACGAGCGAGATCTTTTCGCAAGCCTGAAGAGCGCGTGCGCTGCGGTAGCGGACGGCGCTGGCGCCGGCGGTGCTCTGACCGAGCGCGCGTTGCGTGGCATCTGCCGCAAAAGGCCGGGAAACCTCGAGCAGCTTCTGAAGGTTGACGGGATGACCGCCAAAACCGCGCAGACGTATGGCGCCCAGATTCTCGCCGTCATTGAAACGGGCGGGGTCCCCGCTTCCGTCAAGCCGCTCGAGATGCCCGATGTGCCCGAAGAGCTGAGCGATGCTTTGATCGCGACGATCCGAGCGCTCGGCAGCGAAGCGCGCAGGGCGGTCGTCCTCAGGGTGGCGTGTGGGAAAAGCGAGCCCGGGGCCAAGGCCAACGGTTACGAGAGCCTGCCATGCTGGGGATCCGCCGGCCCCGACCGCAGCAAGGCGAAGCACGCCCTAGACGCGCTCATAGCCTGCGGAATAGTGGGGCAAAAGCCCGGGGAGAAATGCCTTTGCGTGATGATGGTGGACCGAGGGGGGGAGGCCCACGGCTTTCAAACGCGACCCAAGGCTACAATAGTGCTGTAAAGCTAACAGGCGCAAAAGAGGCCCAACATGGCGAAAACGACTAGATACGATACGCCCATAATGCTAACCAAGAGGCAAAAGCAGCTTCTTGCCGAGTTTGGACTTTCGACCGATTTCGAGCATCTGACAGACGAGCAATACTTCGCAATCGATGAGCGCATGTCGAACGAAATGATGACCAAAGGAATCAACGACAACGGTGATGACCTCAACGATTACGGGAAACTGTGCGAAAGCGTGATAATCGCCCTTCCCGACGACTAATCGCTGGTTTCATATACGATTGCCCGAAAATCTATTCAACGAATATTGCGTCTTTCCCAGTCATATCATGCGTACCGACTATAGCCAGGCAATCGTTACCTGCGTCTATGCCCGGCAAGGTATCGTAGCGCACATCGTCCACCACGATGGCGCGCCATCCCGTAAACGGCAGCGGACCATCGAAAACCAGGACGATATACGGTCCGATGGTGGTGCACTCTATAATCCTCATTTGCCGAACACCCCCCAGCAGCGCCACGCGGCACTGCCGGGGGGAAACCCTACAGCAAGCATTCTCTACCCCGACCCGGGGCGCCCTTACTCGCCGTCCTCGTATACCACGTTGCCGGCGCAGATGGTGTACTTCACCTTCCCGTAAAGGTCCTCCCCCGCAAACGGGGTGTTCGCCGCCTTCGAGACGAACTTCGGGCCCACGTGCCAGCGTTCGCCTTCGTTGAAGATCACCAGGTCGGCATCGGCGCCTTCCGCAATCGCGCCCTTGTCCAGCTTATAAAGCTTTGCCGGGTTCAGGCTCATCTTCTCGATCAGCTGCATGACCGTCAGATGCCCCTTGCGCACAAGGTTCGTGATGCCCAGGGCAAGCGCGGTCTCCAGCCCGATGATGCCGCTGGGCGCCTCAGCGAACAGCTTGGCCTTCTCCTCGGCGGAATGCGGCGCGTGGTCGGTGGCGATGATGTCGATCGCTCCGTCCTTCAGGCCCTCGATGATGGCGTAGCGGTCCGCCTGCGTTCGCAGCGGCGGGTTCATCTTCGCCATCGTGCCCTTCTCCAGCACAGCGTCCTCGGTCAGCGAGAAATGGTGCGGCGTGGCCTCGGCCGTCACGTGCGCGCCCATCTCCTTCGCCAGGCGCACCAGCTGCACGGAGTTCGCCGAGCTGATGTGCTGGATGTTCACCCGCGCTCCCGTGTGCAGCGCCAGCATGCAGTCGCGCGCCACCAGCACGTCCTCGGCCAGCGCCGGCGCGCCGCCCAGCCCCAGCGCCTTCGACACCGCGCCCTGGTTCACGCCCGGCGACTCGATGAACGCGCGGTCCTCCTCGTGGAACGAAAGCGGCAGGTCGAGCTTCGCCGCGCGCTCCATGGCACACTTGACCAGGGCCTCGTCCATCAGCGGGATGCCGTCATCGGTGAAGCCCACGGCCCCGTGGGCGGCAAGCTCCTCCATGTCCACCAGCTCGCGCCCCTGCATGCCGCGGCTGATGGTCGCGCACGTCAGCACGTTGATGCCGCAGCGCGCCCCGCGCTCGAGCACGTAGCCGAGCGTCTCCACGTTGTCCACGGGCGGCTTCGTGTTCGCCATGCACACCACGCTGGTGAACCCGCCGGCCGCGGCCGACGCGGCGCCGCTTTCGATGTCCTCCTTGTACGTGAAGCCCGGATCGCGGAAGTGCACGTGCACGTCCACCAGGCCCGGAGCCACCACGCAGCCCTTCGCCTCGATGATGCGCTCGTAGTCCTCCGAGCGCTGGTACTTGCCGATCTTCGCTATCTTGCCGCCGTCTATCACCAGGTCGAGCACATCGTCGATGCCGCGCGCAGGGTCGATGACGCGGCCGTCTTTCACCAGGATCATAGCGCCTCTTCCTTCAAATGCTCGTACATCACCATCGCGCCGTCGAGAATCGATTCGATGGTGGCGAACTCCTTCTTGTTGTGGCTGATGCCCTTCGCGCACGGGATGAACACCATGCCCGTGTCGCAGATATGCGCAAACGACATGGCGTCGTGACCTGCGCCGCTGATCATCAGACGATGCGGGATGCGCAGGCGTTTCGCCGCGTCGAGCAGCTTCTGCTGCGTCTCGGACGACATCTCGATGGGCGGGATGTCGGAGGTTTTCTCGCGGAAGTACTTGAGACGGCGCTTCTCGCAGATGCGCGTGCACGCAGCCTTCAGGCGCGCCTCCATGCGGTCGAGGCTGGCCACGTCGATGCCGCGCATGTCGATGCCCAGCTCCACCTCGCCGGGGATGACGTTGAGCGCGTTGGGGTGGTTCGTTACGACGCCCACCGTGGCCACGGACTGATGCATGGCCTCGGACTTGCCGATCTCCTCGACTTCCAAGATGATCTCGGCCGCCGCCGCAAGCGCGTCGGAGCGCATGCCCATGGGCGTGGCGCCCGAATGCTCCGCGTTGCCGTGCACGTGCACCTTGAAGCGGCGCGGGCCGGCGATGGTGCTCACGATGCCCACGGCGTCGCCGTATTCCTCCAGGACCTTGCCTTGCTCGATGTGCAGCTCAAGGTACTCGCGGATGCCCTGGATACGCTCGGGCGTCAGGCTGTAGCCCTTGCGGTCGAACACCTCGTGCAGCGTTTCGCCCTGCTTGTTCACGGCCTCGCCCACGTCGTGCTTGTAGATCTCCTTGGTGATAAGGCCGCTGCCGATGGTGCTCCTGCCGAAATTGCTGGACTCCTCGCAGCGCATGGCGCCCACGCGAATGGGCAGGTCAACGCCGTCGCGTTCGGCCCAGCCCATCACCAGCAGCCCGGCGATGATGCCCGCGACGCCGTCGTAGCGCCCACCTTCGATCACCGAATCCAAGTGCGAGCCGATCAACCGGAAGGGCTCGTCCATGCTGTACTGCGGACGGTACAGGTAGGTGTTTCCCACCTGGTCGGCGAAGTGGCCGTAGCCCTTCTCATCGCCGAGCTCGCACAGGGCCCGATGCATCTCGTCCTCGACCTCGGTGTAGCCGAGCCGGGTCACGCCGCCCGACTCGCAGCTGCCGATGCCGTAGAACCGGTCGAAAAGGTATTCTGCATACTCAACGTCTTCGATAGCGTGCCGCATAGCTTCTCCTTTCGCATATCGGCATAGTAATCCAACGCGCCGGGGCGGCCCGCGACCACCACCGAAACCGCACTTCACAGGCAGAAAGCGCGGTTTATGCGTCGCGATGGGCCCACGTAGCCGGCGCTTTTCCGACCGTTGTATTTCGGGCTCGTAAATTCTGCAACAAACCCTTGCAAATAATCGGTATGAGAGTATTTTCATTGAAAGTTTGACCACTTGCGGAATGGGATGGAAATCACTATGCCACACAAAGAAAAAGCTTCCGAGATGAAGCACTACGCCGGCAAAGCCGTGTTCTCCGCGGCCATCGGCCACGCGCTCGACGGCCTGGATCTCATGATCTTGAGCTTCGCGCTCTCCGGCATCATCGCCACCTTCGGCGTTGACAACGCCACCGCCGGCTCGCTCACGTCCATCACGCTGGCGGGCGCCTTCCTAGGCGGCCTGGTCTTCGGCACGCTGGCCGACAAGCTCGGCCGCATCAGGGTGCTCACCTACTCGGTCATCTTCTTCGGCGTGTTCACCCTGTGCTCGGCCTTCGCCCCCAACTTCGAGCTGATGGCGCTGTTCCGCTTCCTGGCGGGCCTGGGCATCGGCGCCGAGTTCGGCCTGGGCATGGCCATCGCCTCCGAGGTTTCCAGCCCCGCTAATCGCGCGAAGGCAACTTCCGCCGTCGGCCTGGGCTTCCAGGTAGGCGTGCTGGTCGCCTCGCTTGCCTCCGCGCCCATCATCGCCGCGTTCGGCTGGCGCGGCCTGTTCGCGGTCGGCGTCGTTCCCGCCATCATCGCCATCATTATCCGCGCGTTCGTTCCCGAGCCGCCCATCTTCGAAGAGCACAAAGCCTCCGGCAAGAAGCACGGCAACCTGGCCAGCCTGTTCAATTCGCCCACGCGCATCAAGTACTCCGTGATCATCATCATCCTGTGCACCGTGCAGAACGCCGGCTACTTCGGCATCATGACCTGGCTGCCGAAGTACCTCAACGGCGAGCTGGGTCTGAGCCTGACCTCCACCGGCATGTGGACCGCCGTCACCGTCATCGGCATGATGATCGGCATCTCGGTGTTCGGCTGGCTGGCCGACAAGGCCGGCCGTCGCCCCGCGTTCTGGACCTTCCAGATCGGCGCCGCCGTCATGATCATCATTTACAGCCAGCTGACCAACCCCACGGCGCTGCTGTTCGGCGGCTTCTTCATGGGCATGTTCGCCAACGGCATGATCGGCGGCTACGGCACGCTGATCGCCGAGTTGTTCCCCACCGAGGTGCGCGGCACGGCGCAGACCGCGCTGTACAACGCCGGCCGCTTCATCGGCGGCGCGTCGGCCCCGGTTGTCATCCCGATTATCGCCGCCGGCCACGGCTTCGGCTTCGCCATCGGCTGCGTGGCCTGCATCTACGTGGTTGCGTTCATCGCCATGTTCTTCCTGCCTGAGAAGAAGGGCTCCGACCTGGAGTAACGGGCTGCGCAAGCGCACTGGACGCAACCCAGGCCTGCAAGGGCCGGTGATAGCCCAGGTCGCAAGCGCCGAACGCGCTATGCCAGTTCGACCGCGCTTGCAAGTTTGCAAAGGCGTCGTCCCTGCAAGGGGGCGACGCCTTTTTGTTTCGGCCGGGGTTTTCGCTGCTGCCGCGCAACCACCGTTCCCAGCGCTATATGCGGGCCCAAGCAGCAAAAAAGCCCCTGCGCAGCACACGCAGGGGCTTTCAGCTACCTGTTTAAGAAAGCGGTGGGTTACAGACGAACCACGTTGCTTGCCTGGAGCTTACCGTTCTGACCAGTGGTCACGTCGAAGGAAACAGCCTGGCCCTCGTCGAGGGTCTTGAAGCCGTCCATCTTAATCTCAGAGAAGTGCACGAACAGGTCCTCGCCGTCGTTCTGAGAGATGAAGCCGTAACCCTTCTCGGGGTTAAACCACTTAACAGTACCTTCCGCCATTTTAAATCCTCTTTTCTCTCCCGCGCTATCGCACGGGGGTAACACTGCGCGTTGCATGGCGGCAACACTCGCCCTCACCTCGAGAGCACGCGTTCCATCATACGCTAACAGCCAAGGAAAACGTCCGGGAATCTGGCAGGGCGGGAAGAATTAACGTTTGGGTTATCAATGCGGCCGCGATTGGCTGCCGGGCAGGAGATGCGAGCTGCCCGCTGGCATGCAACAGCCCAAGAAACCCGCCACCGGCGCTATCTCCCGCGCAGCCCCCAGAAGGCTACGGCACTGACGGCGCTACCTCGCGCGCAACTCCCAAAACGCTACGGCGCTGGCGGCGGCGACGTTGAGGCTGTCCACGCCATGAGCCATGGGGATCTTCACCGTATAGTCGCAGGCGGCGATGGTCGAGGGGAACAGGCCCGCCCCCTCGGTGCCGAGCACCATGGCCAAGCGCTCGCACTCGGCAAGCCGTGGGTCGCCCAGCGCAAGCGACCGGTCCTCGAGCGCGAGCGCTGCCACCTTGAACCCGACCGCATGCAGCAGCGGGACGCCCTCGGCGGCCCATTGGCGCTGCGTGCCGATGCGCGTCCACGGCACCTGCAGCACCGTGCCCTGGCTCGTGCGGCTGGCACGGCGGAATAGCGGATCGTGGCATGAGGGCGTGACCAGCACGGCATCGATGCCGAACGCGTGCGCCGCGCGGAACGCGCTGCCGATGTTGGCATAGTTGCCCACGTCCTCGAGCACGGCAATGCGACGGGCGTCGGCGAGCAGCTGCGCGGGATCGGGCAGCACGGGGCGCTCGAACGCGGCCACTGGGCCGCGCACTATTTTGTAGCCGGTGACCTGAGAGAACAGGGAGTCGGGGACGCGCAGCGCCGGGCAGTCGGGGTGTTGCGCGAGCAGCTTGCGAGCAAGCGGCGCGGCGTCGTCTGCCCAAGACTCGCTTACCAGGAAGGAGCGCGGGCGGACGCCGGCCTCGATAGCCGCCGCGATGACCGCGCGCGACTCCGCCATGAACAAGCCGGCGGGCGCGTCGGGCAAAGCAGCCAAATCGGCGTCGCACACACGCGCATACGGCACCAAACGCGCATCGTTTGCACTGGTCAGATGCTCATACGGCATAAAGTCGTCCTTTCTTTGCCAAGCGTTTGCGGCAAGGCCATCGCGTCACCCGCAAGGGCCGAGCAGTCGCGAGGGTCGGCAAGTCGTAAGGCTCGCACGGGTCGGGACTGGCGTTGCGGCGAGCCTATTGCTGCAACAGAGTTCGGCTGGTTTGCGCGATTCGCTCGCGCAGTTCGGCGGGGTCGTCGCCTCGCAAGACCGCAAGCTGGGTCAACGTTTCCTCGAGCAGTTTGCGCACTCGGGCGGCACTCCACGACGCGCCCGCGGACGCCGGCTCATCGGTCTCCAGCAGCAACCGGTCAACCGGGATGGCCCGCGCGTAGGCTCGTCCGCGTTTCGATTGCAGCATGCGCGGGTTCACGCTGAAGTAGCAGCCCACCCGCCGCGCACGCGTGAGCTGGTCGGACGTGCCGGAAAACCAATGGATGATGCAGGCGTTGCCCACCATGCCCCCGAACACGCTCGCGCCTTCAAGCACATCGAGCACCTGGTCAACCGCACGAACCGCATGCACCGACAGCACCTTGTCGCCCGTTCGAGCGCACGCATGAGCGACACACGCCAGCGCATCAACCTGCGCCTTGCGCGTAGCGATATGGGCTGACGAAAAGTCCAAGCCCACTTCGCCAACAAACCGGGTGCGCGCAACAAGACCGTATAAGCGGTCCCAATTAGCAGCGACATCGTATCCGCCAACCCACCAGGGATGCAGGCCCGCACCCGTGCGCACGTTGCCCGCGCCGGCAAGCGCAACCCGCTGCTCGGCGAACTCCACCGGCGTCACCGTATTCGAGAACGCCCCCACGCCAGCGGCCGCAAGAGCCCGCGCCGCCTGTACCGCATCTTCGCAAAACCCCAGGTGACAATGCATATCGAAATAAGCAAGCTCGTCCATGCTCATGCGCCCCCGACAACCAAGCGCACCACCTTGGTGGACAAGCCATAGCGCTGCTTCACGTCAGCGGGCTTCGCAAAATGAGCCGTGCCCGTATGCGCTTGCTGCACCTCGCTGCTCGACCAGCGCTCCAACAAAAGCACCTGATCGGGCGCATCGCCTGGCAGCAAGTACTCATACTGCAGACAACCTTGCTCCGCGCGACTCGATTCCGCCATGCGCAGCTGAGCCAAATCGCGCAGAAGGTCATCGCGTTCGCCCACCGTTACCGTATAGCGAACCTGAAAGAATACCTCGTCGTTCATGAAAGCCCCCCATAGCCCTTACGCCTCCGGCACCTGGGCTATCTCGCAGAGGACCTTGCCTGCCAGCATCTGGCCGAAAATCGGCGGCATGAACGATGCCGTGCCCAGGTTGGTGCGCTCACGGCGCTCGGCGCCCTCCACGGCGGGGCGTTTCACCGGCTCTTCGCACGAATACAGCACGCGCAGGCGGCGGATGCCGCGCTTGCGGCACTCCTTGCGCATGACGCGCGCAAGCGGGTCGTTGCGCGTTTCGGAGACGTCGGCGAAGCGCAGGCACTCGGGGTGCAGCTTGTTGGCGCCGCCCATGCTGGAGATGAGCGGCATCCCCGTGCGGTCAGCGTACTCGGCGATGGCCAGTTTTGCGGAAACGGAGTCGATGGCGTCGATGAGCATGTCGACTTTCCCCAGGTAGCGGTCGAGCAGCGGCGCCACGTCGTCGGCGCGCAGGAACATGTCGAGCGCCTCGACCTGGCAGTCGGGGTTGATGTCGTGCACCATGTCGCGCACCACCTCGTGCTTTTTGCGCCCGAGCGTGCTATGGAACGCGATGGCCTGGCGGTTGATGTTGGACAGCCCGACGATGTCGTGGTCGATGACGATCAGATGTCCCACGCCGCCGCGTGCAAGCGCCTCCACGCAGTTCGAGCCCACGCCGCCCAGGCCGATGACCATGACGGTGGCGGCCTCCACGCGGTCGAGGCC
>JAERMT010000182.1_pt2 | contig 15910 bp, 11 predicted proteins | sample 9267081 | NCBI WGS metagenome assembly JAERMT01 (sample SAMN17071939, study PRJNA684904) | human gut metagenome | isolation source: diarrhea sample from child under the age of five | host: Homo sapiens | place: South Africa: Mafikeng, Mafikeng Provincial Hospital | collected 2019-09
TTCAAGCCCAAGAGGGAGCGCAGAACCTTCGTACATAAGGTTGTTTATGTACTGAGACTTAGAGAATGTGGATAGTTGCTTTAAGTTCTCATATTTGTGGTTAAACCGAAAGACCTCCCCCGTACTGCCCTATGATGGCTGTTGCGGAGGAGGTCTTTCCTATCTATCTCTAGGCGATGGTCGCTCTGGATGGGTCGCGAGTTCTTCCTTTCGAGACTGTTGCAACAGTCTCCTTTCGTCTATCTTTTGTACCTTTGGCGGGTAGTAAGCTTTGTTCCTTAGCATTATGTGTACTTTCCGAGGCTCTATACGTAAGTGGTTCACACTACTAGTTCTACTGCTCCCGACTTATCTGTCGGGGTCGGATGTGTCGCTGTGGGATATACCGCCCACGGGACACCGTGTGACGGTCGTACCTACCTCTGCAGAGCGTCAGGAGGTGAGCAAGCTCTACCAGCAGATGGGTCTGGAGGGAAAGCTCTCCTTTGAGGCATTCAGCCTAGGTGTGCAGGGTTATAACCATATAGCAAACAAGCGACGCACGAGACTGACTATCATAGACTTCTCTAAGCCCTCGACGGAAGAGCGTATGTTTGTCATCGATATGGAGCAGGGCAAGCTCCTCTACACAACGCTCTGCGCTCATGGGCGGGGCAGCGGGGAGAACTACGCTACTTCTTTTTCTAATCAGCCTAACTCACATCAGAGCTCTCTGGGCTTCTACCTAACCAATGAGACCTATCAAGGGAGCAACGGCTACTCACTACGTCTCGACGGGCTGGAGCGTGGCTACAATGACCAGGCGAGGGCGCGGGCTATCGTTGTGCACGGTGCTGCCTATGTCAATAAGAGCATCACGCGACAAGGTCGGCTCGGACGGAGCTTCGGCTGTCCAGCGGTGCCCCTAGCGCTGGCGCGTCCGATCATTGATGCCATCAAGGACGGTAGCGTCCTGTACATCTACGCCAATCGTCCTGACTATCTAGCTCAGAGTGCCATCTCATCCTCCAGTCAGGAGACGACGACCGGTAGCCGAGACCAGCGCACGCAGTTAATCAACTAAACGCAACAATCTCGCCAGTCGGTGGGGTCTCACCTATAGCTCTTGGGGAGGGACGACTGTCCGCTCCCGCTGAGGGCTTTCCCTAATTTACGAAGTTAAAATCTGACGGTACGCTAGCATATAGTGGTCGTAGTACAGACGCCACAAGGCATGCGAGGCGGTCTCGCGAGCCTGCTCGTGGTATGCCGTAGGGAGACCGCAACTGGCCTCTGTGAGGATTGTGGCAAGCGCCTTGGTCACAAAGGCATCGTCATAGTCACGACGTGGGATGACCTGCACGCCATGCTGCAGGCTGTCTGTAGCAGGTTCACCATAAAGCTCGAGGATAGCCTGACCAAAGCCAGAGAGGTCGGTCGTCACCGTCGGCACACCATAGGCGATGCTCTCCAGCGGCGTGTAGCCCCACGGCTCATAGTACGAGGGGAAGAGGGTCAGGTCAAGGGCACTCAGCAAGTCATAATAAGGAAGGTCTAGGATGCCGTCGTGACCATCGAGGTAGGTGGGCACGAAGATCGGATAGATGCGTTGCTCTGTCGCTCCTCTCTCGAGGAGTGCGCCAAGGCGTCTTGCCAGGGTGTCCTCCCGCAAGTTGTGTAGCCAATGCGTTAAGTAAGGATACTGTAACGGGGTGATACCGCTCTCTGGGTCGGTATCACTGAGCAGATAGGCTAGGTCAGCTCTAGGCTCGGCAACCCAAGCGGGAATGAAGAAGTAAAGGATGAGGTCAGACGAAAGCTTCGCCTGCTGCTGAAGGAGGCTCTCGAGCGAGGCAACGATGAGGTCGATCCCTTTGTTGCGATACTCGTAGCGCCCTGAGGTAGCGACGAGTGTCGTGCGCTCAGGGGCAAAGGTTTTGCCATAAAGCCGGCTGGCAACGTCTAGTAATCGCTGGCGAGCCACCGATTGGTTCTGACTTGTAGCCAGTGAGTCGAATCCATTTGGCAGAACAATCGGCGTACGCTCCAAGAGCTGTGTACACTCTAGAGCGGTTACCTCGCTGACAGTCGCAAAGATGGTGGCGGTATGGGCAGCCGCCTTCTCTAGTGCGTGCTTCGCCTCGACATGCAGTTCGCTCGCCATCTGGTCTCCGTGGTAGCCTGAGAAGTAGCGGTAGAGATCCTTGCCATTGCTACAGATAGAGCGCCCGACGGTCGTGGCATGTGTGATAAAGAGCGAACGCAAGTCGGGCTGCTCCAAGTGATGATAGAGCAAGCCCATACCGGTAATCCACTCATTATAAATAGCTATCGGCTGACTTCCAGGCGACGCGAGCTGCGGTGTCACAGCGAGCAGTGTCGCTGCAGCTGCAACGGCAAAGAGACAGGATTCGTCATAGTCGCCATAGCCTAGTTCGGACTGTATGCCGTAACGCTCCCACATGAGGTAGTAGAGCTGGTCACGGCCTGTGGCGAGCGGCTTGTAGTCCACGAGGATCGTTTGCGCTTCACCCCCAGGCGTGAGCCAGTAGCCCTGCGTGATCGGTAGCTCCACGCCCAGTAGCGAGATGTGACTGGGCAGGGTGATGCAAAAGGTCTCCGCACGAAAATCTACCATCTCCTCCGTCGGTCGAAGTCGAGGACCCACGAAAAGAACTTGTTCCGCCCCGTGGCGATGTATCATCTCGCCAGCCCGTGACGAGAGAACGGTGTATATGCCGCCCACCTTGTTGGCGACCTCCCACGACACCTCTGAGATAAAGTATTGATCACTCATTGCTTGCTGTGCGCTCTTCTAATTTAACCAGCAGATCATACGCCACACGGCGACAATGCATCGGTAGCTCTTCGGCAGAGCTATGTCGCTCTAACGCTTCGGGTAACTCAGTTGGCAAAGGCTGATTGGGCTGTCGCTTCGTATAGTTTGCGATGGTGAGCAGTGCTACGTAGAGCCTCCCCTCCCCCACTTCTGTGCTTGTGGTGACAAGCTGCTCCGCCCAGCGAATAGCACACGGCACATACGCTAGGAGATTGAATGCTAGCTGCTCTTGTAGCTCGACGTTGGTTGCCTTCTCTAGGAAAGCCGTTATGTCCTGCTCCGTAAGCTCCTCACGGGGGAAGAGCATCGTGGAGAGGATTAGCAGCTCCCGCACGGCACTCTCTCTAAGTGCCTCGGCAAGCTGTCGGGAGGGCTGGTACTGCGCAGCAAGCTCTAGGAGATAGCCTCGTGTCCAGCCCCAGTTGTAGCGGTAGTCCAGTCCCGACTCCCGCATCGACTGCGCCACGGCACCGTCCATACGTGTGCGGAGTGCAGCACGTATGGCGGCTAGCTGTGACGCGAGTAGCTCTTCGTCTTTCGAATTAGGCACGCGCTATGAGCTCTGCGATGAGACCACCCATACGCTTGGAGGCAGCATTGGCGGCAGCAACTACCTCGTCGCCATCGTTCGTATAGTCTCCCTCGAAGTGCCACCCCTCATTGGTGATGACCGACATGCCGAAGACGCGGATACCCGCATGGCGAGCCACAATAACCTCTGGGGTTGTGCTCATGCCGACAGCATCGGCACCGACCGTCTGCCAATACTTATACTCTGCGGGCGTCTCATAAGAGGGGCCCGTGAGGCTTACGTAGACACCCTTCTGCAACTTTATCTTTTGCTCCTGAGCGATGGTCTCGGCGAGCGCAATCAGTTCGCGATCGTAAGCACGCGTCATGTCTGGGAAGCGGACGCCAAAGTTCTCATCGTTAGGACCAATGAGCGGGTTGGGTAGCATATTGATATGGTCTCTGATGATCATCAGGTCACCCACGTGGAAGTTCGAGTTGATGCCACCTGCAGCGTTGGAGACGATGAGTATCTCGATGCCGAGGAGCTTCATCACCCGCACTGGCAGCGTGACCACCTCCATCGGGTAGCCCTCGTAGTAGTGAAAGCGTCCCTGCATCGCCACCACGGGGACACCGCCCAGCGTGCCAGAGATGAAGTTGCCCTTGTGACCGATAGCGGTCGAGTGAGCGAAGTTGGGTATCTCGCTGTATGGGATGATGGTCGGATTAGCGATCTCGTCGGCTAGTCCGCCCAGACCGCTACCTAGTATGATGCCCACGCGGGGCTGTGCCGATATTTTGCTCTTGATATAGTCGGCTGCTTGCTGATATTTCTGAAATTCCATAATGCTTTGTGTTTGATAGTGAAAAGGGAGTTAGCCCTTGCGGTGAAGTAAATCGTGAGCCGTACGACGAGCCATCTCAACAATGCGCTCCATACCGACAATCTCACGGTCACGCATAAGGATTGCACCGTCCACGATAGTCGTCGAGACAATCGTCGAGGAGCCTGCGTAGACGAGATTTGAAGTAAGATTATGACAAGGCACCATGCTCGGCGCCTTAAGGTCTATGAGACAAAGGTCGGCTAGGTAGCCCTCCTCGATGCGTCCGCCCTTGAGTCCCAGCATAGCGTAGCCCACCTCCGTTGCCGAGCGGTAGATGTCGGGAGCGCAGACTGCTGTCGGGTCGTAGCGCCACACCTTGCCCAGGAGCGAAGCCATACGCATGGCGATGTACATATCTAGGTCGTTGCTCGAGGAGCAGCCGTCCGTACCAATAGCCACAGGGATACCCCGCTCCTTCATCTCCTCATAGCGGAAGCGTCCTCCACTAGCCAGCTTCATATTGCTAGCTGGGTTGTGAACCAATGTACAGCCGTGACGTGCTAGGATATCTAGCTCCTCATCGTCCAGCCATAAGCTGTGCGCCATGATGCAGCGAGGCGAGAGCGCATCGATCTGCTCTAGATAGCGGACAGGCGTCGTGCCATGCTCGGCAATACAATCCTTCACCTCGCGCTCTGTCTCCGACAGGTGCAGGTGAATGGGGATCTCATGCTCCTCGGCAAACTCCTTGGCAAAGTGCAACTGCTCGCCCGAAACGGTGTAGATAGCGTGTGGTCCCACACTCCAGCCGATTCGCTCAGGGAGCTCCGCAAAGAGCTGCTCATAGCGGTAGCAGTTGTCGCGATCCAGCTGTGCCCGCTCAGCATCGCCACGGTCAAAGAGCGTGTAGCTCAGATTAGCCCTTATGCCTGTCTCCAGCACCGCACGAGCGGTCGCCTCAGGCGCTGTGTACATATCGAGGAAGCAGGTCGTACCGCTCTGAATCATCTCCACACAGCCGAGCAAAGCACCGACATAGATATCCTCCTCCGTCATGTGCGCCTCCACGGGCCAGATGTAATCCTCCAGCCACGTCTGCAACGGCAGGTCATCGCCATACCCTCTGAAGAGCGTCATGGCACAGTGTGTGTGACCGTTGCAGAGTCCTGGCACGACCGCCTTGTCACGGCCGTCGAGGATGATCGTATCTTCATCGACTGGGAGCAAGTCCGCCCCAATCTTGTCGATACGGTTGCCTACAATCAGCAGGTCTTGCGTCGCCCCTCCGATGAGCGACTCCTTAATTAATATGCTACCCATGCCCGTTTAGTTAAATAGTCGGTAAAACTCAGCTACCGCCTCGACACCTTTGCGGAAGACACCTACCGAAAAGCTCTCATTGGGCGAGTGAATCGCATCCTCCTCTAGACCAAAGCCCATCAGTACCGTCTTGAGTCCGAGGATCTCTTCAAAAGCAGCAATAATCGGAATGCTACCGCCACTGCGGATGGCTAGCGGAGCCACCCCGTAAGCCTTCTCGACCGCCTGAGCAGCTGCCTGGTAAGCAGGCAGGTCTAGCGGGCAATAGTATCCAGCACCGCCGTGCATCGGCGTCACCTCCACATGTACTGACTTAGGTGCGATCTGCTCGATATACTCCTTCATCAGGCGAGAGATCTCCTCATGGTCCTGATTAGCCACCAGACGACAAGAGAGCTTAGCATAAGCCTTCGAGGGGAGCACCGTCTTGGCACCCTCGCCCTGATAACCGCCCCAGATACCGCACACGTCAAAGGATGGACGACAGCTATTGCGCTCCAGCGTGATATAGCCCTCCTCGCCTTGCGTCTCACGAATGTCCAGCGCACGGCAGTAAGCCTCCTCGGAGAAAGGTGCCTTGCGAATCATCGCACGCTCCTCGTCGGAGAGCGGTAGTACCTTGTCGTAGAAGCCTGGTACCGTGATGCGTCCCTTGTCGTCTACGATCTGAGCAATAATCTTGCACAGCTCATTGATTGGGTTAGCGACAGCACCGCCGAAGTGGCCCGAGTGCAGATCCCTATTGGGACCCGTCACCTCCACCTGCCAGTAGGCGAGACCACGCAGACCAGCCGTAATACTCGGCGTCTCCTCGCTCAGCATCGTCGTGTCAGAGACAAGAATCACGTCAGCTGCCAGCAAATCTTTATGCTCACGGCAGAAGGGCGATAAGCTCCCTGAGCCAATCTCCTCCTCGCCCTCAAAGATAAACTTCACATTGACCCCAACCAAGCCAAGAGCCTTAGCGGTCTCAAAGCCTTTGAGCTGAATCATAATCTGCCCCTTGTCGTCATTAGCGCCACGAGCGTAGATGCGTCCATCGCGTATCTCAGGCTCAAAGGGCTGGCTCTCCCACAGCTCCAGAGGCTCTACGGGCATCACGTCATAGTGACCGTAGACGAGGATCGTCTTCGTCGCCCCAGGCTGCTTGTAGTGTCCGAAGACGATGGGGTTGCCCTGCGAAGGCATCACCTCCGCCTCCTGTACGCCTAGTGAGAGTAGGTGGTCACGCAGATACTCGGCGGCACGCTGCATATCAGCCTTGTGCTCGCTCTGTGCGCTGATCGATGGAATGCGTACGAGACCATACAGGTCCTCGTGGAAGCGGTCTTCGTGCTCCGCTATATAATCTTTGATGTTTGCCATAGTAACGTTGTCTTAATTTTCGATTGCTCCGTAAAGATACGAATAAGTTGCAACACCCTTGCACAAACTGGGCGTTCCAGACCGATACGTCGAGATCGCTCGCTAAGTTTTACCCTAGTTGCTCCTAGAGAGCGAGGAGGCTCTGCTCTTTATTTTGTAACTTTGTGGAGTTAAAGACTGCACAACAATATAAACTTATCATACACCTCTATGGAACTACTTCAAAAGAACGTACAGCGCGCTAAGGCTAACAAGCAGCGCATTGTACTCCCCGAGGGTCTCGAGCCTCGCACCCTCCAAGCTGCTGATCGCATCATCGCTGACGGCATCGCTCACATCATCCTCCTAGGCAACCCCGCCGAGATCCAGGCTAAGGCTGCTGAGCTAGGGCTCAAGCACATTGACCAGGCTGAGATCATCGACCCACAAAACCACGCACGCCGTGAGGCTTACCGCGACCTCCTGATGGAGCTACGCAAAGCTAAGGGCATGACCCGTGAGCAGGCTGACGAGCTAGTGGTCAATCCGCTCTACCTCGCTTGCCTGATGATTAAGTCTGGCGACGCTGATGGTGAGGTAGCTGGTGCACACAACACGACGGGCAACGTGCTCCGCCCCGCACTCCAGCTCATCAAGACACGCCCAGGACTCAAGGTAGTCAGTGGCGCATTCCTCATCTTCTCTCCGCTCAAGGAGTATGGCGAGAACGGCTTCTTCATCTTTGCAGACTGCGCCGTCACGCCTAATCCTGACAGCAACGAGCTCGCACAGATAGCTATCGCTTCTGCTGACACGGCTCGTAGCATCGGCGATATGGAGCCACGCATTGCCCTCCTGAGCTACTCTACAAAGGGCTCTGCCAAGAGCGAGATGATTGACAAGGTTACCGAGGCTTACAAGATCGCTAAGGAGATGGCTCCCGACCTCCTCATCGATGGTGAGCTGCAGGCTGACGCAGCCATCGTGAGCAAGATCGCTGAGCTCAAGGCTCCTGAGAGCCCCGTAGCTGGTAAGGCAAACGTCCTCGTCTTCCCGAACCTAGAGGTGGGCAACGTCGCTTACAAGCTCGTCGAGCGTCTCGGTCGTGCTACCGCTGTCGGTCCTATCCTACAGGGTATGGCTGCTCCAGTCAATGACCTCAGCCGTGGTTGCTCTGTAGACGATGTCTACAACGTAATCACGATCACTTGCAACCAGGCTATCGCAGCTAAGAAGTAATTCATCACCCCCTTCCCTTTACTAAAGATACATTATGATCGTACTAGTCCTTAACTGTGGCAGCTCGTCTGTCAAGTATTCACTATATGATATGCCCGAAGCGCGTATCCTCGCTTCAGGTGGTATTGAGAAGCTCGGCCTGCCCGACTCTTTCATCAAGTTTAAGACGGCCGACGGCAAGAAGGTGCAGATAGACCGTCCGCTACCTGAGCACACGGTAGCTGTCGAGTTTATCCTCGAGATCCTGACGAAGTCTGAGTACGCTGTCCTCGACAGTGTAGACCAGATCGAGGCTGTGGGTCACCGTCTCGTACATGGTGGTGAGGCGATCAATAAGAGCGTCCTCATCAATGACGAGGTGATCGAGCAGGTCAAGCGTGTCTCTGACCTCGCTCCTCTGCACAACCCACCCTCACTGAAGGGTATCGACGCTATCACGAAGCTCCTCCCGAAGGTGCAGCAGGTAGCTGTCTTTGATACGGCCTTCCACCAGACGATGCCCGCATACACCTATATGTATGCGCTACCCTACGAGTACTATGAGAAGTACGGGGTACGTCGTTACGGCTTCCACGGCACGAGCCACCGCTACATCAGCCATCGTGCTTGCGAGATTCTTGGTAAGGACTTTGACAAGACCCGCATCATCACCTGCCACATCGGCAATGGTGCTTCGATCGCAGCCGTATGCAATGGCAAGGTCCTCGACACCTCTATGGGCTTGACCCCTACAGATGGTCTGATGATGGGCACTCGCTGCGGAAGCATCGACCCAGGTATCGTACCCTTTATCATGGAGCATGAGAAGATGACCCCGAGTGACTTCTCGACGATGGTCAATAAGAAGAGCGGTGTACTCGGCATCAGCGGTGTCTCCTCCGATATGCGTGACGTAGAGCAGGCTGCCGAGGCTGGCAACGAGCGCGCTAAGCTTGCCCTCGAGATGTATCGCTACCGTATCAAGAAGTACATCGGAGCCTACGCAGCTGCTATGGGTGGTGTCGATGTCATCGTCTTCACGGGCGGTGTCGGCGAGAACGACCAGACGACTCGTGAGTCAGTAGTCTCTGGACTAGAGTTTATGGGCGTTGAGTTTGACTCAGCAGTCAATCGCTCTAGCCGTGGCGAAGAGAAGGTACTCTCTAAGCCCTCTAGCCGTGTGACCGTCATCTGCGTCCCCACCGACGAGGAGCTGATGATAGCACGCGACACGATGGATCTCGTCAAGTAAAGCGAGCCAACGAGCTCGTCACAAGTTGACAAAATAGCCGTAGGGGCGGACATCCAAGATGTTCGCCCCTACCTTATTATATAACCTAAACTTCTCAAACTGTCGGGATGCGACCCATCGGTCTGCGCGTTTACCAATAACTAAGTCTAGTAGCGAAGGTAAACTGAGAGGAAGCGTAGGGGCGGAACTCGCGTGCCGACCAGCTACGCACTCCCCTCAGAACTACTAACAGCTATTTTGATTGGCCGTTGGCTGTTGGCTAGTGGCTAGTGTCATCAGCACCCTGATGGCTCCGATGGATCTGATAGCTCTGATAGCTCTGATAGCTCCGATGACTCCAGCCAACAGCTATCGCTGTACGTGCATGACCTTCTGGCCACCGACGATGTAGACGCCCGTGGGTAGCTCCTCGAGTGGCTCAGAGCGTAGCACGCCATTCATATCGTAGACAGCACCCTCTGCGGGGAGCTGCTCAGGTGTGACGAAGTCGATCGCCGTGCCGCCCATAGGTGTGATGACCACCGTGTCCTTGATGACGTTGCCCGCAGCATTGCATACGGCATGCTTTTCGGCATTCCAGACGGCACCTGCTGGCTTCGTGATCTCACACTTCCCCTGGAGCTTGAAGTCTGCAAGATTACAGATAGAGCCCTCGTAGCCCTTTGCCGTGACAGAGGCGTTGCGGATTGTAAGGACCTCGCCATGAGTAGCATCATAGCCACTGATTCCCCATTTGCCCTCGACGAGGAGCGTACATCCATCAATAACTAGAGTGTCTTCCATATAGATGCCAAAGGATTGAGAGGACTTAATGGTCAGCACTCCACCCCCTTTTATGGAGGCATCCCCACCGAAGTACATTGCGCTTCCATCAGGAGGTGTGATAGAGACCTTTCCTTTGACTACACAAGTCAGGTCGGAATATAGTATTACAGGCTCTTCGATGGTTGCATCTTCGAGGGTGAGCGTCTTGGTGTCAGGGTCGTAGCTGACCTTGCCGCTTTTGACGCCTGGGATGTTGGAGAGATCCTTGCAGTTGACGGAGGTGACTCGTTCTTTTCCTATCCAGAAGTTGTACTCCTCTATAGGCGTGATGACCAGCTCATCGGTTATGATCTCATCTCTAATAGTATCGCAGACGGCATGCTTGTCATCGTTCCATACGGCATTCGCAGGCTTCGTAATATGACTCTGCAGGAGAGTAAGGCTTGCGAGGTTGCAAATGGCACCATACCTCAACTCGGAGGGCTTTAACGTGACGGAGGCATGCTTGATCGTGAGTGTCGCACTCGATGCTCCTGTAGTACCCGAGATGCCTCTACGGCTCATAGCTTCGATGGTGCAACCATCAATAAGGAGAGAAGCATTAGCTACTAGCACAATGGCGTACCAACCTGAACTTGAAGTCTTTAAGGAAAGCTGCCCGTCCCCTTTTATGGTTGTGTTGTTGTAGAAGCACATTGCGGCATTTTTAGAGGAGATGCTCACATTCCCCTTGACGATACAAGTCAGCGCGGTCTCAGACTCTATACCATGGTTCTTTTCTGTATCAATGGTTGCATCCTCGAGGGTGAGCGTATGGGTGAAGGGGTCGTAGCTGACCTGGCCTATGACGCCTGGGATGTCGTTGAGATTCTTGTAGTTCTCCGAGGTGATCTCCTGGTCACCTATCCAGAGGCCGTACTTCCATGCCGTTGGTCTGATGACCACCTCGCCGGTGATTGGGTTGCCCGCAGCATCGCATAGGGCACGCTTTTTTGTCTTCCATGCGGCACCCGTAGGATTCATGATCACACAGCTTTCGAGGGCGAAGGATTCAAAGTCGGAGATCGTATAAGACCTACTCTTCAGAGTGACTGAAGCATATCGGATAATGAGTCTCTCTGTATGTGGACTCAAGGCGGAGTCCTTCCCAGAAATAGCCCATTCGCCTCCCTCGGCTTCGATAGTACAACCGTCTATGATAAGTGTAGACTTTGAGAGAATAGTAACATCGCTCTCGTTTTTAGCAACGAGCGTCCCACTACCTTTTATAGTAGCATTTTCATAAAATATCAATGCTGAGTTATCTTTAGCAGTCACGGAGACTGTCCCATTCACGATACAAGTTAGAAAGACCCTCGCCACTATACCTGCGGAGTCTCTTGCACTGATGGTCGCATCGGTAAGCGTGAGCGTATGGGTGAAGGGGTCGTAGCTGACCTGGCCTGTGACGCCTGGGATGTTAGAGAGGTCCTTGTAGTTGGCAGAGGTGACCTCCACGCCTGCGATTGTGAGACCGTACTTATATTGCGCCGAGGCTGAGAAGCTTGTGAGCGTAAGGAGCATCGTAACGAGCGTCACGATGAGTGCGTGATGTTGTAGTTTCTGTTTCATAGCTGTAGTGTTTTTTGTTTTGGTTATTAGCTGTTGGCTATTGGCTTTTAGCTCTTGGCTGTTGGCTACCGGAGTGAATCGGAGTGATCGTGTTCCTAGCCAACGGCCAAAAGCTAACAGCTAAAGGCCAATGCCCAACAGCCAACGGCTAACGCTGTACGTGCATGACCTTCTGGCCGCCTACGATGTAGACACCAGTGGGTAGCTCCTCGAGTGTCTCAGAGCGTAGGACGCCATTCATGTCGTAGATAGCACCATCAGATGGGAGTTGCTCTGGCGTGACGAAGTCGATCGCCGTGCCACCTTCCTCCTTGGGCGTGATGACCACCTCATCAGTGATGATCTCACCCTCAGCATCGCAGACGGCTTTCTTGTCAGCCATCCAGACAGCCCCTGCAGGCTTCGTGATCTCACACCCCTCGAGCTTGAGACTTGCGAGGTTGCAGATGGAACGCTTTGTGCCCTTTGCCGTGACAGAGGCGTTTCGGATTGTAAGCGACTCGCCAGACTTGCCTTCGTTGCCAGTAAGTCCCAACCGACCCTCAGCATCGACGGTACAACCATCAATAACTAGAGTTTTATCTATATAGATAGCACAGTCTTGTGGGGCATTAATGGTCAACTGACCATCCCCTTGTATGATGGCATTGTTAAAGAAGCACATTGCGGACGAATTAGAAGATGTAATGGAGACCTTTCCCTTGACGACACAAGTCAGCTCGATATCTTTTGTCCATATACCCTCCTCACTCACTACTTCGATGGTCGCATCCTCGAGGGTGAGCGTGTGGGTGTCGGGGTCGTAGCTCACCTTGCCTGTGACACCCTCGATGACGGTGAGGTCGGAGCAGATCGCCGAGGTGACATACTCGCCAGCTATCACGAGATTGTACTTCTCTACAGGCGTGATGACCACCTCGTCCTTGATGATGTTGCCCGCAGCATCGCAGACGGCATGCTTTGTGGCATTCCAGGAGGCACCAGCTGGCTTCGTGATCTCGCACCAATCGAGCTTGAGGCTTGCGAGGTTGCAGATGGAGCCTTTTTCACCCTTTGCCGTGACGTAGGCTTTATGGATGGTGAGAGGTCCTTGATAAGACTCATCGCCTGCTATTCCCCATTTGCCATTCGTTGAGATCGTACAGCCATCGATGGTCAGTTCTTTCTTTGAGTAGATACCAAAAGATTCAAATGACTCAGCGTTAAGCTTCCCATCACCCTTTATAATCGCATTATCGGCAAAGGAAAGTGCAGGGTCTTCTATTCCCACGACTGAGACCTCTCCCTTCACGATACAGGCCAGCTCTTTATCAGCTTTTATTCCGCCTCCCACAGATTCAATGGTAGCGTCCTGGAGGGTGAGCGTCTTGGTGTCGGGGTCGTAGCTGACCTTGCCATTGACACCGTCGATGATAGAGAGGTCAGAGCAGTTGGCGGAGGTGACCTCTACGCCAGCGATCTCGAGATCGTACTTCTGTATAGGAGGAGCGATGACCACCTCGTCGGTGATGACGTTGGCCTCAGCATCGCAGACGCCATGCTTTTCGGCATTCCATACGGCACCTGCGGGCTTCGTGATCTCACACCCCTCGAGGGTGAAGCTGGCGAGGCGGTAGATGGATCCATAAGTACCCTTTGCGGTGACGGATGCATTCTTGATTGTAAGGTTTCCAAAAGAGCTCGTACGGCCAGTTATTCCAGAGCTCCCCTCAGATGAGACTGTACAGTCTTCGATGATCAGATTTTTGCTTACAAGGATACCGCAATTATGATAGGACTTAAGAGTAAGCTTGCCATCACCTTTGATGGTTGTATTATAGTCAGAGAGGATTGCACTCCCATTACTACTAGTTATGTATACATCTCCCTTTACGTCACAAGTCAGCTCGGCACTTGGAAATATACCAGTTCTACTACTTCCTGTCAATTCGATGGTGGCATCCTCGAGGTAGAGTGTATGGCTTTCGGGGTCGTAGCTGACCTTGCCTGTGACGCCATCGATGACAGAGAGATCCTTGCAGTTGGCAGAGGTGACCCGCACACCTGCTATCGTGAGGTCGTAGCTCGTTTGTGCTAAAGCTGAGAAGCCTGCGAGCAGTAAGAGCATCGTGACGAGTGTCGCGATGAGTGCGTGATGTTGTAGTACTCGTTTCATAGCTGTAGTGTTTTTAGTTTTGGCTGTTAGCTGTTGGCTGTTAGCTATCAGAGTGGATCGGAGCTATCAGAGCCATCGGAGCTATCGGAGTACTCGTGTCTCTAGCCAATAGCTAACAGCCAATAGCCAAAGGCCAAAAGCTATCGCTGTACGTGCATGACCTTCTGGCCGCCTACGATGTAGACACCCGTGGGTAGCTCCTCGAGTGTCTCAGAGCGTAGCACGCCGTTCATATCGTAGATAGCACCATCTGCGGGTAGCTGCTCCGGTGTGACGAAGTCGATCGCCGTGCCGCCCGTAGGCTTGATGACCACCTCGTCCTTGATGACGTTGCCCGCAGCATCGCAGACGGCATGCTTTTCGGCATTCCAGACGGCACCAGCTGGCTTTGTGAACTCACATCCCTCGAGCTTGAAGTCTGCAAGATCGCTGATAGAGGCCTCTAAGCCCTTTGCCTTGACGTAGGCATTCTTGATCGTAACTGTACCAGATACAACATTACTCTGACCAGATATACCCCAAGTGCCTTCGGTATAGATTGTACAACCATCAATAAGTAGAGAAGAGGCTCCCACAAAGAGTGAACAATCCCTTTGGGTTCTTAGGGTGAGTTGTCCAGTTCCTTTTATGGTTGTATTGCTGTTGCAGAAGTCCATTGCAGCGAAAGTAGAAAAGATGGACACATCTCCTGTCACGACACAAGTTAGCTCAGGAACTTTTGCCCATATACCACCTATCTCAGTTTTTGTCGCTTCGATGGTAGCATTCTCGAGGGTCAGCGTCTTGGTGTCAGGGTCGTAGCTACCCTTGCCAGTGAAACCTGGGATGGCGGTGAGGTCCTTGTAGTTAGCGGGGATGAGTAGTACACCTGCTATCTCGAGGTAGTGTATAGGTGTGATGACCACCTGGTTGTTGGCGATGATGTAGCCTGTAGCATCGCAGACTGCTTTTTTGGATTGATCCCATACAGCATTCGGGGTATCAATCTCACACCCATCGAGGGTGAAGTTTGTGAAGTCACAGAGAGAGGCCTCTTTGCCCACTGCGGTGACGATAGCGTTCTTGATCGTGAGCGACCCAATCGACCCATCTCCATCATTAGCTGCGAGTCCCCATTTGCCCTCGGCATAGACTGTACAGTCGCTAATGGTTAGGTCTCCCAGCATACAGATACCATAGGAATCATCAGAGCGAGCTGTGAGCTTTCCTCCCCCCGAAATAATTGCTTTTACGAAGAAAATGATGGCCTCCTTTTTATAGCTAGTGACGTTTACATCGCCCTTCACGTCACACTTTATAGGACTTGAGGAATAGATGCCAGGCTTGTCACCTCCGTTGATAGTCGCATTTTCTAGGTAGAGTGTCTGGGTGTCGGGGTCGTAGCTGACCTTGCCGCTTTTGACCCCTGGGATGTTAGAGAGGTCAGAGCAGTTCTCTGAGGTGACCCCCACACCTGCTATATAGAGGTTGTACTTTTCTTGCGCGGAGACTGAGGAGCCTGCGAGCAGTAGGAGCATCGTGACGAGTGTCGCGATGAGTGCGTGATGTAGTAGTTCTCGTTTCATAGCTGTAACGATTTTGATGTGAATGTATGTTGGGGGCAAAAGGTGCCCTCATTGTTTGCTACAAAAGTAGGCACAACAGGTGCTAAATCTCTTATCAAATGCGGACAGAAACTTATCAATATCGGACATCTTTCAGCTCAACAACTTATCAATATTAGGCACAAAAAAATCTACAACACACTACAAAACAATTACTTGACACCTACGAACCAGAAAAAGGGGTAGAGACGAGTAGTCAGAGGAGACTGGAAGCTTCGTGAAGGGAATAGAGGGAGTCCGTTTTTGATAAATGGAGGCTCTGGGCGACTCTTCGCGAAAGAAATTGTCGACTCTCTTGGAGACTATTACAGTCTCACAATAATTTAGACCCGACTACATATCAAAAACGGAGCTGTGTCGGGAAAAACGGATTCTCCACGTGGAGATTTCGAAATATCCAGGTGGAGAATTTTTATTTTCCACGTGGAGAAGAAAAAATTCCTCGGAGGAATCAAATGAAACTTCGGAGGAAATGAATCACGC
>JAERMT010000373.1_pt1 | contig 15894 bp, 14 predicted proteins | sample 9267081 | NCBI WGS metagenome assembly JAERMT01 (sample SAMN17071939, study PRJNA684904) | human gut metagenome | isolation source: diarrhea sample from child under the age of five | host: Homo sapiens | place: South Africa: Mafikeng, Mafikeng Provincial Hospital | collected 2019-09
GCGGAGTATCATTAATGGCGAGGCCCGAAGGTGGCATTTCAGTCACCAGTCACTAGTCACTAGTCACTCGAGGCTACTAATCCCTAGCTACCAGTCACTAGTTCTCCTCATCCCTGCTTTCAAACTTCAGGGCACGCCCCATGAGCGAACCCTGTTTTCTTAAACCTTTCTTTAATGACAATTTCCGAAGAATGTTGTAAAATGAAAGACAGTATGACAGAAATGAATTTTTATACCTTTATATATAGTTTGAGGTCCATATAGCTCCAAGTAAAGAAAAGAGGAATCGTATGAAATCCAATAAACTGACATCCTTTCTCTGCGCACTGGCTCTGACAGGGGCGGTGATGCCGCTTTCTATGGCAGAGGCGGCAGAGCCGGCTCCGGTAGCAGCTCAGGAAGCACCTGCTGAAAGTGTGAACTACACCGATGCCCTGATGAAGGGACTGTCTCTGACGCTTCCTGATGTCCAGAGTGCGGTCGAGTCAGGCATGTTCAAGAATCTTTCACCAGAAGCGCCTAAGCCTGCAGAGCCGGAGCCCGCTCCGCTGCCCGAACCGGAACCGGAGCCAGAGCCGGAACCGGAACCCGAACCTGAACCTGCCCCGGCACCGGCGGCGAAGTATACCGCAGATCAGGGGAGCGCAGCCGCCGAGATCGGATCCGATGGTGCGTATGACGGCATGACCTACAGCTCGGACAAAGCAGATGAGAATGCGCTTCGCGTCTCCATGGCATACATCACCGCGAAGGGCGATACCATCACGAAGTCCGGTGACACCTCGAGTGCAGAAAGCAGTGACCTTTACGGGATGAATGCGGCGCTGCTCGTGACCCATGGCGGACACGGGGCTTTCACGGATGTGAAGATTTCCAGCACAGGAAACGGCGCGACGGGCGCCTATGGCTACAGCAAGGGCACATACATCAATCTGACGAATGCACAGGTCTCCACCACGGGCGCGCAGGCTTCCGGCGTAGAAGTCTCCCAGCGTGCGATGATGAAGGTAGAGGCATCCACGGTCACTACCACCGGAGATCAGTCGCCGGCGATTCGCATTTCTCAAAACGGCGGCATCCTTCTCACCGAAAACTCTGACTTTACCGCTTCCGGCGCAAATGCACACGGCATCTATACCCAGGGCGATGTGACCGTCACAGGCGGGACTGTCAAGGCGGAAAAGACCAAGGCGGCCGTCATCAAGAATATCAGCTCCATCACGCTCGATGGAGCGACGCTCGAAGGCAATGAGACAGGCTCGCTTCCTTACAATATCGTCATGTACTCGGATGCCGATGCGATCGGTGTCACAGGGACACAGCAGTTCGAGGCGAATCATGCAAGCCTCATCTCTCATAAGGGCGGCATGTTCTATGTGACCGGTACCCACTGCCGCATCACGCTGAAGGACAGCACGCTCACGCAGGATGAAGCGGCGCCTGTCTTCACCATCACAGGCAATGACGGCGGCTACGGCTGGGGCGATGCGGGCGCGAACGGTGGTCACGCGGAAGTCATCCTGTCGCATCAGATCCTGAATGGCGATATTCTCCTTGATACCATCTCGGATATCAATCTCAATATCAAAGATCAGTCCACCTGGACCGGTGCGATCACCATCGCGCCGAATGCCCAGGAGGGCGCTCCGTACAAGACCAATGCTGATGTCTTCATTGCGGAAGGCTCTACATGGAACCTGACCGCAGACTCTCAGATCACCAGCCTCTTCAATCTGGGCACGATCCATTACAACGGACACACCATCACACTTGCCGATGGGACGGTCATGAAGGAATAAATTGACAGAAATAGAAGATCACGCGGTGCGAGGTAGTCGCATGGCGTGATTTTTTATTTGAGACTGAAGTTTGAAAGCAGGAATGAGTGGCTAGGGATTGGGAGTCTTGAGTGACTAGTGACTGAGGTTCTTCGGCATCGTCATCCCGAGCGCAGCCGAGGGATCTCTACTGCCCTGCAGGAATCAGCGTGCATGCGCTGAGGGGAAACGATGTCTTGGTGCTGCCTCACATCAGGCAATGAGCGTTCTGCAATATAGATTTCTCGGCTACCCCCCTTTGAACCCGTAGAACCTACAGAACCCGCTGAATCTCTTTCGCTCAATCAAAGGGCGGCACGCCCCTTGGGCTAACCCTGAAATTTGAAAGCAGGGATGATTAGTGGCTAGTGACTGGGGTTCTTCGGCATCGTCATCCCGAGCGCAGCCGAGGGATCTCTACTGCACTGCAGGAATCAGTGTGTATGCGCTGAGGGGAAACGATGTCTTGGTGCTTCCTCACATCAGGCAATGAGCGTTCTGCAATATAGATTTCTCGGCTACGCTCGAAATGACGACAGCGCGAAGCGCTATCAAAACTCCGCGGCGCTTCATTATTATTTGCGCCGCACCAACCCCTTTGAACCCGTAGAACCTACAGAACCCGCTGAATCTCTTTCGCTCAATCAAAGGACGGCACGCCCCTTGGGCTAACCCTGAACCCTGAACCTTTAACCCTGAACCTTCATTTCCTCTTGACGCAGCCCTTTCACTAGTGCTATAAATAAAACTATATTTCATATGATATGCGTGCGGCGCATAGCCGTGCCTCTCTTTTTCCGTCTGGAGGGATCCCTATGAACTTCAAAAAAGCCATCCTCGTATCGGCTGCAGTCCTCGCGGCTGCTGGCATCATCGCAGGCTGCGGTGACCAGAAGGCCGCATCCTCTGCTTCTTCCACAGCTGCCAAAGAAACCACCATCAAGGTCGGCGTATCCCCTGTACCGCACTCTGAGATCGTCGGCGTTGTGAAAGACAAGCTTGCCAAAGAAGGCGTCAAGGTCGAAATGGTCGAATTCACCGACTATGTCCAGCCGAACCTGGCCCTTGCGGATAAGAGCCTCGATGCGAACTTCTTCCAGCACAAACCATATCTGGATGAATTCTGCAAATCCAAAGGCCTGAAGCTGACATCCATGGGGGCTGTCCATCTCGAACCGATGTGCGTGTATTCCAAGAAGCTGAAGTCTTTGAGTGATCTTGCTGACGGTGCGCATGTAGCCATTCCGAACGATCCGACCAATGGCGGCCGTGCCCTCCTCGTCCTCCAGTCTGCCGGTCTCATCAAACTGAAGGAAGGCGCTCCGATCACCGCGACCCCGCAGGATATCGCTGAGAACCCGAAGAACCTGGAATTCTCCGAACTGGAAGCCCCGCAGCTTCCGCGTGCCCTGGAGGATGCGGATATCGCGATCATCAATATGAACTTCGCCCTCGAAGCAAAGCTCGACCCGAAGAGTGCCATCTACAGCGAAGGCTCCGACTCCCCGTATGCGAATATCGTAGCTGTCCGTGAAGGTGATGAAAACCGTCCGGAACTCCAGAAGCTCATGAAAGCGCTCACAAGCAAAGAAGTCAAGGACTTTATCGAAAAGAAATACGGCGGCTCTGTCAAGACCGTATTCTGATCGCGCCTTTGAAGAAAAACTCCCCGAAAGGGGAGTTTTTTGTTGGGGCGGTGACTAGTGACTAGTGACTAGTGACTAGTGACTAGTGACTGGTAGCTGGGGATTAGTGGCTAGGGATTAGTGGCTAGTGGCTAGTGACTGGTGACTAGTGACTGGGATTCTCCGGTGTCGTCATCCCGAGCGTAGCCGAGGGATCTCTACTGCACTGCGGAAATCAGCGTGTATGCACTGAGGGGAAACGATGTCCTGGTGCTGTCTCACATCAGGCGATGAGCGTTCTGCAATAAAGATTTCTCGGCTACGCTCGAAATGACGATGCGCGCGAAGCGCTATCATAACTCCGCGGCGCTTCATAATTTTTTGCGCCGCACCACCACTCCTCACTCCTAACTCCTCACTCCTAACTGGCGAGTAGAGCTTTCACCCGCAATCAAAGGGCGATACGCCCCACGGGCTAACCCTGAACCCTGAACCCCGAACCCTTTCCCATTCTCTATTGCTGAACGGTTCCCCATTCTATATAATGATATATTGAGATAGGATCATAGAAAAAATATCATTTCCCATGTCAGGAGCCCATCTATGCGATTCCTCGCTTCGAAAAAGAACATCCAGAATCTTTTATATGCGACACTCTTTCTGCTGCCGCTTCATCCCTATGTGTTTTACGTGACACTTCTCCCATGCCTTCTTCTCTGGGCAGTGAATCATTGCACCACAGGCGAAGTGAAAGGCGTGTGCCCTCGCCTCTGGGGACTGCCGGCGGTCTTTTTGGCGTGTGCCTTTTTTTCCGGCTTCCACTCTCCCGACCCTGCCTTTTCACTCATGAACTGGGCCTTCCAGCCATTGATGTATGCCGCGATCTACCTTTTGATCCTTTCTCTTATTTCCTCCGTGCGGGAAAAGGAGAAGGCGCTCTATGCCTTCCTCTCGGGAGCCATCTGCGTGGCAGTCTATGGCTTCATCCAGTATGCGAATGTGGCAGGCATGGCAGCCGATATGACGGCGCAGAGCTGGGTCGATCCCGAGAGATTTCCTCTCCTTCGACGCCGCATGTATTCGACACTGGAGAATCCGAATCTCCTCGGAGCCTATGCCGTCATGATCATCAGCATCCTGACTGCTTTCTTTCTGCGGGAGCGACAGAAAAAAAGGAAATGGGCTTTTGCCATCATTCTCTTTGTCCTGCTGCTCTGCCTTGCGCTGACCTATTCACGCGGCGCATGGCTGAGCCTCGCGGCCATCGTCTTAGGGCTCACCCTCTTCTATGACAAGCGGTTCGGCTTTCTTTTCTTCCTCATCCCTCTCGTTCTCCTCTTCTACCACGGGCAGATGGTTGAGCGTTTCCTGTCCCTCTTTTCCGGCGAGGACACCTCTGTCGGCCTGCGCTTTGCCCTGTGGGAGAGCACCATCGCCATGATCGAAGAGCACCCGCTCCTCGGCGTGGGGTGGGGGAGCTATTATCTGGCCTATCCCGACTACAACTTCTTTATCCAGGATGAGCACGTCCTCATCTTCCATGCACACAACATGTACCTCAATATGCCGGCTGAAGTCGGGATCATAGGTGGAACGGCCTTCCTCCTGACCTTCTTCGCCCAGGGCTTCCTCTGCTGGAAACTCTATCGAGGGCAGGCGAGCCTTTTCACGCGAACGCTGGGGCTTGGCGGACTGCTCATGGTCATGGCCATCGCTGTCATCGGCATGAGCGACCATGTCCTTTTCGGCCGCTCGATCTCCTTCTGCTTCTGGAGCCTTTCCGCCCTTTGCGTGGGAAGCGGGGACTGGTGAGCGGTTATCGGGGGGGCAGCGTGAAGGGGGCAGCGATGCCCGAAGCGAAGCACCGGTCCTCACGGATCACCTTCGCGGGAAGCCTTCGGGTGCGGTCTTGCGGCGCTCCCCTGTACCATTTCTATAACCTCCACTGCGAGGATCATCGCTTCCATAGCCTGTAGACTCTGAGTCACATAATTGATGATTTGTCTAATAGGAATTATTTATAACATCCCTATGAGAATTTTAAAAACAAAGAACTTACTTTTTACGAACCTTTCGAAAAAAGTGTGATATAATAACAGTGATGACTGAGAAGGTCACAAATACAGTCGGTGAGACCGATGATACCAAGGAGGAGTTTTTCTGATGTTATGAGACATGTTTACATGCGGTCATAGGAAAGCAGAAAGGACTCCTTTTTCTTTTATACTTCGGAAGCACGGCTGTGTTTTTATGAGGCAAAAAGTTCCAGACCATAGAGAAAGCTCAAAGAGGTACTGGACTTTTGATATTTTTATATTTTTGGGAGGATGATAGTAATGATCGACACCAATGATAGCGAATTCCTTAGCAGAATTGAAAGTGCAGATCTGAAAGCAAAAATCTGTGATGCTAAAACTGCAGCAGCTATGATTCAGGCAGGCGACATCCTTGGTATTTCCGGATTCACCCCATGCGGCTATCCGAAGATCACCATGCATGAACTCGCAGAACGTATGAAAGAAACCCCATTCCAGGTAGACGTATGGACTGGCGCTTCTACTGGTTCCCAGATTGATACCGAACTGGTCGCTGTAAACGGCATCAGAAACCGTATGCCATACCAGACCAACGGCAACCTCAGAAAAGCCATCAATGCAGGCAGCATCAACTATTATGACCTTCACCTGTCCCATGTAGCTCAGCAGATCCGTGCTGGCTTCTTCACCAACGTGAAGGGTGAACGTGTCACCGGCCCAGATTTCGCAGTAGTAGAAGTCTGCAAGATCGGACCGAACGGCGAACTGTACCCGACCACTGCTATCGGCAACTCTCCGGTATTCGTAGATACCGCTAAGAAAGTCATCGTAGAAGTCAACACCACCCAGCCGCTGGAACTCGCTGGCATGGCTGATATCTACATGAGAAAGAACCCGCCGCACTGCGAACCGATTCCGATCAAAACTGCTGGCGACCGCGTAGGCACTCCTTACATCCCATGCGATCCGGCAAAGATCGTTGCTATCGTTCCATGCGATCTGCCAGACGTTACCCGTGCACTGGCTCCGCTCGATGACGACGCAGAAGCAATGGGCAACAACCTGATCGATTTCCTGAAAAACGAAGTCGCTCATGGCAGACTGCCGGAAAACCTGCTCCCACTGCAGTCCGGTGTAGGCAACGTAGCAAACGCTGTTATCCATGGCCTCGTAGAATCCGACTTCAAGAACCTTTCCGTATACACCGAAGTTATTCAGGATGGCATGTTCGACCTGATCGATAAAGACAAGATCGACATGATCTCCGGTACTTCCCTCTCCCCATCCCCGGATGGACTGAAGCGCTTCTATGCAAACATTGAAAAATACAACAAGAAGATCATTCTCCGTCCGCAGGAAATCTCCAACAACGGCGAAGTAGCTCGTCGTCTCGGCGTCATCGCTATGAACACCGCTCTGGAAATGGATATCTACGGCCACGTAAACTCCACCCATGTAAGCGGCACCAAGCTGATGAACGGTATCGGCGGCTCCGGCGACTTTGCTCGTAACGGCTTCCTGTCCTGCTTCTTCTGCCACAGCACCGCTAAGGGCGGCAAGATCTCCGCAGTTGTTCCGATGTGCTCCCATGTAGACCACACCGAACATGATACCCATGTATTCATTTCTGAACAGGGTGTCGCTGATGTTCGCGGCCTGTCCCCGAAAGAAAGAGCAAAGGTCATCATCAACAACGTCGCTCATCCGTCCTTCAGAGATCAGCTCATGGACTACTACGAAAGAGCATGCGCAGCTTGCGGCGAAAGCCAGACCCCGCATCTCCTCGCAGAAGCATTCAAATTCCATGAAAGCCTCGCTGAAACCGGCGACATGCACTTCAAGAAATAATTTAATTATTCAAGAAGCCGCATGAGGCAAGGCATTTAATGCTTTACAAATACAGATAATACTGTATAATTACCTATGGTGATATCTGTCACACGACAGTGTCAATACATGGGTCAGCAAGAGTCCCCAATCGCTGCTGCAATAAGACTCAAATGAGCACTGCAGCAGCCAAGGGCTTTGCGTGACCCCATTGGGAAGATACATCCTATGTAAGTGGTAAGAAGAACATAAAGTCGCGGCCACCGAAGTCAAGGAAAAGCTTCCTAGAGTTTTACATACTTACTTTTTTAGGAGGAAGATGAACTCATGTCTAACGAATCCCTGAAAGCTAAACTTGCAGCTTACAATGACACCTATGCAAAACAGTGCGCAAAACATCCGGAAAGAGTTGGTCTGAAACACAAGAACCTGTACACCCCACTCGATCTCGAAGGTTTCGACTATGAAAGAGACCTCGGATTCCCGGGCGAATATCCATACACCCGTGGCGTACAGCCGACCATGTACCGTGGCAAACTCTGGACCATGCGTATGTATGCTGGTTTCTCCACCGCTGAAGAATCCAACAAACGTTACAAATACCTGATCGCTAACGGCGGCACCGGCCTGTCCTGCGCATTCGACCTGCCAACCCAGATCGGTTATGACTCCGACGACAAAATGTCCGCTGGCGAAGTTGGTAAAGTAGGCGTAGCTATCGACTCCCTCTACGATATGGAAAGACTGTTCGACGGCATCGACCTCGGCAAAGTTTCCACTTCCATGACCATCAACGCACCGGCTTCCGTTCTGCTGGCTATGTACATCGCTGTAGCTGAAAAACAGGGCGTTCCGGCAACTGCTCTTCGCGGCACCATCCAGAACGATATCCTGAAAGAATACGCAGCTCGCGGCACCTACATTTTCCCGGTTAAACCGTCCATGCGTCTGATCACCGATATCTTCGAATACTGCTCCGAAAACGTACCGAAGTGGAACACCATCTCCATTTCCGGCTACCATATCCGTGAAGCAGGCTCCACCGCTGCTCAGGAAATCGCATTCACCATCGCTGATGGTATCGCATACATCGAAGCAGCTCTGAAAGCTGGCATGAAGATCGATGAATTCGCAGGCCGTCTGTCCTTCTTCTGGAACGCTCACAACAACGTACTCGAAGAAGTTGCAAAATTCCGTGCATCCCGTCGTCTGTGGGCTACCATTCTGAAGGAAAGATTCCATGCAGAAGCTAGCAAGTCTATGAAACTGCGTTTCCACACCCAGACCGCTGGTTCCATGCTGACCGCTCAGCAGCCAAACAACAACATCATCCGTGTTGCTCTCCAGACCGCTGCAGCAGTTATGGGCGGAACCCAGTCCCTGCACACCAACTCCCGCGATGAAGCTCTGGCTCTGCCGACCACTGAATCCGTAACCATCGCTCTGCGTACCCAGCAGATCGTAGCTTACGAATCCGGCCTGGCTGACGTAGTTGATCCGCTCGGCGGCTCCTACTATGTTGAAGCTATGACCAATGCTATCGAAGCAGAAGCTAAAGAATACATCCGCAAGATCGATGAAATGGGCGGCGCAGTAGAAGCTATTGATAAAGGTTACATCCAGAAAGAAATTCAGGACGCTGCTTACGCTTGGCAGATGTCTGTTGAATCCGGCGAAAGAACCATCGTTGGCGTCAACAAATTCACCATGGAAGAACCACCGGTTACCGGCCTGCTGAAGATTGACGCATCCGTTGGCGAAAAGAAGAAAGCTCAGCTCGCTCAGGATAAAGCAAACCGTGACCAGGCTAAAGTTGCTGAAGAACTGGCTAAACTTGAAAAAGCAGCTCAGACTCCGGCTGAAGGCCCAGACCATGTCAACCTCATGCCAGTCATCCTCGACTGCGTACGTGCATACTGCACCGAAGGCGAAATCTGCGGCGTTCTGCGTAAAGTTTACGGCGAATACAAACCGCACAACACCCTCTAATCTAAGGGCAGCCTGAAGCAAAGATAATTACATTACTCAAATATTTCTGGAGGTAATTTACAATGGCAGACAAACGTATCAGAGTACTGGTAGCTAAACCGGGTCTTGATGGACATGATCGTGGCGCAAAAGTTATTGCTCGTGCACTTCGTGATGCAGGCATGGAAGTTATTTACACCGGTCTTCGTCAGACCGTTGAACAGATCGTTGAAGCAGCAGACGCAGAAGACGTTAATGTTGTAGCTCTGTCCCTGCTCTCCGGCGCTCACAACACCCTCTTCCCGGAAGTTGTTGAAGCACTGAAGGCTAAAGGAATGAGCGACGTTCTCGTAGTTGGCGGCGGCGTAATTCCGGAATCCGATATCCCAGGCCTGAAAGAAGCTGGCGTAAAAGCTATCTTCACTCCTGGCACACCAACCAAAGAAGTTATCGACTTCATTAAAGAAAACGTAAAATAATCGACTTTTAGACTGACTAGCTTGACAGTTTATTAGTTGAAATGTAGCTTGCATGGGGCTGGGGGGATACTCAGTCCCATTGCAACTATATTATTTACTCTTCGAAAAGGCGGTGCATCCATGGAATTTTCTATGAAGGATTTTTGGAATGGATCCAGACGTGCCTTAGCGAGAGCAATTACCATCGTTGAAGACGAACGGGATGGATTTGAAGATGTCATGAAAGAAATCTATCACCATACCGGTCGTGCACAGGTCATCGGTATTACTGGTGCGCCTGGTGCGGGTAAGAGCACACTGTCAGATGCCCTCATTAAGCAGTTCCGTAAGCAGGGCAAAACTGTAGGTATCGTAGCCATCGATCCTACGAGTCCATTCTCCGGCGGCGCCATCCTTGGTGACCGTATCAGAATGAACGACCTGACCTTGGATAAGGGTGTTTATATCCGTAGTATGGGTACGCGCGGCAGCCTCGGCGGACTTTCCCGCAAGACTGCAGATGCGGTCAAACTGATGGATGCTTTCGGTCTCGATGTCATTCTCATCGAAACAGTAGGCGTAGGACAATCAGAAGTTGATATCGTTAAAAATGCGGATACGACACTTGTTGTGCTCGTACCTGGACTAGGCGACGATATTCAGGCTATCAAAGCAGGTATCCTTGAAATTGGTGATGTATTCTGCATCAACAAATGTGATCGCGATGGCGCAGATCGTTTGAACGTCGAAATCGAAATGATGCTTGATCTGGGCGAAGCTCAGAACTGGCGTCCTCCGATTGAGAGAACGATCGCGAACAAAGATCAGGGCGTAGCCGAAGTAGTAGCAGCTCTGGGCGAACATAGAAAGTACCTCGAAGAGTCCGGTCTCCTTGAAGAAAGAAGACGTGAACGGGCTAGAAGCGAGATGCTCGAAATGATTCACGATCGCATTTCCCGTCATATTGAGGAAAATATTTCCTCGACGGGTGAATTTAGTGACTGCGTGGAACAAGTCTTTGAACGGAAGACAGATCCGTTCACGGTCGTTGATTCCATTGTAGGCAAAATATTCAAATAATTTTAAAGGAGGAGTTTATTATGGCATTCAAAGTACTTTGTGTGGACCATGTAGGCGTTGCTGTTAAAGATCTTCAGCTGATCAAACAGCAGATGAAAGACATCCTTGGACTGGATCCATCCCTTCCGGATGAAACCGTCGAAGAACAGCATGTAACCACCAGCTTCTTCAAACCGTCTGCTCAGACCGAAGCATGCGAACTCGAATTCCTGGGTTCCACCACTCCGGACGGCCCGATTGCTCGTTTCATCGAAAAAGCAAACGGCGGCAAGAATGGTTTCCAGCATGTAGCACTTCGTGTCGACGACATCGAAGCTTGCCTTGCTGACCTGCAGGCTAAAGAAGTTCCGCTCATCGATAAGAAATATCGTATCGGTGCTGGCGGCTGTCACATCGCTTTCCTGCATCCAAAGGCTACAGGCCTTCTGCTTGAACTGACAGAACGCCCAGGCGGCCCATCCTTCAAGGCTTAATTGAACGATGGCAAATGCCTTGCCCACCGGGGTAAGGCATCCCCCTCACGGGGGTCCCTAAAATTTTTGGAGGTGTAAGAATGGCAACTGTTGCAGAAAGAATTGAACTTCTTCACAAAAACCTCGCTCATGTAGAGGCTATGGGTGGAGAAAAGAAAGTTGAAAAACAGCATGCAAAAGGCAAACTGACTGCTCGTGAAAGACTGGCTCTTCTGTTTGATGAAGGCACTTTCGTAGAAGTCAATGCCCTTGTAAAATCCCGCTGCCACAACTTCGGTCAGGAAAAGAAAGATCTCCCGGGCGAAGGCGTTGTTACCGGTTACGGTACCGTTGATGGCAGACTCGTATTCGCATTCGCACAGGACTTCACCGTTGAAGGCGGCTCCCTTGGCGAAATGCACGCTGCTAAGATCGTTCACGTAAATGAACTGGCTCTCAAAGTCGGTGCTCCTTGCGTAGGCCTGAACGATTCCGGCGGAGCTCGTATTCAGGAAGCTGTCGATGCACTCTCTGGCTACGGCAAGATCTTCTGGTGCAACACCATTGCATCCGGCGTTATTCCGCAGATCTCTGCTATCATGGGACCATCTGCAGGCGGCGCTGTATACTCCCCAGCTCTGACCGACTTCATTTACATGGTCAAGAAAACATCCCAGATGTTCCTGACCGGCCCGGCAGTTGTTGAATCCGTTACCGGCGAAAAGATCACCGCTGAAGCACTCGGCGGCGCTATGACCCACAACCGTACTTCCGGTGTAGCTCAGTTCGCTTGCGACAACGACGAAGACTGCATTAAACAGATTCGTTACCTGCTCTCCTTCCTGCCGAGCAACAACATGGAAGATGCTCCTATCGTTGAAACCGGTGATGATCCGACCAGAACCGATCCGGCTCTCGATACCATCATGCCAGAAAACTCCAACGCTCCATACAACATGTATGACGTTATCAAATCCGTTGTAGATAACGGTGAATACTACGATGTAGCTAAAGAATTCGCTAAGAATATCATTACCTGCTTCGCACGTTTCGACGGACAGACCGTTGGTATCATTGCAAACCAGCCAGCATTCATGGCAGGCTGCCTTGACTACAATGCATCCGATAAATCCGCTCGTTTCATCCGTTTCTGCGACTGCTTCAACATCCCGGTTGTAAACATTGTCGATGTACCAGGCTTCCTGCCAGGCAAACAGCAGGAATATGCCGGCGTAATTCGTCACGGCGCTAAGATGCTGTTCGCATACTGCGAAGCAACCGTTCCGAAGATCACCATGATCCTCCGTAAAGCTTACGGTGGTTCCTACATCGCTATGTGCTCCCGTGAACAGGGCGCTGACCAGGTATTCGCTTGGCCAACCGCTGAAATCGCTGTTATGGGACCTGCAGGCGCTGCAAACATCATCTTCAAGAAAGACCCGAACAAAGAACAGCGTACAGCTGAATACGTCGAAGAATTCGCTACTCCATACAAAGCTGCTGAACGTGGCTATGTAGACGCAGTTATCGATCCGAGAAACACTCGTCCGACAATCATCAATGCACTGAAGATGCTTGCTTCCAAGCACGAAGTACATCCAGCAAAGAAACACGGCAACATTCCGCTGTAATATTTGCTGCAAGAAAAACTCTAATTGAAAGGATGGGTACAGATGGATAACAACACAGTTATGTATATCGCGGTATTTGCTGCTATCGTAGCAGTAGTAGCGCTGATCATGATCTGGCAGGTACGTTCATCTCTCAATCAGTCCGCAGCACCGGCACCGGCAGCAGCTCCGAAGAAGGCAGCTCCAGCTAGAGTAGCAGCTCCGAAAGCAGCTGACAATGGTGCAGTTGTAGCAGCAATCGCTGCTGCAATCGTTGCTATGGGTGGCGGCGAAATCGTCTCCATCCGCCCGGCAGCTAGAAGTGGCTGGACCTCTGCATCTCGTCTTGCAGGTGTTTCCGGCACTCAGCAGTTCTAATTGAAAGTTGAAAGTACAATCATTTAGGAGGAAAGACAATGAGAAAATTTACTGTAACAGTTAACGGCCAGGATTACGATGTAGTAGTTAAAGACGGCGGCGCTGCAGCAGCAGCTCCGGCTCCGGTAGCAGCAGCTCCGGCAGCAGCTCCAGCACCGGCTCCGGTAGCAGCAGCACCGGCTCCGGCTCCGGCTCCAGCTCCGGCTCCAGCTCCGGCAGCAGCTCCTGCAGGCGCAGGCGAATCCGTTGAAGCTCCAATGCCGGGCAAAGTTATCCGCATCAACAAACATGTTGGCGATGCAGTTGCTTCCGGCGACGAAGTCCTCGTTCTCGAAGCTATGAAAATGGGCAACCCGATCATGGCTCCATGCGATGGCAAGATCACCGGCATGCCGGTATCCGAAGGTCAGTCCGTACAGGGCGGCGACGTTCTCTTCACCGTTGGCTAATAGCCGATATGAAAAAGCAGCGCGTATGCGCTGCTTTTTTGTTGCCATAAAACGAAGTGCGCAAGAGAATTGGGCACTCCGTTTTCGATCCCGCGTTTCCGCCATAAGCGGATCACACGATGCTTTTTGTATTTGGTGTAGTGTCAGCACCGAAAAACCAAGGCTTGATAGTGGATATGAAATAGCACCGCCGACAGGGGGGAAGCGAATGATACCATTCATGGTAAAGGAGGATACGTCCTCTCGGCTGATCTCGGTTCTTTTGCGGCCGCTTCCTGTCACGCCTTAGTAGGCATCATCCTCTTCCATTTCCTGCTTTTCTCTTGCGATCAAGATACGGAGCATGGTGAGGGAAGCCTGGAGGTAATCATAGTCCTTGGCGAAGGCACAGAGGATGCCGTAGCGGAAGAGAGGCTCCTTTTCTTCGGGCGGTACCTGATGAACGGCGATCAGGATATCATCACGGCCATAAAGAGCGAGAGCACGCGAGAGGGCGACAGCATTCTTACCTCTGGCAGCACCGGCCGTGGTGTAGAAGACGAAGTGAACGTCATTGTCTGCTGCCCCCTTGGCAGCATCCTCCGGCTGCTGCGAGGGGCTGACGTCGACGTCCCAGCCGGAGTCTGCCAATGCATTGGCGGCCAGTTTTCGTTCTTCGCGATCGCTTTCGAGATCATTTTCCATTTCTATGAGGAGAACACGCGGGCGTCTGCCATCAAGTGCAGCAAATTCTTTAGAAAGCCGAAGGGCTTCTTCTCTGACGGTTTCTTTGGTTTTCGGATCGAGTGCCATGGTAAGCTCCTTGTATGAGAATAAAAATAATGATAATGAAATAAACTTTACATACAAATCTATTATAATATAAATCATAGCTGCTGTTCAATGCATAATTTGTGATTTCAGATGTAATATTAACAAGAAATGTATAAGACAGAGAAAAACATTGATTGACACTGAGAAGAATATGAATTATACTGAGACTGTAGTCATTTAGACAATTTCATATGGCTGGCAGATGCGAAAGCATAAAAGAGAATCCGGTCTAAGCCGGAGCGGTCCCGCCACTGTAAGGAGGAGTCTCTCACAGATATGTCACTGGGCGAAAGTCTGGGAAGGCGTGAAGAGATGAGGAGTCCGAGCCAGGAGAACTATCTGCCAATGAATCACCGCGAAGGAAGTAGGGATCTATCCAAGACATGATTTGATTCTGTCTAAGATCAGGGCTTGTGAGAAGATCAGTATTTCCGTCAACCTGCGAGAGATGGGGAGGGGATTGAGATCGGTCCTGGTCTCATTATTTTCCGGCTGCCCCCACTGGGTCAGTCGTTTTTTTATGGTAGGACCAAGACGTGAACCTGAAGGAGGTGAACTTTCTGTCTGATTGAAATTGTCTAAAGGGGCGTTCTCTTGATTTGCGCTGGTAAGTCAGTGGGCGGCCATAAATTATTAAAGGAGGAACTATTTCATGGATGAAGTAACAAAAGCAACATCCGCGGAAAATCAGGAAAGACAGCTTACCGATAAGGAATTGGAAGCGATTCTGAAACAGTCGGAAGGCAAAACCGATTTCCCACAGGTCACATTTGATGAATTCACACCACCAACCTACGAGGAATGGGTTGATGCGTGCAACGCTCTTCTGAAGGGCAAGCCGTTTGATAAGCTGATGTATACCAAGACGTATGAAGGTATCACTTTTAGCCCGATCTATACCCTGCGTACAGGTCCGGACGCACAGGATGCGATCCTGCCGACCGATGACTATCCGGGCATGGGGGACTTCATGCGCGGTCAGAAAGTCAATGGTTACAAAGAAGAACCATGGGGAATTGCACAGTCTTGTGATGAAGCACTTCCGAAGGAAAATAATGAGCTCCTGAAACACGAAATCGATCGTGGTTCCACGGTATACAATGTACGCCTTGATGCATCCACTCTGCATGGCATCGATGTGACTGATGCTGAAAAACCAGGTGAAACCGGCGTTTCTCTGACCACTCTCGAAGATGTGCATAACCTTCTGGACGGTCTGGATCTTGCAAAGTATCCATTCATGATGTATACCGGCGAATCTGCACTGGCACCGCTTGCTATGGTGGCTGCCGCAGTCAAAGCACAGGGAAAAGATGTGTCCGCGCTTCATGGCGTGATCGGTGGAAGCCCGTTGACACAGCTGCTGACTGATGGCAAGAAT
>JAERMT010000799.1_pt1 | contig 15852 bp, 13 predicted proteins | sample 9267081 | NCBI WGS metagenome assembly JAERMT01 (sample SAMN17071939, study PRJNA684904) | human gut metagenome | isolation source: diarrhea sample from child under the age of five | host: Homo sapiens | place: South Africa: Mafikeng, Mafikeng Provincial Hospital | collected 2019-09
CACAGCACCGTGTCGATATGTAGTCGGCTCTAAATTATAATGCGTCAGCCCTGGTCAACAGCACGGCGGAAGCGTGGCTCCATTCGTCCGCATCATCACGCCACCGCACGCCGAGGAAGTGTCCAATCTCTGCGGAGCGAGACTTCGCCACCACGGGAGCGGTCGTCGACTCTGATGAGACAAATAAAGAAAATGGTCACGAGAGGCGTGGTGACTCTTCTCGTGACCATTCGATGGAACGGGCTGATAAGTGGTTAAGCTCTCAGCACCTCAGAATATATCGATCCGCAACTTAGGAGATACGGAAGCGATAGATGAAGTGGAGCATGGCGTAGCGTCCGAGACTATTGGACCAGATGTCGCTAATCTCCGTGGCGGATACCTGGCGGGTGATGCTCTGCTGCTGGTTGAGCAGGTCGTACACCTTGAGGCGTATTGTAGCAGCGTCGTTCTGTAGGAACGAATAGGAGAGGCCGGCGCTCCAGAGCACCGAGGCGAGGTTGTAGTCCTCTTGGTAGCCGACTGCCCTCGTATAGAGTGCCTCGCTCTCGACCTTGAAACCTAGTGGGAGCGTGACCGACAGGTCTCCTCCTGCACTCCAGTCGTAGGTGCGTGGCGAGCTGGCGAGCTGCAAGCTCTGGTTGCCGTAGCGATATCTCAGGTTACCCTTGGCGCGTAGGTAGAGCCATGGGTTTGAATAGGCAAGCGATAGCCCAGGATTCAGAATCCAGAGGTGAGACCCATTGGTCACGCCATTGATTCGTCCCAAGCCGTAGTTATACATAGCACCAAGGGAGAGAGCTAGGGAGAGCTCTTTTGTAAAGAGGGGTGTGGTAAAGGAGCCATTGCCATGGAGCGCATAGAGTCCTCTGTCCGCATTGACGTAGGTAATCGTCCGACGCTGCGTCGTGGGGTCGACCGTCTGGTCACTGATTACAGCGTGATGCGTATAGGAAGCGAAGAGACGGAGATTGATGGCTTGGCTCTTATCGGGTACGAACGTTTGGAACATACCAAAGAGCTGGTGGTTGTAGCTGGGCTGCAGGTTGGGATTACCGATGATGGACTCTCGTAGGTTGGTCTGGTCTGGCACGCGGTACATCTGTCCTGCCGAGGGCATCTCCGAGCGGCCCCAGTAGCCTAGACGTAGGGTGGTCTGGCGGGAGGGCGTGTAGCGGAAGTTGAGCGAGGGTGCCCATATGAGCTCTTTGCGCTGGAGTGGCTCTGCACTAGTCAGGAGCGTCTGCTCAGTTGTCATCCAGGTGGGGCGCACGCGTAGTCCTACGGTTAGGTCGATAAGTTTGTTTGCCACCTTGAGGTCTACGCCTCCGCTGAGCGTGCTGAGGCGTGTATTCATCCGTGTGTCTAGCAGTTTATCAACCTGCGCCCAGGCTCCCGTAGCGTCAGGCTCCTTGTAGTGACGCTCACTCCGCCGCATGCGGTCGCTCCACTCGAGCTGAGCCTGCAGGGAGAGGAGCTCCGTGAGGGGCTCGACATAGCCAGTACGGATGCGATAATTGAAGGTCTGGCTGCGCTCCTCGGTGAGCGTGCGACGGTCACTCGGACCATCCCTCGTCAGGAGGGACGCCTGGCTCTCTGTCTCGGAGTCATTGCCTGATAGCCCTCCATTAATCTGCAAGCTGAGAGTCCTCCCCTCGTCATTGAGCTTATGTCCTAAGAGGAGCATGTTAAAGAGCCGTAATCCCTGGTAGTCGCGCAGACTAGCTTGGCTCCCCTTGTGAAGCTGCTGGTCGGATCCGTCAGCGGTACGGTAGTCACGCTGCTCGCTAGCGTTGCCTCGGTCGTACTGTACAGCTGGACGATAGATGAGCTCGGTGCGCTCGGTCGCCTGCCACTTGACGAAGGCATCGCCTCCTACACTGTGGCTTCGATTGAGAGCTTCGGCGGACTCATTGGTGTAGGTACTGGGCGCATCGGGGAGGATGTTTTCAGTCTCGGCTCGTGTCGAGAGTAGGTTTTGCCGATAACCATAGCGGACATTGGCGTTGACCTCTAGCTTATCGTGAGGCGTGTAGGTCTCATTGGCCGCCAGCTGAGCCGAGGTGGTGACGCCCTGACTGCCCCCAGGTCTGCCACCACGCCTGCCACCACGCATAGAGCTGCCCTCGAGGTCTAGCTCACTAATCCCCTGTCCATTGGTATTGTTACTACCAGCGAGTAGCGTCAGCTGGTGCTGGTCGGAGAGGTAGTTGAGCAGACCGCTCAGCTCATATCGGTTGTTGAGCCCATAGCCTGCTAGGGTATGTCCGAAGGTGCCTCGACTCTGATTGGGACGGGTACGCACGTTGAGGACGGTCTCCTCCTCGTCATTGTCAAAGCCAGTGACGCGAGCCTCATCGCTCTGCTGATTGAGAAGCTCGAGCTGCTGTACCATAGCGGCGGGGAGGTTCTGCATAGCGACTTTGGTATCTCCGCTGAAGAACTCCTTGCCATCGAGCTTAATCTTGGAGACCACCTGCCCTCCGATGGTAATCTGTCCCTGCTCATTGACCTCGGCTCCGGGCAAGCGCTTGACCAGTTCCCCCAGCATAGCACCTTGTGGTACCTTGTAAGCATCTGCGTTGAAGGCGACTGTGTCCCCGCGCACGGTCATATCAGTGGCACGCCCCTGGACGACAACGGTGCCTAGGAGCTGATCGTCTGCCTCAAGATGCAAGACGCCGAGGTCCAGACCTGGGGTCACCTGGAGCTCCCGCTGATAGCCACGGTAACCGATATAAGAGACCTCCAGAAGAAGTCTCTCCAGAGGAACTTGTCGGATGACGAACTGCCCCTTGGCATCGCTCATAGCTCCAGCTACGAGCTGCTTGTCACCAGAAGGTGCGTGACGATAGAGTGCCACGTGAGCACTCACGAGGGGCTGGCTGGAACTGTCCTGGACGCGCCCTCGTATGGTCGTCGTCTGAGCCGTGAGGAGCGAGGGTAGTATGCAGAGGATGAGCATGACTAAGCCGCTCCGGAAGGTGTGATGTCGCATAGAGTTTCGTCTGTGTATAGTGTGTCGTTTGTACCTATTTCTTCTGTAAGTGTACCATTTTAGATGCGCATAATACGCAAAAGATTAAAGAAACGTGCGCTCTCCTCTTGCTCTGTCCGTGCTACGTTGCTCTTGCTATGCGTCGTGCTTCCTGATTCTTACTATGCGCTACGTGGCTCTTGCTATGTGTCCTACGTGGCTCTTGAGACTGGCAAAGACCGAGGCATATCAATACGGGAACTCTTGCCAATTCAAATAAATGTCGTACCTTTGCGCTAGCAAAGCTCATAGGGAAGTGTGGGTGAGTGGCTGAAACCAACAGTTTGCTAAACTGTCGTACGGGTAACCGTACCGGGGGTTCGAATCCCCCCGCTTCCGCAGTAAAGGGTGTAAATCAACGTGTTACGTGGTTTACACCCTTTTTCGCACCCAAAAATCCAAGCTTGAGAAATTTCTTGGCAACTTGTCTGCTTAACAGATTACTTGCACGACATAGAAAAGAGATTCTTCGCAATCATAGCATTTGGCTCTCAGTAGATTGGGCCTCTATTACGGTTCTCTAAATTACATTAACCAGCGGTGTGTGCGTGAAGATAAAAGCAGACAGAGAGAGTATAGTATTATTGGTATCTTTGTCCATCATATAAATGGGAACGTTATTCTAAACTAGAGTATAGGGACTATCCAGATTAAGAATCATATTTATGAGGCTGATAGATATAATAAAAGGATCGGAGCACGACTTTAGTCTCTTTTTCGAAGAAAAGATTGCCGAATTGGAGAGTTTGTTCTATTTGGGGTCAAACACTTCTCCTACTTTTGCTACCTAATTCATTAAATGAAAATAGCATTAAGTATGAGTATGAAAGAAGTAAATCCCCAAGAAACCAGCCGGGCATACGCCTTTGAAATGTGGATGAACGCACCTATGCCAATGGTGACGATCTTTAAGACACTCAACGTGTCACGCCTTGTGAAAATCAGCCGGAAATCGGGCATGAAGTTTAATATGTTGATGTGCTGGAGCATCGGAAAAGCCGCAAGGGACGTGAAAGAATTTTATACGCTGCCCGTTGGCGGTAAACTGATGCAGTACGATACCATTGCAGTAAACACCATTGTCGCTAACAGAAAAGGCGAGGTAAGTTCGTGTGATATTCCTTTCTGTGATGATTTATCTTTGTTTAACCAACACTATCTGCAACTTACCAAACAAGTGGCTGAAAGTTGCGTCAATCACGACTTGACGGAAAGTCTGGTTATCGGAACTTCCGCATTGGCACAATAGAGACTGTTGCACGAAGGCGATCTGCTGCGTTGCTTTCGGAATTCGGCTTCGGTCACGTATGTGAGTACGCTCCCTTTAGCCTCATCCTCACGTCTTGCATCTCATCCTTCGTTCAAAGTCTCAGCACATTTGCATCAAATGTGCGAGAATGGCACTTCGTGCAACATTCTCCCTTTGCAAATCATCAAATAAAGCAAGTAGAGCCCTCCGATCACAGGGACTGCCCCGATAAAGATCCACCCACCACCTTTACCTACATCCGTTTTTTCTTGGTGGTGGTTACAATTGTTTTTCGTAATATTGCAACGAGTAACTTTGCCTAGTGTAATATTCGAACCTTCAAATCTTTGAGTATAACAAGTTATCAAGCATATTTACCAAGTGATTTTAACAGCAAAGTTAAGCTGTTGCACAGAAAAAGGTTGATGAATAAAATATATGGAATCATACTTTTATTGCTCATTCCCTGTATGACGTATGCCCAGGCGGCACCGACTAAATTATGGGGAGAAGTGAAAAACACCTCTGGCGAGGCGATGGACCTTGCCAGTATTGTGGTGATGAATCCTAATCTGCCCAACAAGATACTCGCATCAACATATACAGGTGATGATGGCAAATATCAGATTACTGTACGTTGCGACTGTGACAGTCTGATGCTTCGTGTGTCACGGATAGAAATGAAGTCTGTTGTCATGAAGATACCCAACCGTTCGGGAGAATTCAATATTGAGACAGATGCAAAAACAATTGAGTTGCAAGAAGTTACAGTAAAGGCGAAGAAAGTATATTCACGAGGCGATACCATTAATTATAACGTAGCTTCTTTCCTTTCTTCATCTGACCAGACCATCGCAGATGTCCTGAAGAAAATGCCTGGCATTACCGTTTCAAAGAATGGACAGATTTCTTATCAGGGTAAACCCATCAAGAATTTCTACATAGAGGGGCTTGACCTTATGAAAGGTCATTACGGCATTGCCACAAACAGCATAGACCCAAAGAATGTTGGGTCAGTACAAGTGTTAGAGAGCCATCAAGACATAAAAGCTTTAAAAGGGCTGCAACCAGAGGAGCAAGCTTCTATTAATATACGGCTGAAAGAGGGTGTGAAGGGAGTGCTCAACCTGATTGCAACGCTCGGAGGAGGATATGGCAATGAGACACTATGGAACAATGCTGCCATTGCCACCTATTTCAAGCGCAACAAGCAGTTTCTTGCCACATATAAAGGGAATAATAGTGGCGAGGATTTGTCGCAGGAACTTTATTCTTTCGATGAGGACTATTCACGGACGAGCACGATTTCCTCCATTACAATGCCATCTGTTCCGGGAATAGACAAACGTCTCTATTATTTCAATCGCTCACATAGCATCACTTTCAATAACGCTTATCGTGTTGGGAAGTTTGGCGAGTTGGGAGTCAATGCGGCGTATTTTCACGACGAAGACAAACGGAGCTATTGGTCGAACATCAGCAATATCCTGCCCGATGGTTCTAAGAATGTGGTCGAAGAGGTTATGACGGGAACGGCAAAGCAAGAAAAGGCTTATGGAGACATAAGCTACTTGGACAATAGAGACCAACACTATATGAAGGAGCAGGTTAAGTTCGATTGGGACAGAACTCATGCCAATAGCCGAATAGTGGCAGGGGATAAACCCATTGACCAGTTGGGCATGGTTGATTCGTATCGTCTGCTCAATAAATTTCATCTCACTAATCGTAGTTCAGAATATAAGGGTTATGAATTTCTCTCTTTCATCAACCTTGAAAAGCGTCCTCATTCTCTTGCGGTTTCTCCAAATCTTTTTTCTGAAGTTATTCCAATCACAGTGTTGGACCAGCAAGTAGACATTCATCATTTTTCCACAGAAAACAACTTTTGTTTGCTTTCGGCATGGAGAATAGGCGAGGTAAACATACATCCTTCTGCCACTATAGATTACCAACATAACACATTGAGCAGCTCACTGGCAAATTTCAGAAATGATTTGAAGTTCAATTTCATCAATGCTGGATTTGGAGCAAGAGCTACATATAATAGAGAGAAGTTGTATGTCTCTTTCAATATGCCCATACGATACAAGTATTTCCAACTGGAAGATATAGTGAAAGGTCAAACGACAAAGAAATCCGGATTACGTGTAGAACCCAATATTTCCCTTACTTATAATATCAATAGTGATCATCAATTAAATTTGAACTCCAATATTTCATATTCTACTCCGATTATTGAGAATTTGTACACAAACAATATCCTTACCTCCTATCGACAGCTCTCTGCATACGACGTTACAGGATTGTTTGAGGGGCTTAGTCAATCTTCTTCTTTGGGCTATTCATTCAAGAATATCCTTACGATGACTTTTGCGGGAATTGATTTGTTATGGTATCATCAGAAACCCGAAGTGCTTTATGGCTCCTACTATGATGATATTTCCATGCGCACAATCAGCCGGCACACCAAAGAAAAAGCCAACACTTTTACGGCAAAACTCCACGGAAGTCAAGGGTTCGATTGGAAACAATTGAAAGTCGGTGCATCATTATCTTATTCTTATTACGACAATCCGTTGCTGTTACAAGATGTGGTGCTTCGATATACAGGCAGGGCTATAGCTGCAAATATGGACATCACTATTGCTCCATTCAAATGGCTCTCTGTTTCTTATCAAGGTGGGTATTATCAGATGAAGACGCAACAAAATGAAGGACAACGCTTGCCCTGGTTGCGTACAGTAAACAACAGTGCTTCTTTGAATTTCACTCTGCCTGCTGGAATAATGTTCTTAACCTCTCTCAATCATTATTATAACAACTTCAACAGTGGGGACAAGTCATTTCTCTTGCTGAACGCAGAAGCAAATTACACCATCAAACGTTTTAGCTTTGAACTTTCTTGCGATAATTTGCTTAATCTTAAAACATATTCGTATTCGAATAAGTCGGCTCTCACCGAAACTCGCTCTGTTTATAATATCCGTCCTCGCTCCATATTGCTGAAAGTTAGATTTAGAATAATATAAAACCCTTTAAGATATGAAAAAGCTCTTTATTATCATTGTTTATATGTTCATGTCATTTACAGTTCATGCACAGATAACAGCTCCGTTTCCGCAAAACCTTCAAAAGAAGAGTGCTATTGACACGGCACGATACAAGGTTACATATAATTTGAAATATAAAAATCATCCCGCCGACAAAAATTATCTCAGCGACGTGCGCAATGTATATATAGGGAAACGTTATGTAAGAGATTTTAGCGACATCATATTCCATTTCGATTCACTCTGCACAGAAGCTTCCAGGCATGGAGCTGTGACACAAAGCAACATTCAAGGAAATCCATGGCCAATAGAATTAATCGTTGAAGGTGGCAAAAAGGCAGACATTAAATATCGTATGCCACTACAAATTGGTGTGTTGAATTTCCAACAGGACCTGCCTCAGTTCAATTGGAAATTCATAGAGGGAACAGACACGATTATCGGTTACCCATGCTCGAAGGCGACAGTCTCGTTTGCAGGCAGAAATTATACTGCATGGTACACTCAAGAAATCCCGTTGCCATTTGGACCATATAAATTCGGTGGTCTCCCTGGATTAATTTTAAGAATACAAGATAGTGAAGAACAGTATATTTGGGAGGCTATTGGCTTTGAAAGATCAAACGCCCAGATATTGACATACAAATATGAAGGAGAGAAAAAATGCTCTGTAGAAGAAGCGAGTAAAACAATCGCTCGCATATTCAAATCACCGCTATCTTTCATCTCTGCAAGTATGGGCGGAGGAAAAATCATAATGCTTGATAAAAATGGAAAGGTAAAGAAATTAAATGATGCGGATAGTTATACCATTCCATACAAATCGTTAGAGATTGGAGATGAATAAAAATCAAATCAATAAGTCTATTATGAGGTTCACACTGTTTTGTACTTTGTTTCTATGGGCTATAACCTGCCAAGCCCAAGTAGTTGGAAGCTGGCATGGCGATTTGCGGGTGTCGCCCACTTATGCATTGCCTTTGGTGCTACATGTCTCCGAAACAGCAGAGGGGTATCGGGCATCACTGGATAGTCCCGACCAAAATGCCGAAGGGATAGCGGTAGATGAGTTTAGCTTTCAGCCCGATTCCCTGATTCTGCAGTGGAGCAGTAAGTCAATAGGGGCTAGGTTTCAAGGGACATTAGATGGGGATACCATCAAGGGACTTTTTGCTCAAAGAGGATTATTCGCACCACTCAATCTCGTGCGAGGAGAGTATAAAAAGGTAGAGGAGCAGCTCCCTTACCAAGTGACCGAGGTAAAGATTCCTTCGGCCGATGTGGTCCTCTCGGGCACTCTTACAGAACCATTGGAGGGCAAAGCCACCACAGCGATTCTATTGGTGGCTGGTAGTGGACCGAATGACAGAGATAGTAAGATCGGACCTCATAAACCGTTCTTTGACATAGCCGACTACCTTACTCGTGAGGGATACGCCGTACTGAGGTACGATAAGCGTGGAGTGGGACACTCTACCGGCACTTTTTATGCCTCAATGCTCTCCGATTTTGAAGCAGATGTGGAGGCAGCACTCTCCTATCTTCGTTCGCAGGGTAAGTACCAAAAGGTGGGGGTGATAGGGCATAGTGAAGGAGGCCTACTAACACAAATGGTTGCTGCCGACGCACCTAAACTTGTCGACTTCATTGTGCTTTTGGCTGCCCCTGGAGTGAATGGTATAGAGACGATTGCCTTTCAGAATCGGGTGATGATGGCTGATCTGATTGAGCCCGATAAGGAGGAGGCCTTTGGGCAGATGACGGAAGAGATGTTGAGTAAGATAGCTTATCACTCTACTAGTAGGGCGAGTGATTCGCTGCTAATCGCTGAGTACTTTGATAGGGTGTTGCCTTTAGTGAAGGAGGAGCGAAGACCAGAGACCGAGCGACTAGTCCATAGTAAGGAGTACCAACGAAATATGATTGGCGCCATCTCAAACCCCTTCTATAAAGGATTCCTAAGAACCGACCCCTCTATCTACCTTCCACGAATTACCTGCCCCATCCTCGCCCTCAATGGCAATAAGGACATGCAGGTGGAGGCCAAACGCAACCTAGCTCAGATAAAGCGCCTTGCCACCTCCTCCCCTAGTGTTACCGTAAAAGAACTTGAGGGGCTCAATCACCTCTTTATCCCCGCCAATAGTGGCCACCCCAGCGAGTATCTACTTCTCCCCCCAGGCTTCTCCCCCGTAGCCCTCTCCACCCTCCTCCAGTGGCTCCACCACCTCTAAAAAAAAACGATTGGCGTAAGAAGGCAAAAGTTGAGTTGCAACTAAGCAATCGGTTAGTTGCAACTAAACTTATGCCCTACTACCTGAAAGAAAATGTTGGGGTGTGCCGTAGTTATTAATTTAGATGGAAGACACACAGTAAGACTTTTCTAAGAAGCTCTCTACTATATCGAGACTGTTGCACGAAGGCGATCTGCTGCGTTGCTTTCGGAATTCGGCCTCGGTCACGTACGTGAGTACGCTCCCTTCGTCCTCATCCTCAGCGCCTTGCATCTCATCCTTCGTGCAAAGTCTCAGCACATTTGCTTCAAATGTGCGAGAATGACACTTCGTGCAACATTCTCCAATATGAAATAGACGGTGCTGTCGGGATGTATAGTGGCATTTTTTATAATCCGTTTCTTATTTGGGGCAAATACAAACGCCACCTGCTGAAAACGACACTTACCGTTTCTTTCCAGTTCCACCACACGCAAATGGACGGGGCGCACGCTTCCCGCTTTTTGGACAGGATTCAGAGAACAATTGACACTTTGCAGTATAAGTAAGTTTGCTATAAATGGTGGTGAAGGTGCTGGAAAGAGTAAAAACCTCTTTTTAGTATCTCGAATATAGTCATTATCATTTCCATAGATAAAGAACAGCTATGCAATTCAATAAAAGGATACTATGGCAGTGATTCTCTAGATTCAAATGAGTACCTCAGATGAGACTGTTGCACGTATAGTCGGACCAAGAAATACAGGAAAGTTGAATGTTTCAGCAACTATAAATAGGAGTAGAGCGACCCAATTCCTCAGGTCGCCCTACGAGATTTATTGATTTAGTTGGTGTTGGACTTTCTCTTGTTCGGCTGAGAGCTGTTGCTGGCGGCGAAGTAGTTCGGCTTGGCGTTGGACAGCCACTTCGTAGTTGATGACACGTTGTTCTAGAGTGGCAATGGCTTCGTTAGAGCGGTTGGTTTCAAAGATGCTATCGAGTTGGGCGAAGGAACTATTACTGACTGAGTGCTCCATACGTAGGATGCGATATCGTAGGGCGTAGCTTTCGAGGGTTTGATTGGCATTGTGGAGATAGACCGCCCAACCGATCGTGCAGGCGATGAGTACGATAGATATTCCCCAGATCAGCCATTCTATCCAATGTTTGACATCAAAGAGGTAGTACTTCTTGATCTCTGGAGGAGATTGAGTTTCTTGGATTTTCTCGGATAGAGAGGCAAGGTTCTCGGCTTGCTTCTCTTGGGCCTTTGTGATGCCATCTTTTATTTCTCGGATTCGTTTGCCTAGGACGATAGCGACATCTGTCAGTTCACTCTTGAATTTGCCATCTACCTCAATCTTTTGCCCAATAAGGCGTGCTACATCCATAAGAGAAATAGCGTCATCTTCTGAGGAATTGGTTGCGGGGTTAGGTTGAGATACAAGGTTGGTGATACTTGCTTTGAGCTCTCTGTTCTGTTGCTTGATCTCCTCTAGTACTTCAAGGAGAATATTAATTTGTTCGTTCATAATCTTCTGCGTTTTAGTTTCTTATTAGCTTGATTTCTTAGTTTACGTTGGAATACGAGTTCAGCAACGTCAACTGCTGGGACATTGCTGTCAAAGAGTTCTTCAATGAAGTTCTCAGATGAACTCTCAGACTCTCTTTGTTCGGAAATCTCTGGTGCTTTTTGAGAGCGGAGAACCTTTGCATTCTGCTGGAGGAGTGTAGATAACTTTGAGTAGCTACAAGAGCGGTCAATGTGTGAGCCACTGAAGCTAACTCCATCCATGCTAAATACTACGCCCTCAATGATATCTGTTTTGCCCTTGGTCTTGAACTGCACGTCAATACTCTGCTTTTGCAAAGCAGAAACAAGCTGTTCCCAATTCTTGCACTTGGGCAATACCTCTGTAATAGCATCGTAGATGGTGTAGCGAACTTTGTCACTGCCACGCAGTCTATTTCTTTTAACTTCCGTTTTGCCTTCTCCCAGCTTCAGATGATACTTGTCTGTAAGCTCTCTGCATATCTTGGTGGAGCGAAACTTCTCATTGCTATCCGAGATGGTGTTGCCGTAATTGTCTACCCGATTGATGCAGATGTGGAGATGCGGATGCTCCCTGTCCATGTGTCTAACAATTAGGTACTGAGTATCTGAGTAACCCATCTGCCTCAGGTATTCCCGTGCAATATCAACCATCTTATCGTCATCCAGTCGCTCACTGTCTTCGGAAGAAAAACTGAGGATGGCGTGACAGACTGGCTTCTTGATATTGGGTCGCATAGAGGCTTGCAGGTTGAAGTCTACAGCAATCTCATTTGATGTAGCATCAATTCTTACACCTTCGCCATCAAGAATACGAGCCATCCCTTCACGCTTACCCAGCATGTAGGTAATCATTCCAGAGAATGATGTCCCTTTGATGATCTTTGCAATCATGACTTCAGATCCTTGAGGTGATTGTCTACGCATATCCTCAGTAGCTTAAGTTCTGTTGGGGCTGCAGAAATACCATAGGTGTTAAGGCGACGAGCAATCTGATTGATGTTATTTGCAATACCTGTGAGCTGACGAATCTCATTCATCTGTTCAGGGGTAATGCGAGCCTTCACTTGGCTCTCATAAATAAGTGTGCGTAGATACTCACTCTTATTTAAGCCTGCCTCGTTCGCCTTGCTCTTAAGGGTAAAATACTCCTTGGTATTTAGTTTGAGCAATACGGAATAGCTTCGCTTTTCCGATAACTTTTTCTTAGGGCGACCGCCCTTGTTCGTTGTATTATCGTCCATAAATATTCTGTCAATAATAAGACCATCGGGATGATTTTTCGCCTCCCTTTGGTGGGGTGAAAAGTAGGTTTTGGGTAACCCAAAACACAAACTTGCTTCTCAGAAAATCTGTATGATAGATATGGCTCTGCCAATCTCTGCTTGATTGCTTTTGGAAGAACCGTAATTGTACTGTGGCTTTTCAAGTGACGAAGCAAAATAGATCACGTGAAGAGTGATTAACGATCACGTGACGAAAGATCACCTGAGTTTTATCTTTCGCTTAGACTTCATACTTATCTCTTTAGGAATTCGCTTTTGACATAGAAAGTCATTCAGATCCTTAAAGTCCGAAAACCTTTCTGAGATGTTTTCGACAGGGAGATTCAATCTCAAGAGTCTATTTCGGGCATCCTTTCCAGCTGTATCGTTATCTAGAAAAGAGTTTATCTTCTCGTACTTAGCAAGGAGAGGTATTGCTTTCTCGAGGTTGCTAACAGAGTTAAGGATTAAAGCAGAACTCTCTTGCTCTTTGGGATTCATCGTCAATAAACTTAGGTAATCCATAAACCCTTCAAAGAGATGGATTGACTTGGTGTTATTGTCAAATAGAGAAATCTCCTTTGGTGGAATACAGCCTTTGAAGAATGAGTTAAGGGTTTCATATCCACCAGCATTATTCGGAAAGCCAATAGAGAAATAGTTCTTATCATTTACTCTATAATGAACCTCCTTGCAGTACAGCTGAGCGATGAGAAAAGAAATTCGCCTATTTTTCAACAACTGAATTAACGCTGGGTGCTGTAGCTCTTGAACTCTAATGTCTGATAGCCCTTTATGAGAGGGTGTTTGCTGACGAAAAGAAAAAGAGTTGCTATTGTGGAGAGGGCATGCTTGCTCTATGGCAATGAGTGCCTCAGAAACAGTTACAATATGATTGATCTTCATTGCCAAATCAATAATATTCCCTCTTTCCCCACTTCCAAAGTCGTGCCAGCAGTTGATGCTTGTATTGACTTTGAATGAAGGCCTACTCTCTGACCGCAAAGGAGAGTAGTACCAAAGACTATTGTTTAGTACTTTGACAGGCTTTATGCCGAGCGTGAATAGGTAGTCCTGTAGCGGAATTAGCTTTGCTTGTTTTGCATTCATCTTCTGATCTCTTTTTCTTTTCGTTAGCAAAGGAGGTCTCTATTCAGTTCGGTATGGTACAGGAATATATCTCCTGATACCGAACCGAACTGATTTACAACTGGTATGGTATGGGTCAAAACCTTATATGCCCATATCGGACTGAACCGATAATCAATAGTAGAAATTAGGCTCATACAAGTACTTCTTATTCTTGAGTGTGATCATTCTCTTATTCTTCAGGAAAGTGAGTAGCTTTTTAGTTTTCCCTATACCATACGTAGTACCGACAATCTCAGCGTATCCTTTTCGTAAGGCATCCACTAGCTCACCATAACCTAATCCCCCTTCACTTTCAGAGAAAACCACTTCTAAAGCTTGTCGGTGTTGATCCTCTGTAAGCTCTGTATAGTCAAAGGCCGTTTTTGAAGTAATCGCTTCATCTTGAAAGTTTGTATCCAACTCGGGGACATTGATATGGTCTGGCTCATCAGTGATACGAAAAGCAAAATTTTCGAAAGGCTTTGAGCGGATAAATGTGGGTGATACGATGGATCTATCGGGGTCTGTCGGATCTTTGGTTACTTGAAGGACAGTTTCTGCCTTATTGTTGAGTTCAGTCCCAATATGACCTCTACTATTGTCATCACCTTTATTTAGATGAAGCACAGTCTGGATATGGATACCTCGCTCACTAGTCCACTGCATAAGGTTCCCGATAAGAATCGTAGATTGAGTAGGATTGTTGATGTCGAGTATCAAGTCTCTAATTCCATCAATAACGACAAGTCCCACCCCTTCAATCTCATAGATCGCCTTTCGAATCACCTCGCATCGGATTGCAGGGTCAGATATTTCTCTAAGGTGACTGAAGATGAGATTCTCAGGTTGTTGGTTAAGTGGTAGTCCAGCTAACTTCAGTATTCGCTGTAATACCAGTTTGCAGTGAAATGGACTCTGCTCAGTATCGAAGTAGAGGATTTTTCTTTTTTCTGAAGGAAGAGATGCTCTATACTCTAATACCTGTCCGTTGATAAGTGCGGCTGCAACGATGGCAGAAACATTAAAAGTCTTCTTTGCCTTGGCTTTGCCTGTCGAAGCACTAAAGTTTCCCAATGTGCCAATGATGGCATCATCCACTTGGAGGATAACGGGTGGTAAAGAGAACTCATCCGTTACACGGACTAAAGACTTCTTCCAAAGGGAGTCATAGTCTACATTTTGGCTCTGTGGAATCATACTCATCTCCTTCCTCCAGTTTTCTTGCCTGCCAGTTCCAATGCCAGCTCAGCATCCACGATAATCTTTCGACCAATTTGTGTAATGGCTTGGTCAATTTTCCCGCTTTTCTTGATACGATTGGCTGTTGGAATACTGCACCCAAATAGCTTTGCTATACCTGCAATACCATAGACATATTTCTTGTGGGTATTAGCTAAAGGAGAAACTGGTTCAGTTGCCACAGTTCGATTAAGTCCCTCTTTGAGGAACTCCATAAATTCGCCACTCGTCATTTGCCATAGTGGCTTATTTTCATCTGTCATAAACTCTCAGATAAGCTTGTTAAACATTGTGCTTCACTGGCCATGTAAAGCATTGATCTTTTGCAGTCTGCAGTGCAAATCTATGATACTATATTGAGAGTTTAAAGGGTCAGGGATATATCGGGAAGTGTCGAGAAGTTTAAGGAGGTAAGGAGAGAAGATTTCCTCAATAATTTGAGCGTTTGGAAGCGGAACTTGAATACAAAAAAAGCCCCTTGTCGATTTGAACAAGGGGCAGTAATTAGGTTGGGCTTTATGCGTTACAGAATAGTGTCAAGTTCCCATGCCGAAATATGGTCAATACCTTCATTTGTCGGAAGCTTGAAGTCATCCAAACTGACCACATACTTCTTGAAGTTATCTTCTATCGACAAAAGAGAGCGGTACTCTCGCTCTATTGTCTCTTGCTCCGTTAGTTGTAGCGAGGCTTGGAAATATAACCTCTTGCTACCTTTGATAGCGACAAAGTCTACCTCAGCCTCTTTATTTGTGCCTACATAGATTTGATATCCAGCTCGTCTAAGGCTTAAATAGACAGCATTCTCCAATAAGTACCCCATTCCATAGCCAAATCCAGAATAGAGGTAATTGTGGTAGCACAAATCATTCAGATAGTACTTGTTATTAGCCGAAATTGTCTCCTTGCCCTTGATATTATATCTCTCTACCTTATGCACGAGGAAAGTACTCTCGAGATGGGAGATATAGTTGGAGAGCGTCTCGTAGTTGGTTTTCCTATTTCGAGACTTAAAGAAGTTGACGATGTTGGCGATGGAGATAATGTTGGAGGCGTTATTGACTAGATACACAAAGAGGTCATCTAGGAGCTTCACATCCTTTACTTTATACC
>JAERMT010000802.1_pt1 | contig 15799 bp, 14 predicted proteins | sample 9267081 | NCBI WGS metagenome assembly JAERMT01 (sample SAMN17071939, study PRJNA684904) | human gut metagenome | isolation source: diarrhea sample from child under the age of five | host: Homo sapiens | place: South Africa: Mafikeng, Mafikeng Provincial Hospital | collected 2019-09
ACCCACGTATCCAGCTTGGAAGGCTGGTGTTCTACCATTGAACTACACCCGCACAGCTTGTTGTCTGTGTATCTCTGTCGCATCAACGAATATTAGTATATATGATGAAACTGTATTTGTCAACACTAAATTTAAATTTTTTCTATTTTTTTAACAACATATACAAATTATCATCTGACAAACAATTCTGTCAGGCAGATAAAATCATCCGTTTCGCTGCTCAGCTCTATACCGAATAACTGCTACGCAGTTTATCAGAAGGAGCTTTCACTCCTCCTGATATAAGCAAATTTCCACCTGCTGCTTATTTGTAAAATAATTCCTGTTTACAGTGTTAACCAGAGATCAGTTCTCCCAATCCCATACATTCGTAGCTTCCACTTCACTTTTTGGTTTCTTGATCACAAGTTCAGGACTCTTCGCACTGACCTTGGTGTTTGCCGGAATAGATGCTGTAATAAAGGTATTACCTCCGATGATCGTATTCTCTCCGATCACAGTCTCACCGCCCAGCACAGAAGAGTTAGAATAAATCGTCACATTATCTCTGATTGTCGGATGTCTCTTCACATTGGCAAGCAGCTGTCCCTGACGGGTGGAAAGCGCACCAAGAGTCACACCCTGATATAATTTCACATTCCTTCCAATCTCTGTAGTCTCACCAATTACAACACCGGTTCCATGATCAATGAAGAAATATTCTCCAATCGTTGCGCCCGGGTTAATATCAATTCCTGTATAACCATGTGCATACTCAGACATTATTCTCGGAATAAACGGTACATTCTCAAGATAAAGGACATGTGCAAGTCTATATACATAAATTGCATAAAATCCAGGATAAGAGAAAATAATTTCCTCTTTACTCTTAGCAGCCGGGTCACCGTCAAAACCTGCCTGCAGGTCAGTCAGCAGCATACGCTGGATTTCCGGAACATTTGCAAAAAATCGCTCTGTGATCTGCTCTGCATGTTCTTTGGCCTTCTGTTCTTCTTCACCCTGATATAAAAATGCAATCTCAATCTGCTCCTGCAAGCAGTCATACAGATCATTCAGGCGATATGCCACATAATGCTCCGGAAACACGCTGGCACTGGAATCCACACTGAAATATCCGGGAAAAATAATAGACCTCATATCTTTAATGAAGTTAATGATCTCTTTCTTATTTGGAAGACGTTCTCTGTCCTTTCCCAGAAAGAGTTCTTCTTTACGGTAAGTATCTGTCAGCTTCTCCACAGCCTCCAGAATTATTTTCTTTTTATCTGTCATGATCGTCACCTATCTGCTTTCCTCGCAGTTGCTTATTATCCCCGGACAATAGCAATCCAGAGGGTACACAACCGCATTTTGTTATTATCTTATTACAGCAAAACCAATTCGTCAATAAAAAAAGAATTGACCTTTCCGTAGATTCCTTATATAATAAAAAACAGTTCCGGTTACACTTCAGAACTGTTTCTAATCTTAATATGGAGATGTACCCAAGAGGCTGAAGGGACCGCACTCGAAATGCGGCAGGCCGGGCAACCGGTGCGAGGGTTCAAATCCCTCCATCTCCGCTCTTTCTTTGTAAAATTCTTTATAATAAAAATGCACAATAAGCTTGACAATCGTTGCTTTTATATGTATAATTGCAACAGTAAAAGAAATTTTACAAGTTGGTTTTGATAGGGGATTGGTCAAATGGTATGATAGGGGTCTCCAAAACCTTTGGTGGGAGTTCGATTCTCTCATCCCCTGCTTGAAACCCTTGAAAATAAAGGCTTTTGCGCGTCTTCGTCTTCAAGGGTAATCATAGGAGTAATCAAAGAAATACTATATGAGTCTATTACATTAGATTCTATAGTATTTTTTTTGTAAAAACAGGGCTGTCAAGAATTTTACTCTTTAAAAAAGGAAGAAAATACTTGATAGCCCGTACATTTCTAATTCTTATAATATAAAGAAAGGACTTGACGGATTCATCCTTCAAGTCCTCTTAACTACCACTCATCATTTCTGATCTGAAAAACACATCTTATTCTTTCAAAATAATTTGAACTGGAACAAACAAATTAAAGTCCCCTATGGGAGTCGGGCATAGGGGATTTAGGGGTGAAGGAATGGTACACAAATAAAATTTCCGACATCGGAATTTAACCATCATCTGCATCTATACTGATTCCAGAATCCGATGTGTCTGGTGCTATGTCCACCGCCATAATTGGCATGGCTGTCGTACCCACACTTAATATTAAACTGGAAGCCAGTAATAGTGCCCTTAATGACCTTGCCTTCATTTCTTGACAACTCCTTTCCTTTTTTACTTTTACTACTATTTTAGTGCGAAGTACCCTTAGATGAATTGAATCATAGGTAGGGTGTTTACTTCTACCTGTACATTTGGAATGTCCTAAGGAGAGTGGTTTGGGGTTATGAGGTGACTAATACGGATTGTGAACGCAAAAAGAAAGGACAGGCTTGCGCCTGTCCTTATAAAGGTGTGGGTTACCACTTTTTCCACTGGATGTGTCTGTTCCAAGTAGGGTTCGCTCCGTTTGGGTTTAAGTCATAGCCATGAAGTCCAAGTGTCTTTAAAGCATACAACTTTGTGTCATGATAATCATCAACTGAAATATGCTTTGTACACTGTAAGCCAAACGTTGTAGAAGTAAAGTTTGATTCCATTTTTGACTTACTAAACACAGCATCCACATACTGTATAATAGATGCCTGAGGTTTATCACCAATTCCACTTCCACAGATAGGGCTTATATACTTAGACTTCTGTGACTTTGTCATTTTAAAACACCAGTTGTTGATGGCTTTATTATAAATGTCAAGACGCTGTTTGTTGAACTTCTTCAGTTCACCTGCAAGTTTCTGGTTATACTTAGCGTTCTTATTTATAAAAGCATCTATCTCCGTGTATGTTTTTTTAGCCCTAGCTTTGTACTTGGATGCCCAACTTTTAGATGTTCTGTCATCATCGAGATAATAATACATTTTATCCGACCACTTGGTCTGGTAGATGTAAAGCATTCGCTCGGATAAGTAAGACCTTTTCCATGTAGCTGCTGCTGTCTTCATATCCGCTTTCTGCTCGGATGTGATGCCTGAGGTGTTCTGAAGTAATATTGTCATCTGCCATGACTTGTATGCCTGTCCATCATGATATCTTCCATTTGAACCAACAGGTATGTACCCATCTGGGCGGAAAGCATAGCGGTCTGTGATATCATTGAAGTAGTCAACATACTCGGTGATTTCTTCAACTGAATGGGACTTCTTGGGTGTCAGAGTGGATGCACTGACTGCGGTGCTACCAGTCGCTACCGTTACGGTTGCAAGTGTTAAAGCGATAAGTTTTTTTAAGGTTTTCTTCAACATATTTTTGTCCTCCTTTTAAATTTGATATGTTGTTTTGTTGCATTTATTATACCATAAACCTTCTAAAAATAGGAGTATTACAACTGTATTGTAGGCGCGGGAGTTTGACAGTTGGATATCAGAAAAAAGTACCTGCAGGTCGCATAAAACCTGCTTTTTTTGTGTCAAATTTTTGGTTTTTATCTATTGTATTTTATTGCAATGTGTTGTAAAATATAATAAAGGAGGGATTCTGCATGCGAGTTACTACATCGAAATCTAAAAACGCTGAATCATTTTATATTTCGAAAGGCTATGTGAATGACAAAGGTGTAAGTACTTCCGTTATCATTAGAAAATTAGGTACATTAAAAGATCTCCTTCCGGAGCACGGACCAACACGTGATGATGTAATGGTCTGGGCAAAAGAACAGGCGCGGATAGAAACTTTAAAATATAAACGGGAAAAAGAAGAAAAACAGATAAAGCTTACTTTTCATGCAGACAGGCCGCTGGACTATGACAAGCAGGTATTCTACCGCGGTGGTTATCTGTTTCTCCAATCAATCTATTATCAGTTACAGATAAACAAGATCTGCCGGAAGCTAAAACAGAAACATAAATTTAAATATGATATCAACGCTATCCTTTCCGACATGATCTATGCAAGGATCCTGGAACCCCGCAGTAAACGGTCTTCCTACAAGGCAGCATCCGAATTTTTAGAAAAACCATCCTATAAACTTCACGATGTATACAGAGCATTGGATGTCCTTGGAGCAGAATGCGATCTCATTCAGGCAGAACTTTACAAAAACAGCCATTTCCTTGGGGCAAGAAATGATAAGGTCCTTTATTATGATTGTTCAAACTACTACTTTGAAATCGAGCAGGAAGATGGAAACAAAAAGTATGGAAAAAGCAAAGAACACAGACCAAATCCGATCATTCAAATGGGTCTGTTTATGGATGGCGACGGCATCCCCCTTGCTTTTTCTACCTTTGCAGGAAATGCAAACGAACAGACATCCCTCAAACCATTGGAAAAAAAGATACTTGGAGAGTTTGGATGCCAGAAATTCATTTACTGCAGTGATGCAGGCCTGGGATCCGAATCAATCCGTGAATACAACCATATGGGGGAACGTGCTTATATCGTAACCCAGTCCATTAAAAAACTAAAAAAAGAAGAAAAAGAATGGGCATTAGATCCACAGGGATTTAAAAAAGTATCCGATGACACTCCTGTTGATATCACTAAGCTCAATAGTAATGACAAAGGTCTTTATTACAAAGATGAACCTTATACCACGAAGAAGCTGCACCAGCGTCTGATCATTACTTATTCACCGAAATATGCAGCTTATCAAAGAACAATCCGTGATAAACAAGTGGAACGTGCACAAAAAATGCTGGATTCAGGGAATACAAAAAAGAACCGTAAAAACCCCAATGATCCGGCACGTTTTATTGAAAAGACAGCAGTTACGCCAGAAGGAGAAGCGGCTGATATCAAATATTCCCTGGATGAAAACAAGATTACGGAAGAAACTCTGTATGATGGGCTTTACGCAGTATGTACCGATCTTCTTGATGATAATGTTGCTGATATTTTGAAGGTAAGTGAAGGACGGTGGCAGATAGAAGAATGTTTCAGGATCATGAAAACTGACTTTTCCGCAAGGCCTGTATATCTGCAGGACGAAAACCGGATCCAGGCACATTTTTTAATCTGTTTTCTTGCTTTGACTATTTATCGTTTTCTCGAAAAAAAGATGGATTTGAAATATACTTGCGAAGAACTTCTGGAAACTTTAAAGGCAATAAATTTTGCCGAAATACAAGAACAGGGTTATATTCCTCTATATAAGCGTGAAGCCATTACAGATGATCTTCATGAAGCCTGCGGCTTCCGAACTGATTATCAATTCATAACCAAAAGCAAAATGAGAACGATCCAGAAAAAAAGCAAAAGAAAAGAATAAATTACTATATTTCATGACAACGACGAAAATCGCTGTGCCCCAGTAAACACAAGGGATACAGCGATTTTTTATCTCAGCAACTGTCAAAGATGGGATTATACCATAAACCTTCTAAAAATAGGAGTATTACAACTGTATTGTAGGCGATAATTATCGCATATGCAAGCATTATTTTTTCATATAGAATTAATCTCGTGAGGTGTTACGAGTATATGAAGGAATTGAAGGTTAGGGTTGATTATACTCCCTTAAAGGAAGCTATTGAAGAATTTGAGCTTTCAGAAAATCAGATTTTTAAACAATGGGGAATCCAGAGGAAAACATTTTTTAATATTCGTCACGGACAGGGACTTACTGTTGACACCTTAGCACGTTTGTCTGTGATCTTAAATAAGGATATAAGTCAACTTGTCGATATCACATATGATATAATTGATAAACCAGAAGAATAAAAAAGACCTACCTTTGAAATGAGGTAAGTCTTTTTCATTTCCGACATCGGAAAATCTTAATTACATATTTTCAAGTTTTTGTGAGAAATACCAAAATGCACTAACAATGATATCACGGTAATATTCTTCCGTCTTATAGTTATAAGGAAAGCAAGTTTTCAATCTACTATACAGGTAAGTAAGAAGTAATGTTCTTGCTGTCAGCTTCATATGTTCTGTTGCATTAGTAACTTCTAAGTTTTCCAGAATCGGATTTAGACCACCCTTAGAACTATATTTATATCCAGAAAGAAAGTTGTAGTAGTCATTCAATACATAATCAATCATTTCTGGTTCATTTTTTTCATACAATTTTGCTATTTTTTCAATCTCACTATAAACCAGTTCATTGACAGGTAATTCAAATAGTATTTTCGTTCCTGTTTCAGGATCAGAAAATGGATATTTTATTTTTTTAGCTTTTTGGGGATCAATGATTATCTTTTTGTTTCTTGCTATTTTAAGCCCGTCCTGTTTGGCAATAGCATCTTTGAATAAAAGCTGAATATACTGTCTTGAAGTCAGCTCCGTCTGATTGTGTGAATTATACTTTTCTGTACCACTTATTATTCTATCATACAGTTCTTCTGGAATTGCCATGTATATGTCGGCATAGTACTGGTAAAAGCTAAATTCTTTTCCGAATCGTTCACTTAATAATTTCATAAATCCATTGTATGTTGTTGCTACAATTTCATTTTTATACTCGTTGTACTTTTTGAACTTTGTCCCATAGCTAAATACTTTATCATTTTTTGGCTCTTCTGGAATAGCCTGACAATTACGTTTGTAATCTTCGTTTACCTTTTTTATAGCATTTCGCTTCATCTTACCCAGCTCAAATACAAGTGTATCCAGTTCCTGTAATAAAATTATGTAAACGAGTTGTCCATCAGTTAAATTGAGAGCAGGATTTATCTTTGCAATTTTTTTTCGAAGAATGCTTAAAATTCCTTCATTTTTTCTACCTTTGCTCAAGGTATTTGAGGTATAGTAAATTTTTATACGTCGGGGTTCCTCTTTATTATAGGAACTCAGATAATCAGAAATAGTATCTGCATCTATTTCCAGTTTGTGTTTTCGCTTATTTAAGCTGATAAAAAGTGTATTAAAAAGTCGTTCTTTGCACTCTGTATCTGAAATAGATAGTTCATTGACCTCGGTAAAACCAGAATATTTTCCAATAATTCCACGATATTCGCTGTTTAACTGTGCACCGAATAAATTTCCATTTGTCAAAATCCTATCAACTACCGTATCTTTTTTTCCTTTATTTTCCTCTATAACCATATCTCGCCATGAAATAATAGTTTCAGAAACTATATTTACATAGTCCGCATATATATTTTCCAAATAATCTGTCAGAGGAATTTCTACAGATAGATCATCAGGAATTTCTTCAAATCCATCATTAACATTTCTAGTCAATTCCCTGTCTAAAAGGAGACGCCATCCAGATGTTAACTCTAGCCCCCATCCTGCCGTTCGTCGGAATATAGATTCTTTTACATTTTGCTTAAGAGTCAATCCTTTTCCAAAGACTGTGTTATCAATTACTTCTGAAATTTCATTATTCAGTACTTCACCAGAGTATAAGGTATCTACCTGATAATCTGGGATTAATAAAGTTTTTGTAGTGCCCATATGTACTACCTCCTGTTTTTGACAATTTTCTGATATAACAGCAGTTTTGTTCTAATCGAGTACTCCTTACACGTCCCACTTATAGGACTATAATACAAGTATGGAAACGAAAAGTCCATAAAAATATTATAGAAAGGAGGTTTGCGCATGACTCTTGTTCAGAACAAAGCGATTCCTCTGGAATGCATTTTTCCGAAGTCAAGATTCTTTGTGGTCAATATCAGCCCGGTTAACGAGTTTGATGAGACTACAAAAAAGTCTACTGAAAAGGTTATCGGCTATAAGTATCTAGTGGTAGAAACTTATCAGTATACCCGTTTTCAGATCAAGGTGACTCAGCGTACACCTTTGATGACAGCGGACGAACTGGAACGTCGTAGAGATAACGGTGAAAACGTGTTTGTTAGTTTCAAAAACGCAACCGTCAAACCGTACTACAGTTCACGCACAAAACAGTTGGAAGATTCCATTGCTGCTGATGAGATTATTCTAGCAGACAGAGATGATGATGTCTTAGGACTCGATTAAATTTAGAGCGGAGGGTTCTTCCCTCCGCGGAAAGGAGAAATTAATGATTTTAGCAAAGTTAATCTTTTGGTTCATTGTTTTTTCAATGATCTCCATTTTGATTCTTATGGGTTTGGGACGAAATGTTCATCAGGCAGTCCAAATTGTAGCCAGTTTTTGGAAGTCAATTTTCATTGACTTATTCAACGAACTTTTTGGAACCGGAAAAGCGTATTATCCATTGGTCTTCGGGATTGGAAAAGATGGGTATTTTTATCCATCCATGATAGATTCAGCTTTTAAGGATTTCTATGAGCTGTTCGGTGGTAAAAAAAATATTTATTGTTTCAATGCCTATTATTCTTGTGAAGATATTGTATCTTATGCTTTTGATGTTTATGTTGATCCAGAGAACGAATGCGTCGACAAATTACAGAAGAAAATGGAAATGTGTCTCAAAGTTATGGTTAACAATCAGTTCAAAGAATATGGAATTTATAATGTTCTTCCAGAGCCATTTATCTATTTTGAGTTTGACAATGAAGATGCTCCCACTTTCCTGCGTGTATCTTTTGCCAGAACCCAAAAGGGAGTTGACCTTATCAGTAATCAGAAACGTCGGGTAGCTCTGGAACATCAGAGAAAGAAGCGGAATTCCTCTTTCAGCTTTGAAACAGATTGGGAATCGGGGGAAGATACTGATTAAGAATATCAGAACCCTTTGGGGCTTTGACAGAGAAGTTCTGGGACAGTATAACATCTCTGACCCTGTTTTTCTGGGGTCAGGGAGCCATCCTCACGCTCTGATAACTGGCAGTAGTGGTTCTGGCAAGAGTCAGGCATTATTGTTTATTATTGGAAGGATGCTTCAGGCATTTTATGAAAACGATGAGGAAGTTGATTTCAGACTGTGCGATTTTAAGTCTTCAGAAGACTATCAGTTTCTGGAAGAAATTTCCTATCCTAAATATTACGGGGGATTAGATTGCTACGATGGAATCATGGCGTTTTATAAGGACTTTTCAGAATCCCGTATGAAAAAGGAAATAGGCAAAAAGAAACATCACTTTTTAATAATTGATGAGTATCAGGCTTGCGTCTCATATTACTCAATGAAAGATAAACAGGATAAAACAAAATATTCCTCAGAAATTTTATCAGCAGTATCAGAAATACTTATGTTAGGAAGGAACACGCGGTCAGGTGTATGGCATATTTGGGTAGTGACTCAGGTAGCGTCTGCTACTTTATTTGCAAATGGAACTCGTGAAAATTTTATGATTACACTTGCAATGGGAAACTTGTCAAGGGAACAAAAAGGGATGATTTTTCCCGGACAGGAGCTTCCAGACCGAAGATTTAAACCGGGAGAAGGGATGTTACTTGCAGATGGGTTTGAAATAAAAGAGGTAATTTTTCCGTTGATTCGGAATGTTGCGGATTGGAAGATGCACATTGGAAAAATCCTCATGCCTGACGGAACAGCGTTTACGCTGTGACAAAAGGCATGAGTGATGGATGGCGGGGTACTATTACCCGCCATCCTCCAAACATCGAACAAAATCCGCAACATCCTCTAATTTCAAGGCTTTACAGCGTTCACTCTATATCGAACACATCGAACACGAAAAAAACATTACCTATTATATGGGAATTTTAAATAAATTTATTTCCGACGTCGGAATTATTTCAATTAGAAAGAAGGCATTTATATGGCGAAAAAAAATGACATTCAGCGAAACAAATATTTTTTAACGATTAACTCCCCAGATCACTATGGCTATTCCCATGAAAAAATAAAAGAAATTTCATCTGGTTTCAAGACATTTCAGTATGCCGCTGTGGTTGATGAAAAAGGAAGTAATCTGCATACTCATGTTCTCTTAGTATTTGAGTCCCGTGTACGGTGGTCTACTATTCAGGATAGATTTCCTCATGCACACATCGACGAAGGCAAGGGGGATATTAGCCAGATCATTCAATATATGCGTAAGGAAGGAAAATGGTTACTTGATGAAAAGAAACAGGAACAGAAAATAGAAGGCTCTTTTGAAGACTGGGGAACCCGTCCGGCAGACACCAAAGAAAAAGTTTCTGAATTTTCTGAACTGTACGACCTTGTTTACGACGAAATACCAACAGGTGAAATTCTAAAACTTAATCCAAAATATATTCGTTATATCGACAAGATCGCACCAATGCGAATTGAAATTATGAATGAAAAATATAGAGGAAAACGACGATTGGATTTAAAAGTAATTTATGTTTTCGGATTGTCTGGAACAGGTAAAACCCGAATGATTCTTGACCGTCACGGTGATGAAAATGTATTTCGTGTTACTGATTATTTTCATCCATTTGACAGCTACAATATGCAACAGGTTTTGTGTCTTGAAGAATTTAGGGATAGTTTAACTATCACGCAATGTCTAAATTTATTGGATATTTATACAGTAGAACTTCCTGCACGTTATGCCAACAAGTTGGGAATCTATAAGACTGTTTATATGGTATCGAATTGGAATATTGAACAGCAGTTTAAAAATGTACAAGTGGAACATAAGGAAACATATCGTGCATTCAGACGTCGTTTCCACTATATATTAAACTTCCAATATTCAGGTGTCTTTGCATGGAGCAACAAAGATTATGCTATGGGTTTTCCTGCAAGAATGCAAGTCATGTGTGAATTTACCCAGAAAGATATTGCAGAGAAAGACTGGCAACATTTAGTTGACCTGATGTCTGTTGAGACAATGCAAAAAATCATAAATGATGAGCTTAATGAACAGGAAGTCTTTGAACAGATTGCAAAAGCTGTAAACGAAATGGAAAAGCCAGAAACATTTGAAGGAACTATCGCAGATCGAAAGAAGTGGATTAACAAATGTAAGGAAGGAAAACGAGATATCAGATTACATATCTTCCACTCTTACATTTCAGATTTAGAGAATAGTAATGTTATGTTTCCTAATTCTATGGGTACATCCGTAATACCAGAAAGTTCAGGAAAGGACATTTCACACATATCTGAATGAGTTTGGTTTTAATGGAGTTACATTTTATCATTAAGCTATCTATTATAAAATAGACTCATCAAATGAAAGGGGCAAAAAAATATGTCAGAAGAAAAAAATACAGTAACAGAAAATAAGATGGAGGACAAAAACATGACTTTTTCAGAAACTGCGAAACAAGACACTGAGGAGCCGGTAAAAAAAGAAGCTGAAAAAAATGAAATAATGACTTCTCCAGAAAAAGCCGAAGAAACTGTAAAAGATGAGCCAGAGGAAAAAGAGCCAAAGGAAAAGGATGAGCTACTTCTATCGGAAGAATCTGAAGAAATTACTAACGAAGAGTCAACTCCTCAAAATCTTCCTGTAAAAATAAAACCAGAGGATTTATCTGTTGAACCTATTCTGAGTTCAGATAGTGATGAGGTGTTCATGAAGAAATTCAAATACGGTATTCAGGTTGGTTTTAGAAAAATGAAATGCGTATTTGAAGGATGTGTTATCATTGGGGCTTTATTTAATCAGCTTGCTGAGAGACGTGAAATCCTTAAAAAGAATGCGTGTGAAGATATCTATGAATATGGAAAGAAGCATTATGGGATGTCACAGACTGTAGTCTATGATTATATGCAAATTGCAAAAAAATTTGGAAAAATTGATCCTGAAACGCATGTATATGGTTTAAAAGATGAAGTAAAAAATTGTACTTATTCAGCATTAAAAGAACTTTATTCTGTGGATGAAAAAGATCTGAAACATTTTATTGGTAGGGATTTAACTGTAAAAGAAATTCGAAAGCTGAAAAGGGACATAAAAAAAAGAAATGAAGAACTGGAAAATAAATCAGGATCAGACTCAAAACAAGGTAACTCTCAACCAGAAAAGCCATGTGAACAGGAAAACGCAATTTATAGTGAAGAGGAAGCTACAGAAAACGTTGATTCAGATCGTGCAGACACTAAAGATTCAGAAGTGGAAGCCGAATATGAAGACCTTTCAGAGAATCGTTTGTATTCGAAAGAAATTAAAGTAACTCAGAAGATAACTTATGATACTAAAGCATTAAGGAAGTGTCTGGATGAGTTTAAAGAACAAAATCCTGATTATAAAGGTAACATAAAAATAGTATTTTATAAATGCGAAATTTCTGAGGAGGCATAGTATGTTTAGAGTTTTACATTATATCCCACCATAGGGGCTTAATACACGATAAATGAGAAAAAATATTAATATTAAGGAGAATATATATATGAGTAAAAAAAAGAACACAAACACAGAAGAAATTTTGGAACATAGCAATCAGCTTTTATCCGATGAAACAATTGATACAGAGCAAAAAAAGAAAGAAGCACTTTTACCAGAATATGAAAATATGCTTTATTATGCATCTGCTGATAGAAATAAGGATATTATTTTGAAAGGATATGCTATTTCACATATGTTAGCGCTTGGCGTAGATTCATACCAATATTTTGGAAATTTTTTTATAGACTCCCGCGACGCGGAAAGTTATCACCTGATTTTTGAGAAGTTTTCTGTTTATGCTCCAGAGTTAAAACTTTATATATTAAGAGAAGATGTCAAAGGATATAGCCTCATTCAGCTAAGAGAACTTCTTACCGTAACGGAGAAAGATTTAAAGTTTTTTAATAAAAATATGTCTATTCGACAGATGCGAAAAATTAAATATAATCAGGCTATTGTTTCAAAGTATGATCCATTAATAATACTAGACATTGAAAAAGAAGAAAATGAAATTTTGAATATGTGTTTAGATGAAAATTTAAAAGCATGTATAAAAATGGAAGGAAATTTGAAAGATAATCTTCTTGACTTATGTGAAAAATTAATATTGTCAGGAATTGACAGTATCAAATCTGATCCTTACGATAAAATAAGCGGGTGTTTTTCTGTTGGATACGGGACAAGGATTATCCAAAAATATAGATTATTTGATCAGGCACCTACATTATTATTTTATTATCATCAGGAATTTCCTATTTTAAATGAAAAAATAATAAAAAAATGTCAAGATATTTATTTGGCTTACGGTGAATGCAAATTTTATCCTGACATGGATAGACCTTTTTTTTATAGAAAAATAGATAATGACACGGAGTTGGCACTGGAAGATGACTTAGATTTCTTTTTTAAAGAACAAATGACGGATGTTTGACAAAAATGAATTTGGCAATGAACATTCTTTGTCAGATAATGATTATTTTCAATATTTGATAGAAAGCTATTATAGTAATAGAGCTATTGAGGAAGGAGAGAAATCTGATGAGTCAAGAAAAAAAGAAAGAGAATCCCCAAATTGTAACTATTACACTAGATGCTCTTTATCATTTATGGCGAGGATAAAATAATGTTTTCTATAAGTTTTCATAATCTTCCACCGTAGAAAGTATTAGCAAAATATTCATTGGACGAAAGAAAGGAGGGATTGTTATGTCTGATGAAGATGATGCATTCAATGAAGATGATGCATTCAATGAAGATGATTCATTTAATGAAGATGATTCATTCAATGAAGATGATTCATTTAATGAAAACGGTGAGCTGACTCTGACAAATGATGAATATTATCAGTATTTGTTAAATAACTGTCTGAGTTACTGCGGAGATTTTAATAAAATCAAACATGTTCCCAAAAGCAAAAAATCAAATGATCCTGAGATCGTGAAGGTTGGTGATTTGGAAATTGTTGTGAAAAATTATTCTCCTTCAAGAATTAAGCAGATATTTCGTGATTATTTTGGGGATCCCGATAAAGGCGGAATCCGTCTTGAAAAAATATGGATTTATAAATGGGGACGCTATCCCGGACAGTACACGCGATACAATCTTGTAGATTGTGCAACAAATAAGATTGTTGTGCATGATAAAACTTTACATGATATGAGAATATACTTATCTGGTATTGCGAGGTATGGTTTTCCTCTAAAAAAAGAATTTGATCAGATTTTTGAGTTCCGTCTGATGTCATGGCAGGAACATGGTTTTCCAGATTTTCCGGCATAATAAATAAATCTGAGATAAAATAGCGCAAATCTATACAGGAGGGATATTCAAGGCAAAACGCGCTTGCGAAGTAATGCTTTGTATAGAGAGTAAAGTTTTTGCTATATCCCTAAAAATTAAAAAAAATGCCTTGAGTTATAAATAAAAATGAGCAAGAACATTTGTTCAAAAGACTTGAAACTTATTTACGATGATGGTAAAATTGATATAGACATTGAAGACGTGCAGGAGCGGTTGAAGGAGTTAGAAAAAATTATGGATACTCAGACATACCTCTCAGAGCACAACTATAAAATCTGGCAAGGAAATAAAGGGTTTTACTATACTTATTTACCAGATATCGTCAAAGGCAGAATTCTGTTGAAAAAGAAAACAGAATCTGATCTAATAAAAGCTATTGTTGAATTCTACAAGTGTCACAATACGGTTTGTATGTTATTTGAAGAATGGCTTGAATACAAAAAATTGTATCGCCTAATCAAAGAACCATCTGCTATAAGATATGAGACCGATTATAAGAGATTTATTTATGGCTCTGATTTCGGAAATACAGAAGTTGCAGATGTAACAGAGGAAATGTTGGAAAAATTTATTATCTCTGCAATTTTTGATAATAATTTGACTGCAAAAGCGTTTTCTGGTTTACGGACTATCATTATTGGAATGTTTAAGTACGCAAAAAAGCGGAAATACACATCAATCAGTATAACTAGTTTTTTTGGTGATCTTGAACTTTCTCCGAATATGTTCCGACATGTAGTAAAAAATGATGAGGATGAAGTCTTCACGGATTTTGAGGTTCGACAGATTTCAAATTATGTTAAGGAACATCCAACTATCCGAAATCTGGGAGTGCTTCTTGCCTTCCACACAGGGCTTAGAGTTGGTGAATTAACAGTACTTACCCCAGACGATATTGACTGGAAAAATCATATCCTGCTGATTAATAAAACCGAAATCAAAATTAAGGACAAAACAACAGGTAAATATACCTATGCAGTTTCAGATCAGGGCAAGACAGAAAATAGCACAAGAAATGTTGTTTTTACGGATTCTGCGGAATGGGTTTTACATCAGATAATAAAAATCAATCCGCATGGGAAATACCTCTTTGAAAATCCTGAGGGCAAACGTATTCGTGGCACGACCATGAACAAGCGTTTACATGGCATTTGCAGGGCACTGGGAATTAAAGAAAGGTCTATCCACAAATCTCGTAAGAGCTACGCTACTCAGCTTCTGGATGCAGGAATAGGTGATGCTCTTATAATTTCTCAGTTGGGTCATAGTGATATTCTGACAACCAGAAAACATTATTACCGAAATAGCCACACACTGGCAGAAACCAGAGATAAACTGGAATCAGCTTTAGCATTAGGATAAATTACCTGTTATCAGTAATTGAATATTATAAACCAATGATTGATTACTTAAGTAATCAGAGTAATCATTGTAAAACCTATGAAACCCTTGTAAATATGGGCTTCTCAGGGGTTTGTTTCTGAGTTCGATTCTCTCATCCCCTGCTCTTAAAAACGCTCGAAAGCCTTGTATTTACTGGTTTTCGGGCGTTTTCGTTTTATCTCGGATAATCAAAAGTAATCATAGAAGTAATCAAAAAGATACTATATGAATCTATTATACTGATCCACATAGTATCTTTTTCAGGCAATCTACAATATTGTCAACAAATATTTCTTCTTAATCTTCTACTTTTCAATCTTCTCTTTTTTTCTGGATTTTTTCTGCATTGCTGTATGCCATGGCATAAAAGATTTCCTGG
>JAERMT010000636.1_pt1 | contig 15792 bp, 13 predicted proteins | sample 9267081 | NCBI WGS metagenome assembly JAERMT01 (sample SAMN17071939, study PRJNA684904) | human gut metagenome | isolation source: diarrhea sample from child under the age of five | host: Homo sapiens | place: South Africa: Mafikeng, Mafikeng Provincial Hospital | collected 2019-09
CGCCATCCCCATGGCCGACTACGAGGACGCCATGTGCGGTTTGCTCGCCACCGTGGCGAAGATCGAGCAGGCGGCAGGTTCGTTCGACTTCCTGATAAGCCCCGTCATCCCCACGCTGCCGTTCGCCGCCGATTCCCCCGGCCCGGGCGATGAGGACATGCTGCTGCACCACACGCACTACACGGCCTGGTTCAACCAAACCGGCCAGCCGGCGGCGGTGTACCGCGAGGCCAACGATGCCGCAACTAACCTGCCCATCGGCGTTCAGGTTGCCGCCCGCCGCTTCGACGATGCCGGGGCGCTTGCCGTTGCCGGCTATCTGGAGGCCACGCGCCCAGCCGTTTCCCCGTTCCCCACGTTCGAGAAGGTGCCCGCATATGAATAGCACAGCAACCCTTGAGCGGCCCGCCGCCAAGCCGGCGCCCGTCGACAACACCGTCACCGCCGGCGTGCCGCTGCGCGACGCCAAGGCGACCGTTGCGGCAAGCCGCCCCGTGACCAGCGCCTGGCAGTGGGTCGCGCCCATGACCTGCGACATCACCCCGAGTTGGGTGGGCGGCGACGGCGAGTTCGCCGAAGGCGTCGGCCCGACGGGCCAGCGCGTGGTGCGCCGCCGCTTCACAGACGAGAACGCCATGTACGCATCGCCGATCGAAAGCATCGTGACCGTCATGCGCGCCGCGGGCGAGGCCGGCATCGCACCCGCGATCGTGGAGGCCGCCGGCAACGACGTCATCAGCGCGCAGCTGCCCGAGACCTGGCGCGGCGCGAAGCTCGACGAGCTGCGCGACACGCGCCTGCTGCTGCACGCGCTGGATGCGCGGCGCGCCGTTCACGAACTTGACCTGGGGAAGCGAATGCTCACCTGTGCCCGCGGCGTTGCGATGCGCTCCGTGGTGCACGACGTCGCCATCATGCGAGCCCGCTGCGAAGAAGCCGGCATGATGCTGTCGCGCGACGTCGACCGCATCCTGGCGAAGCTCGAGCCGTTCATCGCCGCCGCCCCGACGATCGCCCGCGAGCCGGTGCTATGCCATGGCGACGGCGCCGCGTCGAACGTGCTGTTCGATGCCGCCGACCCCGTCGCCATGCCGAAGCTTTCCGGCTGGACCCTGTGCGGTTTGCGCGACCCCTACGAGGAGGCGGGGTCGGTGCTTTCGGAGCTGCACCCGTTCTGCGTCGTGGACGACGCGCAGGTACTGCGCCGCCTGGGGCTCGACCCTTCCCGCGCGTTCGCCGCGCAGGGCTTCGCCGTGCTCGACGGCGTGTTGTGGGCGCTGATCGGCCTGTGGCGCAGCCATGTGAACGCCGACAAATCCATTGACTGCACGAAATACGGCATGTGGCGCCTGGTGAAAGCGCGCCATCAGCTAGATCTGTTCCCGGAACTGAACGAATGGTTGGAGGAGGCACGATGAGCAGCATCGTTTCCGAGATGATGGCGGAGCTGGCCCCGACGCCTTCCGCGCGCACCATCGCATGCCCGCCCGCCTGTGTCCTGCCCACCAGCGTGAAGCAGGCCATGGAGGACGTGGAGATGTGGGCCGGCAAGGACCTGATGGTCAAGCCCGTCGACGGCGGCCTGAACAACGAGAACTGGTACGTCCGCGACGAGATGAGCCGCGAGTTCTTCATCAAGGTGCCGGGCACGGGCACGGCGTTCATCGACCGCAGCGTGGGACACGCCGGCGCCATGAAGGCCTCCGACCTGGGCATCGGCGCAAAAGTATACGAATTCGACCCCGAGAACGGCGTGGAGGTCACCGAGTTCCTGCGCGGCTACGACACCTGCACCACCACGTCGCTGAGAACGCTCGAACAGGGCCTTGAGGCGATGCAGACCTATCGTGCGTTGCACGCCAGCGAGAAGTTCGGGAAGACGAACATGATGTTCGACCAGATCGACCAGCACATCGCCCAAATGCGCGAGCTGGGGCTTTCCCTTCCCCCGTTGGCAGCGCATCTGCTCGATGACTACGCCGAGGTCAAGCGCAGTTTCCTTGCCTCGGGCATCGATCTGGTGCCGTGCCATAACGACCCCATGCCCGGCAACTTCATGGTCAAGGGCGACACGATGCGCCTGATCGACTTCGAGTTCTGCGGCGATAACGAGGCCACCTACGAGTTGGGCCTGTTCTTCTGCGAGATGTTCTACGACGACGAGGACATGCTTCCGCTTATCGAAGCCTATTACGGCCAGGTCAGACGCGAGGAGCTGGCCCGCATCCGCGTGTCGCGCGTCATGGGCGACCTGAAGTGGGGCATGTGGGGCATCATCAACTCGCAGGTGCGCAACGTGGCGTTCGACTACTGGAAATACGGCATATGGAAGCTCATGCGCGCGGTCACGTACCAGCGCTCCATCGATTGGAGCGGATGCGTGCACGCCATCTGAGCGCCTGGCCTGACGATATTCGGTAACAACCCCTGAATGCAAAGGAGTTTTGAGATGAAGCAGACAATCTTGAACATGTCGAAGCGCACGAAGAGCCTGGTGTTCGGCGGCGCCTATGCCGTGCTGGTGCTGGCGGCGGTGTTCCCGCCGTTGTACTTTTCGGCAAGCGGGAACGGCACGCTGATCTTGGGCGCACCGGTTGCCATGTGGTACTGGATCGCCGATTTCGCGGCGCTTGTGGTGATGATGTTCGCCCTGTACTGGGTTGAGACGGTGCGCGGCGAGATCGAATGCGAACCCGCCACCGTACCCGCGGGAGGTGAGTAGCATGGCGGTCATGCTGGGAATGCTCGGGGTCTTCTTCCTGGGAATCATCATCGTCTTGTACGTAACGCTGAAGAAGTCGAGCTCGTTCGACGATTACGCCGTTGGCGGGCGCTCGTTCGGCCCGTGGCTCGTGGCCATGAGCTACGTGAACTCGTGGTGGCCGGGCACCGTGTTCATCTCGTTCGCCGGCCTATCGGTGGCGTCGGGCGTGTTCGGCTTCTACGGCCTGGCCTATTCCACGCTGGGGCTTGCCGCCATGTACTTCATCGCCACGCGCGCTTGGCGCTGGGGCAAGCACTACAACCTGGTCACCCAGCCTGACCTGCTACGTTTGCGCTATGGGTCGAAGGCTGTGGGCGTGGTGACGTCCATCATCGGCGTGGTGGCCATCCTGCCGTGGGTCATCCTGGGCATGCAGGCGCTTGCGACCGTGTTCTCCATCGCATCGGGCGGCACGTGGGCGCTGCCGGTATGTTTGCTAGTGGGCCTGGCAACCGTGCTGATCCGCCAGATCTGGACGGTGCGCATGGGCATGCGCGGCCTGGTGTACACCGACATGTACCAGGGCCTTGTGGCCTATGTGATCGCGGCGGCCGTATGCGTGCTGATGCTGGTGGCGCCGAATTCGCCCGCGAACTGGTCTTATCTGTCTGAGCTGCCCAACGAGCTGCTGTTCCTTCCCGGCGACGGCGACTCCTACGGCCCGCTGTACATGTTCAGCAGCGTGTTCACCGGCGTGGTCGGCGCGCTGTGCTGGCCGATGAGCTTCGTGCGCATCTACACCGCCAACAACGTGAGGTCCGTGAAGAAGTCCACGAACTACGCCATGCTGATCGCCGGCGGCTTCTACGCCCTGCTCACCGTTGTGATGCTGTCCGCCGCGCATATCACCGGCGTCGCCGCCAACCCGCAGGCGGGCTGGATGACGCTGCTTGAGAACTACGGCGGCGTGTGGCTGCTCGGCTTGGGCCTGACCATGATCTTCGCCGGCTCCATCGGGCACATCGACGGCAGCGTGCAGGCTGCGGGCACCCAGATCGCCAACGACATCGTGGGCAGCCGCGTGGCGCTGACCGACAAGCAGAAGACCCTGGTGTCGAAGGGCAGCATGATGCTGTTCATCGCGCTTGCCGCGGTGCTGGCCTATTTCACCAACGGCATGGACCGTCTGCAGCTGCTCGCGCAGATCTCCTACCAGGCGGTCGTGCAGATCTCCGTGCCGCTGTTCCTGGGCATCTTCTTCAAGTTCGGCAACAAGAGCGGCGCGCTTGCCGGCATGATCGTGGGCTTCGCGTGCGCGGCGGTGCTGACCGTGGCGTTCCCCGATGACATCCCCGCTCTAGGCAGCATCACCGGAGGCGTGGTCGCGCTGGCAATCAACCTGATCGTGTACGTGGCGGTATCGAAGCTGACGGGCACGACGGCCAAGGAGCGCGCACGCGTCGACGAGCTGTTCGCGGTGGCCGCGGACGGCGAGCGCAGCGTGGCAGCTGGCGGCGTGACCGCGCCGGGCATGGCGGCGGTTAGCGCGGCCGAGCGCGTTGCCGAGCGCGAGGTTTCTGCGGGTTGCGCGGGAGCCGGTGTTGCGAGCGTGATGGCAAGCGCAGTTGCAACCTGCGGAAACGCCGCCGGCGTGATGATCCGCGAGGAGCCTACGGGCGCAAGCGGCGGGCTTGGCACGGGCAAGGTGACAGGTGCCGTATCCGCGGCGCGCGAGGTTGCCGCACGCCACGCGGGAGCCGGCACCGCGACGGCAGGCGTGCTGTAGCGATGGTTGACGCCCGGGCAGGGATGAACGCACCCCCTGCCCGGGCGCACGCGCTTCGCCCACACCCCCCCCCGAATGCCTCGCGCCGCGGCATTCGCAGCCCCAAAGGCCGATACGTCTGCGTTTGAATCGGGCTCTTCCCAGCAGCGATTCTCTTTCCACCTGCCTGACCAGGTCTTTTGTTTCTAATCTAGTGCCCACTACTTGACGTGCCAGCATCAAACGCAGACGTATCGGTCTTTTCACCGCCGAGGCGGCCGCGAACCTCGTTTCGGCAGCAAATCCCGCTTTCTTGGGCCCGATTTTCGTCCCCCTCTTTCAAAGGAGCCTTTCGTGAATCAGCAGACATCCGCGCCGCGGCGTTTTACAACCCTGTTCGCCGAGTCAATGGCCATCGGCCGCAAGCCTAACGGCGGCACCGACCGCATGGCGCTCACCCCTGACGATTGCGCTCATCGCAGCTGGTTTGTCAAGCAGCTGCGCGAAGTCGGCGCCGAGGTGCGCATCGATGCTGCAGGGAACATTTTCGGCCTGTTCACCTGGGATAATTCAGCGCCTTACATTTTGTGCGGATCGCATCTTGACAGCCAGGAGAACGGTGGCGTGCTCGATGGCGCCTACGGGGTGGTTGCAGCGCTGTGCGCTGCGCGGGCGGTTGACAAGGCCGTGCGCGCGGGCCAGCTTGCCCCGAAGGCAAATCTTGCCGTGGTCGATTGGACCAACGAGGAGGGCGCCCGATTCGAGCCGAGCCTTATGGGTAGCCGGGTGTTCACGGGCTCGCTGCGGCTTTCCGATGTCGAACAGGCGCAAGGCCTGGACGGCGTGCGCTTCGACGACGCGCTGCGCGAGGGCGGTTGGCAAGGCACCGACGAACCGCCGCAAGCCGCCGCTTACTTCGAGCTGCACGTCGAGCAGGGCCCCGTGCTCGAGGCCGCGGACGTGAGCATAGGCGCGGTCACGGGCAACTGGGCTGCCGTGAAAATGGACATGCGCATCCTTGGCGAGCAGTCGCACACGGGATCGACGCCCATGTCGCTGCGCAAAGATGCGCTTTATGGCATGGCGCTGCTTACCGTCGCCGCGCGCGAGCTTGCCGACGACTTCGCCCGCCGCAGCATCGAGCTGCGCACATCAGTCACGAAGGTGCAGCTGTTCCCCCACTCGCCGAACATCGTGACATCGGAATGCCAGCTTCACCTGGAGATACGCGCGGAGTCTGAGGAGAACGCGCGCGAAGCGGCTAAGCAGCTGACGGATCGGTTTACGGAAATCGAAGCGGCATCCAGCACGCGAATCAAGGTGACCGGCACCGAGATGCGGCCGTCCATGGCGTTCCCCGAAAGCGGCATCTCCCTTATCGAGCGCGCTGCTACAGCATGCGGGATAACCTGTATGCGCACCAAAACGGTATGCGGCCACGATGCCGTGGCGCTTGCCGCGCATGTCCCGACCGCGCTCATGCTCGTGCCGAGCGTCGGCAGCCATGCCCATGCGCCCAACGAATTCACGAAGCCCGAGGACCTTGCCAACGGTGTGCGGACACTCGAGCAAGCTCTCAGAATCTGCGTGGCCAACGGCGATTTTCCAGCCGAGGGCAAATAGAGGCGCGGCGCACCATTTGTTGCGCGACGATCTTCAACCTCGCGCACCCAACCCGCCTGCAAACGCCACAACGCGCGGCCAAACGCAGTACGACGCAAACCCCATGAGCAAAAGTCGATACGTCTGCGTTTTATAGCAAACTCGCTTCAAGGACGATAGTTTTTCGCGCTTATGACCTGGTGAAATGCGTAGGTCGATACCAGAGCTACTCGCGCGGGGCGGATCTAGACGCAGACGTATCGACTTTTACGGCTGAGAGCGGGTTCTGACAGCTAAAAGTAGGTGAATCCGGCGCGATGGAAGCGGCGGGAGACGAGCTACAGCCGAAACGGCGAGGAGCGGGTAGGAAGCAGCCGAAAGCCGACGGCGACGGGGAGCAACGAAAAACAGCAAAGACCAAGGGCCGCGAAATCCACTTGCAGCCTCTCCCGCTCCCGCGGATTTCGCTGCCCCTTGGCCACTTGCAGCTCCTCGACCGTTCGCGACCATTCCCGCGCTTGCGGCATTCGCGACCATTCCCGCGCTTGCGGATCTCCTGCTCCCCCGCCCCCTACAGAGCGGTGTCTCCTCGTTCGTTGGTGCGAACGCGGATGGCGTCGGCGATTTCGCGCACGAAGATCTTGCCATCCCCGAAAGTGGCGTTGCCCATGTCGGCTACCATCTCATCGACGATGGGATCAACCAGCTCATCAGGCACAACGGTACGCACCGACACCTTCGGCAGCATGTTCACACCGCGGTTGTCATCGCGCGTGTACACCTGGTGAAAGCCCTGCTGGTGCCCATAGCCAAATCCCTGCGTCACGAAAATGCCGCTCTTGCTGAACGCCGACAGAATGCGCTTGACGCGCTCGAGTTTGTCGCCGTTGATGATGACCTCGATTTCCTTCATGCTGCGCTCCTTCATCGCGGGACGCACCCGCGAGCTCAATCTTCCTTGCAAACAACTAGTCGGCCGCGGCCAGTCGCGGCGAATCAATCGCGATCGACCACCATGCCGCTACCCTAAAACGCCTGGCCGCAAGCCTGCGCAACGCGACCGATTCGCACGATCGCCTGCTCCAGCGGCGCCGGCATCCGCGCTACCCGAACAAACGCAGGTAGCGGTCGACCAGGCCCATCGTGCCTTCCATGTAGCCCTTCATGTAGCCTTGTACCGGCGTGGAGTCCTGATGGCTGCCCATCCACGCCATCATCTGGATGCGGCGCTGCAGGATGAACGTGTCGATCTCCACGAAGTCGGTGTCGGTGAACGGCAGCACCTTGCGATAGCCGTCCAGCCATGCGTTGACCAGGTCGGGGACGTCATCGCGCTCCTCGATGAACGTCAGCGCGCCGGCCAGGTCGTGCAGGTGCCAGCCGAAGCCGAAATCGTCGAAGTCGATGACCTTGATCACGTCGCCCTCGACGATGATGTTCGTATCGCGTAGGTCGGCATGGATGACGCCGTAGTTCCGGTCCGTCTTGCCGTAGCGCTCCAGGCGCGCTTTGATGATGTCGCAGCAGCGTTCGATCTTCGCCTGCGCCTCGGGGTACAGATCAGGGTAGTCGCGCCAATTTCCCCAGATGGCGTTGGGACCGATGACGTTATCGAAGTCCCATTCGAAGCGCTTGATGTCCTTCGTGCCGTTCCAGATCTCGGTCTGACGGTGCAGGTAGGCCGTCGTTTCACCGAGCATGCGGAAGTGCGCCGGCGCCACCTCGGGCGAGTTGTCGTGTTCAAGCGTTTCACCGGTCAGAAATTCGGTTGCCACGCAGAAGTAGCAGATGCCGTCGCGCTCGACCTGCTGGATATAGGACCCGTCGCGCGCCGGGATGGGATTGGCCACCTTCAGCGGCGTGTAGTCGTTGATCTGACGCAGCCAGCTGATTTCGCTCTCGTACTCCTCCAGTTTGTGGTAACCCGGGCGCCCGACGCGCAGCACGAACAGCTTTTCGCTGGTCAGCGGATTGTATACCATATAAGTCGCGTTTTCGGAAAACGCTAGCAGCTTCACGTCGAAGTCGTCGTAGGGGTAGCGCGCAGCTGCCGTCCGCGCCACTCCCATGAACACTTCGGGGTTTTCGAAATTTGTTGCCATCATGATCTCCTTGCAATCGCAGGTGCGGCCAGGCGGACGCCGACGCGGGCACCCGCCACCGCAGCCCTTCTAGCGTTCCAGCTGCTCAAGCGACGTTTCCAACGCGCTGGCGAAAAAGTCCAGGTCGGCGTCGTCGAACACCAGCGGCGGGCGCACCTTCAGCACGTTGCCGTACGGCCCGCACAGCGAGATGAGCACACGGTTCTCGCGTAGCTGCTCGATAAGCTGCACGGCAAAGGGGCGGTCAGCCTCAAGCGTGCCGGGGCGCACCACTTCCACGCCGTTGAACAGGCCCGCGCCGCGCACGTCCGCTAGCTGCGGGTGACGCGAGGCCACATCGCGCATCGCCTCGCGCAGCTTCTCGCCCATCTCGTGCGTGTGCGCCAGGATGTCGTGCTCGCGGATGTAATCGAGCACCGCCTGCGCCGCGGCCATGGACACGGGGTTGCCGGCGAACGTGTTGAAGTACGGGTTATTCTCGGCGAATGCGTCGAGCACGTCGGAGCGGATGGCCATGGCCGAGCACGGGATTCCGTTGGCCATGGGCTTTCCCATGGTGACGATGTCGGGCACGATGCCGTGGCGCGCAAACCCCCAGAACGCATCGCCGGTGCGGCAGAATCCCGGCTGCACCTCGTCGGCGATGTAAACGCCGCCTTCGCGATGTACCAGGTCAACAACCGGTTTCAGGAAACCGCGCATGCCGGGGATGACGCCGTCGGAGGAGAAGATGCCGTCGAAGAGCACGCCGGCGAACTTGATGCCGTGACGGCGCATGTCGGCGATCTGCGCCGAGATCTGGTCGCACATCCACGGCCCCAAATCCTCGGTGCCCAAGCGGAACGTGTCGGGCGAGGGGATCATGCGCATGGTACGGCTCATAGCCACGGTTTTGCCGATGGAAGGCGACAACCCGGAGATAAGCGCCGTGTCGCCGTGGTACGCCTCGCCGGTCACGATGATGCCCTCGCCGCCGGTGTAGAGCTGCGCGCAGCGTACGGCCAGGTCATTGGCCTCAGAGCCCGAGCACATGAACATGATGCGGTCGATCTCGTCCGGCATGGTGGACAGCAGGTCCTCCGCGTAGTCCAGGATGTTCTCGTGCACGTAGCGCGTGTGCGTGTTCAGCAGCTGCATCTGGCGCGTGACGGCCTCGGTGATGGCCGGGTTGCTGTGGCCCATGGAGGGGATGTTGTTGTACATGTCCAGGTACTCGGTACCGTCGGCGTCGAACAGACGCGTGCCGCGGCCGCGCACCAGGTGCAACGGGTGCTGGTAGAACAGGCGGTAGCACGGCCCGAGCACCTTGCGACGCGCGACAAGGTCGTGCAATTCGCCGCCTAGGGTGTCCAGGTTGTCCATGTTAAAGCTGTTCGATTCCATGATGCCGCATTCTTCGGAAGTGCTCATGTTTTGCCTCGTTTCGTACGGGAAATAGCGGATGGGAGTTTATAGGGAACGTGCGGGGCGCGCGGGCACGAGAAAGGGCAGGCCAAATGCTGCCGGGCACGGGACACGCGGGACGCGAAGGGAATGGGCGCGTACACCCGGGTACCGGGCGCGGGAGGCGACGCGGTGACTGCGGGGCACAAGGCCCAGCGGTCGCGGCCGTCGCGCAGGCCGCTAACCCAGTTCCGCTTCGGCGGCCTTCAGCGCCGCGAACTCTTCCTCGGGCGCATTTCCGACCAGGTGTTTTCTCGAGTAGGCGAAGAAGTACACCATGAGACCCGCCAGCACAGCAAGCGTGCAGCCGGCGGCGAAGGCGTCAACCACGAAGGTCGAGACGATGGCCACGAGCGACAGCACGAACGAAATGCTGGTCAAAACGATGCCGCCGGGCGTCTTGAAACCGCGCTCCATGTCGGGTTCTTTCTTACGCAGGATAATGTGCGACAGGTTCATCATGGCGTAGGACACGCACGCGGCGAACACGGCCATGTTCAGCAGGATGTCGCCGTTTTGCACGATCGCGGCCAGGGCGAACGCGATGGCGCCGAGCATGATGAGCGCAACATACGGCGTCTTGCGCGAACCGGTGACCGACAGGAACTTCGGCAGATAACCGGCGCGGGACAGGGCGAACGCCTGGCGGGAGCCGGAGAACACCGTGGAGAAGAACGACGCCACCAAACCGGCGAGGCCCGCGTAGTTCACGAACGTCGCCAGCGGGCCTTCGCCCACCTCGTTCAGCGCGTCGACCAGAGGCGCAGCTGCGGTGCCGGCGAATGCGGCCCCGGCACCGCCGGCGGTCAGAATGAGCACGAGCGCTCCGGTGACCATGAGCGTCAGCATGGCGCCGATGATGCCGCGGGGCATGTCGCGCTTGGGGTCAGCCGATTCCTCAGCGGCCAGCGGCACGCCTTCGACGGCCAGGAACAACCAGATGCCGAACGGTAGCGCCGAGAGCACGCCGCCGAGCCCGAAGGGCAAAAGCGTGGTGCCGCCGTCGACTGCGGGCGCGATGTTGAACAGGTTCGCCGCGTCGAAATGCGGCGCGATGCCGACGAAGAACGCGATGAGCGCCACCATGGCGACCGCCGTGATGCCGAACACGATTTTGAGCGCCTCGCCCACGCCGATCAGGTGGATGCCGACGAACACGACGAAGAAGAAGCCGATGATCGCGGCTGACGGCACATTGGAGAACAGGCCGAGCGCATGCACGTACGCCGCGATGAACGTCGAGATCGCCGCCGGGCAGATGGTGTACTCGATGAGGATGGCGAATCCGGTGAGCGCGCCGCCGACCTTGCCCATGGCGCGACGGGCGAAGCCGTAGCCGGCGCCGGCTGCCGGCATCGCGGACGACATCTCTGCCAGGCCGAGCACCATGAACAGGTACATCGCACCCATCACCAGAAACGCGATCAACATTCCCAGCCAGCCGCCGTAGCCGATCCCATAGTTCCAACCTGAGAAGTCTCCACTGATCACATACGCGATTCCAAGGCTCATCAGCAGCACCCAGTTGACGGAGCCCTTCTTAAGCGATCGCTTTTCGAAGTACTCTTTCGACTCCGCCGTTGCGCCGCCGAAAACCGCCGTGCCTGCGGGTGGGGTCATAAGGCATCACATCCTTCGTTTCGTTTCCTACCTAGCAAATGTCGATCGATCCGTTTGCACGGTTTGCATAGTAGGTTCGAGGGTGCGAAGGCCGCCGGACAACCCGCGCGTTAGCAAAGCTTCAACCGAAGCGAAACAAGCGCGAAACGCAGCGGAAGCGAACGCGTTACATGCGCCCGCAGTGCGAAACGAGCGCGAAATGCGCGGCCGGAGCCGCAGGCGGGTGGGAAACGCGCGCACGGGGCCGCAGGCGGACGAGAAATGCGCGCACGGTGCCGTAAGCGGACGGGAAACGCGATACGTCTGCGTTTGTTTGGCAACCTCCCGAGTAACCGGCTGCCTGACGTAGTCGTTTTCCCAGGTCAAAGGCTTGCCGCTAAACGGACTACTCAGGGTCATCCGATTCGAACGCAGACGTATCGCGTTTTGCGAGCGCAAGCACGCGGGAAGCAAGCGGAAGCGGGGGTCCACGAGCGCAAGCTGTGCGCGACTCGTCCCCGACCACCCCTCCTCCCCTGACCACCCTGCGGAATCGCGCCGGCAGCGCCCACCCCGCCCCGCCAGCCCCTGCGCCCCGCGCAATCGCGAAGGAAACACGCGCCAAATTTTACGTTGTCGGCTGCCCCTATCCGGTACAATTAGCTCATCCCAGCAGAAAGGAAGCGCCATGATCGTACTTACCCTTCTCATCCTGTTCATCGCTGCGGCCGTCGGGTCCGCGGCCCTTGGTTCGCCGATGCTGTTCGTCGTGCGGCAGCAGGAGGCGTCCATCATCGAGCGCCTCGGCAAGTTCAACCGTATCGTGCAGCCGGGCCTTCACTTCCTGATCCCGATCATCGAGCGCCGCGCCGCCGAGGTCAACCTGCGTACGCAAGAGGCGCGCTACTCGCTCAACGGTAAGACGAAGGACAACGTGACCATCGGCACGGCGGTCTCGGTCCAGTTCCGCGTCGACCAGATGCCCGCCCAAACCGTTGAGCAGTCGGGCGTTTACCGTAGCTACTACATCCTAAGCAACCCCATCGACCAGATGGAAAGCTACATTGCCGACGCGCTGCGCTCGGCCATCCCCGGATACACGCTCGACGAGGTGTTCGACAACAAGGACCTCATCGCGCAAAACGTGAAGGATTCCGTGACGGAGCTCATGGCGGGCTACGGCTACGACATCATCACCACGCTCATCACCGACATCGAGCTGCCGAAGGACGTCGAGCGCTCCATGAACGCGATCAACTCCGCGCAGCGCGACCAGGAGGCGGCGAAGGCCCTTGCCGAGGCCGAGCGCACTAAGACCGTCGTGGCGGCGCGCGCCCAGGCCGAGGCCATGGAGCAGACGGGCATCGGCATCGCGAACCAGCGCAAGGCCATCGCCGACGGCATCGCCGCATCGCTCGACGTGATCAAGTCCTCGGGCGTGTCGGCCAAGGAGGCGAACGACCTGTTCACGTACACCCAGTGGGTGGAAATGATGGGGTCGTTCGCCGAATCCGGCAAGGCTTCGACCATCTTGCTTCCGTCGGGCTTCGAGGGTTCTTCCTCGATCCTGCCGGACATCCTCGCAGCGCAGGCGGCCCAGCAAAAGCCCAAGGACGAAAGTAACCCGTTCGAGGCTTAACCCGGGCCCGGCTTTGATCTGCCCAAGGGTCGCCGGGATGCATATGCGCCGCAAGAGAATCGTCACCAAACAAGAAGGGGCTGGTCCCGGAACACTTCCGGGACCAGCCCCTAGCAGGTTTAAGCCTTTATCGCAGCCGCTCTGGTTCTGCGCCAGCACCTTAGCTCGGAGCCAGCGCAGGTTGCCTTACGCCATGACCTTGCGGAACAGATCGACTACCTGGGCGTGGTCGGCTTCGCGGGGATTGCCCGGGAAGCAGGCGTCGGCCATGGCGTCGGTTGCCAGCTGCTCGAGGTCTTCCGCCACCAGACCGTTGCAGGTATGCGGGATCTCCACGTCAGCGGACAGCTGACGCACGGCGGCGATGGCCGCGTCGGCGGCAGCTTCCGCGCTCATACCCGCAACGTCGACGCCCATGGCGCGCGCCACGTCGACCAGGCGCTCGGCGCACACCGGCTTGTTGAACTCCATGGCAACCGGCAGCAGCATGGCGCACGCCACGCCATGCGGCGTGTCGTAATGCGCCGACAGCGTGTGCGCCATGGCGTGGTCGATGCCCAGACCGACGTTGGAGAAGCCCATGCCTGCAACATACTGGCCAAGCGCCATGCCCTCGCGGCCGGCGCCCGGCTCGCCCGACTTCGCCTCGGCGTACGCCGCGCGCAGATTCTTCGAGATCAGCTCGATAGCCTTCAGGTGGAACATGTCGGACAGCTCCCAAGCGCCCTTCGTGGTGTAGCCCTCGATGGCGTGCGTGAGCGCGTCCATACCCGTGGCCGCGGTCAGGCCCGCCGGCATGCTGGCCATCATGTCGGGATCGACCACCGCAACGTCGGGAATATCGTTGACGTCGACGCACACGAACTTGCGCACCTTTTCAGGGTCGGTGATGACATAGTTGATGGTGACCTCGGCCGCCGTGCCCGCCGTGGTGGGAACGGCGATGGTGAACGTGGCGTGGTTCTTCGTGGGCGCTACACCCTCGAGCGAAACCACGTCGGCGAACTCGGGGTTCTCCGCGATGATGCCGATGCCCTTGGCGGTATCCATGGCCGAGCCGCCGCCGACCGCCACGATCATGTCCGCGCCGGAAGCCTTGAACGCCGCCACGCCGTCCTGCACGTTCTTGATGGTTGGGTTGGGCTTGATCTGGTCGTAAAGCTCCCACGGGATGCCGGCCTCGTCAAGCTTAGCTGTCACCTTGCCCGTGACGCCGAATCTCACCAGATCAGGGTCGGAGCACACGAACGCCTTCGCGAAGCCGCGGCGCGTGATCTCGCCGGGAATCTCCCCGATCGCGCCGGCGCCGTGATACGAGATGTTGTTGAGCACGAAACGATTGACCGCCATGGCGGCACCCCCTTTACATAAGCGGGCTTAGCGGTTCCCCCTGACGAAGCCCGCACCGTTACAGCTGTTGTCAGTGTACCGCTACGGCACGCCGTTTACCGGGAAAAACGCAACGCTTACGGTAACGATTAGGTGGCAAAGACAACCGATGGCGAACACATCTCCGTCCCCTGTTCACGCGACAGCAAAAAGCCCCTGCTGGGAGTCCCAGCAGGGGCTTGCAAGCAGGGTGGGCTCACAGCACGCTCGCGGGCGCGCGCCTTCCCTACTCGACTGCCGTGGGCTCGAGGGCCTCGGCTTCCTTGTAGCTGATCCAGCCATCGGGAATGGTGGCGTCGCTGTGGCACTTGCTGCAGTACACGGTGGATGCGCGGTGCGCCTTGTGGCACTCGCTGCAGGCGACCTCGCCGTGCTCCTGCACGTGCGGGTTGCGCTTCATGTAGCTGGTCTTTTCCACCAGGTCGTCGCGCGTCATGGTGGAGCCGTCGTCGTTGACGTGGCAGCCAGAGTTCAGGCAGAACGCCTCGCTGGCGATGCCGCGCGCCGCGATCAGGTCGGACAGCGACTTCTCCTCGGGCACGAAGCGCTCATCGGCGGTCTGCACAACGCTGTAGCTACCGGTCAGCCAGCCCAAACCCTCGGTGACCTGCTCGGACATCTGCGGCACGTGGCAGCCCACGCACGTGATGCCCTCTTGGGCGTGCACCGGCGCCAGCATGCTGGACGCGTCGGCAACCTGATTGCCCCACTTGTCCGTGGCGGCCTCGCCTGGCGTGGATTCGTAGGTGGTCAGATAGCCGTCCATGGGCGTGTGGCAGATCGCATTGCAGAAGCTGGGCTGGTCGTGCCAAACCATGAAGCCCGCTCCCGCCGCCACCAGCACTACGGCAACGGTGGCCACAACCGCCGTCACCTTACGGCGGCAACGCTTGGGCGACGGGGTCGCGCCAGCAGCGCCAGCAGCGCCCGCGGCGCACGAATCGTTGGCAACGCCCGAGGCGCCGGCACCAGCCGCACCCGCGCTATCAAGCTTCTCATCCGCGGAAACGGTTTCCGCAGCCTTGTTCTCATCGGTCATGGCAGCCTCCTACTTGCCCGCCGCGGCGTTCTCGCCGGCGATCTTTCCGAACACCATGCACATGCCGGCGGACAGGCCCTTGAGCGAGATGGGGTACTGCACGTTGAAGCGGCCGCCCTGCGGGGCGCCGGCCACATACAGGCCGGAGATCACCTGGCGCTCGGTGTTGTACACGTGGCAGTCGCTGTCGGATTCCAGGCCGCCCAGGTTCGCCAGCGTGAGCGCCACGCCGCACTCGGCTGCGTAGAACGGGCCCTTCTCCAGGGCGAACATGCGCTGGCTGCTCTTGCCGAAGTCCTCGTCGGAGCCCGCCTTCGCCAACTGGTTGTAGCGCTCGATGGACCCCTTCGCCACCTGGACGTCCATGCCGTCGATCTTCGCCAGCAGCTCATCGATGGTGTCGGCCTTCAGGCAACGGCCCTCGGCGACGGCGGCCTCGATGTCGGCCGGGCAGCGCACGTTGATCTTCAGGCCCGCCGGCGTCCAGTCGGGCATCGCCTCGTCCTTGTA
>JAERMT010000806.1_pt1 | contig 15741 bp, 5 predicted proteins | sample 9267081 | NCBI WGS metagenome assembly JAERMT01 (sample SAMN17071939, study PRJNA684904) | human gut metagenome | isolation source: diarrhea sample from child under the age of five | host: Homo sapiens | place: South Africa: Mafikeng, Mafikeng Provincial Hospital | collected 2019-09
AGCATCAGCAGCAATGATGGTAACTGCACTTCCATTAACAGCGAGTGCTGCATCTTATAAGAGTGGAGATTACACCGCGTCTGTAAATCTTTATGTTCCAAAAACACAGGCACCGCAGCATTTGTACAATGCGTATTTGAATGATACTGCGATTCCACCTAAAAATGCCGCAACAAATAACGTCACAGTGCATATTTCCAGTACTGGAGAAATTACCTTTAAGTTACCAATTAACAATACACAGTTAGGTATTAAAACATTAGGAGCAGCTGATGGTGTCACCGCAAAACTCGAAGATGCCGGATCTACTAATTGCACAAAGCATCCAGGAACAAGATATAATATTTTGGAAGCTATAGTTGAAACAGATAATGATGGTGAAAGTTGTATAACTCGTGAATTTGAAACATCAACACTTCATGCAAAAATTACAAAAGAGTTAATCGGTGGTCTTACAATTACACCGTATGATAACAATTTTACGGCTAATCCGGTTTTGAAGATTGATCTTCCGAGCAGTGCAATTACAGAATAAGAGAGGAATAAGTTTATTAACTATAAAATAAAGGAGTTGTGCTACAATGAGAAGAGCATATGAAGAAGCTGTTGATAATTGAGGCGACAACTCCTTTGTTTAGGGTAGGATATGAGGTGAACATGAGAAAGAAATGGTTAGCATTGCTGATGGCTGCTATGATGACAACAACTGCGATAGCACCGTCTGTTTATGCAGAAGAACTAGAGAATTTTGAGATAGAAACAGATCAGAAAGATTCTGAAGAAAATATAGATGCAGAAGGTGAAATGGCCGAAGTACCTGATTTGATCGAAGATGAGAATATAGATATCGAGGAACCTGCATTTGAAGCAGAAGAGACAACCGTTTTTTCGGATACAGATGAATTAGTATCTGGGGAAAATGATTCCATTTCTGAGGAATTTTCCGATGGAACAGAGAATGTAGAAGATGTATTTGCGGTTGGAGCGGAAGATAATTCAGCACCTTATAGCAGCATAGACAAACTCGAGAATGGCACCTATACGGTTACTGCAAATGTATATGTACCAGGTGAGCTGAACAAAGTTTTGGTTGGCACTAACGCATTTCTTACAAATCCGAAGTATCCATTTGGATCTGGTGCTGACAAAGGAAAGCCTACAACAGCGATGTATTATAATGCTGAGCTTAACGTAAATGATAATGATATTACGGTTACACTGGAATTGAAAAACCCTGTTTTTCAGGCAATTCAGATCAATGATGGTTCCAACGTTACGATAGTAGATAAAACTTATAATGACGATCTCTCTAACAGCGAAGTCCATACGAAATATGGAAAGAAAATCCAGACATTGACTTTGAAATTAAAAGATTTCGGTGGATTGTATGAATTTGGTGATTGTAAGGAGTTTGCTTCTATTCTGTATACAGAAGGAAATTCTGCAACGGAAACAGATGCTGTATGGGATGTACCGTTAAAATTAGCAGTAGATTTTCAGGGGATTGGAAAACAAGAAATATCGGTTGTTACTAATTTCTTAAATCCAGATTTACAGGTGGCATTAGTTACAAACAAAGAACTTCCAGAGGGAACTACCGAGGATATGCGTGAAATTACGGCAGATTCTGAAGGAGAAGATGGAAGAATTTATCGGGAATTTGATGCGTTTTTTAAAGAAAATGAGACAAACTCAAATAATTTGGGCTTCCGCGCTTTTTATATCGGATTAAAAGATTCAGATGGAAATGTTCTTTCAAATATTGAGAAATATAATGCTACGTTCTATACACAAGCTAGCGGTTTCTTTGAAGGATTCGATGGGCAACAAGGTCAGGCAATGGCCAGAATTGAAAATGGTAAATTAACAACGAACATCGTCCATGGAGGTGTAGGTGATGCCGGAAATGATCTTGCCATTTTTGAAACAGAAGATGGAGTATGGGATTATACTTTTAGCTATGAAGAAGGAACATTTTCTGGCGGCTATATTTTTATTTATGATAAGGATGCCTATATACCTTTTACATATCATGTAGAAGATTCTGATACTTGTATTGCAATGAATTATTATGGAGTATCAGCCACGGGTCGAGAATTGCCTCAAGAAGAAGAAGCAAATGATTATTATAGAATTAAGACTGCAAAAAATAAATACGGAATTGGGGATCAAGAATTAGAACTTCAGTTAAAAGAAAAAAGCGGCTATCAAAAAGTCTTTTACAATACATACCAAATGGGAATGTACTCAATGGTAACCGATCCTAGTTCAAATGAAATTCTTTATTTAAGCAGTAGACAAAAAATGGGTGTTGAAATACCTATAGGTGAATTATCAGATTTTCAGATTTACAAAATTATTTATGATAAAAATACTTCTTCTTATTTAGAAATTGAACCGGTTACAGATTATACGCTGACAGATGGAACAGCCTCCTTTTATACTATATCAAGTGGATTAAGTTCAAGTAAAATAAGAACTGCCCAGAGACTATATGGAGCGATTGCCACTGATGATTATAAAGGTAGCAAAGCTAAGGCTCAGATTCAGTACTACGCAGTCGTATCCGAAGGTGCAGTAGCTGATAAACCATCTATTTCCAATACAACCTTCACCTATGACGGAACAGAAAAATCCCTGATTCCAGAAAACCAGTATTATACTGTATCCGGTGATGTTTCTAAAAAACTCCCAGGTTCCTACAAAGTGACCGTTGCATTAAAAGATGGCTACGCCTGGAAAGATGGAACTACAGATCCAGTAGAATTCACCTGGAATATCAAAGCACTCCAGACACAGAAACCTGTTGTTGTCAATGGTCTTACTTACAATGGAAAAAATCAGACAGGTGTAAAAGCGGGAAAAGGATATAATCTTGCAGGCACATACACTGCAAAAAATGTCGGATCTTATAAAACAAAAGTCCTTCTTGCAGAAGGATATGAATGGTCTGACGGCACCACAGATCCGCTGACACTTACTTGGAGTATTGATAAAGCCGGCCAGGCAGTAAAGACAAAAGTTACCAAAAAGAGTTATACTTTTACAAGCCTTAAAAAGAAAGCGACATCTTTCACAATCGGAGCATCCGGACAGGGAACTATTTCCTACAAAGTGGTAAAGGCTCCATCCAAAGCTTCCAAATACATCACTGTTGACAAAAAAGGCAAAGTGACTGTAAAGAAAGGTGCAAAGATCGGAACGTATGTTGTCCGTGTATCTGCTGCCGGAAACAGTAACTACAAAGCAGCTGCAAAAGATGTGACTGTAAAAGTTACCAAACTGACACAGAAGATCACTGCGAAAGTATCAGGCAAGACATACAAAGCCGCTTCCCTGAAAAAGAAAGCAGCAACTTTCAGTATTGGTGCAAAAGCAAAAACTTCTGTTTCTTACAAAGTGGTAAAGGCTCCATCCAAAGCTTCCAAATATATTTCGGTAAGCAAGACTGGCAAGGTAACTCTGAAGAAAAAAGCTCCGAAAGGAACTTACGAGATTCGGGTCACTGCAAAAGCAAACGGAACCTACAATGCAGCAGCCAGAACGATTAAAGTGGTTGTAAAATAAAGATACTTAAGTAAATAAAAACCTGTTACCGGGATAAAGCTCAATTGCTGAACGGTAACAGGTTTTTCTGTTTTAAAATTCCATTTTTTAAGTCTTTATTGAGAAAAAAAGCACATTAATTTGCAAAAAAAGTTAGTTGCACTTAATAGCTATTAATGACAGCTGAAAAGGAGACATGCTATAATATGAGTTAGTTAGAAATAACCAGTTGCTGTGAAGCGTAAACAGCAACAAAATGAGGAGATGAAAAGAGGAGATTATGAAACTCAGATGGAAAAAGTTATCTGCCCTGCTGCTGGCAGTGTCCCTGACTATGGCAGATGGATCAGCAGTCTATATGGCTCAGGCAGCAGAAGAGCAGACGGAAACAACATCGGCTGAAAATAGCGGGCAGGATGTTGTAAATATGGAACCGGTCAAAAATTCGGAACAGGAAGAAACCGAGCCGGAAGTTACCGTAACTCCGACACCTGTTCCGGAGGAAACGGCGGAAGCAGCAGAAACCCCGGCACCAGAAGAGAGTGTGACACCAACACCGGAAGAGCAAAAAGAAAACAAGGATACAGAAAACGAACCTGCAAAGGCCGAAACCACTCCTGTAGCAGAAAAAGCCGAAACAGCGAAGACCCAGGAGGCTGAGACAATATCAGCAGATGAGGCAGCATGGGCCAGTGTCCTGGCAGCGGGTGGAAACAACAATGCAGGAGGCAGCAGCGTAGCTGAGACTTCCAGGTTTGTTCCCGGTACCTATACCATTACGGCAAACCTGTATGTGCCTGCTGAATTAAACAGTATTCTTGGACTGAATGCGTACCTTACCAATCCGGACAACCCGGCAGGCGTGGTGGAGGATAACGGAAGCATTTCCAATACAGCCCCGACTACTCCGGTAAGCGCAAATGCAATGATCACCATAGGAGAGGACGGAACCACAAAGACCCTGACCATCCCGGTCAAAAACCCAGTCTTTACGTTACAGCGGATCGGGAACGGTTCCAATGTGACGATCCTGGATTCAGCAAGGAACGGAAATACTTATGGCCAGTACAATGGACGTATCACCAGCCTTACAGTTGCACTGGGGGATAACAGCGGTGCATATGTATTCACAGACTGCCTGGAATACCCGACGATTCTGGATCAGGACTGGAACGTACCGCTTTACCTTGCTGTAGACCTTGCTTCCCTTCCGAGCAATACTACCGTAAAGATGAATTCCGGTGACGGAAGCAAATGGAAAGAGGGAAGCGGCGACAGCCTTTCCTTTATCGCAGAGCAGACCTATGACCAGATGGAAGGCGTGCAGGTGGACGGAACTGCTGTAAAATCCGGAAATTATTCCGCGTTTGCCTACAATGGAATGACCTATGTGGATCTGAATGCAGATTACCTTGGAACTTTAAAGGCAGGGGCACATAAGATCAGTATCCTGTTTGCCGGCGGATTTTCTGCAAATGCTTCTTTTACTATAGAAAAGAAGGAAACAGAGAAGAGCGATGATAAGAACAAGGACACAGGGGAAAAGCTGAAAGCCGGCACCTACAAGGTAACGGCAAACCTGTATATCCCTGGAGAACTCAATAAACAGCTTCCAGGAACCACTGCTTATATGACCAATCCGAAAAATCCCCTTGGGATCGGCGGCCACGAAGGACTCCCAACGGATCCGGTAAAGGATAACGCCACACTGGTTGTGGATAAAAAGGGCGGAAAAACGGTGATCGTGGATGTGGTAAATCCGGTATTTACCCTTCAGAAGATCACAGATGGAAAGAAGATCAAAGTCCTTTCCGCAGTCTGGGATAAGGAAACCTATACCGGCACTGCCGGAAGGGTATCCCGTACCGGAAGGATCACAAAGCTGTATCTGAAACTGGAAGATAACAGCGGCGTGTACCAGTTTGGAGACTGTACAGAATTTCCGACTCTTCTGGAAGAGGACTGGAATGTTCCCCTTCAGTTGGGAGTGGACTTCACCAGCGCAAAGAAAACCTCAGACAGCACGGAGACCAAACTTCCGGAGAACGGAACCAGCGGGGATAAGAACCCGTCCGGAGATAAGAAACAGGGTACGAACAAAAATGACAATAAGGGAAACAGCAACGGAAGCGGTGGAAATGCAAATGCTGACTCTAACCAAAACGGGAAACTGAAAGCTGGAACATATACCGTTGCTGCGAATATCTGGATAGACAAGTCGGCGGCGGGACTTCCTCTTTCCCCGCATCTGACAAATTCGGAATTTCCACCGAAAGATCCCGTAAGCAACAATGCGACACTGACCGTTGATGAGAACAGTAATGCAAGGGTGAGCGTACCGATCGTGATCCCATCCAAAGTTATGTATGTGGAGAGCATCAGCGGATTGAACATCGTGGATTCCTCTACAGGAGGAAACGGGCTCAGCAGCATTACCGTAGATCTTGGCACTGTGACTGATCCTAATGCGGTCATCACAAAGAGCTGTACTGTAAGTCTTCAGCTTGGCGAACTGGCACAGTCCATCGCAAAGAAAGAGCGCGACCAGGTATGGGCGGCTACTTTCCAGGTGAGCTTATCCGGTGTGCCGTCTGCAGCGTCCGGCGGTGGAAGTTCCGATGTGAATGCACTGATGGCAGGGGCTGCTTCAGAAAATGCAGACACAAAGAGTGTGGAAGTTAAAGTGGGTGTCCTTCCGGGAACTTCTGCCCTGTTTGTTACGGATATGATGCAGAAAGCGAAGGAAAAGAATTCTGTCAAAACCTCCTATAACTATACGTTTAAGGTAGAAGAACTGAAAGAGAAAGAAAAAGACAGCGGTAAGAAATTATCGGAGAAACAGAAAGAAAAACAGGCAAAGAAAGAAATGAAGAAGCTGGAAAAACAGCTTACCAAACATTTTGATGACGGCGATTATGATATGGTCATCTGCCCGGCTGATGTGGCAGCAACGATCTGGAAAGAAAAAGATGCCAAAAAGAACCTGCGGATTCTTTCCGTTACAAAGACCTGGATCAAATCTGATGAGGACAGTGAAGATAAGAAATCCGGGGAAACAGAACTCAGTGTTACCCTGGTAACTAAGAAATTTGCAGATGCACAGAAAGATACCTTAAAGGATTACCTTACCGAGATCTCCAAATCTGCAGATATGACTTCAAAGGATCAGGGAGAACTTGCAGAAGATGCCAAAGGACTTGGCCTTTATGAAGATGCAGAAGATGCAGAGGCAGATCTCGATGTCCGCACTTATGGAATCTCTTCCGGTAAGGACATGCAGCAGGTCTTAAAAGAATCCTTAAAGAAAAAACAACTCCCGGATGAGGAACTTTACTATATCCCGGAGAGCCAGAAAAAAGCTTCTGATGAATCCACCAAAGAGAAAGACAGTAAAAAAGACACGGATACAAAAGATACAGAGAAAACAAAGGATACTTCGAAGACCGATTACACGGATCAGGCTGCGTTAAGTTCTGCGATCGAGGCCGCCCTTGCAGATAAGAAGGGGTCCTCTGAGGATGAAGGAACCGATGCAAAGGAAGAAAAAACAGACAGCAGTTCCACAGACAGTACGGAAAACAGCTCTGTTAAGACGGATGGCACCGGTGCGGTAGTCATTGATCCGGAAGAATCCGAAGCGGCAGCAAAAGAACTGGAAGCAGGCACGTATACCGTATCGGCAAACATGTACCTTCCGGGTGAGCTGAATACACAGCTTCCGGGAACGACCGCATATATGACCAATCCGGATAACCCGCTTGGTGTGGGCGGCCACGAAGGAATCCCGATGACGCCGGTGGATGATAATGCCATACTGGTAGTCGGTGAAGACGGAACAAAGACCGTCATGATCGAGGTCGTGAACCCGGTATTTACCCTTCAGGACATTAAAGACCCGGAAAACTCCGAGATCTTATCCGGGGTAAAAGATGATGAATGGTATGCAGGTACCAACGATGTCGGAAGACAGGGAAGGATCACGACACTGTATATCCGCCTTGGCGATGACAGCGGAACTTATTCTTATGATATCTGCACAGAGTTCCCGACCCTTCTGGAAGAGGAATGGAACGTGCCGCTTAAGATGAGTGTGGACTTCACGACTGCAAAGAAAACTTCAGAAGAAACATCTCTGGAGATCCCGGACGACAATGCCGGTGTAGCTTCAGAAACAGAAAATACAGAAACTAAAGAGACAGGAAAGGAAGAATCATGAAAAAAAGATTAATGGCAGCAGCGGCGGCAGCCCTTGCACTGGTGATGGCAGTCCCGTCACCGGTTCTGGCAGGTGAGCCGTCTGATGATATTTCCTACATGGGAAGTACCGATGCAACAGAAGTAAATGTGGGAATGATCATGGGACCGCCGTCCATGGGGATGGGCTGGATGATCCATGAAAACGAGGAAGGCAATACCTACAACGATTATAACTTTGAGGTAGGCGGTGTGGACTATACCGCCCTTGCCTCCAAATTAAATACAGGGGATTACGATATCATCCACTGTCCGTCAAATGTAGGGGCGATCCTTTATAACAACAAGGACTTAAAAGAAGAGGTGGAAGTCATTGATATCAGCAACCTCGGCCTTCTCTATATCCTGACGACAGATGATTCCATCAAATCCATGGATGACTTAAAAGGACGGACCGTGTACTCCATCGGGGAGGGCGGACCGCCGGAATATACATTCGGATATCTGCTCGATCAGGAAGGCTTAAGTGACGATGTGAACTTTTCCTTCCGCTCCACACCGTTTGAAGTCCTGAATCTTTTACAGGATGAAGAACATTCTATTGCCCTTCTTCCGCAGCCATTTGTGGAAGTTGCAAAACTTCTGGTACCGGACTTAAAAGTACCGATCGACATTACCGAGGAATGGGACAACCTGAAACTGGAGAGCGGTGCGGAATCCGTGACCACGATCACAATCGTAAGAAAGAAATTCCTGGAAGAACATGAACAGGCAGTCGTTGAATACCTGAACCTTCTGAAAAAATCCGTGGCATACAGTTTAAGCCATGTGGATGAAGCTGCTGAGTGGACGGATACTTATGAAACCTTCTTAAACCCGGAAGTGGCTGCAGATGCGATCCCTTATGTCAACATGTGTGCGATCACCGGGCAGGAGATGAAAGAGAAACTGGAAGGTTTCTTAAAGATCATGTATGACTATAACCCGGATGCCGTAGGCGGTTCCATGCCGGATGATGATTTCTACTACATCCCGCCGGAAGGCTCTATGGAAGGAGTCACAGATGAAACAACCGATAATGTCAAAGATGCTGACACTACAGATACAGAAGCATCCACAGAGGGATCCGGGGCAGAAGACACAGAAAAGAAAGAAACGACACAGACACCTGCAGAGGCAGGAACTTATACCGTGTCTGCAAATATCTGGTTTAAGAAAGAAGATTCCGGTCTTCCGATGAATCCGCATATCACCAGTGATATCTTCCCGCCGAAGGATCCGGTTGTCGATAATGCAGAAATGACCGTAGATGAAGATGGAAATGCAACAGTCAAAGTTCCGATCTTGATTCAGGACAAGATCATGTCCATCCAGAAGATCGAGGGACTGGACATCGTAGATTCCGAGACGGATGAGAATGGAAACTTAAAGAGCATTACCGTCAATGTCGGAAAGATCAAATATCTGGAAGATGTAGTGACTAAGACCTGTGACATTACCCTTCAGATGGGAGACCTTGCAATGACCATCTCCGGATTTGACAAAGATCAGCAGTGGCCGGCAACTTTCCAGTTAAACGGATTTGAAGAAACCGGCGTGCAGACCGCAGCTGCAAGAGGAGAATCCTCCGAGATCAACGATGCGGCAGTGGATGCTGCAAAAGCTATGGCATTTGGAACTGATGACAGCAGTGAAGCAGAAGAATCTTCTTCCGATACTGAAAATTAAACAGGAGAATACCCATGGAAGAATTCATGAAACAACAACAGACAAATGCTCCGAAGCAGGAAAAGAACAGGGTCAAATCGACCCTGATCATCCTGTTCTGGCTGGCAGTCTGGGAGATTGCAGACCGGGTGATCGACAACCGTATCATCTTATCCGGTCCGGTCCACATCATTGCATCGCTGGCACAGCAGGTACAGCAGGCGGACTTCTGGCTGATCTGCGGGGCTTCTTTTCTCCGCATTGCAGTCGGGTTTATCCTGTCATTTATAGCAGGGTTTCTGCTTGCACTGGTCTGCCACAGATTCAAACTGATCCATGATTTCCTTGAGCCGATCATCGTGATGCTCAAGACCGTGCCGATGATCTCCTTCGTCATCATGCTGCTCATCTGGGTCGGAAACCAGGCTCTTACGATCTACCTGTCTTTTCTGATCGTCCTTCCGATCATCTACACGAATACACTGCAGGGACTGAACAATGTGGATCCGCAGCTTATGGAAGTGGCAAAAGTATACCACATGGCACCATGGAAGAAATTTATGTTCATCTACCGGCCGGCATTTATGCCATTTGTGTTAAGTGCCAGCAAGCTTGCCCTTGGCATGAGCTGGAAATCCGGTATCATGGCAGAGGTCATCGGTACGCCGAAACCGTCCATCGGACGTGAGATGTACGCGGCCAAATCTTATTTACAGACGGCAGACCTTTTTGCATGGACGGTAGTAGTCGTGATCTTAAGTGTGATCTTTGAAAAGGCATTTATGTTCCTCTTAAAGAAACTGAGTGCCCCGATGGGATGGCTTGTTTCCGGAAAAGATACGGATGATGAATAAACAGTCGGAATTTTTTCGACTGTGTTGAACGGACAAAACTGCAAAATGAGAAACGGGAGAGAGAAAAATGTCTGTACAGATCAGAAACCTTTGTAAAACATTTGGTTCCAAAAAGGTACTAAATAATTTGAATATAACGCTTGAGGACGGCGGGATCTACTGCCTGATGGGACCTTCCGGAATGGGAAAGACCACACTCCTTCGGATCATCATGAATCTGGAAACGAAGGATTCCGGGGAGATCACAGGGATCGACCCGGATGTGGAGATATCTTCCATGTTCCAGGAAGACCGCATCCTGCCGATGCTGTCCGCAATCGCAAACGTCAATATGATGTATGAAAAGAAACGGCCGGTAAAAGAGATCAAGGAAGATCTATCACAGATCCTTCCGAAAAAGTGCCTGCGCCAGCCGGTGTGTGAACTGTCCGGTGGCATGAAACGCCGTGTCTCACTGGCACGCTGTATGCACTATCAGGGAAAAATGATCATTCTGGACGAGCCTTTCACCGGCCTTGATATGGCGACAAAACAGGAAGTCATTTCTTATATCCTAAAGAATCGCAGAAACCGGATCCTTCTGGTGGCAACACACGGCATTGAGGATGCTGCCCTTCTGGGGGCAAAGGTGATCCATCTGGAAGACTGCCAGGAACTGATGGATGAGATGAAAGCTGCCATTCCGTCTGCACAGGAGATGGAAGAAAAAATAAAAAGAGAGCAAAATGATCTGATCTCCTCTGCGCCCAAACAGATGCTCATGGGAGTGGGAGAAATGTCTGCAAGGACCTATATGATGCAGCATATGGCAGAGACGAACCTGAAGCTTCTGGACGGAATTCCAGAAAGCGAATGGGAAAGAATGGGTTCGATCCTGGATGGGCGCATTCAGGAATTTGAACGTGGAAAGCTGATCTGGAACATCGGGGATACCTGCACAGAGTTTGCGGTCGTTTTAAACGGCATGGTCGCAGCTTATACCGAAAGTCTGAAACAGGTAGAATCCTTGGTGGCAAAATTCGGTCCGGGCAGGTGTTTCGGGGAAATGCTCCCGTTAAGCAATGCCTGCAGTCCGGTCAAGGTGATTGCGGCAGAAGATTCGAGGATCTTGTTCCTTTCCAGGGAAAAACTGATGGAAAAGCCAAAGACCATGCAGGAAGCAGAGATGAAGGCAAAGATCGCCTGGAACATGGTCTTTGAGATCTCGGATAAACTGGAAAAAGTATCGGTCAAGCTGGATACGACTTCGGAGAATACTGTCCGGGAAAAGATCGTCAAATATTTAAACAGCCTTCCGACGGAAAAAGACGGGACAAAGACCATGTTTTCCATGCAGAAAGAAACCGCACAGTACCTCCGTGTATCTCCGGAAGCACTTTCCAAAGAGTTGAACGATATGGAAAGAAAGGGACTGATCCGGAAAGAAGAAAATAAAGCACAGATCCTGCAGCCGGAATTTTTTGCACTCAGACCGGAGGCAGGAATAAGGAGCATACATAAATGAAACGTTTAGGAATGGATATCGGGACCTCCACGATCAAAGTGGCGGTTTTGGAAGATCAGGTTATCAAATATAAAAATATCCGGAAGCATTATGGAAAGATCCTTCCAGTATTAAAAGAAATGCTGGAAGAGGCATGTGCCCCAAGGGAGCGGATGGCAATGTGCGTGACCGGAAGCAATGCACAGGCAGTCCTTGGAGCAGAGGATGAGATCCCGTATCTTGGCTATATCCCGGCGGTTGCGGAAGGCGTCCGTTATCAGGTGCCGGAGGCAGGAAGTATCATCGAGATCGGAAGCCAGGGAGCCCGTTTTATCACAAATCTTGAAAAACAGGCACCGGAGTTTGCGGTCAACGAGCACTGTGCCGGGGGAACCGGCTCTTTTTTTGAAGACCAGATGTCCCGCCTGGGATTGAAGATCGAGGATTATTCTTCACTGGTCGAGCAGGCACAGAGCGTGCCGCGCCTGTCTGGCCGCTGTGCTGTATTTGCAAAAACGGACATCATCCACCGTCAGCAGGAAGGTGTCAGTACACCGGATATCCTGCTCGGACTCTGTTATGCACTGGTCCGTAACTACAAAGCAACGATCGTAAAAAATCTTCCGGTGAAGAAACCGGTCGTATTCTGCGGCGGTGTTACCCAGAATGCCGGAATGGAACGTGCCATCCGGGAAGTCTTTAAATTGGAAAAAAATGAACTGGAAGTCCCGCACGATGCCCTGTATTCAGGTGCGGTAGGAGCCGCCATTCATGCAGACGGACGCCTTGGCTCAGATGGCAAATGCAATCTTGAAAAAGCGGAAACAGATGTGAAATACCGGGAGCAGATGCTTTTTTGCTGTGGGGAACTTTCCGAAGCCCTTCTGCGTGCGGAGAAAAGAAAACAGATGCAGAAATCCCTTCTTCCGAAGCTGGTTCTTGCCAAGGGTACCTGTCTCGATGAGCCGAAAGTGACCGGTGTGATCCCGGAGGACGGCTGTGCACTCGGTATTGATATCGGTTCCACAAGTACAGACCTGGTCCTTACAGACAGGCAGGGAAACATCATTGATTTCCAGTATCTCCGTACTGCCGGTAATCCGGAAGGCGTGGTAAGGAAAGGACTTGCAAGCATCCGGGAGCGTTTCGGGGAAGTGAAATTCACGGCTGTCGGCATCACCGGTTCCGGTCGTGAACGTATCGGAAGGATGATGGGAGCAGATGCGATCCGGGATGAGATCACAGCTCAGGCGAAAGCGGCTGTCCACTGGAACCCGCAGGCAGACACTGTCTTTGAGATCGGAGGCCAGGATTCCAAATTTATCTCTCTGAAAAACGGGGAAGTGGCTGATTTCCAGATGAACAAGATCTGTGCGGCAGGAACAGGCTCTTTTGTGGAAGAGCAGGCTGCCCGTATGGGAATCCCGATCAGTGAGTTCGGACCGCTTGCCCTGACTTCTGGGAATCCTTCGGAGCTTGGCGAACGCTGCACGGTCTTTATTGAGACTGCCATAGCATCAGCAGAATCCGCAGGGGCAGGCCAGGCAGACATTGCGGCAGGTCTCTGTCACGCGATCGTGCGGAACTATCTGCACAAAGTTGTGGGAACGAAAAAAGTTGGGGATCACATTGTCCTGCAGGGCGGCGTGGACTATAATCCGGGAATCGTGGCTGCATTCCAGAGTGCCTATGGAGATAAAGTGACCGTCTCCCCGGTATTTTCCATCAGCGGTGCTTATGGTGCGTCCCTGCTGGCATACGAATCGGTTGGCATGAAAGTTGGGGAAGGTGGAAAACCTGAGAAAGAAAGCACGTTCCTTGGTTTTGATTTCCCGTCAAAAGAAGTGAAAAAGCAGGATATGACGGAAGAGATTCGCAAAAATAAAGAGCTTTACAAGATGGCAGGACAGTTTTCCATGCGTGGCTATGACGCGACGATCGACCCAAACAAGAAAACGATCGGTATCCCGATGGTCCTTGTCATGTTCAAGTTCTTCACCCTTGCGAATGAGTTCTTCAAAGATCTTGGTTATAACGTAGTGATGTCCCATGTGTCAAATGAAGAGACCATCCAGCTCTCCCAGCAGTATGCACAGGGCGAGACCTGCTACCCGGTCAAGCTGGTTTACGGACATATGATGCAGCTGGCACAGCAGAAGGTGGATTATATCTTTCTTCCAAATATTCATACGATCCACCACCCGCATGCACATGCGGCGCACAGCTATGCCTGCCCGTATATGCAGACCGCCGCAAGATCTATCTATGATTCCCTGCATCTGAAGGACCAGGGCATTGAGCTGATTAGCCCGGTATTCGACCTGGACCTTGGTGTAAAAGAGATGGCAAAAGCAATGATCGGCGTCGGACAGAGCCTTGGCTTTTCAAAGCCGCGCTGCTTAAAGGCAATGATCAAGGGCGGCATTGCAGTCCAGAGGAACATGGAAGATACAGAAAAACTTGGCGCGGAGATCATGGCGAATCTGAAACCGGATGAAAAAGTCCTGGTCATCATCACAAGAAACTATGGTTATGCCGATCCGGTATTAAATATGGGAATCCCGAACATCCTGCTCTCAAAAGGCTACAAAGTTATGACATTGGGATATATTCCGGGAATGAGCCTGGATATATCCGGAGATTACCCGAACATGTACTGGCCGTTTGGAGATCATCTGCTTGCCGGTGCGAAACTGATCGCCAACCATCCGAACCTGTATGCGGTCTATCTTACCAACCACGGATGCGGCCCGGATACCCTTGTCAATCACATGTTCCGCGAGGAGATGGGAGACAAGCCGTATCTGCAGATCGAGGTGGATGAGCAGTATTCTGCAGTTGGTATCATCACAAGAATCGAGGCGTTCTTAAACAGCATCTCCCACAGACCACCGGTAGAGATTCCGAAGAATTTCAACATCCTGGATGTGAAGATGAAAAAGGCCAACATCAAATCAAAACCGGATAAAAATAAAAAACTGTATCTGCCCGATCTTGGGATCTACCGCTGGTTCTTATCTGCTTATTTTGAAAAATATGGTTACAAAGTCGGTTATCTTAATGAGTTCTCCAGGGAGCTTCTGATGAAAGGCCGGGCAGAGACAAACTCCAAAGAATATCTGCCATTTTCGGTATTACTTGGCGGCATTCTGGAAGCAATCGAGCGTGAGGGGGATAACCGTAAAAATATCCAGTTCCTGATTCCATTCAATGAAGGGGCTGACGCAGACGGACAGTATGCCCGTGCAATCCGTACCGTCCTTGACCGCAAAGGCTATGAGGATGTGGATGTCATTGCACCGATGCTGGAGCGGCTTCCGACAGAAGCAGATGATCCGGATCTTCTGATGCGCGCTCTTGTAGCCGGTGATATCCTGTACAGTGCACAGGCAGAATCCAGGGATGACCAGTTCTACCGTCCGCTTTCTGACTGGGATGCACTTATGGAACTGGCAGGAGAGATTGGAAAAGTCCGGGTGGTTGGACGTACCCTTGGTGTCGTCGGAACACCGATGAGCATTTCTTCCCTGGATGAAGGAATCCTGGAAAAACTGGAATACGAAGCAGAGACTTTCCACCGTGCACCGCTTTCCGAGATGATATGGTTCCTCTGGAAAGACTGCGGAAGCAATGGAAAGGCAAAAGACCTTCTGGCATCCTGGAGAAAGAGGATAATGGAGATTGGAGAGGCACTGAATGACCGTAGCAGCTTTTCGGAAGAGCCGGAAGAACTTTTTGAAGTGGCAGATCAGTATCTGTCTGATTTTTCCGGTGCGAACGGAAGATACCGTTATGCGAAGATGCTCCTGCTTGCCGGAAGATGCAATGCCATGATCCACATGTCACCTCGTTATGAGAATACTTCCATGGTATTGAACATGCGAGGTCTTCATGATAACTGCAAAGTTCCGGTATATGACCTGTCACTGGACGGGGATTTCGATGAATCCGGATGGG
>JAERMT010000529.1_pt2 | contig 15547 bp, 12 predicted proteins | sample 9267081 | NCBI WGS metagenome assembly JAERMT01 (sample SAMN17071939, study PRJNA684904) | human gut metagenome | isolation source: diarrhea sample from child under the age of five | host: Homo sapiens | place: South Africa: Mafikeng, Mafikeng Provincial Hospital | collected 2019-09
ATTTGTGGAAACCATGCAGGGCGGAAATGGTATCGGCAGCACATTTGGCAATACCATGAACAATTTTATTCAGACCTTACAACATCGGGGAGACATTATTTCCGGATCAGCAGAGGAAATCTGGCAGCTGAAAGAAAGCCTGGAGCAGGAAGGCATGACTGCCGAGGATAAGGCAAGTGCCACACAGAAGCTGATTGACAAGCTTGGAGAGATGGGCGTCACATCCGATCAGGCAGAGCAGGCGTTTTCTACTTTGTACCAGCAGGGACTGATCACAGATGACATGCTTGATATTTTGTCAGAATCGATTAAGACTCTGGATAATAACACAACCAATATGGCAGGCTCCATTGAGTTTGGAAATGAGAAGATTGAGGAAGGCAGCCAGCTTTATAACGATATGAAAGTAGCTATCGGAAACATAACAAACCAGCTCCATCTTGGCGTTGATGCACAAGGGTCTCTGAATAATGCACTTGATAATACCACGGATGCGGGTGGCACGGCGCAGGAAGCATATAAAGCAATTATGGATACAGCAGAGCAGCTTGGAATTAACACGGAATCTGTTGCCAAAATATTTGCGGAGAGATTTCCAGATGCTGTCCGCGAGACCGAATCCAGCACAAAGACTTCCATGGATAACACCAAGAGATCTGTTGAGACAGGAATGGGTGCAGCTTCTGCGGCAGCAGGCGCAGCCATGGCAGGAATTCAGAAATCCACAGAAGCTTCCATGTCAGCTGCAGAAAAGGCAGTATCTGATTCCACAAGCAGCATTAGTTCAGATTCTGAAACTAACTGGGCAGCTGCGGAAGGGTTTGCAACTGGTTCAGTAGAAGAAGTGGGAAGAACAACTTATGAGAACATGAGAGCTGTCTATGGTGTAGTAAGCCGCTACAACAGTTCCATTGAAGATGATTTCAAACAGAAATGGGGAAGTTCCCAGAACACTGTTGTCCAGGCGATTCAGAACATGGCTTCAAGAGTGGCAGATAACTGTTCTGGTATGGCATCAAGTGTTGAGAATGCGTTTTCCGGCATTCCTGATTATATCAGCCGGATCATGAACAGCGCAGTCGGCAGGGTGAACACTACGGTCGGCAACATCAACAACACCATAGGCAATATTGAGAGAGGCTTTACCTTCTCATACAACGTACAACTGCCAAATGGTGGGCGCAGATGGGGCAATTACAGCTTAAATCTGCCAAGGGTAAACACAGTACCATACCTGGCGACAGGAGCTGTGATCCCGCCAAGAAGCGAGTTCCTTGCAGTCCTGGGAGACCAGAAGAACGGTAGGAACCTGGAAGCTCCGGAAAGTCTGATCAGACAGATTTTCCGAGAGGAAAACCGAGGCAGCCAGGGAAATAACACATACAATGTTTCCGTGTCTGCTTCCGGAAGAAATCTCCTGGATATTGTACTGGAAGAAGGAGAACTGAGAAGAAACCGGAACGGAGGAAGAAATCCGTTTAAGCTTGATGATTAGGAGGTGCTTGGATGGCAGAAGAATGTTTTAAAATTGATGGAGTCGCAATTGCGGCTCCTGAAACTTATAAACCGGTGTTTTCCACAACAAGCACCAAAAGCACAAAGCGTGATCAGTCGCTGACCATGCATAATTCCGTTATGGGTACAATTAGCGGATATGACCTTGTGTGGGGAGAACTTACCTGGGAAGAAATCGCAGCAATCTTGAATGTTCTCATTGATAAGAAGAGCTTCACATTCCATCACAAAGATCCCAGGATTCCGAGAAAATGGATTGACGCTGAATTTTATTGTTCCAATTACAACATGGATGCGCAGACCCTGGAAAAGAACAATGAAAAATGGACAGGCCTGTCAATCAACATAAGGAGGAAAAAGAAATTATGATCAATGTATCTGATCAGCTCCTGAAAGAGTCAAAAGAAAACCAGGATTATTATGTAACAGCAAATGTTACTCTTGCAGATGGGACAAAGCTTCCGCTTAAAAAAGAAGACTTTTACCTGGATGGAAACGGAATCGTGGATTCAGCAGACAGCAGCAGTTTCCCTGTAGGTGTGGCAATTGAAAAGACAGCTACAATATCCCTGGTAAATGATGAGGGACAGTTTTCGGGATATAGTTTTAACAGGGCGGTATTTGCAATATACATGAATCTGGAATTATCAGATGGAAAAGTGGAGACCTTCAAAAGAGGGTCTTTTATTGTGTGCAAAAAGCCGGCTGTTGATGAGGAAATAAACCTTACACTGCTTGATTACATGAGTAAAACGGACAAGACTTATGAAACCAACCTTACATTCCCCTGTACTGCAGGTGAAGTGCTCCGTGACTGCTGTCTGGCATGTGGAATAGCCCTGGGAGATGCTACATTTACAAATGACGATTTCCGTGTTATGCAGAAGCCGACCAGTACCACATACAGGGCTGTGATCGGAATGGTGGCTGCTCTTGCCGGAGGTAATGCCAGAATCGATGAGAATGATCTTCTGAGGATTGTTACCTACCAGGCAGCACCTAAGGTAGTGGAGCTTGTGGAAACACCCTGGCTAGATACCCAGGGAAACAGTATCTGTGATACGGAAGGAAATCAGATCGTCATGACCAGGGAGGATGCGACTATTGGTCTGGATCTTTCCGAGGGCATTGATGACGTGCAGACGGATACTGATATTATCACAGTTACCGGAGTGAAATATACAGAAGACAAACAGGATTATGTATACGGAACCGAAGGGTATATGATCAATCTGAAAGAAAACCAGCTGCTTGCTAGAAACGCCGAGGACGGTGTGAACCGTATCGGACGGATTCTGGTTGGTTTCCAGATCCTTCCGTTTTCTTTAAGGAGTGTACCAATCGGATACGCAACTTTTGGTGATGCAGTCCAGTTCGAAGATTACCGTGGAAATGTGTACCGGTCCTATGCAACTGACATTGAATTTCTGTTCGCGGATTCTACCAATTTTTCTTGCAAAGCAAAGAGCATGGAGTCCCAGGGAGCAGAATATCCGGATGAAAACAAAGTTCTGGTAGAGCAGGTAAAAGAGGATGCTCGTCAGAAGATGACTGCTTATGATATCAAACTGAAGCAGATGAATGAACTGGCAGCCAATACCCTTGGCTTTTATTATACGGATGAAGAACAGGACGATGGCTCCGTGATTTCCTACCGTCATGATAAGCCTACTCTGGAAGAATCACAGGTTATTTACAAAAATGGGGTTGACGGATTTTTCCTTTCCACAGATGGAGGGGAGACCTGGAAAGCCGGTTTTGATTCCAATGGGGATGCAGTACTTAATATCCTGTATGCCATTGGTATTCAGGCAGAATGGATCAACACAAGAGGTTTGAAAGCCCAGGACAATGACGGAAACACCACTTTTGAAGTAAATGCAGATACCGGGGAGGTATCAATCAACAGCAATCGTTTTTACCTAGGAGATACTTCTTTAGCTGACAAGCTTAAGGGAATGGATAACAACATAGCTGCAGCTAAAAATATGACTCTGCAACTGAGTAATGAGTACCAGGCAATTTCCGTTGACTCAGATGGCAATTACAGTACATTTCCATCTGGGATTACTACAAAGCCGACAGTAATGTATGGTTCAAAAGATATTACGGCAGATTGTACTTATATGGTTACAAAGTCAGAAGGTGTCACTGGTGTCTGGAACAATGCATCCAAGACATTCACCGTAACCGGACTGACAGTAGATAACGGATGGGTTGAAATCCAGGCAGTATATCTGCAAGTGCTGGCTGTGACAAAAAGATTTGTCCTGACGAAACTGTATGCCGGTCCCCAAGGAAATAAGGGACTGGATGGTCTTCAGGGGGAAAAAGGGGATCAGGGGATTCCAGGACCAAAAGGTGATACCGGTCCCCAGGGGGAAACCGGTCCGCAAGGTCCAAAAGGAGAACAGGGAATTGCTGGAGCTCCCGGAGCAGACGGAAAGACCCCATATCTGCATATTAAATATGCTCCTGTTAAAAATCCAACATCTTCGCAGCTTACTAAAACCCCAGATGTGTATATTGGTACATATACGGACTTTGAAATAAATGATAGTACGGATCCAAAAAGGTACACATGGGCGCAATTTAAAGGAGATCAAGGCGTACAGGGTCCAAAAGGTGAAAGTGGAAAACCATCTTATACATGGATGAAATATGCCTCAATGCCAAACGGCGAAGATATGTCGGATAGCCCAGATACCGTTCCATGGATTGATACAGATGGGAATACAATATGTGATACTGTAGGAAATCCAATCTATCTGGAGCCAGAATATGTTGCGTATATCGGAATTGCAAATAATAAGGAAACGCCAACGGAAAGTGATGATCCGGCTGATTATACATGGATCCGATACAAAGGCGCTGATGGGGAAAACGGTTCTGATGGCAAGGATGGAGCAGATGGAAAAGATGGAAAAACAAGTTATACACACATTGCCTATGCGAATTCTGCGGATGGAAAAACAGATTTCTCTGTGTCGGACAGTAATCGTGAGTATATCGGTATGTATGCGGATTTTACCGAGCAAGATAGTACTAATTCAGATGATTACGCGTGGACACTTGTAAAAGGCGCGAATGGCGCACAAGGTATCCCTGGAAAAGCAGGTGCGGACGGAAAGACGCCATATTTCCACATAGCTTATGCGAATAGTGCTGACGGAAAAACTGGCTTTGATGTAGTTGTCAGTGCCGGAAAGCAGTATATTGGCCAATATACTGATTACGACACGCCGGATGATTCCATTGACCCGACAAAATATAGCTGGACAAAGATAAAGGGTGAACAGGGCGAAAAAGGAGAACAGGGTGTACCTGGCAGGACATATTTTATCGAGCTTTCATCCAATATCCTAAAGCGAGGACAGGATGATAAGGTTTTACCAAGTACAATTACGGCAAAAGCTTATTATCGAGATGGTAGCGGCGCTGCGAGAACAGCATATTCCGGTAGATGGTACGTGCAGACTTCCACGGATGGCTCTACATTTACAAACGCATTGGTTTCAACTGTGAATGAGCCGAGTAAAAGTTATACTGTTAGCTCACTGGATAGAAGCATTGTGTCTGTTAGATTTATCCTGTATGCAGCAGATGGAACTACAAATCAGCTGGATATGCAATCTGTCCCTGTAGTGATAGATGTGGACGCACTTACCCACGAAGAGATATTTGATCTTCTTACAAATAATGGTTCCGTGAAAGGAGTTTATAAAGAGGGCAACCAGTTATATTTTTCCTTCACCTATGCAAAAGGCGGAACGCTGAAGCTTGGCGGTCCGAATAATGGATATGGTACCTTTGAGGTGTACGACGCGAATGGAAATATAATAACTCAAATAGATAACTCGGTTGGGTTTAAAAACTTCAAGGGAAAAGAGTGGTTCCAGATAAATGAGTCTGTAGCTACAGCTGGTTACGATTCCTCCCTTGTTCATGGGCTTCTCGATTTATCCGCGCAATACTCTGATGGATATTGGACTGTTTTGGAGAGCAAACAAGCTGGTCTTCTTTTAAAAACTGTATCTAGAATGAAAGTGGAGACGACTGGAAGCAGCTCTTTGACTCTCAATGTGCCAGAAATGCCTAAGCTTATAACTGGTAGTAACTTAGGAAAGAATGGAAATGGAGATGTCGGAACAATTGCATCATCCTCTATGCATTATAAAGTACTCGGGAAAACAGTAAAAGAAGACGAACTGGAAGACCTATATAGAGTCAAGGTAATCTGGGCGAAATACAAAGATGGATATCTTATGGAGCAAGACGAACGGTGTGGAAAAGAAATGCCAATGTTCATTGCAGAGGATATTGACCGCAGGTTCCCGATTGCCGTTGACCATGACGAAAAAGGACGTGCTGAGAACTGGAACTACCGTATTATGATTCCCTGTATGTTCGCCATGTTGAAGAACGAGCATGAGAAAGTCAAAGATATACAATCTGAGCTTGATTCCGTGAAAGCGGAGCTAGAAGAATTGAAACAACTTATCAAACAACATATTTCAACGGAGGTATAAGACTATGGCAAATAACAATTGGAACAACTACACCGAAAAAACAGCAACACCAGTAGACGCAGACGAAGTGATGGTTCGTGATTCTACAGATGGAAAGAATAAAAAACTCCTTTTTGGTACTTTCTGGAAGTGGGTAGCTAAGAAATTAAATGAGGCTACCATTTCGGAATTGCAGACTAGCAATAAAACAATTGTGGGTGCGCTCAACCAACTAAATAGTGACTCATTTCAATCCTTTTGTGCGTATGGTGGAACCTATGAGATCACATCTAAACTCACTTATAATACTTGTATTGCATTTGGAATGTACGGCTTGAATCCAATTTTTTCAATTATTACAGCTAATGGCGATGCAACACCGGTGTTAAAAGAATTCGCTTCAACAGGTTATATTCGAGTAGAACCTGTATCTAAAGGAAAATTCAATTTAATTTTACGAGACACAAGTGTAGCAGTTAGGGTTATCGCAATGGACTCCTGCACTATAGTAAATAAAGGGTAAAATAATTGCTTCATTCTTTGTTTTCTATAGACGTTTCCGGATAAAATGATCATTTTATCCGATTCTTTTACAAGAGACCCAAACACCACTTGATTTATATGCTATGGTAATCTGTGTAGAATTGGCACATAGCAAACAGGCGTCAGACCCTCCGCTACTTGGTAAAAATATTCCAAAAGACCATGATGGAATTTTCTCACCTGTACTACCAACATCAATACCAGTGCCACCTATTGATATTAATTTAGCTTTATTTCCATCCGGTAATTGTGTAATGTTTTCTGTCTTTCGTGATAATGAGTCACTATTTTATGAGCTGGAGCTTATCGGAAAAAGTAGCTTCCTTACCACGATACTGATTATACTTGTGGTAAGGAGGTGATACTTTTATGACAGAAAATTTTATTAAAAATGTGGTAGCAGCTATGCAGGACAGCTTGACAGATGAACAGTTACAGAAACTGGAAAATGTATTAGCAATTAACTTACACGGATTGGAAGTAAAAGAGGAATGTACACAATTGGTAACATCAGAGCGGCACTGGGAACGGATCCTGAAAATGTACATAGCGAGCAAACGTTTGGAAAATTGTGCAGAATCAACTCTAATTGCTTACAAGCGTTGTATTTCTATGTTATTTGTAGGACTAAACAAGAAAATCCATGAGATAACGACCAATGACCTGAGATACTATCTGGCAATGTACCAGGAACAAAGAAAGATTTCTCTGTCATATTTGGAGACTCTTAGGCATTATATAAGCAGTTTCTTTACATGGGCTACGGATGAAGGCTACATCAATCGGGATCCTTCCAGGAGACTGCGAAGGGTGAAAGTACCTCAGAAGCTTAAGAAACCATATACCGCAGAAGAAAGGGAACATCTTAAAGATATAGCTAAGACAGAACGAGACGTAGCCATCATGGAGCTACTTTACAGTACTGCTGGGCGTATTGGAGAGGTAGTATCAATCAATCGCGAAGATGTTGATTTTCCTAACCGTGAAATTGTGATATATGGACAGAAGGGAAAGAAAGAACGCAAAGTGTATCTTACGGAGGGGTGCATATATCATTTGAAGAAATACCTGGCAAGCCGAACAGATGACAATCCAGCTTTATTTGTCGTAGATCGGAAACCTTATAGCCGACTGCAAAGGGAAGCAATTCAAACAATGTTACGCAAGCTTGGAACAGAAGCCGGAATACATGCACATCCGCATAAGTTCCGGCGAACAATGCTTACTGATGCAGGAACCAGAGGTGTACCATTGCAGGAGATACAAGCTTATGCCGGTCATGCCAAACCAGATACGACCATGTTATACGTATCAGTTAAAGATGAAACAGTGAAAGCTTCATTTATGCGATTAATGGCATAAGGTAACTTGCAAATAGGAGAAAAAATGGCCAGCTGAAAAGGTGGCTTGGGTAAACACGGCCTGGTGAGGATTGGATGGATATTTATAGCGAAAAGGAAGACTGCATATAAAATAGTGAAACGAAAAGAATTTTCGGACCTATTACGGTTCCCAAAGGTGCATCTTCAAATATTACTGAAGAAATTATTACAAATTGCAAATATTTATGCGCTTCAATGGAAAAAAATATTCCATATATCTTTACTTGTGATAATAGTGGAAAATCTATATATGCAGGGTTCACCTATGAAAAAAGCGAAAATCCGGCATATGCAAGATTGATTATTTTCGGTATTGGATATATAAATATTATCTCAGTACGTTGTTTTAATCACGAATGGGATATCTCGGAAAAATAATTATTGTTGGGTTTTAACCAATCTTTGTCCAATTACTTTCCAAAAGCCTCAATGGATCAGCTTGGTATAATGGAAATAATGCATCTATTTTCGACATATTATTGCCAAGAGAAGGTTCCGGAGTTTATTCTATATATTCAGCCGCAGACTTACCAACCCTAGAAGGATATGGTTTTATAATCAAAGGCTGTGAAAGAATGCTTTTTATTGATGCAAAAGGTTTATATTATGCTGTCGCAAATCGAGGTGAATGGGTTAGAAGTTGGAACAAACTAATATAAGGTTCATTTGCAATTAATTCAATTTATATACATTTAAAGAGGAATTTTCTGGATTGATTACAATTTGAAATTTTCCAAAATTACTAATAAAAATAAAACCTATCGCATTGTTGTGCCACGCTTGAACATTTAATTTTGTATTATTAAATGTAATTTTTGAACAATCACTATTTTGTCGTCTAAAAATAAGAATTTATGCTAAAGGGCACCTACAGAGGTGTCTTTTATTATGAATTTTTAAGAAAGAATGAGGTGCTAATATGAACGAACCCAGAGCGAGACCGTGTAACCGGTCTTATTTTTATACCATAAAATAATATAATAAGAAGGAGAACACATAATTATGAAGGTGATTGATACGTATAATGCCATTGTTGGCGCAACTGTTGCTGTATTGAGCTATATCTTTGGAGAACACTGGATCCTGTTTGCATTGTTTCTGGCATTTAATGTTGCTGACTGGATCACAGGCTGGATGAAAGCCAGACTGACACACAAGGAAAATTCCAAAGCCGGCTGGAAAGGGGTCCTGAAAAAACTGGCTTACTGGATCATGATTGCGGTAGCCTTTGGAGCGTCTGCAGTGTTTGTGGAGATTGGAAAGACGCTTGGCGTTGATCTGGGAATCACCACATTACTTGGCTTTTTTGTCCTGGCATCCCTGTTGGTAAATGAGATCAGGTCTATTTGTGAAAACCTGGTGGAGCTGGGAGTGGACGTCCCGAAGATCCTGATCAAGGGACTGGAAGTGGCAGACAAGGCAATTAATAAAGATGGAGAAGATATTGACGAGGGCGAGTGATCGCCCTCCTTTTTGAAAGGAGAATTTCAACATGAAATATTTTATCTGTGTAGGTCACGCGAACTATGGCGGTGGCGTCATCTCATCTGCAGATGGCGCCAGCAAAGGTGGTGTAAACGAATACAAGTACAACAAGGAACTGGCACCCTATGTGTGCAAATGGCTTAAAGCAGCAGGACATGAGGCAACCATGTGTATTGCTCCGGAAGGTCATCTGCATTCCCTGAATGATGAAATCAAGTATTTCATTGAAGAAGAGCATAAACAGAACTATGATCTGTCAGTCCAGCTTCATCTGAATGCCTTTAATGGAGAGGCATATGGCTGCGAAGCATACTGTTACAATGCAAATGGTCTTCCGGAAGCCCAGCGGATCAGTGCGAAGCTCGGCACTGTCTGGCATGACAGAGGAGCTGAAGAACGTCCCGGACTGTACTGGACCAGAAAGACCAAGGCAAAAGCTGTCCTGGTAGAATCTTTCTTCTGTGATAACAAAGACGATTATGCCAAAGCGAAAAAACTTGGCATGGATGCTCACGGAAAGCTGATCGCAGAGGGCATTCTGGGAAAAACGATCACAATTGCGCCGGCGCAACCAAAAGCAAAGTATTACATCCAGGCTGGAGCCTATGGAACAAAAGAAAATGCAGATGAGATGGTGAAAGTGCTTAAGAAAAAAGGATTTTCAGCAAGTATCCGCAAAGTATCCGGTTCTGTCCCATACCGTGTTCAGGTCGGCACCTACAGAACAAAGAAGGCTGCCAATAAGGTGGTAAAGAAGCTGAAAACAGCTGGATTCCAGGTATTGGTGAAGAGCCTGTAATGTCGAAATCCGTCGTACTATCTCGCACGATAAAACTCGACAGATGAGAAAGAATCTGGTACAGTAAAACTGAACATGAGATTTCCCTTAGACAAGAAAAGCCCTTACAATCCCGCGAGTTGCCCCTCAGGAGAGTAAAGGCTTTTCTTCTTATTAAATATTGCATCATCAACCGGTTTGAAAAATAATCCTAAAAAGGTGAATATTGTCCTAGTATAGGTTACTGCACTCCGGGCCACCATACTGGCTCATAATGAACTGAGCCAGCTTTGCATTTGGCGTTTTGATATTGATTGGATACTGTAATCTTTTTTCATAATTCCACATAAACTGTCACGCTCCTTCCTTTTCCCATGGAAATGGCTGCTGAGACCATTTCCATGCATTTTCACTGCTTACAGCTGCACTGTCGATGGTCAGAGGACCGTATTTCTCAGCATATTCGGCCATCAGCTGGTTGCGACGGTCAGAAATATCGGAAAAATAGCGCAATGCTTTTTGATCCTCAGGGTGAGTATCCAGATAAAGAAGCATGTCATTGACAGCGAAACTAACCTCATTGATCTGCTGTAAAAAAGAGCATCTTGGGGAAGGCTGCTTTCTCATCATCTTCGAATACCTCTCTTTCCACAGAATGGTTTACAAAGCTGTGGGAAAATAGTGCCCACAGACAAGGCATAGTCAAGATCATAGGCTGAAGTGAAATTCTGATATGGTACATAGGCCATTGCTGGTGTCAGGTGTTTCAGGTGCTCATACATATTATCTGTTTTTGATGAAACTGGTTTAGTGCAGGGGCAGTTTGGTGTTTGGGAAATTGACGGATTGTATGAAGACTTCACAGGTATGAAATCACCGGAATTTTTATATGGTCTGGTACAGTCTGAGGACTCACAATTCATTTCGCTGCAAGAAGTCTCTCGCCGCATTTGCGACAGTGGAACGGGAGAGAAATTCATCATCCCGCAGGTTCTATTATAAGGGCGGCAGCCCGAACGGTTCATCTGATAATTTTCCATAAACAGATCCTTTCCTTATTCCGTAAGGTCTTTCCCTTTATTCTATGTAAAAATATATAAATGTGTTTATATAAGAGAATGTAATAGTTACGTATACTGTTGGTGGTGCAGTGAAAAGAACGGATGGTATTTTTTATTATGGCTTTGGTTTTAAGAGATACACATGCACAAAATAAATCAGTGCGGGAATCAGAAATACAAGATTTACACCGCCTGCCAGGAATTCAGGAACGTTGCCTGCTCCTTGAAATGTAAATCCAAGGAAAAGGTACAGTGCTCCAGCTAAAGTACTTAACATCCAGTTCTCCCAGCCCAGCCAGCCAAGAAGCCCAGCCAGAATCAGGGAAAATTCCCGATAATACTGCAAATAAGTATCCGAAGAAAATGGAAAAACATTTCTTAGAAGATAACATCCAAATAGGATTCCAAGAATATTCATTGCTCTCATTATTTCAAAAATCAGACTTGTACTCTTTAACATAGAGCAGTTGTCCCATAGCTTTACATCTAATTTATTGGCTGCGCTGATAGCTGCCTTGGTGAAAGTGCCATTTGTCATAACGATGCAGCGGTCGCAGTCATAGTATTTGCCCCCGGCATAGACCTCTTGCACTGCTTTATTCCCAACTGGATAAGAATAATATTTGCATTGAACTGCATATTTTGAAAAATGTTTGTAGGCAATGATGTCAACACCCTGGTCACCACTTTTTTTGGTAACTTCTACATGGTGAAATCCCTTTCGGCGCAGCATCCGGGCGCATTTATATTCAAATTTGTGTCCATTCATCTGGTAAAATCCCTTATTTTGAGTTATTGTTTCGTTTTTTTATACAAAAACAGCAGAAATCGTTTCATGATTTTTTCAAAAGTCTTTCACACTTTTATCACATTTGTTTCGTATATTATTAACTGTAGAAAGCACCAAGTCTTTCTTAATTTAATATTTTTCTTTTTCATACGCGCCGGTGCGAAAGCACCGGCCTCCTTCCATTTCTGGGGAAAATATCCTGTTTATAAAGTTAATGGCGAAAGCCAAATTCGGGAAAATGAAATAAAAGTATATTTATAGAGATAAAGTCATTGTACTACATATGAAATAAAAAGTAAACGCCTGTTCGAACAACACGTTGCTGTTCACTCCGTTCACAGTAACGCGCTTCGCGATGCACAGAAATCACGCATTCGCATGATTTCGCGCCGCACTTCCCGGGCTTTTTGTGAACAAAGTCCACAGTTAACTTCAAACACACTCTAAGATTTACTGTAAGAAAATGACTATTTCCAAAAGCATACAGTAGTGCTATAATAGCAGTGTTTAGAATGTTAGGAGCAGACTCGCTTTTTGTCTGTGACCTGACATTTTCCTATTATTTATATATTTGGAGGAGTTATGCAAATTATAATTGTCGGGTGTGGAAAAGTTGGACGTACACTTGCAGAACAGCTTCAGGAAGAGGATACTGATATAACTTTGATCGATATCAATCCGGACAGGATTAATGAGATTACAGATGAAGTAGATGCTATGGGCGTTGTTGGAAATGGAGCAAGTATCAATACTCTTATGGAAGCGGGAATTGAGACAGCAGACATTCTTATCGCAGTTACTGTATCAGATGAGATGAACCTTCTGTGCTGTCTGATCGCCCAGAAGACTGGTCACTGCCACACAATTGCCCGCGTGCGTAATCCGATTTACAGTAAGGAGATCGGTTTTATCAAGGAGCGTCTGGGCGTAACCATGATCATCAACCCGGAACTGGCAGCAGCACAGGAGATTTCAAAACTTCTGCGTTTTCCATCCGCCATAAAGATTGATACTTTTGCCAGAGGCAAGGTAGAACTTCTGAAATTTAAAGTAATGCCTGAATTTGAACTGGATGGAAAGAGCATTCAGCAGATTACTGAGCACTTTCACTGCGATATTCTTTTCTGCGCTATTGAGGGAAAAGATTATACTACCATTCCAGGCGGTACCAATGTGATCCGGAATGGAGATGTGATTTCTATTCTTGCTACCCCGCAGAATGCAGCAGCTTTTTTTAAAAAGATTGGCTTGAAGACCCATCAGGTAAAGAACACCGTGATCGTAGGCGGTGGAACTATTTCTTATTATCTTGCCCAGGCCCTGCTTGCCATGAAGATCAAAGTCAAGGTAATTGAGAAAGATAAGAACCGCTGTGAGTTCCTAAGCGAAGAACTTACAGATGCTACGATTATTAATGGTGACGGCACAGACCGTTCCCTTCTTCTGGAAGAGGGGTTGGAAAGTGCTGAGTCCTTTGTAACTTTGACCAATATGGACGAGGAGAATATTTTCCTTTCCCTTTTCGCAAAGACTATTTCGAATGCCAAGCTGGTTGCCAAGGTAAACAGACTTGCCTATGACGATATTATTGACAGTCTGGACATCGGAAGTGTTATTTACCCGAAATACATTACTGCAGATTATATTTTGCAGTATGTAAGAGCAACTCAGAATTCCATTGGAAGTAATGTGGAGACCTTGTATCACATTCTGGATGGAAAGGCAGAAGCTCTGGAATTTAAGATCTGTGATAATTCACCTATTGTAGGAAGGACATTGTCCGAACTGAATCTGAAGAAGAATCTTCTTGTTGGATGTCTTTACCGGGATGGCAGTGTCCGCATTCCTCGTGGACATGATGCCCTGGAGATTGGAGACAGAGTTGTAATTGTTACCACTAACAGAGGCCTTCGTGATATCAACGATATACTTGCAAAGTAAAGGAGTCCGGACATGAATTATTCCATGATATCTTATATTCTTGGCTGGATCTTCAATTTTGAAGCGGCATTTATGATTTTGCCAGGAATTACAGCAATCATTTACCGGGAAAAAAATGGTCTGGCATTTCTGATCACGATGTTGATCTGTCTGACAATTGGAATTCCGCTTACCAGGAGGAAAAGAAAAAGCAAAGTATTCCATGCCAAAGAGGGTGCTGTTACAGTTGCTCTCAGCTGGCTGGTACTCAGTATTGCAGGAGCGCTTCCTTTTATTATTTCAGGAAGTATTCCCCATCCTATAGATGCAATATTTGAGACTGTTTCCGGTTTTACCACGACTGGAGCCAGTATTTTGAGTGATGTGGAGGCTCTGTCTCACTGTATGCTGATCTGGAGAAGCTTTACCCACTGGATTGGCGGAATGGGAGTACTGGTATTTATTCTCTGCCTGCTGCCTCTTACCGGTGGATACCACATGAATCTGATGAAAGCAGAGAGCCCGGGACCGTCTGTCAGCAAATTGGTACCGAAGGTACAGTCCACAGCCAAGATTTTGTATACCATATACATTATTCTGACTATTGTGGAGATCATTTTCCTTCTCATTGGAAAAATGCCTCTGTTTGATACATTGTGCCTTAGTTTTGGTACCGCAGGTACTGGTGGTTTTGGTATCAAAAATGACAGTATTGCAAGCTACAGCACGTATAATCAGGTGGTGATTACGGTCTTTATGATTCTTTTTGGAATCAACTTTAATGCCTATTATCTGCTTCTGACGAAAAAAGTAATGCAGGCAGCCAAGAATGAAGAGGTACGTTACTATCTGGGGATTATTGGCTTGGCCATTGTAGCTATCGCTATTAATACAAGAGAAATGTTCACAAGCTTTGGAAGAGCTTTCCAGCAGGCTGCTTTCCAGGTGGGATCCATCATTACGACTACTGGATATGCTACCACAGATTTCAATGTGTGGCCGGTATTTTCCAAGACCATTCTGGTTATCCTTATGTTTGTGGGAGCCTGTGCAGGAAGTACAGGCGGCGGTATCAAGGTATCCCGTCTTCTGATCCTGTGTAAATCTGCACGCAAGGAACTGCAGCTGTATCTGCACCCAAATGCAGTGAAGAAAATCAAGATGGATGATAAGGCGATTCCCCATGAGGTGGTGAGAGCTACAAACATGTTCCTGTTTGTGTATATTATGATTTTTGTTATTTCACTGTTGATCATAAGTCTGGACAATCTGGATATGGTTTCCAATTTCACTGCGATCGCAGCCACTTTGAATAATATAGGACCTGGTCTTGGAGCTGTGGGACCTACCGGGAACTTTAATACGTATTCTTATATTTCCAAGGCTGTTATGATCTTTGATATGCTGGCAGGAAGGCTTGAAGTATTCCCGCTGTTACTTTTGTTTAAGAGAGATACCTGGAGAAAGTTCTGAAAACTGACAAATATAAAACTCCTCAAATTAACACGCTCTAGAGCCTGTTTGAAAAATCATTCCCGCAATCTGCACGCCCCACTTTGCGGGAG
>JAERMT010000832.1_pt1 | contig 15295 bp, 15 predicted proteins | sample 9267081 | NCBI WGS metagenome assembly JAERMT01 (sample SAMN17071939, study PRJNA684904) | human gut metagenome | isolation source: diarrhea sample from child under the age of five | host: Homo sapiens | place: South Africa: Mafikeng, Mafikeng Provincial Hospital | collected 2019-09
AAGATAAGCGAGTAGACAAGCCACTCAAGGAAAGAGTTCTTGGATCTATGCATAACGAGAAAACTCTGAATTATAGTGTTTTTATTGATACCGATATCACTTTCCGCCCCACATAGGCAGCGATTTTTCTATCCGCAGTCGTGCTGGCAAATCATCCGCATCAGCTCCTCGTTGGCGCGGTTGTCTACAGCAGCGCTTTTCAGTTCGGAGAGATAGTCGAGAGAGGCAGAGCACTCGCCCGTGATGTCTACACCGACCACCCGCTCGTGAGCATAGATGATGCGCAGCACCGCCTGCAGCTGCAAGAGAGTCATATCGCCGTTGCTCCAGTCGGTAACGGCATCCTGCTTTCTGAGCACGTCCTTGTCGATGGAGATATACACCGGCTCGTGAATCAGACAGCCAGCCTTGGAAGGCCACGCACGATGGTGGTCGATCTCCGACTGACTGTAGAACACGACCTTCTCCCTAAGCGCGTCGGGAATCTGCGCTATCAGTTCGTCGGACGCACCGACAACGATGATGTTGCACACGAACGGGTTGTTACGAAGCACGTCCGACACCCATCCGCCGCAAGACACGACACCCTCCCACTGCGGCTGCTGCATATCAGGATGGTGGTCGAACACTATCAACGAGAACGGCTCGCGAAGACGCGACACCCAATACTCCGTGAGATAATGGAAATCGCCTGAATCGATGAAGTGCAGTGCCTTGGCAGGGTAAGGTGCCAATCGGCGGCGCAGCTCCGCCCTCGCCTCCTCGTCGCAATAGCAGTCAACGCCGCTGATGTCGTGGCAGTCGACGTGCGTGATGTATGGGCTCGAAGCAAACGCCTCGTAGTCGTACACGCCCGTAAAGTTGAGAAGTATTATCGGCTGTTTTGTAATCATGGTTGCGAAGGTTGATATTTTTATTGATATATGGTGCTTGATGTCGTGAAAAACGAGATACCCTAATATGATTCGTACTTCACTCTCACCGCCTTCGGCAGTTTGCTGACGATAAGCCGGTACGACTCGGTTATCAACGCTGTGACGAGGTCGGTGTCAAGACGCTCGTAATACACGTCGCTCCAGTGTTTCTTGTTCCAATGGAAAGCAGGAGTGACGGCATCGTAACGGTCGCGGAGCTCCTCGTTGCGGTCGGGCAGCAGCTTGCAGGCAAAGTGCGACGCGCTGCCACGCACGTCGTACTTGCCGTCGCCAAGCCAAAGACACAGGAATATCTTGCCCTCAACACGGAAGGTGATGTTGTCGTCACCGAACGGCTGGTCTTCAGTCACGCCATGCAGCGACAACGTAAAGTCTCTAACTTGCTCAATGTTCATACAAACCGATTACTTTCTATATTTCTTCTCCTTACCGTTGAAGCTCTTCACCTTCATGCCGAGCTGATCGGGAAGGATAGCATTGAGGAAGATGCCGACGAGAGCAGCGAGAGCCAGACCAGAGAAGGCTACCGAACCGATCTTAACGCCACCATCCGTACCATACTGTACACCGATAGACACAACCATGATGAGCGCAGCTACGAACACGTTGCGCGACGACGAGAAGTCGACCGATGTCTCGACGAGGTTGCGCACACCTACAGCCGAAATCATACCATAGAGAATGAGGCTCACGCCGCCGATTGTTGCAGCTGGCATCAGACCGATGAGGCAGGCAAACTTAGGGCAGAAGCTGAGCACGATGGCAAAGCAGGCTGCAAGGCGGATGACAGCAGGGTCGAACACCTTGGTGAGGTTGAGCACACCGGTGTTCTCGCCGTATGTAGTGTTGGCAGGCGCACCGAAGATTGAGGCGAGGAACGTAGCAAGTCCATCGCCACAGAGTGTGCGATGCAAGCCCGGCTCCTTGATGAAGTTCTTGCCCACGGTGCTCTGAATGGCACACATATCACCAATATGCTCCATGATTGTGGCGAAGGCGATAGGGAAAATGGCGATGATTGATGTCACAATGAGGTCGAAGTTGGGGTCTTTCATTACAGAGATAGCCGTGCGATCCATATCTATGGGCAGACCAATCCACGCTGCCTCATCAAGTTTCGAGAAGTCGACCTCGCCCAACGCAGCAGCCAGGATATACGATCCGACAACGCCGAGTAGGATTGGCACAATCTTGATGATGCCCTTGCCCCAAATAGACGTGCCGATGACGATAGCAATGGCTGTAACGGCAAGCAGCCAGTTCTGCTGGCAGTTGCCGATTGCCGAGCCGGAGAGCGTAAGACCGATAGCGATGACCATCGGACCGGTAACTACCGGCGGGAAGAAGCGCATCACCTTCTCCGTGCCGAACATCTTCAGCAGGAACGCCATCACGAAATAGAGCAACGACGCAGCAGCAACGCCAATGCAGGCATAGTTGAGTGCCACCTCGTCGGTTAAGCCCTGCGCCACGCATAGTTGCTTTACGGATGCGTAGCCTCCAAGGAATGCGAAGCTGGAACCGAGGAATGCTGGCACTTGCAGTTTGGAAACAAGATGGAAGATAAGCGTGCCGATACCAGCGAAGAGCAACGTGGCACTAACATCAAGCCCTGTGATGAGCGGAACGAGAATGGTGGCTCCGAACATGGCAAACAGATGTTGTATGCCGAGAACTACAAATTTGGGCTTGCCCAGTTGGCGGGCATCGTAAATGCCCTGGTTGTCTGTGTTCATAACTTTCTAATAGTTGGTTTATTGAAATAATATCCTATTTATTGTACAAAGTTAGTATAAAACCATTAGAATGAAGAAAATTTACTCTGGTTTTACACTAACTTTGCACCAAAACACGGATGTCAGAGATCGCCAAGTTCGTCATAGACTATATCATTTATATTTAGCATAAAGCATAACAGGTCTTTGCTTAGAAGCTCCACGATATATCTCCATCACTTTAGTCACACAATCTCTCGATACCGTAAAGCAGCCACGGCTCTCGGAACCTATCGGGATATACTCCCTATCGCCAGAGAATCTTGTGACTTTTCCTGCTGAATGAATCAAGATACCACGAGTCTCGGCAAGATAGTTGGTCTTGTCAAGCCCACGAAGACGGATGCTCTTCTTAAACTTACGACCCTTTCCTACCATCACATATCGTCCAAAACTGGAGCAGCCGCTACCGACCTCATTGCTGAACTTAGGCTTGGCCTCCGTGTTGCCCTTTCCACTGCCGTGCATACAATAGCTGCTCAACACACGCTTTCCATGTTGCAAATCGTAGATGAAGAACCGCTTCTTGCCCGATGGAATGGAGAAATCCACCAGGATATAATAGTCCGTGCTATACCCTCGTCGCTCGCAATAGTCTCGTACTTGCGAGAGATTCTCGCAATCCACCTTGCCATACCATTCCTTGGCATCGACGTAATTCTTATACAATGGCTTAGTGTACCTGTTATAAATGAGAGGCACCAAAGGGATGCTAACAATCAGCAGCACTGTGACAACCAACAATATGATATATATCTTGTTCATCGTTCTCTTGTATGTTTGGTTTATGAAATGTCATCCTTCAATTTAATTTGTCTCTTTGTTATTGCGAATAATATCCAACTGAAAAGCGCGCTGGTCAAGATAGGCGCACAATAGACGATAAAGTTCGTTGCACAAAACCCTATGCCAGTAACCCCTGATAAGTATTGAGTGTTTTTTACCAAAATCGATGCACATTCTTCCGTAGATATACCGATAAATCGTCCCCATACTAAAGCTGTTGCCAAGGCATTCATTATCAGCCATGCAAGACAAACATAGTATAGACGTCTATATTTGGCTTTTTTATACAACGGCGACCGTTCTTTAAGTTCGTCCATTCCCTTCCACGACCTTATGAAAGCAGGCAGAGCGAAGATTACGGGGAACAGACATGCCAAGTAAACGAATATCACTATAAATGCAGCGTTGTACGAAATACCAAGCATAACCGCTAAGTCGGCATTGATGGCACACAACAAGACATATGGATAGTACAAATATGATGTAGGAATATAGAACGTCATGTTCATTTGAACATTGTAACGTATTACTTCTACAACCAGTAAGACCAATATCGCGTAAATCACCAACGTTTTTTTCTTTAACCATGGATACACGATTAGACCAATACTTGTGATAGACAGCATAACACTACTGCCCCACATGGTGTCTTCTGCATGGAATGGGCTAAGGAATATATATCCTTCGTTTTCTACCACCATGTGGAAAGCCGGCATTTCCACACCATCTAATCCAATATTAAAAAATCCATATAGAATTGTTGCAGCAAGGCCTATGGCTATCGGAGCCAACACGTAGTTGCGTCGCCATACCAAGATGATGCTTGCAGCAACGGAAAATGCGCAACATATAGCCATTTCGGTTGAGAACGACCAATAAAATAACAATGCCATTAGTATGGCAACAATTACCCAAATGATTATGGACGCAAAAGGCAAACAAAGCCAACAAAGACTCCACCAAAGAGAAGATATCCAATCTTGCACCTTACTAATAGCGTTGTTGTCATAAGCATTCGCATAATAGTCGGTGTTCTTTTCAAGATATTCCTTTACCATACGGCGTTTTACCAGTTCTTTCTTCAGCGAGTTGCCCTTTACTTTTTCCAGTTCGGGCGCAACAGCCTCAATAGCCTCTTCCATTTGTTTTTTGCGCTGTGCATCTCTTTTGCCGAGCATCTTATGTTGTTTCACATACAATGCTGCAATAGAAAAGCCACCGATACCTGCGGCCACAATCAGCCATTTCCAATTAATGTATTGGAAACCGTTGAAGCAGCACCACCATATAATTACCGCAAAGCAAACGCATGGCAAGGCAATTCTAATAAATTTCTGCATATCTTTTCTTTGATTTTTTATTATGTGAGTGCAACTATAGCCTCTTGCTTTGTAATAGCAAGCATAGAGAAAGCATGAAGTGCTCACCGTTTCTTCCCGAAGATGGCATTTAGCACCATCTTCCATATTTTCCTTTCCAATCCAGCCTTAGGGGTTGGAATGCCTGTTTCACTAGCAAACTTCTGTTTAGCTTGCGTGATACCAAGTGTTCGATTCCTGGAGATTAAAACTCCTGGAATATTAAACTTTGCCATAAGTGTCGTGTCAATATATTTCGGAAATATAATAGACTACTTCTATTAAAGCATTAAAAGTTACACTACAATAATTCCCTTAATATTTATAAAAAATGTTTCAGTTGGCTAGAGTGCTTGCGTATCAGCGTTGCCACATCATGCTTGTCTGTTACGATTTCTTTTATTTTTTGCTGCATTTCAAGAAACTCATCGCGCATAATATTTCGCAGAGTAGAAGTCTTGTAATTTCCTTGGTCTTTTACCGACACGTCACTAAATTTGATATTCAATTTGTGTATTAGTTCCATACGTTCATCGTATGTCAAAAAAAGAAATATACGTTCGGCGTCTTCCAAAGAACAAATAAATGATGTGAAATTAGAATTTCCTTCTATTGGGAAGAAACGCCCTGGAGAACGTAAAATAGGATAATGCTCTACTATACTCAACCAGGCAATTCCTATGTTACAATCTTCTTCCGACTGTTTTGACAATGGCATATATAAATGAAAGCCAGTTTGATAACCAAAATCGTTCCAATTACTATAAGTCAAAACGTATTTACTATTCATATTTTTATGATTCCATACAAGTTCATGGACGCAATTCCAAAGTTTCATTTTTCAATATTTTATATATTTGAATGTTAAAGCTCTATCTCTATAAAGAATTAAGCCCCGCATGAGAGAATACAAAAAATGGAAGTTAGCTTTTTACTGAAGCAACAGAAATGTTAACTTCAATTTTTCAATACTCGCTCATATGGGACATTTCTAATTCAGCTTACAGTTTGGTTACGGTAGCCTTGCGTGTGTTTACGTTGAATGTACCGAACGAAGTCTGCACCTTGTACACGCCATTCTTTACTGCAATGAGCTTGGCAGTAATGCCCATGAAAGAGAAGCTTCCGTCTTCATTCTTGTTGATGTTGTAACGGCCGAGAGGGGTGTTCACCACGATATGGCTCTTGGTCACTTCCACCACCCCATAAGTAGTGCCCGAAGGAGCATCCTTCACTGTCTGAACCACTTCCTTGGCAGCAGTCTGTACATTGTCGTTACTACCCTTTGCAAAACTTGCTGTGCTGGTTGCTACAACCATCAGCAGCGCAATCATTAATTTCTTCATTGTCTTCTATTATTTTTTAATGGTTTTGTCTTATTGACAATGCAAAGGTAGCGTGGCTTTTCTGAACCAAGAAACTTTCCGAGGTGACTTGTACAAGATGCAGGGTTTATTGTATATCTTGGCAATTATCGCTTCCTAAGCACCAGCCAAGGAGCTACAGCGTGGTGCTTATCCGTACGATACTTTGCGGCTTTCTCCGTGAAGTATGGGGTTCCGTCGGGAGCACGATAGAAACCGCTCTCGTTGCCACCGGTAAGGTATATGGCATCCACATAGCCATATTCGCGCAAAGCATCAGCGAAGTCCCACAGTGTTTCGGGGTGAGGAGTCTCGATGATGCAAAGGCGGTCGTCCGCGGTACGTGCAATGGCTTTGCGTTCCACCTTGTCATGCAGGAAGAAACGCTGGGGCAGTTCGCCGTTGGACACGAGCACAAATTGGCGGAAGTAAGAGCCGTCATGCTCTACCATGTGCTCGCACATATCGTCAAAACGAGATATGCCGATGACCATATTGCCCTTGGCTATGGCGCAATAGCCAAGACGCGACACATCGCTCCGTTTCTGCTCGCCGTCGACAACCAACGAGCCGAGATACTTGCCCGTAGCGGTATAGTCGGCAGTACGGGTGTACATCAGCACACTATGGTCGGCGGTGTCGGGTTCCACAAGTGTTAGTTCCGCCTTCACGTTGTGCAACTCGTAGATGTTAAGCGCAACACCGAGCACAGAGTCGGTTTTAAGCACGACAGACGAAGAACCGTTCTGCGCCTGCATGCTGTCCAATTTCTTGATGTTGTCTTTCGGCGATACCGAAATACTCACACCTATATTATAATAGTAGTTGTAGAGGCGTATGACTTTGTAGCAGCCAAATACAAGCACCACGGTTGCCACAAACCACATGATAGCCAAACTCCACTTCGGCAACCCACCTCGCTTTTTGATGGGATCCGACGAAGCATTGTACTCCATATCGCCATTACTCTCTATAATAATCGTGGGTTCGTCGAGAAGCTCTTGTGAAGAAGTGCTGTTATCATCATTCTCTATCGCGAAAATAGGTTTCTCCTGTATGTCGTTACCTTCTGTATATTTCATAATCATTTACTTTTCCTGTTCCAAAATTGTCTTTAACTCCTTGAGTGCTTCTTTCGAATCTTTTAACCTAAACCCTTGATTCATGCGATGATCCATAAGCTTCAAATCTTGGTTGGTAATGTTGATGGCGTAAACATAATTTGTGTTTACTATCAGACTCTTGCCAACACGCATAAAGAAATTCTGCTTCAGCTTGTTAAAGGCTTCCACAAAGTAGTGCAACTGGAACGTCATCGTCACCGACTCTCCGTTGAAGAGATGCACGTCACAGTAGTTGCCAGAAGCTTCTATATAGGCAATGTCGTCCGTTGGCACCCTAAACAGTCCAACGGATGTGATAATTTTAAGTCTTTCCATTTAATCCTTACAAATTGTACATAGTTATTACTTCAAAAGGTCATATAATATATACGCCAAAAAACGAATAATATTATATTGTTTGTCAATAATTCCATGGGTTGCTTGTGCGAGAATACCACCATACGACACCAACTAAAATCATACCAGCCAAAACTAACACTCCAATAACTATTAATACTTTCTTCATTGCTTTTTTATACAAAATTAGGCCATGTATATGCTATAAGCAAATCGTTGCAGATGGTTTGTATGAAATGATATAGAAAATGTATAAACTACACTATTGGTCGATTGGCTCAAAAACCCGTTAAATATACGCAAAATCGGCTCAAAAGAACCCGATTATTGACAAAAAATGAGTAAATTTGAGCCGATTAATAAATAAAGAATATGACAATAGATATAGAAATATTACAGTTTTTACATTATCATCCCTTGGCAAATAGGACAGAGATTATGGCGGGACTTACGAAAGCTCCCAGTGATAGTACAATGAAAAGGTTACTTTCTGCCGCTGTTAAGGAGGGAAATATTGAGACGGCTGGACGTGGTCCTGCTACGAAGTACAAACTTACTCCACAGGCTCACGTAACAATGCCTTTGGATTTAGCAACTTATTTTGATAAAGATATTGATGAACGCGAAGTACAAGAATCTTTCAACTTTGATTTGATTCGTAATGTTCTGCCTAAGGTGGAGATTTTCACAAAAGAAGAACTTGAAGTGTTGAATGATGCCCAAATGGAGTTTGAAAAAAATACTGAAGGTATGACAGATTTGGAATATCGTAAGGAAATGGAACGTCTTGGAGTTGATTTGTCCTGGAAATCCTCACAAATAGAAGGCAATACCTATTCTCTTTTAGAAACTGAGCGATTGTTAAAAGATAAGCAGACGGCTTCCGGGAAGACAAAAGAAGAAGCTATCATGTTGCTTAACCACAAGGATGCACTTGATTTTGTGCTTGACATACCAGATTATTTGAAAGAACTGTCCGTGCATCGAATAGAGGATATTCATTCTATCCTGACAAAGGAGTTGGAAGTTGATAGAAATATCCGTCATCGTCGTGTTGGTATCACGGGAACCAATTATCGCCCTCTTGATAATGAATTCCAGATTCGTGAGGCTTTGGAAGATACTTGTACATTGGTGAATGGAAAAGATAATGTTTTTGAGAAAGCACTCTTGACATTAGTGCTATTATCGTATATTCAAGCCTTTGTGGATGGGAACAAGCGGACTGCAAGAATCACAAGCAATGCTATCTTAATAGCAAATGGCTATTGCCCGATTTCTTTCCGAACCGTTGACTCCATCGACTATAAGAAGGCTATGCTCATGTTCTATGAACAGAATAACATCGCTGCTTTCAAGAAAATCTTTATCGAGCAGTTCTTGTTTGCTGTGAAGACGTATTTTTAGAGAAAAACACACTTTATGTTTGGTGTTATAAAAAATTTTGATTAAATTAGGTCCCAAAATAGAGTCATAGCAATTCAGATATCCGATATTGACCTTCATTCGTATTGAACTTCTTTGCTGCTGTTATTCGAATATGTATTAACAGAGTATTGTATTAACAAACAAATCCATTATTATGGGAAAGAAAAACTTACTCGTGATGGCTGCCAGTATATTTCTGGCAACAGCCAATGCGCCGACGGCAACGGCGCAAGAAGTAGGTGGAGTTGAAATCTCCACGACATCTATTCTCCCGATTACCGGAGTAACAGCAGCTACAGATCTATCTTCAAACTCTGACGGAGCTGATGGAGTTATAGGTGGCCATGAGTATGTGGATCTCGGTCTTCCAAGTGGCACATTATGGGCAACCTATAATGTCGGTGCAACCTCTCCTTATGAAAAGGGTGATTACTTTGCATGGGGAGAAGTGGAGCCACGTGAAGATTTCTCATGGGAAAACTACAAGTTCTTTGAAAGGTATGAAGTAGATCCTAATAATGGCGAATGGGCTGTCCTTGAAAATATCGGCAACGACATCAGCGGCACGGAATATGACGCGGCACGCTACCAGTGGGGAAACGGCTGGAGGTTACCCAATGAACAGGAACGCTATGAACTGAGGATGCTGTGTTGGTGCAATGGCCCAACCATAGAAAATGGCGTTAAGGGTGTGAGAATACATGGTCCTAATGAGCACAGCATATTCTTGCCGGTCTGCGGTTTTGGCCTTTGGTATGGGCAAGAGACTATCTTCGACAAAACAGATGGCGCATATTGGACAGGCGTTGAAGAACCACAATGTGGTTACAACGGCAGGCCTATTGAACCAAGCATGATTGCCAGAGCCTTATTAGTTGATAACAGTGGCTTTACCGGTGCTACCTCAATGAAGGCTCAGGGTCTAAACATACGTGCTGTTGTCAATCCGAAAGAATCCGGAATAGGCAATGTCATCTCAGAAACTGAAAAAATAAGGTTGGTCTATCGTAATGGATATATCCATATAATGGGCTGCCATTTTGATGGTATTATATCGGTATTCGATCTTTCAGGACGGATAGTATACTCGGGTTCCGTCATCGACGGCATCTGCCAGCTGCCCGAATTAGTCAGCGGCATATATATTGTTTCATATACCGATAACAAGAATTCAACAACAACTCAAAAAATAACAATATAATAAAACACATCATGAAGAAGTTCATCACTTTCATAGTAACAGCATTCTGCCTTGCGTCATCCATGTCGGCACAGGGCAACTACTATTACTATCACGGCGCAAAAATGCCGTTGAGCGAGGACGCGACAAAGATTGTGTCAATTGCTCCAAGAACAGAGAATATAACACTTTCCCCATCTAACGGGTTCACGTTTGTCAATACAATCTCGGACTCGCGCAGTCTTATCAGGGTGTATGAACTGTCTTCATCCACCACAGTAAAGCGTGTCATTGCGGCAAATTCATCTTCGTCTGTTAATCTCCAGCCTTGTTACAAGTCTGAAAGCGGAAATGACCTTATACCCAACGGGTATATCAATGTCAAGTTGAAATCCGCCGCGGATTATTCAATTCTTCAGACTGTGGCACAGCAGAAAGGTTGTGAAGTCATAGAGCAGAATCCGTTTATGCCTCTATGGTACAATTTGCGGGTCAAGGATGCTCCCGGCCTTAATTCTGTTGAAATCGCCAATGCCCTATATGAGACAGGGAAATTTGCATCGGCATTTCCAAGCTTCACGTTTGATGCGATTGAATTCTCATACGACCCAAACGTATATGAACAATGGGGATTGTATAATTCCCAGTATGAAGACCTTGACATATCTCTAAGTCAAGCTTGGAGCTACTCAACTGGCAGAGGAATTAAGGTGGCTATTGTTGACCAGGGGATTGACCTTAATCATCAAGATTTGCGGGACAATATTTATCCTTTAAGTTACGATACGGAGACTAAAACATCCCCAAGCAAACTGTATGGTGATCATGGAACTCATTGTGCCGGTATTGTCGCAGCAGTCAGAAATAATGGGATACAAGTTGTAGGCGTTGCGCCTGATGCAAAATTAATGTCTGTCAGCAATAGTTTATTAACAGCTACGAACTTGGAAGCCAATCTCGCAAATGGAATAAATTGGTCATGGAAAAACGGTGCAGATGTCATTTCCTGTTCATGGTGGTGTGAACCAAACGATTTGATTGCAGAGGCAATTGACAATGCTGTTTATAAAGGTCGAGAAGGAAAGGGTTGTGTATTTGTCAAATCAGCAGGCAACTATACTTTAGCACACCCTACCTATGATATATCCTATCCTGGAGACTACAGTGAAAATGTATTGGCAGTATCCAATATGACTATAGATGGGACATTATCTCCGAAATCCTGCTATGGACCAAATTTGTTTGTGACGGCACCGGGTACAGATATCCTGTCAACAATACGTAACAATCGGATTGATAAAATGAGCGGCACATCAATGGCGTGTCCTCATGTTGCAGGTTTAGCTGCATTGATTTTGGAAAGGAATCCATCATTGACAGCAAAGAAAGTTCGTGAGATTATTGCTAAGAATACAAAAAAAGTTGGCAATATTCCTTATAGCACAAATAAGATTTACGGAACATGGAATATCAAATATGGCTATGGTCTCATTGATGCCTATAAAGCAGTCATAAATACTCCTCGCAACTAAACTTAATCGGGCTATGCCATAATAACTAAAATTATGGCAAGCCCATAACACATCGAAATCATGATAAAAAGAAAACTAATAGGTCTGGTTTCAATACTGGCCACTGCAACGGCATTAAACGTATCTGCCTCCGGTCTTATACCTAAGCAATGTACTATTGGAGACCGTCCGGTTTGTTATCCTATTGTTGATATCGGATTTACATTCGATGGATCCATCTCAATCACCGAAAACTCAACTGCAACTGTGTTTTCTGACGGGCATCCTGTGGCAACAGGCGTGTTGTCCTGCTCCAACTATGTAGGAAAAAAAAGGATACAGGGAACTGCGGTGATCACATTTGAATCGCCACTGCTGCTTCCTAAAGGCAAGACATACCACCTTGTCGTACCGGAAGGTGTTATCTACAGGGAGGGTAAACCAGACATCACCAACGAGAAACTTGAAGTGGAATTCAGTGTGCCATCGACCCTCGGTCAGGCAACGCCTACTGTTGAAGAAGGATCTATTGTTGAAAGAAAAGACCGGATAGGATTCTATTTCGGATTCGAAACTGCACCCGTCGATGGTAGGAAGGCGATACTCCTTCGTGAAGGGGTTCCTGTTAGAGAATATGACTGCGATGTAAGTTGGGATTGGAATCTCGGTTATGCAGGAATTAATTTTGGCGAAAACATAAATTTCGAGAATGGGGTGAGATACTCGATTCAATTGCCTGCGGGTAGTACAAGTGCCCTATACCGTACAGATATTGTAAATGAAGAAGCAATCGTCAACTTCATAGGCGGTTACACAGAGCCGGTGAAGCCAATCCAGTACACTTGGTGCAGTCTCTTTGACAACCATCCCACGGATGTGCTTGGGGAAGTAAAATTTTATTATGACCGTCCGATTGCCCTTTCCGCAAATCCGATTATCAAGCTTAACATCGAGAATGAAAATCTCACAGTCAAGGAAGTCGTACCGACAATTTCGGAAGAAAATGGTGACTGGGTGTTGGCTGCGGATTTTGAGAACATTCCGCTTATCCCGGAAAAGGGATATACTATAATTATACCCGAAGGAACAATCGTTTCCAAAGAAGGAGATGTTGTTGTCAATCAACGCAATGTAATGGAGGTTGGGAGCAGCAGTGGCATTGTTGAGATTGAGAACCGTGAAGTATCGATAAACTCATCAAATGGTGTCATATCAATAGGACAAATTTTTAAGGGATGTAATATAAAACTGTTCTCCCTTGATGGGACAATGATATACAACACAAAAACATCGGAAGGAAACGTCTCTATTTCTGTACCGACATTTGGAGTTTATCTTCTGTCCATAAATGGTAAAACGTATAAGATCGCAGTTAAGTAACCACCAATACAAAAAACAATGAAAGCACTTTTTTTTAACATCTTTTAGAGCCATCATATCGGTGGATTAAAGACGTTTGTTCAATTACCTGAAAAATTCTGGCGCAGATTTGGCGCACCCTTAAACGAAAAATCAGCGCAACTTGTTGTTTTACAACTCGTTACGCTGATTTTGGCGGAGAGAGAGGGATTCGAACCCCCGGAGGTTTGACCCTCAACGGTTTTCAAGACCGCCGCAATCGACCACTCTGCCATCTCTCCGAAAATCCGTCCGACTTTAGTCGGACGATTTTCTGTATTTCTTCCGCGGAGAGGACGAGATTCGAACTCGTGGTAGAGAATAACCCCTACGACAGTTTAGCAAACTGTTGGTTTCAGCCACTCACCCACCTCTCCAGTGGTTCGCTTTTGCGAGTGCAAAGATATATCAGATATTTCAGTCTGCCAAATTTTTTGGGATGTTTTTTTGCAGTTATTTTTCACAATATATGCAAGTCGTTGTCTGTCAGCGGTGGTTGCGGAACGTTGTGGTTGCGGAGTTTTGCAATGCGGCAAATTTTAAGTATGTTTGCATATGCATCTCGGCAGAGCAGGCCCAATCAAGTATGGATGCTTTGCGCTCGATTTGCACTGTCTTATGGTGAAAAATAAGGATATGGGAGAAACTGCGATATCATTGGTGGAGTTCAATCGGCGCATCGGCGGCTTGCTGCACGATGCGTCGGTGCAGCGGTGCTGGGTTGTGGCTGAGACAAGCGACGTGCGTCAGAGCGGCGGTCACTGCTATCTTGAGTTGGTGCAGAAGGATGCACAGACGGGGCAGACGCTTGCCCGTATGCGAGGCATTGTCTGGGCGAGTGTGTATGCCCGTCTGCGTTGTGAGTTTGAGAGAGCCACGGGGCAGCCGTTTGCGTCGGGAATGAATGTGATGGTTGAGGTCAGTGCCAATTTCCATGAGCAGTATGGTCTGTCGGTGGTGATAACCGGCATCAATCCCACTTATACGCTCGGCGACATGGCCCGTCAGCGCCTGGAGATACTCAACCGGCTGAGGAGCGAGGGCATAATCGATATGAACAAGCAGTTGCCGTGGGCCGACGTCGCTCAGCGTGTCGCTGTGATTTCTGCCGCTGGCGCTGCCGGATATGGCGATTTTATGAATCAGCTTCACAACAACCCGTCGGGCATCAAGTTCTACACGTGTCTTTTCCCGGCGGTGATGCAGGGGCAGAGCACGGTGCCGTCGGTCATCGCCGCTTTGGAGCGCATCAACGACTATGCCGATCTTTTCGACTGTGTGGTGATAATCCGTGGAGGCGGCTCGACGAGCGATTTGAATTCGTTCGACAACTATGACCTTGCTGCCAACGTAGCGCAGTTTCCGTTGCCGGTGATATGCGGCATCGGGCACGACCGCGACAATACGGTGGTCGACTCGGTGGCGTCGGTGAGGGTGAAGACGCCCACGGCTGCCGCAGAATGGCTGCTCGACCGAGCGCAGTCGGCTCTCGACCATGTCAACGCACTCACAGACCTGGTGGTCGACACAGCCACACAGATGCTTTCGGGCGCGCGTCAGCAGCTGGCATATTTCACAAGCGGCATTCCGTTGATGGCTGACAACATCGTGGTGCGCCATCGTGCCAGGCTGCAGCAGATTGCCGCGGCGATACCTGTTGTGGCGGCACGGCGCATCGACGGCGCGGGCAAGGATTTGGCGTTTGCCTCACAACGGGTGGCAATGGCGGCACGGCAGTGTGTGGCTAACGAGCGGCAGCGCGTGACGGGGCTTGAGAAGCAGGTTGAGCTGCTGTCGCCCGACCGCGTGTTGCGCCGAGGCTATTCGCTGACGCTTCGCGACGGACATGTGGTCACCTCTGCCTCGTCGCTCCGTGCCGGCGACAGCCTCGTCACCCGCTTTGCCGACGGCGAGCGAACGTCGGTGGTGGGATGAGGTTCTTGAAGAAAAAAGTTGATTGTAAATGGATTAAATATAATGCTATGAAGCTTGAAAAAGGGATATATGAAAATTTGATAGACAGTAAATTGGCTGCCGACATAAAAGAAATCTAGGATTTGAGCAAGGATAAAGTGTTAAAATATTTGCATTTTCTCGAGT
>JAERMT010000835.1_pt1 | contig 15199 bp, 7 predicted proteins | sample 9267081 | NCBI WGS metagenome assembly JAERMT01 (sample SAMN17071939, study PRJNA684904) | human gut metagenome | isolation source: diarrhea sample from child under the age of five | host: Homo sapiens | place: South Africa: Mafikeng, Mafikeng Provincial Hospital | collected 2019-09
TGGCCTTCATCACATATAGGGGTGATGTTCCGATGTCGCCAAACACGATGCCTAAAGTGACGAGCAATCCCAAGAAGCTTATTCGATGATGGTTGCAGACTACCGATTTTTCTGTATCTTCTCTCATGTTTTTCTCTTTTTTATTAAACAATGTTATCCTTTAGATTATCAAATTGTTCGCAAAGGTATAAACATGAGAGGTAAGATATGATTTGTTTAACAAGAATTATCTTATTTAACATCTGTTCTTCGCTCTGTCTGCCATTATATCTTCCATGTTCTCCTTGGCCCAGTTGATGATGTTTTCCACGAGCGGCAGGAAGGAAAGGGCACGTGGTGTTAGGCTGTATTCCACACGTGGGGGGATTTCCGGGAAGACTTCACGGCTTATGAAGCCATCCTCTTCAAGGGTGCGGAGCGTCTGCGTGAGCGACTTCTGCGATATGTCGGGTATCTGGCGTTGCAGTTCCTTAAACCGCACAGGCTCCTTGTGCTGCAGGTTGTACAGCACAAGGAGCGACCATTGTCGCCTACACGCGCAAGGACGTTGCGGATAGGGCAATTAGTGCACTTACCATTCTGCAATACGTAAACTTCATTAACAACAAGCCCATTGGCAGAATTAAGTATGCACTAAATTAATTCCGCCAACAGGTTTTATCATGTAATTATCCAAACTTGCAAAAGTCATGCTTGCGTCTCCATCTAACTTGCAATCAGCAGATTCTCTATGCTATTGTAGCTCTCATAGGTGGTTTCCTGCCTGTAAGTGGCTATTGCATGTGGTGAAAGAGAAATCGTAGAGGATTGTATGAAGGATGATTCCGACTTTTAAAAATACAGAAAACCCGAGTGATGTCATGTTCCTGTTTTAAATTAGATGTTTAGTGGTGTTATTTGTTGCTCAGTCTTTCACCCATTCTATTTCGTCAATCCATCCATATTGTTTTGCCTTTTTCCATGCGGTATAAGCCCCTTCTGAAAAAGCCTTGCGATTTCTGTACTTTTTACCTTCTTCCATTACATGTTCTTTTACATCCCAATAGCCATCTGGCTTCTTTTTCTCTTTTATCCACGGCATTTCCTTGAATATTGTTTTGTCTTCACATGCATGTTGGTATGCTGTCGGGCTATTTATTGCAAATTCTGTTCTTGATGTGTATTTCTTTGATTCTTCAATGATTGCTTCTCTTGTCCATTTCGAAATTTTGCCTAAAGGAAGAGGCTTTAACCATGTCATCAAAGGTAGCCATCCATTACTCATGGCTTTTAGGAAAGCTGTCTTGGCTTTATTCTCAAAATCCTTTTTGTTTGAATACTTGTGGCTCTCCTCAAATACCTTTTCTTTTGTCCAATAGTTATGTGGCTTATGCTTATCTTTAAGCCAAGTCATTTCTTTAAGCCAGCCGTTTTCACTTGCGGTCTGATGTGCTCCACATGCATATTTTCTAAAGTCACATTTATATTCGTATTTGTGGCTCTCTTCAATAACAGCATCGTGAGTCCATTTAATTTTTCTTTCAGGTGTTGTTAACCAAGTCATTTCTTTAAGCCATTTGTTATGCTTAGCATGATTATACGCACCTCCAGCCTCTCTTTGAAATTCACTTCTACTATGGTATTTCCTTGATTCTTCAAAAACTTTTTCTTTTGAAATCCACTTAGCGATACCACCAACAGAACCAACGTTTTTTCCTGTTGCTGCTACATTCAAAAGGGTATAACCATCATTTGCATATTGCTTCTTGTAATAATCCTCGTAGTATTGACTTTCCAATACAGTCAGTCCATCCTTCAAACTAATTGGTTCTGGGATGTTTTTGCCAAAGTATTTTCTTACCGCACTATTAGAACCATATTTATGACTTTTCTTTCTACTATTTTTATCTATTGTCAGACCTATATATGCAACTTTATCGTTTTCATCAACATAGGCGTACACAGTTGAGTTATGCTCTTCTTTCCTTTCGTCATAACTACGCGGCTTCATCCAGTCAAATTTATCAAGGATTTTGTACTCACTTGCCCAACTATATGCTGTTGGTTCTCAATGAATTGAATAAGTGGAATTCTATTCGTAGTTTTTGAGATGTCCTTTTCCAATAATTAACTCAAGAACATTCATTGTTTCCGTCGAAACGTCACCGTTCGCGTCCGCCGTCCGATCAGATTGCGTTCGCCGTCCGATTGGATTGCGTTCGCCGTCCGATCGGATTGCGTACGGGTGACGATGACTTTTGCAAAAGAGTTACTATAGTCCGCACAACATTCTGTACGGGCAAAGCTCACACTTCTTTCTGTCGTCCGTGGGTGTGAATGCGGCGTCGGGGGAATACATGTCGGCTACGGTTTCCTTCAGTTTTGTGAGGAACTCCTCCTCGTAGACCGTTACGTCACTTATCGGGTGTTTGTCGATGCAGAGCGTCGGGTCGTAGTCGTTGGTTGCGGCTTGCTTTATGAAGAGCAGCGCGGGGCTGACGGGGTCGTTAGCCGCGTTCCACTCCTTAGAACGGCTCACGATGAGCGAGTAGAGTATCGCCTGCAGGAAGTAGTTGGAGTGCTTGCTGGCGATGTTCTTCGGGTCGAACACCTCCTCGATGCTCTTTATCGCGCTCGACGGCTTGTTGCCCGTCTTGTAGTCGACCACGCGTATGCGGCGCTTGCCGGTCTGCTTGTCTGTGACGGCGTCGAGTCGGTCGATAATGCCGCCGATGGTGAGGTTGTACTGCTTGGTTGGTGCACTTGAGACAAGTGCACCCCCTTTAAGTGCACCCCCTGAGGGGATGGTGAACGACAGCTGTGTGTACACCTTCGCTTCTTCCTCCATAGCGAGGATTGAGAACGGGCAGAGCTGCTGGTCTATCTTCAGCAGCTTGGTGATATACTCGATTATCACCTCGCGGTTGATAATCTGCAGTCCGTTGTTGGTCTTGCATTCCTCCTCCTCGAAGGCGCGGTCTACAACACTTGCCAGTAGTTTGCGGTTGCTGAGATAAGCCTGTATGTGAGCCTTCTCAATAACTGGACTATGGTTGGTGATGTCTTTATATATAAGGTAAGCTGCGCGGTGGAAGATGTTGCCGAACATGCGGTTGTCGATAGTCTCGGGGTCGCTGTCAGGCTCCTTTATGTGCGCTATGTACTGGTAGTAGAACGCCAGTTTGCAGCGTATGTATGTGTTGATAGCCGAGGGCGAGAGGCGGCTCATCTCCTCGAGCTTGCTGAGGGCAGTCTCGTCTTTCTCTATGGGTTTCGGCATCAGAGGCGTCGGCTGGTTCTTCGCCGTCAGACTATAATGGTCTATTTTCTGTCCGCTCTCCACGAGCAGCTGCAGCATGAAGCGGCTCATCTCGCCGGTGTGTCCGTTGTCGGTAGAGTTGTTGTAGGCGATGGTGATGTCGCCGGCGCGCTGCAGCAGTCGGTGGAAGTAGTAGGAGTAGATAGCCACCTTGTTGTCGATGGTGGTGAGTCCGTGCGCCTTGCGTATGGAGTATGGTATGAACGACGAGTCGTTTACGCCCTTCGGCATGTTGCCTTCGTTGCACGATAGCAGCAGCACGTTGTCGAAGTCGATGTTGCGCGTCTCGAGCACGCCCATTATCTGCACGCCCACAACGGGCTCGCCGTGGAACGGTATCGACGCTGCACCTACGAGCTGCGACACCAGTCGGCGCAGCGTGGTGTTGTCGACGAGGAGGTCACCGCTGTCTGCTAATGCCGCGAGGCGGTTGAGTATGGTGAACATGCGGAACACTGACTCTTGCGTGAGTGCGTCGCCATCCTGCTTTGTGGCTATGCCTACCTGCTTCACGAGTGTGGCAATGTGGTGCAGAAGTGCCGCACTTGTAGGAGGGTATGGCATTCCTGCCATACCCATGCACCCTGAATTATCTCCTATTGTTTGCTGTTCTTCTTTTTGGTGTATTCCTTCTTGGTGCACCTCTCCTTGGTGCACTTGAGACAAGTGCACCCCCTTTGAGTGCACCCCCTTTAAGTGCACCTCCTGGAGGTGGCGTGCGTAGGGATGCGCCATGAGCTTCTTAAGGTAGTGGGGGTTGAAGGCGGTGCCCTTCTTGCGCAAGCCGAGCGTGTAGAGGTCGAAGAGCAGCATCACGAGCGACGCTACGGGCGTCATGGCGAGCGGAAAACCGCTCGTTATGTTCACCTTGTCGGCTTCGGGCGGCAGACTGTGCATAATGGGCAGCAGTATGCTCTCGTCGCACATCACGACGGCTGTCTTACGGCCAGCCTTGTAGCGGTCGTTCTCCAGGAGCCAGTTGCTCGCGAAGCGCGCCTGCGCGTTCTCCGTGGGCGAGGATATGAAGCGTATGCGTTTCGGTCGGCGCATGTTGGCGTAGATGTCGCGGTCGGTGTTGTCGAGCTCGTTGGGGAAGTCGGAGAGGTTGAGGTGTTGAGATGGTGAGGTGTTGAGATTGGTTGGTGCACTTGTTCTTGGTGCACTTGAGACAAGTGCACCCCCTGAGAGGTGTTGAGATGGTGAGGTGGTGAGGTGTTGAGATGGTGAGGGCATGTAGTATTCGTCGAAGTCCCAGTAGAACTTCGCCTTGCCCTCCTTCATCAGTCGGCTGAACAGCACACGCTCCACTTTCTGTATGAGGTTGAAGCCTACGAACAGATACTTGTCGTACTTTAGGTGGAGCGTCTCCTCGCTTGCCACCTTTCTATATATAGCGCCCTCGTAGCCTATGCCCTGCTCGGTGAGGCGGCGGTTGTAGTCGTGGTAGATGTCGCCGAAGTGCGACCACAGACTGAGGAAGCGCTTCTTCAGTTCGGAGTCGATGTCGTCGCTGAAGTTGGCGAAGAAGCGCGCAAGCATCTCCTTCTGTTCGTTGTCGAGATAGGATATGTCGTCGAGCTCGTGGATGTCCTTGAGGTTGCAGAATATGCTGTCGGCATCTGCCATGTTCTTGTCGATGTCGTCGAAGTCGGCAAGCAGCAGCTGTCCCCAGCCGTAGAAGTGGTCGAGCGTCTCGTCGATGCCCGTACACTTCGTGAACGACTTGTGTATGTCGCAGATGAGCTTTATGGGGTCGGCGGTCTTGAGGTCGGTATGCTGGCGGAAGAGGTCGCTGATGGTGATGTAGGCAGGGCTCCATACGGGCTGACCCGCAAGGCGGGCAAGGTGCTCGTTGAGGAAGAGAGCGGCGCGCTTGTTGGGGAACACGACGGCGATGCGCGAGAGGTCGGTGCCGTACTTGCTGATTATATCTTCTGCGACATATTCTAAGAATGTCTTGTTCATGTTGTTTTCTTTTATGGTTATACTTCAACGATGTTGTCCGAATAGACGTACCAGAGGTAGCCCTTCACGTCGGTGTAGCCCATGCTGTGCATGAGCGATATGTAGCGATGCACCTGGTCGGTGTGCTCGGGCTGCGGTTTGCCGAACTTGAAGTCGACGATCTGCACCTCGTCGCCTCGCTTCATCACGCGGTCGGGGCGGTGCTCCGTCAGCTTGTCGGTGTGTGGGTCGTAGCTGAGGATGGAACACTCGTTGAAGAGTGTCCAGTCGCTACCGAACCACTCCTTCACCTTCGGGTTAGAGAAGCGCTTGTGGAGCATGTTCTTCAGTTTGGTAGGCGTGATGACGCTCTCGTCGAACAGACCTTCCATCTCCATGTCGTGCAGACAGCGGTCTACGTCGTCGGCGGTCTCGATGTTAGAGAACAGATAGTGGAGCAGCAGACCCGTCTTGATGTACGACTGCTGCTCTGCCTGCTCGTCGTCAGTCTCGTCGCTGATGAAGTCGCGACTCTTGTTGCTCTGCTTGAACTCTACGTTCGAGGCGTAGGTTTTCATCGGCAGCAGGATGTTCTCTACGTGCGGCGTGAAGATGTTCGGCTCCTCAGCCTTCTTCTTCTCCTTGGTGGTGTCTATCTTGCCGTAGGTAAGGGTGAGGTGGTCGGGTGGTGAGGTGGTGATGTGTTGAGATGGTGAGGTGGTGAGATTGGTTGGTGCACTTGAGACAAGTGCACCCCCTGAGGTGGTGAGATTGGTTGGTGCACTTGAGACAAGTGCACCCCCTGAGAGGTGGTGAGATGGTGAGGTGGTGGGCAGCTGCATGTCGCTTATCGCTTGCTCTATCACGTAGGAACGCAGCGATGTGTTGCCGCGGCGTGCGAATACGATTAGGCTGCGCTCGGCGCGGGTGAACGCTACGTAGAGCAGGTTGAGGTTGTCTACGCAGTTCTGCAGGTGCTCCACGATGTAGTCGTGCTCGTATATAGTGCCCATCATCTGCTTTGCGCTGAAGTCTACCGGCACAAGCGGCAGCTCGTTGAACGGAGCCTCCGTAGGCTCGCACCATATAGTGTTGGTCTTCTCCATGCGCCAGTCGCAGAACGGAATGATGACGTGCTTGAACTCCAAGCCCTTACTCTTGTGTATGGTGATAAGGCGAATGCCGTCGATGGAGCGTGCCTGGATGGTGTTCGACGCGAAGTTCTCGTTCCACTCCTCAACGAAGTCGTCGAGTGTGGCTGTGTTTGAGGTGAGGAAACTCGTGAGGCAGTCGAAGAAAGCGTATACGTAGGCGTCTTCGCCCACGATGCGCTCAAGACTGAATATCTTGTAAAGACGTTCGGCGAGTTCGTAGATAGGCATCTGGAGCAGTTCGTCGCTGTGGTCGCGGTAGCTGGCAGGCAACGCTTCCTCTACGCCCTCCTCGGTAGAAACCATGCGGTTGGCAGCTTCGAGGTCTACGCCCTTCACCTTCGTGAGGTAAGCCTTTGCGATGTACGCCCTTGTCAGCTTGTCGTCCTTGTGGGTCAGCGAGTGCATTGCCGCTACGAGGATGTTCAGCGCCGTAGAGTTGTCGAGACGGAAAGCCTCGTCAGACACAATCTTCAGTTCGGGACGCACACAGGCGAAGTGCTCCGCAATCTGCTGTATGGTGTTGTTGGAGCGCACGATGATGGCTATGTCAGAAGGGTCGGCTCCGAGTTCTATCAGATGGTCTACAGTCTCGACCGTCTTGTTCAGCGTGATGTCGGTGTAGTCGTCCTGCGGAAGCAGCTCGATGTGTACGTATCCGGAGTCCTCGCGCTTGTCGGGCACCTGCTGGCACACGTCGGCGTACGCACTCTTCAGCTGTTCGGCAAGCTGCATGTCGTCCTCGCCGCAGCACTCCTTAAGGTCGTTGAACTCTATCTCGGCGGCACGCTCGAAGAAAGCGTTGTTGAAGTTGATGACACGGCGCGACGAACGGTAGTTGTGCGTCAGCGTGCGTATGTCGAGCATGTCGCTCATCTGCGGAAACTCGCCCTGGATGTTGTTCAGCATACGCCAGTCGCCCGAACGCCAGCGGTAGATGCTCTGCTTCACGTCGCCCACAATCAGGTTGCCGTGTTCCTCGCTGTGGCTCATGCACTCCTCGAGCAGCACCTTGAAGTTCTGCCATTGCACGGTGCTCGTGTCCTGGAACTCGTCGATCATCACGTTCTCCAGATGCGAGCCTATCTTCTCGAAGATGAACGGTGAGTCGGTGTCCTTGATGAGCGAGTGGAGTAGGGTGTGGGTGTCGCTGAGCAAGAAGCGATTCGCCTCGACGTTCATCTCGCGCACCTTCCGCTCAATGCTGTTGAGCAGGCGCAGCTGGTTGAGATGTTTCAACGTGAGCACCGCCGATGCGTACATCTTCCAGTTGCTTCGGCGTGTAGATTCTGCCTTTTCGAGAAGCGGCACGATGGTCTCCTCGGCGAAGTGGCGCAGCGATGGCGGCGCACTCTTCTTCGTCCAGCAGTCGGCAGAGGCTTCGTCGAGCGCCTTCTGCACTCTGCTGGTGATGATGCTCTCGTCGTATTGTCCGTTCTGCAGTTTGATGAAGTAGCCGGCAGGTCCCGACTTGCCGTAGCTGAGGTCGGTGATGTCAACGCCTTCCGTTTCGAGAGCCTCGAAGAACTCCGCCGCAACACTTTTCAGTTCCGCTTCGGCTTCGTCGCGTATGGTTCTGATGCGCTTGGTGTACTGCTCGAAGAAGCCCTTCTCGTGCAACAATGTGTTAAGCTCCTTGCTCTTTGTCTTGTAGAACTCGCGGAAGATGTTCTCGCCGAACGACTTTATGTAGCCGATGACGTTCCAGTTCTTGTCGTCGTCGATGTTCTCCTTTATATAACCGAGAATCCACTTTAGCAGTTCGTCCTTTTCGCCCAGTTCGTCAATCATCTCGTCGACGGCGATGCTCTCAATCTGTCGGTCGTTAAGCTCGATGCGCAGGTTGGCCGTGAGGTCGAGCTCGCGTGCAAGGTTGCGCAGCACGCTCTGGAAGAACGAGTCGATGGTCTCGATGCGGAAGTAGCTGTAGTTGTGTACGATATTAAAAAGAGCGATCTTGGCGCGATCGGACATAAACTGTTCGGTCACACCAAGCTCGCTCTTTATCTTTTCTATATAATCCTTCGACTTCGGGAGCTGCTTCCATATACCATAAAGCTGACTGAGGATACGTGTCTTCATCTCCTCAGTGGCTTTGTTCGTAAACGTAACAGCGAGTGTCGAACGGAAACTCATCGGGTTCTTGATGAGCAACTTTATGTATTCTACGGATAGCGTGAATGTCTTTCCGCTACCCGCACTTGCTTTGTATACGGTAAGTGCTTTCTCTTCAGTCGGTGTCATAATGGATTGTTAGTCAATACGTGTGATAGTCATGGCGATGTCCTCAGTAGGACGGTCGGCACGGTCGGTGTCGGCGTTCTGTATAGCGTCTACAACGTCCAGTCCTTCCTCTACCTCTCCGAACACGGTGTACTCGCCATCGAGGAACGGAGTGCCGCCAATGGTTGTGTAAGCCTCCATCTGCTCAGCGCTGAAGCCCACGGGATTCTGCTTGCATATCTCCTTCGCCTCCTTCATAAGGCGCTCCTGCATCTCCTGCAGTCCGGCGCGGTCGCGGTTCTTGCGCATCTCCATAATCTCCTTCTTGTAGTAGGTCACAAGGTCGTTGAAGGTGATGGTCTCCTGGTTCTGCTTCATCTGCTTCTCCATCTGCTTGAGCTGTCCCTGGTTGTACTTCTCGCCGAGCACGATGTAGAACTGGCTGCCGCTCGACTCCTTGTTGGGGTTAACCTCGTCGCCTAAGCGTGCTGCAGCAAGAGCGCCGCGCTTGTGGAAGTGAGCCGGTGTGAACTCAGCCTCAATAGTGTAGTCGGGTCCGCCTGCACCAAGCTGCTTGCCCTTCGGCGCATTCTTGCTGTCGGGGTCGCCGCCCTGCACCATGAAGTCCTTAATGACGCGATGGAACAGCGTTCCGTTGTAGAAGCCCTCTTCAACGAGCTTCAGCATATTGTCACGATGTTTCGGGGTGTCGTCGTAGAGGCGCACGATGATGTCGCCCTTCGGTGTCTCGATCTTTATCTTTGCCATTGTTATTATATATGAGATTAGTATTTATATGCAAAATTAATTATAAATTCTGTGAATGACGAATAAACAATTGTGTAAAGCTATTGTTTGTCAGATTTTATTTTTACCTTTGTCTTCATATTAAATGTTTTTACAACATAATAATTATGGAAGAAAAGTTCAAATTTACAGACGAAGAAAGGACAACGCTCCTTGAGATAGCCGAGCAGTTGAAGTCGCTGATGGGTGACGAGTATGCGGAAGAAGATGCTGTCAAGGTACGTGCCCAAATCGAATCAGAACTCCAAGAGAATAAGATAAATAGAGATGTTTTCGGGCTAAATCCTATACTTATGAGTTTTCGCACGGCTCTGCTCGAGCTCGAAGAAATAGGCATGAAGCGCGACTGCGTGCTGTCGATATTGCTATACAACAGCGTGGCGAACGAGAGTCTCACAATCGAGCAGGTAGAGAAGGAATACGGTGCGAGCATAGCGCATATCATCCGAGGCCTTGTACGCATTCACGAGTTATACCGCAAGTCGCCGGTGATAGAGAGCGAGAACTTTCGCAACCTTCTGCTCTCGTTCGCCGAGGACATGCGCGTGGTGCTGATTATGATATCGGAGCGCGTGGTGCTTATGCGCCATATCCGCGATACGGAGAACAACGAGGCGCAGCAGAAAGTGGCCGAAGAAGCGAGCTATCTGTATGCTCCGCTGGCACACAAGCTGGGCCTCTATAAGCTGAAGAGCGAGTTGGAAGACCTCAGCCTGAAGTATCTTGAGCACGATGCCTACTATATGATAAAGGAGAAACTGAACGAGACGAAGCGCTCTCGCGACGCATATATAGAGAAATTCATAAAGCCTATCGCCGAGAAGCTCGACGCCATGGGCATAAAGAGTCATATAAAAGGCAGAACGAAGAGCATACACTCGATATGGCAGAAGATGAAGAAGCAGCAATGCGGATTTGAGGGCATCTACGACCTCTTCGCTATACGCATCATCATCGACTCGCCGCTGAGCGAAGAGAAGATGCAATGCTGGCAGACCTACTCGCTCATCACCGACATGTACCAGCCTAACCCGAAGCGTCTGCGCGACTGGCTCTCGGTGCCGAAGTCGAACGGCTACGAGAGTCTGCACATAACCGTGCTCGGTCCGGAGCAGAAGTGGGTGGAGGTGCAGATACGCACCGAGCGCATGGACGAGATAGCCGAGAAAGGTCTGGCAGCGCACTGGCGCTATAAGGGCATCAAGGGCGATTCGGGCATAGACGATTGGCTCAACAACATACGAGCAGCGCTCGAAGCAGGCGACAGCTTGCAGCTTATGGACCAGTTCAAGATGGATCTGTATGAAGATGAGGTGTTCGTATTCACGCCGAAAGGCGATCTGCTGAAATTTCCGAAAGGATCGACCGTGCTCGACTTCGCCTACCACATACACTCAGGCGTCGGCAACAAGTGCGTCGGCGGCAAGATAAATGGCAGAAACGTGTCGTTCAGAGAGGTGCTTCACTCGGGCGACACAATAGAGATTCTGACGCAGAACAACCAGACGCCGAAGCAGGAGTGGCTGAACATCGTGCAAAGCTCGCGTGCGAAGTCGAAGATACGCCTTGCGCTGAAGGAGCTGAAGGTGAAGGACGGCGTGTTTGCGAAAGAGATGCTCGAGCGCAAGTTCAAGAACCGAAAGATAGAGCTTGAGGAGAGCGTGCTTTACCATCTCATCTCGAAGATGGGCTTCAAGGAGACTTCCGACTTCTACAGACAACTCGTAGACGAGAAGATAGACATCAACGATGTTGTGGACGGATACATAGCCGAGAAAGAACACGGCGCAAACCAGAAGATGGGCGCTGCGATACGTTCGGCAGAAGAGTTTGTGCTTGACAAAGACAATAACGCAAACAGCTTCCGCACAAAGTCGTCAGACGACGAGCTGGTTATCGACCGCAACCTTAAAGGCGTAGACTACTCGCTGGCACAATGCTGCCATCCTATCTATGGCGACCAGATATTCGGCTTCGTGACCGTGAACGGCGGCATAAAGATACATTGCCAGGACTGTCCGAACGCCCCCGAACTGCGCAAGCGCTTCGGCTATCGAATAGTGAAAGCAAGATGGAGCGGCAAGGGAACATCGCAGTACAACATCACGCTGCGCGTTGTAGGAAACGACGACCTCGGCATCGTGAACAACATCACAAGCATCATCTCTAAGGAGCAAAAGATTGTGATGAAGTCGATAAATATCGACAGTCACGACGGACTGTTCAGCGGCAATCTCAACGTGCTGATTGACGACACGTCGAAGCTCGACGCATTGTTGAAGAAGCTGCGCACCGTGAAGGGAGTGAAGTCGGTGACGCGTTTGTAAAGATAAAATTGTACTTTTTTATATACAAAATAAAGCCTTGGTAAATGTACGTACATTGTTGTGTTCGAATGTTTTACTAAGGCTTTATTAAATTTTATATGATGCTTATTCGGCGATTGCAGCGTCAAGTTCCTTTATGCCTTTCGTGGTGCAAATACCGCGCAGATAAAGGAAAATGGTGTTGTGCATGATTGTAGTTATGCTATATTCTTTATACATTTGGGTTTCCATAGCGTAGTTGGCAGACGCAGAACTTGTTTTAAGAATAATGTCGAAGTTGATGTCCGAACGGAAGAACCCCTCTCTTACACCACGTCTGAAGAATAGCAAGGCGTTGTTGTGGCGTTCAGCATTTAACTGTTCGAGATATGCTACAACCTGCTTGTACTTGCGTAGTTCAACTAAGAATAAAGGAGATACGTCCGCAATAGCAAGTAGTTTCTTCTTGTAAAACTCGATAATGATATCCATCACACTATGATTCTTGTTCTGGCTATACTGCACCATGTGGTCGTTGAACTCCTCCTCATGAATACGCACCGCCTCAAGCAGAAGCTCCTCTTTGTTAGAGTAAATCTCATACAACGTGCGTTTGGATATAGCAAGAGCATTTGCTATGTCATCCATTTTTACAGACTTCACGCCTTTGTGTAAAAATTCTGTCATAGCAGCCTTTAGTATTCTGTTGCGCAATTCCAACTTATAGCATGTTTGAGAACTTTCCTTGTGCATAAATCTTTGTTTATAATATGGTGAATATCGCAATAATTTTTCACAAAAGTATAAAAAAACTTTCAAAGTGTTGTGAGTTTTTATGTTATTTTAAATAAAACGGGCGAAACAATCTTTTAAGCAATGCTTTTAATCCAAGCTTTTTCAGTAACTTTGCGGTGAAATTTTATATCTAATAATTATTTAATACAATGGTTAAAATCACAAAAGAAAGTGCATTGGAGTATCACGAAAGTGGACGTCCTGGCAAAATTGAGGTGAAGCCGACCAAGCCTTACCACACCCAAACCGACCTTAGTTTGGCGTATTCTCCTGGTGTAGCTTTCCCGTGTCTCGAGATTCAGCAGAATCCGGACGATGTGTATAAGTACACAGACAAAGGCAATCTTGTCGCCGTCATTTCAAACGGCACCGCCGTATTAGGTCTTGGCGACATTGGAGCAATGAGCGGTAAACCAGTTATGGAAGGCAAAGGCCTGCTCTTTAAAATATATGGCGGCATCGACGTATTTGATATCGAGGTTGCTGAAAAGGATCCGGAGAAGTTTTGCGAGGCAGTAGAGAAGATTGCGCCTACCTTCGGCGGCATCAACCTTGAGGATATTAAGGCACCTGAGTGCTTCTATATTGAAGAGCGTCTGAAGAAGACCCTCGACATCCCCGTGATGCACGACGACCAGCACGGCACAGCCATCATCTCGGCAGCCGGTTTGAAGAATGCGCTTGAGGTAGCTGGCAAGAACATTGCCGACGTAAAGATTGTTGTAAACGGAGCAGGTGCAGCTGCCATAAGCTGCACAAAGTTGTACGTAGCGCTTGGCGCAAGAGTGGAGAATATCGTGATGCTCGACTCGAAGGGTGTTATCACCGCCGACCGTCCGAACCTCACTCCGCAGAAGGCTCTGTTCGCCACAAAGCGCACCGACGTACACACCCTTGAGGAAGCCGTGAAGGGCGCCGACGTGTTCGTCGGACTCTCTAAGGGCAACGTGCTCTCGCAGGATATGATTCGCTCTATGGCAGACCAGCCAATCGTGTTCGCCCTTGCCAACCCCGTGCCTGAGATCAGCTACGAGGACGCAATGGCAAGTCGCCCCGACGTGCTCATGTCTACTGGCAGAAGCGACTATCCCAACCAGATTAACAACGTAATCGGTTTCCCGTACATCTTCCGTGGAGCACTCGACGTTCACGCCAAGGCTATCAACGAGGAGATGAAGATGGCTGCCGTTCATGCCATTGCCGACCTCGCGAAGCAGCCCGTGCCAGATATCGTGAATGAGGTATATCACGTTAACGATCTCACGTTCGGTCCGAAATACTTCATCCCGAAACCCGTCGACCCCCGTCTTATCACAGAGGTGAGTGCGGCTGTTGCCAAGGCTGCAATGGAGAGTGGAGTAGCACGCAAAGCCATCACCGACTGGGACGCCTACAAGAAGAATCTTATGGAGCTGCTGGGTCAGGAGACAAAGCTCACACGCAACCTCCACGACACAGCCCGTCTGCATCCGCAGCGCGTAGTGTTCGCCGAGGGCGGTCACCCGTCTATGATGAAGGCTGCCGTTCAGGCACGCCTTGAGGGCATCTGCCATCCAGTACTTCTCGGCAACCCCGATCGTCTGCAACGACTTGCCCAGCGTCTGAAGCTAAGTCTTGAGGGCATTGACATCGTAGACATGCGTGCCGATCAGGAGCAGGGACGCCGTGCCACATACGCCAAGCATCTCGCGAAGAAGCGTGCACGTCAGGGCTACACCTTCGAGGAGGCATACGACAAGATGTATGAGCGCAACTACTTCGGTATGATGATGGTAGAGACGGGCGATGCCGATGCATTCATCACCGGTCTTTACACCAAGTATTCGAACACCATCAAGGTAGCCAAGGAGGTGATTGGTATTCGTAAGGAGTATAGCACATTTGCAACAATGCATATCCTTAATACAAAAAAAGGCGTATTCTTTGTGTCTGACACACTTATCAACCGCCATCCCGACGAGCATATTCTTGCCGATGTGGCACGCCTCTCGGCTAACACCGTACGCTTCTTCAACGAGGAACCTAACATAGCAATGATTAGCTACTCTAACTTCGGCACCGACGAGGTAGGTAGCCCGGTTAAGGTACATGCGGCAGTCGATGATTTGCAGCAACGCTACCCTGACTTGTGTATCGATGGCGAGATGCAGGTGAACTTTGCGCTAAATAAGCAGTTGCGCGACGACAAGTATCCATTCACACGTCTGAAGGGTAAAGATGTCAACACTCTCGTGTTCCCGAATATGAGCAGTGCACAGAGCAGCTACAAAATGTTGCAGGCACTTGACCCGGATGCCGAGATCATAGGCCCGATTCAGATGGGCTTGAATAAGCCAATCCACTTTACCGACTTTGAGAGTTCGGTACGTGATATAGTGAACATTACGGCTGTGGCTGTGATTGATGCTTATGTTACAAAGAAGATAAGTGGACATAATTAATTACAATTGAGAACAGACCGTTCGGAGTTTCATGTTATGAAATGCACGATTGTGGCAACTCCGAATGGTCTGTTCTCATTTTTTTTCATTTGACAAGCTTTTGTAAAAATCCTATATATTGTCTTTTAGTTCTTTAGATATTGTGATTAAGTGGCACTTCTACAATGTGAAACTACAAGTTTTTTATAAGTGATTGAGAATGAGATAAGTTTTTATCTCATAAAAAGAAGAGGT
>JAERMT010000838.1_pt1 | contig 15163 bp, 13 predicted proteins | sample 9267081 | NCBI WGS metagenome assembly JAERMT01 (sample SAMN17071939, study PRJNA684904) | human gut metagenome | isolation source: diarrhea sample from child under the age of five | host: Homo sapiens | place: South Africa: Mafikeng, Mafikeng Provincial Hospital | collected 2019-09
AAAAATTCTCCACGTGAAGATTTCGAAATATCCACGTGGAGAATCCGTTTTCCCCCCCCGACATAGCACCGTATCGATATGTAGTCGGTCTAAATTATTGTGAGACTGTTGACTTTTGCAATAGTCTATATATAATGCGTCAGCCCTGTCCGTAAATGCTACTGCCTTAGGTGAGAAGAAAATTGTTTGTACTTTTGCAACACAACCGTGCTGACTCTGAAGCTAGCAGCCTAGGGAACTCACAATCAGTGAGGCTTACCGTCAGAAATTATTCACTCACCAAACAATATAATGATTATGAAACAGAAGAGACTACTTATTGCTCTAGTCGTAATCCTGCTAAGCGTCTGCTCGCTACAGGCACAGCGCGAGACCGGTCGCCGTGAAGTTGCGGGAACGCTTAGCCTAGCAACAGTCGCAGGCAGTGATGGCTTCGGAGTCTTCAACGTTTTACTGAACCCCTCCATCGGCTGGTTCGTCAAGGATAACCTATCCGTAGGGGCTTCGCTCTACTACGAGGGAACAGGGAGCTTGGGAGCATTCGGCCTTGGTCCACAGGTTTATTACTACTTCCCTTCCAAAAGTAACATAAACATCTACTTGGATGCCTTCGCAGGTCTCCAAATGATTGCTTTCTCTGGTTATAACTTTGTCGGAGGAGCCATCGGTGTCGGGGGCGGTGTCGCCTACGCCATCACACCACGCGTGGCGTGGCGCTCTGGTGTTAACTACAAAATGGGCATCTACTCAGACGCAAACCTGATACATCGGATAGGCTTGGATATGGGATTCACGCTGAACTTCTAGCGGAGCCACCAGCCTAGCGGCCCCACCAGTCTAGCCCCCCCAGACTAAGAGGTCAATCCTCTACGTCTCCAGTCCAGCGGTCGGGCTCCCACTGCGTCGTGAGGGCGTGGTAGATAATCTCAGCAGCACCTTCGGCGGCGACCAGTTCGCCACGGAGGTGCTGTCGTATGTTATGGTATTGCTGTTGCTGCGCTTGGTAGGCAACACTTTCGCGGTCAAGGAGCGGGACGAGAGCCTGCACGAGTCGTTGCGGTGTCACCCGGTCACCGAGTAGCTCCTCTACGACGGGGTGCTCTGCAATCAGATTTACCAGTGAGAAGTAGCGGATCGGTAAGAGATGGTCGAAAGACCAACGAGCTAAGCGCCCCGCAGGAAGACGATAAGCAACCACCTGTGGCGTGCCAATAAGCGCCGTCTCTAGCGTTGCCGTTCCAGAGGTAACCAGCGCAGCTGAGGAGCCAGCCAAGAGCGGTAGCGTCTTATCGGTGACCAGCTCTATGCGTTCGCTGAGATAGGGTGTGTAGTGCGCTCGGTCGATGCTTGGTGCTCCTGCGATGACGGCTCGCCAAGGGGCGGGCAGGAGGTCAATAGCCTGGCACATCATCGGCAGATTGCGAGCTATCTCAGCCTCACGACTACCTGGTAGCAGTGCTATGTAGGGTCGATTTGTGTCACATAGCTTAGCATTGCTCGCCAGCAAGTCGCCCACGCTCTGTATGCTCGGGTTGCCCACGTAGCGGGCATTGACGCCACGCTGCGAGAGGTAGTCCGCCTCAAAGGGAAGAATCGTCAGGCAGAGGTCGGTGTAGCTCCGAAGACGCTTGATACGTCTACGACGCGATGCCCACACTTTCGGCGGGATGTAGTAAACCACCGGCACGCCGTGACGATGCGCCAACGGGAGCGTGTAGCGCAGATTAAAGCCCCCGTAGTCAATCGGGATGACCACATCTGGGGGATTCGAGCGCATCTCCTCTTGTAGTAAGCGCGCTGCTAGTCTTATCTTGCTCATACTGCGCAGCACACTCGTAAAGCCCATCACCGCAATCTCACGGTAATGGTAAAGCGGGGCGACACCCGCCTGCAGCGCCATCTTGTCACCTCCGATGAAAGCAAAGGTCGCTGCAGAGTCGACCGCCCTCAGTTCGGCAATCAGTCGCGCTCCATGCTCATCGCCAGAGGCTTCGCCAGCTATGAGTAGATATTTCATAGCCTACCAGAGCGTAGACGCTAGAGCTCTAGTGTCCACTCCTTAGCTGACCGCTCGAGAAACGAGTGGTCTGTCATATCCACCTGTAGGGGCGCAATCGTAGCGTAGCCCTCCAGGAGCCAGTAGTGATCTGTCCCCACACGCTGGTCGGGATCCACTTGATCGCCCTGCATCCAGTAGACGGGTGAGCCGTGTGGCGTCTCGGCACGCATATACTCATTGACGAAGCGTCCCGTACCTTGAGGAGCCCACTTGACACCCTTGGCTGGCGCCTTCGGGAAGTTCACATTGAGCATCGTCGTGTGCGGTAATCCGCGCTCCACCACCTGCGGAACAAGCTGCTTGGCGAAGGCGCACACCTCGCTAAAGTTGCACTTGTCGCTGTGGTCAGCTAGCGAAAAGGCGACCGCCGGTATGCGAGCTATCGCAGCCTCCAGTGCGGCACCAACGGTCCCGGAGTAGATAGCGCAGATACCGTCATTGCGCCCATGATTAATCCCCGACACCACTAGGTCAGGGAGCTCAGAGGCAAAGAGCGTGTTGAGTGCCAGCTTGACACAGTCCACAGGTGTACCCGAGCAACTGTATAGCTGGTAGGGCAGCTGCTCGCTCTCCTCCATCAGAGAGAGGCGTAGTGGCGTGCGAGAGGTAATCTGCGAGGAGGCACCCGAGCGGGGCTCCGTGGGGGCGACGACTGTGACCGTCGCTATCTGGGAGAGCGTCTCGGCTAGTTCACGGATCCCCTGCGCGTGGACGCCGTCGTCATTAGTTAATAGTATCTTCATTGTGTAGATTTAAAGGTTGATAGATTCAGTCGTGTGATACGGCGGAGCGCTGCCCCTCGGGGATAATCTCCTCGAGCTTGACGCGAAACTTCAGCGCCGTGTAGGGATTGATGTCGCCAGAGCGCCTCTCTCCGTAGGCGAGGTACCAGGGGATGATGATTTCAGCCTCGTCGCCTACGACCATCTGCTGGAGACCTATGCGGGCCCCCTCGACAAGTTGGTTCTTCAAGCCTCGGTTGATTGCAAAGACCGCTGGGCGTTCCGAGCCGTAGTTACCGTCTACGACCTTGTCGCCCACGAGCAGTCTCATCTCGTAGTGGCACTTAAAGCGTGAAGTCTCGATAGGGTACTCCTTACCATCTCCGTGGGCGAGCCACTTCATATAGACGTAAGCCGATGAGCCCTCGATGGAGGCTTTCTGGTACTCCTCTTTAGAGCTATACTCATTAAATGCGCTCTCATTGGTGATGCGCCACTGAGTAGATGCGTCAATAGGGTCCTCGCAGGAGGCGAGGATTAGGGAGAGTAGTGCCACGAGGGCTACTCTGAGGGAGAGATTATATTTCATCTTCGATCTTCTTGAGTAGGGTATTGATACTGGTGCGCTCAGCTATGAGGTCGTGTAGCTCAGAGATAGCGATGCGCTCCTGCTGCATCGTGTCTCGGTCGCGGAGCGTGACCGTGTTGTCGTCGAGCGTCTGGTGGTCCACGGTGATACAGTAAGGCGTACCGATAGCATCCTGACGGCGGTAGCGCTTGCCGATACTATCCTTCTCGTCATACTGGCAGGCGAAGTCTAAGTGAAGCAAGCGTACTACCTCATGCGCCTTCTCGTCCAGGCCATCCTTGCGAACGAGTGGCAGGACAGCCAGCTTGACCGGTGCCAGTGCGGGAGGGAGTGAGAGGACTACGCGTGTCTCGCCACTCTCCGTCTGCTCCTCCTTGTATGCCCCGCAGAGCACCGATAGGAACATGCGGTCCACACCGATACTGGTCTCGACGACGTAGGGGACATAGGATTCCTTCGTCTCGGGGTCGTAGTAGCGGAGCTTCTTGCCCGAGAACTCCTCGTGGCGCGATAGGTCAAAGTCCGTGCGACTATGGATACCCTCCACCTCCTTGTAGCCAAAGGGCATGAGGTACTCAATATCAGTAGCAGCATTGGCATAGTGCGCCAGCTTCTCGTGGTCGTGGTAGCGGTAGTCGCTATGTGGGAAGCCCAGGGCGTAGTGCCAGTGCAGGCGTAGCTTCTTCCAGTACTCAAACCACTCTAGCTCAGTGCCTGGCTGGACAAAGTACTGCATCTCCATCTGCTCAAACTCACGCATACGGAAGATAAACTGACGTGCCACAATCTCATTGCGAAAGGCTTTACCGATCTGTGCGATACCGAAGGGAAGCTTCATGCGTCCCGTCTTCTGCACGTTAAGGTAGTTGACGAAGATACCTTGCGCCGTCTCGGGACGTAGGTAGATTGTCGAGGCACCCTCAGCTGTCGACCCAACCTCGGTGGCAAACATGAGGTTAAACTGCCGCACCTCCGTCCAGTTTGTCGTGCCACTGATAGGGCAGACGATCTTCTCATCGACGATAATCTGGCGTAGCTCCTCAAGGTCGTTATCGTTGAGCGCCTTAGCCATGCGCTGACGCAGAGCCTCCGCCTGGTCGAGGTAGCCCTTGACACGAGGATTGGTCGTGCGGTAGAGAGACTCGTCAAAGGAGTCGCCAAAGCGCTTGCGCGCCTTCTCAATCTCCTTGTCCGCCTTGCCCTCTATCTTGGCTATCTGGTCTTCGATGAGGACATCCGCACGGTAACGCTTTTTGGAGTCCTTATTATCAATCAGTGGGTCGTTGAAAGCATCCACGTGTCCCGAAGCCCTCCATATATCAGGGTGCATAAAGATGGACGAGTCTATACCCACGACGTTAGGATGTAGGCGAGTCATCGCCTCCCACCAGTAGCGTTTGATATTGTTTTTGAGCTCAACACCGTTCTGACCATAGTCATAAACGGCGCTGAGTCCGTCATATATGTCCGAGGAGGGGAAGACAAAGCCGTACTCCTTACAGTGTGAAACAATCTTCTTGAAGAGATCCTCTTGTGATGCCATATTGATGCTTATACTTATTATTATGAAGACAAAGATACGAAAAAGAGGTTAGCTCTTGGCCTTTGGCTGTTAGCTGTTGGCTCAGATCACTCCGATCCACTCCGATAGCTCTGACCCCTCCGATAGCTCCGATGGCTCCGACACCTCCAACCAACCATCAACAACAAAAAAACAGGGCAAACTCGACGCCAGCTTGCTACAATAATTTAGACCCGACTACATATCGATATGGTGCTATGTCGGGGAAAAACGGTTTTCCACGTGGATATTTTAAAATCTCCACGTGGAGAATTTTTATTTTCCACGTGGGGAAGAAAAAATTCTTCGGAGGAATCAAATAAAACTTCGGAGGAAATGAATCACGCCCACGTGGAAAATAAAAAATATCCACGTGGAGATTTGAGATTTCCCACGTGGATATTCGAAAAAGGAGGGTAGTTAGAGATTAGAGATTAGAGATTAGAAGTTAGAGGGCGGGGTGTACGGCGCACAATTTCCAGTGGGATGGTTTGTGATTAGCGGGATAATTTATTACCTTTGCCCCGAATACATTGCTGCAACAGATGAGTTATCAACATAAATCTGCCAGACTTCTCCTTAGCACCCTACTACTGACATTGCTTATGAGCCAATGTGCAGCCAAGGGTCCCAACAGTATGCCCCACAAGCGTCCTGCACTAAAGCATCCCCCCATACAGCGTGTGGTGGGCGACTCGCACACCCAGTCGGCGCACGATGAGCTGGTGGCAGACCTAATCGACACAGGCAAGACCCTACTCGGCAAGCCTTACGGATATAGAGGTAACCTGCCCTGGCGTATGGACTGCTCGGGCTTCGTATCATACATTTACTCACAGTATGGCATCACCGTGCCTCGTGGCTCCGCAACGCAGGCGAGGTATGTCAAGCCCATCAAGCGAGCCGAGGTGCTACCTGGGGATTTGCTTTTCTTCACAGGGCGTAACCGTAGCAGCGGTCGCGTAGGACACGTGGCGATGGTCATCGATGTCGTCGACGGCGACCCGGTTATGATGCACAGTACCAACAGTCGTGGCATTATAATCGAGCGACTCAGTCGTAGCGCTTACTTCTCCAGTCGCTATCTGAGTGCGGGGCGCGTGCCAGAGATGAGTGACCTAATTGAGGAGGGATCCCTAATGGTCCCCGAGCCTAAGCTGACGCCTATTGCTCCTGAACACAAGATTAGTCCGATAGAGCTAGACCAAGAGAACCTCCTACCGGAGATTCCGATAGCTACCCCTAGACAGTGGCGCAGATAGACTCTCTATGAGACGGAGCGCTGTGGTCTCTCTGTCATTGACTTCTATCGCAATATGAATCAATATCTAATCGTCGGGCTCGGTAATCCTACGGAGGAGTACCGTGGCACGAGACACAACATAGGCTTCCGTATGGTGAGCCACTTTGCTGACCAGCAGGGCTGGGCCTGGTCTACGGCGCGTCACGGGGAGATTACCTCGGGACGTATCAAGAATGCGCAGCTGACGCTCCTCAAGCCCTCTACCTATATGAACCTCAGCGGTACCGCGGTGCGCTACTGGATGCAGGAGCTGAAGGTTCCAGTGGAGCACATACTCATATGCCTCGATGACCTAGCACTCCCCTTTGGCACGCTTAGGATGAAGCCCGGAGGCAGTGCCGGCGGACACAATGGACTCAAGCATATTACTGAGCTACTCGGCACGGACCGCTATCCACGCCTACGCTTTGGCATAGGGCACGACTTCCCTCGGGGGAAACAGATAGAGTACGTCTTGGCGCAATTCCCAGAGGGGGAACTGGCGGAGATGCCTCGTCTCCTGGAGCGTGTCGATGAGATGATTGAGGGCTTCTGCCTGATGGGTGTGGAGCGGACGATGAATAGCTTTAACTAACCTCGCTATGAGCAGACCAGTGCGGATCGATAGCTTCCTCTGGGCGGTGCGTCTCTTCAAGACGCGCTCGATAGCGCAGGACGCTTGTCGCAAGGGGCGTGTGGCGATTAATGATGTAACGGCCAAGCCGGCTAAGATGGTGATGGCGGGAGACGTCATCTCGGTACGCAAGCCTCCCGTGACGCTCTCCTTTAAAGTGCTACAAACCACCGCCAATCGCATGGGTGCCAAGCTGGTCCCTGAGTATATCCTCAATGTGACTCCTCCAGAGCAGTACGAGATACTGGAGCTGAAGCGGATGTCGGGCTACGTGGATCGTGCACAGGGGCTGGGGAGACCGACCAAGCGTGAGCGACGGGACCTAGAGCAGTTCCTCCAAGCTCCTGTCGTGGAGCCGGAGCCACTAGAGGATTGGAGCGAAGAGTCGCAAGCAGACTGGAGCGAGGCACCACTAGAGTATGAGCCAGAGGAGCCGGACGGCCCCTCACCTGACCTCCTCGACTGGGACAACTGGTAGGCGACCCGAGGACGAGATGCAGTACACACCCCGCATACTAATCATCCACCGAGCACTAGCTCCCTACCGGATAGACCTCTTCTCTCATCTGACGAAGCGGTACGAGGTCGAGCTCTTTCTAGAGTACGGTCAGCCGCTGGAGCAAGACTTTAATCTATCTCTGCAGGGAGATCGCATCCAGTTTGACTATAAGCTATTAGCTCCGGGAGGACGTCTCCTACCGAACCTGCGCCCCGAGCTACTACGCATCCTACGCAAGCCGTATGACTTAATCCTCTGTAGTGAGTTTAACCTCCTGACGGGAATGCTCTACCTATTACGAGGACGCTCCGCACGTCCCCTCCCCCGTCTCGTATCTATGTGTGATGACAATCTGGTCATGGCGGAAGCGACGCTACGAGACTCTTCTTTCTGGGCAAAGCGGTGGCTACTAGATCGTCTGGATGGAGTGATACTCTGCAACGAACAGGCGCGAGATCGATACCGAGACCTCTGCCGTGGAGAGCTGTCGAAGTGGCACTACCTACCAATCGTCCAGAATGAGCAATACCTCCAGCGACAAGTCGCTCTGGCGGAGGAGCAGGCCACAGCACTACGCTCTTACTACGCTATACCTGACGGGCGCGCCGTAGTCCTCTATGTGGGGCGACTTGACAAGGTGAAGAATCTACCTCGCCTCCTAGAGGCTCTCAGACTAGCTGTCGCTGAGGGGCTAGACCTCCAGCTACTAATGGTCGGGGATGGACCGCTAGCTGCGGAGCTACGCCAGCAAACTAGAGCGCTATCGCTAGAGGGGCATGTTACCTTTGCAGGCAAACGGCAAGGAAACGACCTCTATGCGCACTACGCTCTCGGAGATGCGCTGATACTACCGAGCACTTATGAGCCTTTTGGCGCGACGGTTGCCGAGGCGCTGGCTCTTGGTCTCCCAGTGGCGGTGAGCGAGGTGGCTGGCTCCTGCACACTCGTCCGCTCTGATGAGGAGGGCTGCCGACTGAATCCGCTAGACACTGAGGATATAGCACGAGCTTTGCGCCATCTTTATAAAGTAATAAGAGAGCGCCGCGGGGGAGAGTCCAGACGGTCGTTACTACCCTTCACTTTCGACCAATACATGTCGCAGTTGGATGATTTCCTGGATCACCTCATCGCTGAGCGTTATAGACAATAAATGATGCAACGCTCTAGAAGTTCGCTCCCAGCACCACTGGCACTCCTTGTCTCGATAGTCGTGTGTCAACTATGTACTGCCATACAGTGGTATCTAGGTGATTCTATAAGCTTCCAAGTAAACAAGACGATGGCTCTAGTCCCTCTAGTGGCAAACGATCTAGCACTGGTAGCTACCCTCGGACTATCAGACCGCATAGCCATACAGCTCCTCCTCATCACGCCCCGTCAGCGAGCACTCTTACTGCTCCTGCAGGCATTGCTCTTGGTACCGCTCACGGAATTCTTTACGCTCAGTTGGTCTATCTGGGCGCTCCCCACGCTGCTCATCTCGCTATACCTGCAGATGCTCTGCTACAATCGTCCTGACCGGCGTCAGGTGCTCACCCTCGCAGGACTGATGATGGGCATCGCGGTACTACTCTACCCCCCGTTGCTTCTGATCGTACCGCTGAGCTTGTCGCTCCTCGCCTTGATGAAGGTGCGTCGCCTGCGCGCCTACCTAGCTTATCTCTGTGGCTTCATAGCGATCCTCTGGCTCGTACTGCCTACGCTCTATCTCTGGCAAGGTGCTACGCCACTGCTAGACCTCTACGCACAGCTACAAATCAGCGTAGATACGCTTCTAAGCCCCGCTACGCCCTTCGAGTGGATAGGATGGGGCGTTATAGCCCTAACGCTCGTTATGGCGCGTATCGGGCTGGAAAGCATTCGTGGAGGCTCTCACGTCGTCACCTGGTACCGACAGAGAGCACTGCTACTGATGAGTACCTTCGTCCTTCTGCTGGCACTGGTACAGGCAGAGACGATGCGCTCCACGCTCCTACTAGCCGTACCGCTGGTCATCATACCGATCACCCCCTGGGCGAGTCAGCTCTCACGCCATACGTGGCACTACCTCCTGCCTATCCTCATCCTCCTCGCTACGACCACGCAGCTCCTCCTAGCAGGTCTCGTCGTCCTCTAGTCAGCGCTTGCCACACCGCTCCTGCTGAGACGCTTTTACGTACCAAATTGGTGCGCATTCGCTTGCAGACACCCCTCATTCCTTGGTGGGTTTATTTATTTTCACTACCTTAGCAACGCTATTCCATAAAACCACATTTCTATGAAACAAAGCTACCTATTCATCACACTTCTTCTGACACTCCTATGTGCGACCTCAGCTTTCTCTCAGGAGGAAAGCAACAAGCGCGAGGTAACGCTAGCAGAGGCTGGCACGCTTTCAAAGCAGATCCCAGAAAGTGAGCAGGCAACGCTCCAGAGCCTTACGCTCAAGGGCGACATCAACTATCACGACCTTGTCTTCATACGGAAGAAGCTCAAGGGACTACAGGATCTCGACTTCGCCGAGACTCACATCCAGCGTGTAGAGCGCGCTCCAGGCTCTGACACATTCTATCCCGCCGACACGCTCTTTGACTACTCCCTAGAAGAGATGCCTACGCTACAGAGTGTGAAGATATCTAAGAACATCAAGGCAATCGGGATGAAAGCCTTCCACAATGATGTAGCGCTTACCGAGGTGGAAATCCCCGAGGGAGTCACACATCTGGGTGGATACGCCTTTGCTTTTTGCAAGGGGCTCAAGAAGGCTACCGTCCCCGGCACTGTCAAGATGATCGAAAACTACGCATTCCTCGGATGCGTTGCGCTCGAGGAGGTCTCCCTAGGTGAGGGTATGACGATGCTCGGCGGTGATATGTTCAACGACTGCAAGAGCCTTCGCAAGGTTGATCTACCCAGCACGATCGAGAGCATCGGTGGGCAGAGCTTCAAGGGTTGCGTCCTCCTCACCGAGCTGACCATCCCCGCTGCTTGTAAGCAAGTAGGGATACAAATCCTCCGAGACTGCCCAGCGATGAAAGTCATCACCTCGCTTGCTACGAAAGCTCCCGAGGCTTCTCCAAGGAGCTTCTACCCCGAGCAGTTCGACCAGATCGAGCTTCGTATCCCCGCTGATGCGATCACGAGCTACCTAGACTCACCAGTCTGGAGTCTCTTCAAGACCATCCACGACCTAGATGGCAAGCCTATCCCACTGTCTGTTGAGGCACCCCACGGAGTGGCTACGCCGACAGCATATTGGCAGGACGGTCATCTATACATAGAGCACGCCGCTGGGCTAACCATTGCCATCTATGACACCACGGGTCAGCTATTACTAGAGGACACCCCAGCAGTGGAGACCGCTTCCTACCCACTTCCACAAGGACTCTACATCATAAAGACACCCTATGGTGCCCTACGTGCGCTCTAAGCTACGGGTCCTTCACACAAACACACCACAATCAAGCAACAGATAAATGAAACGGATACTACTATTCACATCAGTTCTACTCGTGACGCTCCTCGGACTTACGAGTACTCCTCTGACGGCACAGCAGACGCTCCGTGCAGGAGACCCTTACCTTCCCCTAGGCCACTGTAAGTACACCGACCCAACCGACAAGGGAATCGGATGGCCTATCGGCACCTTCGGCGATAGACCGCTTGGCGTATGGGCCCGCGCTAGTCGCTCTATGCTCAAGCCCTACGAGGGCTGCCAAGTAGTCGGCGTGCGTGTCGCTGTGTCCAAGGGCGTCAAGGATGCAGAGGTCTCACTCCTCAACAACATCTCAGAGCGCAAGAAGATTGTCTCCAAAAAGGCCGACCTCGTATTCGGATGGAATGAGGTACGCTTTGACAAGCCCGTAGATATCACCGGTGACCTCAACGAACTCATCTATGGATACCAAGTCCTAGAGAAGAACATCTCCGACCAGACAGAGCCATACTTCGTCGCTTGTGACAATGGAGTAGGTGCTCCCAGTGAGGCTTTCTACGTCAACGTCTCGGGTGGAGCTCTAGACTCACGCTCTAGAGACAACGGAGCACTACTCTGTCAGCTCATGATATCTGGTCCCGCTGACAAGATTAATGATAGAGCGAGCCTAACAGTCACGCGCTACGACAAGGCGCTGGATGCTTCTGGCAAGCTAGGTGTAGCTTATGTCGTACGCAACGAGGGTGCCAACGATATCAACCAGATGGAGATTACTTATTCCGTCGGAGGAAAGGTCGTACTCACAGACTCTCGGACTGAGACCATCAAGCATATCAAGGAGCTTCAGCTTAAAACGAAGGGCATCTCCGTGGCTAATGGCGAGACCCTCACAGCTCGTATCACTAAGATTAATGGGCGTGAGACCAATCTACCAGGCTTTCAGATCAAGATAGAGGGTGTCGCAGATAAGAGCTTTGCCCGTAAGGTGCTCTTGGAGCAATTCTCCACAGAAAACTGCTCTAGCTGTCCTGGAGCACACCGCTATCTTGACAAAGTACTCGCTGAGGAGACCTATGCAGACCAGTTCGTCTGGGTTACACACCACATAGGCTATGAGCGAGACACCTTCTCTCTACCAGAGAGCGAGGCACTACTCTTCTTCTACGAGAAGCAAGAGGATAATGGCACCTACTCTGAGAGTGCTCCAGCTATGCTCTTAGACCGCACCCACACGGAGCTCAAGCACTCATTCGATGGGTACGACTACACGATGCTCCCAGTCTACCCCAGTCAAGACGAGTTCAATCGCCAGCTACTCGATGAGGCTATGGCACGTCCAGCCTTCATCTCAGTAGACATCAAGGAGGAGTGCGACCCCAAGACCCGCAAGCTTGACCTGACCATCTCTGGTCGAGCCTACAAGGAGTCTCTAGACGTGAACAACCTTTACCTCAACCTCTTCCTCGTCGAGGACGACATTTACACACGCAGACAGGCTGGTGCCGGAACGGCTGCCGATGGTGGTCGCAAGCCATACTACCTCCACGGTGTAATCCGTCAGATTACCCTCGGGGGCAAGGGCGAGAAGATTACCCTCGACGACAAGGACGAGTACACGCACAGCACCTCTTTGGAGATCCCAAAAGATTGGAGCGCTGCCAATATGCGTATCGTTGCTTTCGTATCCAAGGGTCTACAGGGCGGAGCTAGAAATGCTCAGGTCCTCAACAGCAACGAGACCAAGATAGCTGCCTATCGTAGCATAGCCCCAACACCCGATCAGGAGATGCAGGTACAGCTCTACGTACAGGACGGACGTATCTACGTCGCTGGCGAGGGCGCCACTATTGCAGCTGTGTATAATATGTCAGGAGAGCTCATGCCCAACGAGGCTCTGCTCCCTGGTATCTACGTCGCTATGGTCGAGACCTCCTTCGGCTCCTATATGCGCAAAGTAATTGTCTACTAATACGCACACACCGATTATAAAGAATCAAACATCCACTTATGAATAAGGTTACAACAAAACTACTCCTCCTCTGCACCCTCGTGACTACACTACTAGCCACCCCTAGGGCGCAGGCGCAGGAAGAGCCCTCTCGTCTCCTAACCTCTAAGTATGTCGCCAAGGACATCAACGGCAAGGAGTACGACATTGATGCAATCCTCAGCTCAGGCAAGGCCATCCTCCTAGACTTCTCCGCCACTTGGTGTGACCCTTGCTGGGTACTTCATCAGCTAGGTGTCTTGGAGAAGGTTCATGAGATGTTCGGCCCCGAGGGGACCAATCAGATAGAAGTCCTTTGGGTTGAGGCTTCGAGGGAGCCTCTAGAAGCTATCTATGGAGACGTCAGCAAGTATCGAGACCAGCCAACTAAGGGAGACTGGAGAAAAGACAAGACCGGAAAGCCCGTACCCTATCCTATCATCTCCGACCATCAGCTAGCTGTTACGACCCTCGGTCACGCCATCCCCTCCTTCCCCACTTTCATACTGATGGGCCCAGACAGACGCTGGGTAAGATGTGATGACGCAATCTACAGTACAGATGCCAAAGGACGACGCACATTTGATCCGGACTTTAAGAAGCTCAAGCAAACGCTCACGCTCTTCCTCACACAGGACGACAAGCCAGAGGATGTCGAGTTCGTCGGAATGACTAAGGTATATCTCGGAGAGAAGCCTACACTCAACGTCCTCTATACGAGTGCTGCACCCATCACTTCCCTCGAGTGTAGTGCTCCTGATGGGGTCACCATCACCAAGATTAGCGACACAGAGTTCCAGATCGAGCCCAAGGAAGTCGGGACCTTCGAGATAACCGCAACGGTAGCTAACAAGAATGGTGAGGCGAGAGGCTCTGTCTCTATGACCGTGTCAGCACCTATCTCTAGCTTCCCCTTTGTCGCTACGATGGACGACCAGGAGCAGATTGACGAGGGCTGGCGCTCTATCGACTATGATGGAGATGGATATGGCTTTGACTCCATCCTAGGACGAGGACTCTACGGACGCCTTAAGGTCAATGTCCAGGAGGGGTACAATGCCGGAGCCGAGAATAGTAAAGACGCTCTCATCTCGTGGGGAGGCTTCTTCCCTATCCAGATGGACGAAAAGGGACGTATACAGGGATACGAGATAGCTGCTAAAAATGAGCTACGCTCTGCCCCTATGGTCATTGATGCCAACGCATCGAAGCCCACCTTCTCCTGCTACATACAGCACTATGTCCAGGACTCCAAGCCAGACCAGCTGAAGGTGATGATTGCAGAGCCAGGAGGAACACCCGAAGAGCTACTAGCTCCTCAAACCTCCACAGAGGACTGGAAGCTCATCCAAGCGGACCTCTCTGCCTACAAGGGCAAGACCGTCTACCTCTCACTAATCCCTGTCGTCAATGGCGAGAGTGGTATCGCTGTAGACCAGCTCCGTGTCACGATGGATGGCACGACCGATGTCGAGACGCCTACACTCAGTCTCCAGACGTCGCTCTACCCGAACCCTGCTAGCGATCATATCACCATCCGCACGGCAGTGGGTAGCACCATCGAGCTCTTCGCCAGCGATGGTACGATTGTAGCCACCACTCAGACCACCAGTGCCGAGACGACAATCAGTGTAGCACAGCTCCCCGCAGGACGTTACCTCGCGCGCATCACCGCAAGTGATGGCGAGACTATACTACGTCCCGTCATCGTCCGCTAAGCATCGGAGAGAGTCCTAGACTCAGTTGCGAGCCCACTGACAGACAGTTGTAGGCTCCGCACATATAGACCAAGCGACCCCTGTAGGTATGCGTCCGTAGACGCACCTGCAGGGGTCGCTCGTTGTCAAACCTCCCCACCGTCCCCGTCAGTAGCCCAGCGAGCAACGCCCTGTCCCGCCCCGATGTATAGCCCTTTGTAGGGACTTGACGGTCTGGACGTCCGTTGTCGAACGATGAAACGTGTAACTCGGTAACTTAAATTGGTACAAGGACAAGTATCGCTGGGACACAACGGACGTCTTGCTGGGACACAACGGATGCACAGACCGTGCGTCCCTACAGATTGGGGTTACAGCGTTTGATGAGTGGAATTGTCGTGCTGACGTAGCTTGTGTAGGGGCGGACCTACGTGTCCGCCCGCAGAATAGACTGCGCTCTGGTGAGGACGGGCGGACACACAGGTCCGCCCCTACGGTGGAAGCCCCCACCCCGCCGAGCGGTCCTCCCGAAGAGAAGTCGACCGAGCTTGCAAAACGAGAAAAAACTTCGCATTTTACTTGCATATGAACTTAGAAAGCAGGACGACGTGGGGGCGACGGGGGCGAAAGCAGGACGACGTGGGGGGATGACGGACGCACTAAGACTCGAGACTAGCCGTGACTGAATCCTGTAGGGACGCTCGGTCTGAGCGTCCGT
>JAERMT010000848.1_pt1 | contig 15115 bp, 15 predicted proteins | sample 9267081 | NCBI WGS metagenome assembly JAERMT01 (sample SAMN17071939, study PRJNA684904) | human gut metagenome | isolation source: diarrhea sample from child under the age of five | host: Homo sapiens | place: South Africa: Mafikeng, Mafikeng Provincial Hospital | collected 2019-09
TTTACATACTCGGCAGAGAATAATTTCTAAACAAAATTAGTTAGGAAAAGTCGAGATGGAATAATGACTTTAATTTTATTGGTGTTGGTGACGGAATATGGATTCCGTTATCAGCACCATTTTTAGAAAATAGTGAAGTGGATAATGGACTGATTTATGAGGAAGTCTTGAATGACCATTCTATGATTCGAAATGTAACCAAAACTAATTCTACAACTAAACGTAATTATTAAGTAAAGAGATTTAGTTGTAGAAATTGTGGAATAGCTTGATTTTGCTAAGATTAATGGGATGATTACGACGCAACAAGTGGTGGATATTACTCCATCTATAGGTACAGGTAGGCATATTTTCTATACATTGGTCGAGAAATAGATTAAGAAAAGTTGATGTATTGGGCTTTAAGTTGATGTATTAGTTTAGGAAGGAATCGAGATATGAAATTGCAGGATTATAAGAAGTTCATAACAGCGGATTTTGTAAACAATACAAGAAGAGGATTTGCTGACTGGCGTGACTGCGGCGGTCTTTGCACGGATGTGATTGAAAGTCTGGAAATAGCCAAAGAAGGGCTTTGTGCAGAGAACAGATATGCGGATCTTCTTGACCTCTGTAACTGGACATATGTAAAGTGGAGCAATACTGATAAAGATGATTCCAGCGGTGAAACGCAGGAATTTTGTGCATGTGTTTATGACATATGGGAAACCGTTTACACTGAGGGCGAACAGAGCCTTTCTCATAAACAAATGCTAGATGTATTATTGGAGCATTTGGATGGAAGGGTCTTTGATTATATGGAGGATGAAATCTATGATTTTATCCTTAAGCATTTTAAGAGTGAAGATGAGCTTGTAAAGAAGAAACAGTTCCTTTTGAAGGTCATGGATGATTTAAGACGTCAGATTCCCGGAAAGGAGATTCTACAGTATTCGCTTCATGAAAAAGAAGATTACTATGTAAGAGTTCTGGCTGATCAGAAGAGACCGATACAGGAAATCAGGGAGTTCTTGCAATCCGGAGACAGATATACCAATAAAGAACTGTTAGCGCAGATTGAGACAGAATATGGCAATTATGATGAAGCAATCAGACTTTACAGAGAACAGATAGACAGTCGCCCGGATTCTTACCGGTCTGATGGACCAAGAAAAGCCTTGATGGAAATATATAGGATACAAGGTGATACGGCAGCTTATAATGTAGAACTTTACAATATGATGACAGCTCATGCCGGAGACGAGAAATACTATATGGAATACAAGGCCCTATTCACCGCTGAAGAGTGGAAAGTCAGATGGGAAGAATTACTGGACGAATTCGCAGACAAATTGACGATGATCAATCTCTGGCTAAGAAGTGAAGACAGATATGACTTGATTATGGATAATGCGGAGCCTGATAATGAATATGTTATTGATGTCTATGGAGAGAAACTGTTTGATCTGTATCCGGACAGGTGTCTGAAGGTGCTGGCGAATGCAGCAGACAGTCAGGCACGGATTTCAAAGAACAGGCGCGACTACAAACGTATAGCCAGGACTTTGAAAAAGATAGCAATACATCCGGGCGGCAGAGTGCTTGCGGCTGAACTGGCAGCCAAGTATAGAGCGCAGTATCCGAGAAGAACTGCAATGATCGATGAACTGAAACGGTTTTAGGATGGGGGGATTGGATTATGGTGGAGATATCAAAGGCGGATTGGAAAATGTTTCGCGAAAGGGTTCCTGAATGGCAGGAGCATTATATGGAGCAATTGACAAAGAAGTATATCGAACTGCTGAGTTCTCCGGGAAATGCGTCTGATCACTTTTGGGAGCTTGAAAAGAGAATCAAAAATGATAAGAAGCATCCGGGCGTGATACTGGAAATGAAAAAGTCCGAGGCAATATGGGATATTGCCATATTCATAAAGAAGAAGGTCATTACCATAAAAGAGCTGGAAGGATTTAGTCAGGAACTGATTGATTCCGTAACGAAGATACTGAATCGATAGTTGGTAAAATAACTTAAAGAATTTATGGGACTTTACTTGACATGAGCTGATGGTAATGGCGAGAATCTACTGTTTTTATCGAGTTTACGCTGGCTCAAATTGACCAAATTCAAGGATATGAATTTGGTATGCGAATATTATTTGTATATTTTTTAAATGGAATTGCTCGCACCGGTGGCGGGAGTAATGGATTAGGAGTGAAAGAATGGTAGAAGATACTATGTTTTCCGGAGAATCGAAGAATATTGAGTACAAGGTATCCTTACCTGATAAAAGCGAAAAGTACATGAAGACAATCGTAGCTTTTGCCAATACACAAGGCGGCAAGCTGATTGTTGGTGTGGACGATAAAACACATCAGGTTGTCGGGATTGAAAATGATGTACTTTTTCCGTTGATGGACGGAATTGCCAATGCAGTTTCTGATTCATGTGAGCCACAAATCATTCCCGATATTGAGCCACAGACAGTAGATGGGAAAACCGTTATTGTTGTAACAGTGGAAGCAGGAAAGAACAGACCGTATTATCTGAAATCAAAAGGAAAAGATAATGGCACTTATATCCGTGTTGCAGGCACATCAAGACAGGCATTTCCGGAGAAGATAAAAGAACTGGAAATGGAAGGTGCCAGAATCTCATGGGATGAGCTTACATGCGTAGGTTATCCTGTTTCGGAAGACGCTACGGAGAAGCTTTGCCGGGATATCGAAAAATTCCGGAAAAAGGCAGGAATGTCAAAACACTCTGTGAAGAAAGAGCAGCTGATAAATTGGAAAATCTTAAAGCAGAGTGAGAGACAGCTTCTGGCAACGAATGCCTATGCATTGCTGACATCAGATTATTTTTCATTCTCTAAAACACAATGTGCAGTATTCAAGGGGACAGATCGTGCAGTATTTCTGGATAAGAGAGAATTTACAGGACCAATCTATATGCAAATCGAAGAAGCTGTAGATTTTGTATTGAGAAATATTCGGCTCGGAGCAACGATTGACGGATTGGTAAGAAAAGAAAAATATGAACTGCCGCCGGAAGCAATCAGAGAAATGATTATTAATGCCCATTGTCACCGCAACCTGTTGGATGAATCTTGTGTCCAGATTGCGATTTACGATGATAGGTTGGAAGTGACTTCTCCGGGAGGATTATATAACGGATTGACTTATGAGGAAGTCATGAATGGCCATTCTAAAATCCGAAATAAAGGAATTGCAAATATATTCAGCCAGATGGGACTTGTAGAAGCATGGGGGAGCGGAATTAAAAGAATCCTTAATGCGGCAGAAGAGTATGGACTTCCGAAACCGAGATTTCAAGAATTTGATAATATGTTTCGGGTAGAGTTGTTCCGAGTTTATCCAATAACTGACCAAGCTATCCAAGCTGCTGACCAAGCTATCCAAGCTCATGAGAGATTAGACCAATCGGAAAAGAAAAATGAACTGAGTGAGAAAGAGATAGAAATTCTGAATCTTATACATATGCAACCTTCAATTACTCAGAAGGAAATGGCTAATGCATTAGGTTGGAACCTATCTAGCGTGAAGTATTATATAACCAAGTTAAAGGAAAAGGAATATTTGACGAGACAAGGAAGCAGTCAAAAAGGAAAATGGGTGGTGTTGACAAAATGAAGAGCTTTTTTTCAAAAGTAACCCGGCAATTCATGGTGGTCGCAATAATATTTTTAGCGACGGGAATGTTGCTGGCGGGATGCGGACGCTCGGACGAACGGCCCGAGTTTTTGACGGCGCATGAGTGGGTTCACTACGATTCGGCGAGCGATGAAACAATTAGTTTTGGCGAGGACGGACACTTTGCGTTCTACGGTGACGAAGGGAATCCCGTGGGGAATTCCGACTTGTACGATCGGTATTCGTACGATTCGGAGAGCAAGGCGATTAAGCTTCAGCCGGAGGGCGATATGAAAATTAAAGTGCTTCGCCACGAGAAGTCGCGCCTTCTTCTGGATATTGACGGGGATGTGAAGGAATTTTTCGATGGGAAGGATGAGCGGATTGCCGGAGGTGCACCGCAGAATCTGGAATATGATCTGGACAATGTCGCAAGCGGCTTCGGGTCGTATCTGGCGATTATCGGTAAGGATGGATCCAAGATCATTACCGCACCGGCAAATTACGACGGAGATGACCCGGAATTTAAAGAATACGAACTTTCAGAAAAACTGGCGGATCATGCGACGTTCTATTCCTGGACGTACGATGTGGACGAGTCGGGGATGAATGTCCAGTCGGACTGCAGGAAGGTGACGGAAAAAGAAGCGGCGAAAATCATCCGAGACGGGGCCGCCGTGGGATTCGTGTGGTATAACGAAAATGCGGAGATTACGAAAATTATTTTCTGGGGAAGCACGGTTAAGCAGTAGTTTAAAAATATGGTATAATTCTCAAGGAAGGTGCCGGGGGAGCCGGACGCATTGTAATTCATCGGTAAAAGGGTATAGAACTTAGAGAAAGAACATGGGGTGAAAAATGAAACTGAAAAAAATGTTGACCATTGGGTTATCGCTAATCATGATTTTGGCGGCGGTATCCGGAACGTCAATTGTATTCGCAAGTGAAAAACAGTGGAATACAATTCAGGATACGAATGTTACGTGGTCTTACGATAACGGAACACTTGAAATTGAAGGAACCGGCGCGACACCGGACTGGTCGCCGTGGTTTGAATACAAGGAACAGATTACGAATGTAGTCATCGGGGATGGAATCACCGCACTGGGCGAGAGAAATTTTATGAAATACCCAAAGCTGAAGTCGGTTACCTTCAAGGGTTCCCTATCCCAAATCGGCAATTCCGCCTTTGAAGGATGCAAGGAACTTACGAGCATTACCGCATGCGGAGCAGCAAATGCGGCCGGCATGAAGGTTCTCAAGCTGGGGGAGTGTGCATTTAAAGATTGTACCGGATTGGAAAGTGCGGAATTTACCGGAAGCCTTGCGGTAGGAACAAATGCATTTGAAGGATGCACCGGCCTGAAACGCATCCAAGCAACCGAATCAAAGATGGCGATGCTTTCAAATTATGCGTTCCTGAACTGCAGTAACCTTGCAGAAGTGAATCTGCCCGGCCAGCTGCTGATACAGGAAAGCGTTTTTTTCGGATGCACCGGCTTGAAAAAGTTTGATTTTTCCGGAGTAAAAAGTATTGGAAAAACCGCGTTTTACGATTGCAGCAGCCTGGAAAGCGTGGAGCTTCCGGCGACCGTTACCGCAATCAATGACGGGACATTCCAGAACTGCAGCAGCCTGACATCACTGAAAATCCCGGAAACCGTAAAAACAATCGGTGCAAATGCTTTTACCGGGTGCAAAAATCTGAAAGAACTGGAAATCGCGGACGGAGTTACGAGCATCGGCACGAATGCGTTTACCGGATGCGAGAGCCTTGAAACCGTAACACTCCCGAAAACTGCAAAATACGGAGATTGTATTATTTCGGATTATAAACCAATCAAAACCATTCGTTACACCGGAACGAGAGATGAGTGGGGCGATACCGGCCTGAGTGCGGAGAAATTCTTCAATGCAACGATTTATTACGAATACAAGGCCGACCACGAGCATACCTTTGTGACTTACACGTATTCGTATCCGGATTCTTGCACGGAGGCCGGAGAGAAGGTGACCAAGTGCAAGTACTGCGGCTATGTGAAATCCGACGAAGTGATTCCGGCTTCGCATAAATTCTCGTCCTGGAAGAACACAAAGGCGGCAACCGTTTTTGAGCCGACAGAGCAGACAAGACGTTGCAACACGTGCGGACACGAAGAAACCCGAAGCATCGGAAAGAAGCTCACGGCAAAGATGAAAGTCAATGCGACAAAGTTGCCGCTGAAGGTAAAGCAGAAAACGAAGGTATTAAAAGTCAGCGGTCTGGCAAAAGGAGATTCGATTGTCTCCTGGAAATCCGGCAATACGAAGGTTGTGAAAGTGGTCGGAAAATCAAACGGAACCTGCACGTTGACCGCCGGAAGCAAAGTGGGCAAAACGACGATTGCCGTGACCCTGAAGAGCGGCTTGCGAAAGAAAGTTACAATTGCCGTTCAGAAAAAGGCGGTGAAAACTTCAAAGATTACCGGCATTCCAAAAACTTTGAAATTAAAGAAGAATAAGACGGCAAAATTAAAGGCCGCCGTTGCACCGATGACCAGCCTTCAGAAAGTAACCTACAAATCCGGCAACAAAAAAGTCGTGACGGTTACATCGAAGGGAACTGTAAAGGCAAAAAAGAAAGGCAAAGCAGTAATATCCGTAAAATCCGGAAGCAAGACCGTGAAGTGCAAGGTGACCGTACAATAATTTGAAAGTAAAAAATCTCCGAGGACAGTGCCTTCGGAGATTTTTTAGTCTTTTCTTCTGCTCAAAGCGCAACTCTACCTGTGAGGGGTGGTCAATTGTGAGGGGATATTGTATGATTTTCCTATAAACGAAGGAGGAAGTCATGGATCAGAGTAAGATTGGCGCATATATCGCAGTAAAAAGAAAAGCGCAGGACCTGACGCAGGCGCAACTGGCGCAGAAGTTGGGGGTTTCCGATAAATCGGTTTCCAAATGGGAACGGGGCGTTTGCCTTCCGGATGTGAGCCTTTTTCAGGATATTTGCGGAATTCTTGGAATTTCCATTAACGAATTTTTCGCCGGCGAGGACATTGCACGGGAAGCGGTGGAAGAGCAATCGGAGAAGAATATTCTAGCGATTCTAAAGGACAGCGTTCACAGAAACAGCAAGCTGAAGAAAACTATCAAGTCGCTGGTAGTAATCCTGGTATTTGTGGTGATTGCCGGAGGCGCAATCATTGTAAAGAATTTGCGCGACAATGGGTATTTCGACAAAAACTATGTTCGTTCATTCGCGGGCACGGAAAATGAGAAAGTGATGAATTCTCTTTTTAGTTCCTTAAATAGGAACTACGGCGTGTTCGAATACTCGAATGATTCCGGTGCGAAGAAGGTTGAGATTGTTGCCAAGGAGTACATGAAAGGCAAGCTCCTTCGTTCGAAAGTGTGTTCTACGATGCAGATTCGCCGGGGAGAAGGGATGATTGGCGTGCTTCTGGATTCCGGTAAAGGGGAATACATGGTTTCGGTGGGCGACAGCGGGGGCGCCGGCGGAAAGAATCCTCGAAACGAATGGAAAATGCCTGTAGGAAAGCGGCGTTGACTATTGTTTGATTATTACCTGTGAGTTTAAGTAATTGGAAAATGATTATACTTTTTTTATGAGTTATGTAGTATAATTAAACCGTTAACGGTCCGCATACTACGTTTGAGATATCCGGACAAGCTTAGACAAAAGATGGAGGATTTTTTTATTATGGCTTTAGACAGACGTCCTGAAGATATGGTCAGAATTACAACGCCTGAGCTTGCACAGGCATTTATCGATGAGCAGATTGAAGTGATTCGGGAACAGGTGGGTGACAAAAAGGTTCTGCTGGCGCTTTCCGGCGGCGTGGATTCATCCGTCGTTGCGGCACTGCTGATTAAGGCAATCGGCAAGCAGCTGACATGCGTGCATGTGAATCACGGTCTTCTCCGAAAGGGTGAGCCGGAGCAGGTAATCGAGGTGTTCCGCAACCGGATGGATGCGAACCTCGTATATGTGGATGCGGTGGATCGATTCTTGGACAAACTTGCCGGGGTAGACGATCCGGAGAAAAAGAGAATGATCATCGGAAACGAGTTTATCGAGGTGTTTGCGGAAGAGGCGAGAAAACTGGACGGCATCGAGTTCCTGGCGCAGGGCACCATTTGGCCGGACATCCTCGAATCGGAGGAAGGCATCAAGGCACACCACAATGCGGGCGGACTGCCGGAAGATATGAATTTCGAGCTGGTGGAACCGGTTCGGATTCTGTTCAAGGATGAGGTACGCGTGGTGGGAGATCAGCTGGGGCTGCCGCACGAGATGAATTACCGTCAGCCGTTCCCGGGACCGGGTCTGGGCGTTCGCTGCCCGGGTGCGATTACACGGGATCGTCTGGAAGCTGTTCGCGAGTCCGACGCCATTCTTCGGGAAGAGTTTGCGAAGAACGGTCTGGAGGGCAAGGTATGGCAGTACTTTACCGTGGTTCCGGATTTCAAGTCCACGGGAATTAAGGACGGCAAAAGAGCGTTCGAGTGGTGCTGCATCGTCCGTGCAATCAACACGACGGACGTTATGACCTGTACCGTTGAGAATATTCCGTATGAGCTGATGTGCCATATCACCGATAGAATTACACACGAGGTTCCGGGCATTAACCGCGTGCTGTATGATTTTACGCCGAAGCCGACAGGGACGGTGGAATTCGAATAGACCGGGCAGGTCCCCTTCGCGGGAGTCCTCGCCGCAGGGCACAATAACATAGAAATTCAAGGACTTTGGGACAGCTGACAAAAAAGTGTCAGCTGTCATCCAAAGTCCTTTTTCATTTCCATGAATTGTGCCGGCTGCGTCTGCGGAAGACCCGCGGCGGGGACCTGCCCGGTCTTGGGGGGAGGAGGAGGAAGCTGTAAGGGCTCCGCCCGGACCCTGGGAGATAAAGCTGTAGGGGCTCCGCCAGACCTTGGGAGATAAAGCTGTAAGGGCTCCGCCCGCCGGAGGAGCGTTTGGGCCTGAGGATCTGAGGGCGTGGTGCTTCCGGACGAAGGAATAAGGGTTTGCGGGGAGTGAAGCACCACGCCGGCCGCGGCGATGGAGCGTTTTGATTCAGGGTCGTGGTGCCTGTGGACGAAGAAACAAGGGCTAGCGGGTGGCGAGGCACCACGCCGGCCTCGCTGAAGGCGGGATTTGACTCAGGGTCGTGGTGCCTGTGGACGAAGGAATAAGGGCTAGCGGGCGGCGAGGCACCACGCCGGCCGCGGCGATGTCGCCGTTTGTCTCGTGGTCGTGGTGCCTGTGGACGAAGGAACAAGGGCTAGCGGTCGGTGAGGCACCACGCTGGCCACGGCGACGGAGCGTTTTGACTCAGGGTCGTGGTGCCTGTGGACGAAGGAATAAGGGCTAGCGGGTGGTGAGGCACCACGCCGGCCTCGGCGATGGAGCGTTTTGACTCAGGGTCGTGGTGCCTGTGGACGAAGAAATAAGGGTTTGCGGGCGGTGAGGCACCACGTCCCGGCCGCCGAAGGCCCATTCGACCCGATAGGCGTGGTGCTTCCGGACGAAGAAACAAGGGCTAGCGGGTGGTGAGGCACCACGCCGGCCGCGGCGACGGAGCGTTTTGACTCAGGGTCGTGGTGCCTGTGGACGAAGAAACAAGGGCTAGCGGGCGGCGAGGCACCACGTCCCGGCCGCCGAAGGCCCATCGAGCCCGGAAAGCGTGGTGCCTGTGGACGAAGAAATAAGGGCTAGCGGGCGGTGAGGCACCACGTCCCGGCCGCCGAAGGCCCATTCGACTCGATAGGCGTGGTGCTTCCGGACGAAGGAATAAGGGCTCGAGGGCGGTGAGGCACCACGCCGGCCGCGTTGGCGGGGCGTTTTGACTCAGAGGCGTGGTGCTTCCGGACGAAGGAATAAGGGTTTGCGGGGAGTGAGGCACCATGCCGGTCCCGCCGGCGGAGCGTATTGGCTCAGGGGCGTGGTGCTTCCGGACGAAGGAATGTTCGCGGACGGTGAGGCACCACGCCGGCCCGGCCGACGGCGCCGTTTGCCACGTGGGCGTGGTGCTTCCGGACGAAAGAATAAGGGTTTGCAGGCGGTGAAGCACCACGCCGGCCGCCGCGCACGCCGCAGGCCACATCAGCCCACGCCGAATGCCCATCAGCCCCGCCGGAGGCGTCTTCAGTCCCGGCGGAGCCGATCATTTCGGCGGAGCCCAGTCCACATGAGGCCTTATTTTACATAGAAAAAAATCTCCGTAATGAATTCCCTTTCGTCGCCGGAGGAAAAGTAATCGTTGATGCAGAATTCGTAGGAATCCGAAAGAATTTCCAGGTCCTGTTCCCGGCAGAAGTCCAGCAGCTTCCGGTAGGACCGTTCCACGGACTCGTAGGTACCGTAGTGGTAAATGCCGGCCACCTTGCCTGCCGGCAGGATCTTGATGTTTTTGGCTTTCTTTGTTTTCTCGATGGGCAGGAAGGCTTCGGAGGCTTCCGTGTACCTTCCGTCCAGAATATTTTCATACGGGACAATGACGCCGGTTTGGAAGAAAATCGGGAGCTCATCCTGCAAAGCCTGGGAAAAACATTTCTTCGTGGCGATGCTGATTTCCCGGAAGGACTGTGGAGCCTCCACCGGGGCGAAGAGGATGCGGCTCTGTGGGATGTCCTTTACGGTCACCTCCTGATTGCCCTCGCGAAATTCTTTTACGTGCTCCATCTGTTCGCAGCGATGCGTCAGCCGGTGCTGAACCAGCTGCAGGCGTTTGATCTGCCGGTCGATGACGGAAAGCTGCTTCCGCAGGATGACCAGGGAGCTGTCGATGGTGTAGTTTTTCATGTGCTCCTGAATTTCGCTTAGAGAAAAACCCAGCTCTTTCATGATCAAAATGGTGTCCAGATAGTCGATTTGCTGGGCGGTGTAATAGCGGTATTTGTTGTTCGGATCCACGTAAGCGGGCTGAAACAGGCCGATTTTGTCGTAGAAAATCAAGGTTTGCTTGGAAATATTCTGGTATCCGGCAAGCTCCCCGATGGAAAACATATCTTTCATAAAAATCCCCCTTGACACTATAGTTACTATATCCTTTACTATATAGCCATCACAAGAAATAAGCAAGCAGGAGGATTTAAAAATGAAGTGTTTTGAAACAAAAATGACATATTTGCATTTTTTAAAATATCTGATACCATCCGTTTTGACCATGATTTTCCTGTCGTTCTACACGACCATCGACGGATATTTCGTATCGAAATACGCGGGTTCGGATGCGCTGGCGGGAATCAACATCGTGATTCCGGTGACCTGCGTCATCTTCGGAATCGCGGTGATGCTGGCCACGGGATCCGGGGCGATTATCGGAGAACGGCTGGGGCAGAAGCGGGAACGGGAGGCCGGTGAAATTTTTACTTTTATTGCCGTTGCGCTCCTAATATTCTCTATCGCATTTACGGCAGCCGGCATCCTGTTCCTGGAACCGATCTGTGTTTTTCTGGGAAGCAGCCCGCGGCTGATGGATCACGTGGTGCCGTACGCCTTCGTGATTTTCCTGGGCGCGGTGCCGATGTCCTTCAAGCTGTTCTTCGAGTACCTGGTGCGCACCGACGGCAAAGCCAACATCGGCATGGTGATGTCTCTCACCGGACTGGTCCTGAATGTGATTCTGGACTATATTTTCGTTGGACGTCTGGGCATGGGAACGCTGGGCGCGGCCTGGGGAACCTTCCTGTCCATCACGGTGAGCATGTTGATCGGCTTGGGATATTTCCTGAAATACAGCCACATCAGGTTCTGCCACCCGAAGTTGGATTGGAGTGTTCTCCTAAAATCCTGCACCAACGGCAGCAGTGAGATGCTCACGGAAATGTCCACGGGAATTACCACGTTTCTTTTTAACCTGATTATCATGCGGTTTTTCGGGGAAGACGGCATCGCGGCGGTGACGATTATCATGTACATCTACTACTTTTTTATCTCCATTTATATGGGAATCGCCGTGGCTACCGCCCCGATGGTGAGCTATAACGCGGGCGCCGGAAATCACGCCAAAATCCGGGAGACCACTCGCTACAGCTTCATCACCATCGCCGTCAGCTCCGTGCTGATCCTGGCCATTTCCCTTCTCTGCGGGCCGCGCATCATCGGCCTTTTCGTGGACGGCGGCAGCGTGTTCACCCTGACCTGGGACGGCCTCAAGCTCTTCAGCCCGGTATTCCTGTTCATCGGCCTGAACGTGTTCCTCTCCGGCTACTTCACGGCCCTGGGCAACGGCTTCATCTCGGCGCTGATCTCCTCGCTGCGGTCCCTCATCCTGGTGGTGGCCTTCATCCTGATTCTCCCCCAAATCCTGGGCGTGTCCGGGGTCTGGATCACCATGCCGCTGGCGGAGGCCGTGACGATTTTCGTCGCCGTCCACCTGTACCGTTCCTACGGAAAGTGCTTCGGATAAAAAAATTTTCGCATTTTTCTTAATTTCCTCCAAGAACATCACTATATATAAGTGACAGAGGTTCTACAGGAATGAATCCCCTATTTTCAGACCGGGGATTCAGAGGTGACATAAGGAGGAAATTATGCGTAGTTTCAACAGCAGACAAGAGTTTTACGATTGGCAGACCAAGCAAGAAGCAGAAGGTGCACTTGCGATGTTTGAAATGTTTATTTATTCGGCAAAGTTGTACGTAGCTCTCAGCATCTTCGTGATTTCTTTTGTATTCTTGAATACCCTTGCGCTCATTGGATTGGTGGGATTCATGATAGAATTTAATTGTAGAATAATAAAGGGCGAGATGATTCTGCCGAGAACATTCACAGAAGCAGTCCAATTTTCAAAAATGGCATGCATAGAAGGCTATAAGGGCATTATGTATGCATTTGAAGACATCTATAAAATTAAGTACGATTGGGTGTATCTCCTAGCGAGAATCCTTCCGCTGCCGATGTTTGTGCTGGCACCGTTCATTTCAATTGGCACGACATTCTGCTGCTGTGTCAGTGTCGCATTTGCAAAGCTCATCAAGTGCCTTTGCATAACGGCCTGGCGGCGCTTAAATCCGGCGGACTCGAATTCTGTGGCAGTGGAAATGGAGGGCAGAAATGGCAAATAAGAAAGACAAATCCGAAAAAGCAGTTCCAAGTGATAACTGGGAACGGAGTCCCCTTGAAAAGGTGGAACGAAATTACAATATCATCAACGAGGGTATCCTCACAAAAAAAGATTTCGCCCTGCTGTTCGCTTCCGGGGAGGAGAAGTATTTCATTCCGGCAGAAACGACGAAACGTCTGGATATCTATAACAACGTAACCCTTTCCGGAGGCTTTCTCACCTATGTGGCACAGCAGGGAATCGATGTGGCAATTTACGATCGGTTCGGAAATCCCTTGGGTGTGTACAGTGCCTGCCAGAATCACGGAAATGTGGAAACAATGATTAAACAGGTGAATCTGTATCAGAATCAGAATCGCCGATTGGAAATCGCTAAAATCATCGAGCTAGCCGCATTCACCAATATGAGAAAGACGGTAGCATATCACTTGCGCCGAACGGATTCAAAGGAAATTCGTGAAATTGGACAGGAGCTCAAAAGCACATGCTCTCAGATTCAGCACTGCATGGATATGGAGCACCTGATGCTGGTGGAAGCCCAGGGCCGGCAATGCTATTACCGCCTGTTCGACTGTGCTATAAGTGATGACTCCTTTGTCTTCGGCAAACGGAGCAAGCGTCCGCCGGAGAACGAAATCAATGCGATGATTAGCTTTGGAAACACCCTTCTGTATAATCGTCTGGCACTGGAAATCAGCAAAACATCGTTGGATGGGCGAATCGGCGTGATTCATTCTACAACGGCTTACCGAAACCAGACATTGAATCTGGATCTGGCGGAAATTTTCAAACCGCTTCTGGTCGATTCGGTAATATTTCGCCTGGTGAACAATCACATCTTGAGCCGCAGTTGGGATTTCGTTCCGGGAGGGGGCGGCATCTATTTAAGTGAAAGCGGTAAAACCAAATTTATCGAGGCTTTCAATTCCGCCTTATATCGAAAAGTTACGGTGGATGACAAGAAGCTTACGTATGCGCAGGTTCTTCGCCGGGAAGTGCGGAACTATCGTTCTCTTATTTTACATGAAACGCCGTATCGGCCGTACAGCTAAAGGAGGAAAAATGTTTGTTGTCTTGACATATGATATATCCGGAACGCATATTCAGAAGGTGATGAAAATCTGCCGTCGGTACCTTGTTCATGTTCAGAATTCTGTTTTCGAGGGAACGATTACGGAATCCGAGCTGAATCATTTGAAGGTGGACCTGGAAAAGGTGGCGAAGCCGGATGTGGACCGCATCTGCATCTACCGGATTGAGAATTTGAAGTATACCAGCAAGGAAACCTGGGGGATAAAAGCCTGGTCGGAGAACGGAATTCTGTGAAAAGGTGTTGAAATACAATCTCAAAAATTGTATACTGTGTGACAAGGAAAAGGCCAAAAATGAGGCATTTTTGAGACCCTCATTTCCTGAAACCGTTGAAAGTACGGTTGTTGCGACCCTTCCTATAAGGGATTGACACCCAAAGATGCTTATGACAAGGCGGTATCTGATGCGTTGCGACCCTTCCTATAAGGGATTGACACTAGAATTGACGACGAACGTGGAAAGAGGTGGCGTTCGTCGTCAATTCTTTCCTAATATAATAGTGGGAAGTGATGCACGGAGGCGGAAGCCTTCGTACATCACTTTTCGTCTGCGCTCAGGTTGCGACCCTTCCTATAAGGGATTGACACTATCAATCCCTCAAAACATCTAAATTCTTACAATGTGTTGCGACCCTTCCTATAAGGGATTGACACTGAACATTTCTAGAAATAACGTGTGTTGTAAATAGAGTTGCGACCCTTCCTATAAGGGATTGACACACTTTCTTGACTCCATAGTTGTTTTTGTTCTCGGGTTGCGACCCTTCCTATAAGGGATTGACACGCAACCTACCTGAGTCTCTGAGGACACACGCGCGATGCCCTGTTGCGACCCTTCCTATAAGGGATTGACACATAAACCCGTGAAATTCACAGATATCAAAGAGAGGACTTAGTTGTGACCCTTCCTATAAGGGAATGACACATTTTTCTCGCATGTATTCCTTGGTTTTCTTTGCAAGTTGCAATTCTACCTATAAGAACTCATTACAAAGATTCACCACATAAAAGTTCCTCCCATAATGGCACATCACAGCGGGTAAGCCTGTTTTGCGATTGTCAAGATTAGGAGGAACCGCATGAACAACGGATTATAAAAACTTGGAAGGCCAAATGGCAACATTGACCTTTCCAAGTCTGTTTTTTTTTGCCACATTTTGATGCAGGCTCCGGATGATTGATTGTTTTCTTAATTCCTGTAAATGATGTTTTGCAGAAGTGGAGAGTCTGGAAAAGGAATCATTAAACTATTTGACCATTGATCCTGGATTCCCGCGAATCCACACTAGCTTAACACTAACTATATAGCCTGAATCCC
>JAERMT010000850.1_pt1 | contig 15099 bp, 12 predicted proteins | sample 9267081 | NCBI WGS metagenome assembly JAERMT01 (sample SAMN17071939, study PRJNA684904) | human gut metagenome | isolation source: diarrhea sample from child under the age of five | host: Homo sapiens | place: South Africa: Mafikeng, Mafikeng Provincial Hospital | collected 2019-09
CGGAGGTCAAGCAGCTTGGAAAAGATGTCCGGATCACGCTCTATGAAAAGGCCAAGCTGGATCCCGCAGGTATCCCGGCTATTATGGCGCAGTACCGGAGAGGTTTGCAGTTTAAGGCTGATCATGAGCCGAAATTTATCCTGACACCACAGGGAAGGCTGATCGAAGAGCTGATGAAGTTTGCGGGGGAGCTGGCAAAACTGGCAGAGCCACTGGAGTAAAGGGAAGAATCAGCTAAGCTTAGGGTTATCCACGGGAAAAAACATCCGGTTTGTGGATACCGGATATTTTCCCGGAAAGACTTGTGGATAATTTGTGAAATGTCGTGTAAGTTCGTGAAATTCCTTGCTCTTAAAGGTGAAAACGTTTATAATCAAGTATTATGGAATAAGAGCCGGACCGTGATTCTTATGGACGGATAGATGGAGGATGAAATGAGAAATTCAGTAAAGAAAGCGGCAGTTACTGCTCTTGTCTGCGTTACAGCGGCAGGAATGATGGCAGGCTGCGGAAATAAAAAACTCGATGGTACAAAGATCGCAGTGACAGTCAATAAGCAGGAAATCCCGCTTGGCGTTGTAAGTCTGGCAGCACGTATGCAGCAGGCACAGGCTGAGGCAATGTACAAGATGTATCTTGGCGGCAGAAGCGATATGTCTATCTGGAGTACCAAAATGGATGATGATTCCGATGAGACTTACGGTGAAAATGCGGTAACAACTTCTGTTGAAACTGTTGAAAAGATGTGTCTGGAGAAAGAACACGCTTCCGAGTATGATGTTGAAATCACAGATGATGAGCAGAAGGCTCTTGAGGAAGCTGCCAAGAACTTTATGGCTGCCAATTCCGATGAGACAATTGCAGAGCTTGCGGTTGATGAAGATATGGTGAAGACTTTCCTCGAACTTGAAACATACGATGTGAAGATGAAGGATGCCATTGAAGCCAAAGCGGACGTGAAGCTGGATGAGAAAGAATATCAGCAGATGTCCTTCAGCTATGCAAGTGCAAAGGTCAGCGGAGATGATCTTTCCGATGATGATATCAAGAAGAATAAAGAGAATCTTCAGAAGTTCTATGACAAGGTTAAAGAGGATCCGGTTGCAGATTTCAATACTCTTGGAGATGAGATCTCCAAGGATATGACCGCAACAACCGGAACATGCCCTACCTATGAGGAAGGTGATGACAGTGCTGCCAACGGAACTACTTATCCGGATGAGGTTCGTACCGTTTTAAGAAAGCTGGATGAGGGTGCACTGAACGAGGAGATCATAAAGACAGATTCCGTATGGTATGTTGTGAGACTGGATTCCAAGAATGATGAAACTGCAACGGAGAGTAAGAAAGAGTCTCTGACAAACACTAAGAAGGATGATTTCTATAATGATACAACAGATGGCTGGAAGAAGAAAGCAGATATCAAAGAAGAGAAAAAACTGATCAAGAAGATCAAGATCACAGATAATCACAGCTTTACGATCCAGACTCCAACTCCGACACCGGACCCGAATGTAACTGAGACACCGACAGCAGATTCTGCAGCGGCTGAGGCAACTGAGACACCGGCAGCTGAGGAGCAGACCGATGTGACCGAGACACCGGAGACAGAGGGAGATTCTGCAAAGGCTGATGGGGAGACTGCAGACAGTACAGAATCTGAGGCAGCTGCTACACCGGAAGCTGAGAAATAAGATACAATGTTTACAATGGAATGATAAGAGAAAAGATAACGAGCCGTGTACGGGTTTATCGTACACGGCTCGTTTTTTGTAATGCTCATGCCTGCTTTACGGATCATCAGATCAGATTGAGATGCTCCAGTGCGTGAAGAATCCCGTCCCTGTCGACTGCGCTTGTCTGGTATGTGCAGTGCTTTTCGATGCCTCCGTAAGCATTTCCCATAGCAACGCTGACTCCGGCAGCTTTCAGCATGGGAAGGTCGTTGGGACTGTCTCCGAATGCATAGCAGTTTTCCTTGGGGATGGAAAGGCGGTCCAGGAGAAATTCCATGCCTGTGGCTTTGCTGGTACCCTTTTGTGTGACTTCCCAGATTCCGTCTCCGTGATCAAAATAGGTGTAATGATCATTACAGAAGCTGCGGAATTTTTCGACATCGGAATCCGGCAGCATATGTACCAGGAATTTGTCATAGGAGTAAGTGCAGGCATCCTCCCGATTGAATTTCGTGATGTCGACCATTGGAATTTCTTTTCGCATTTTGACTCCGAATTCGGACTGGGCCGGAGATGCGCCATCATACAGGATCTCAGTGTTGGATTCAAAAATTGCCTCGATCTTGCATTTGCGGAGAAGGTCTACGGTTTCCTTGCACAGAAGATTTGGGACTGTGCGGAAAAAAAGCAATTTGTTGTCCATGTAAATGTGGGTTCCACAGCCGTATATATAGCCATCGAAATGAAGCTCTGAGAGTGCAGAGGGCATCATTACTTTGGTGCGGCCGGTGTTGATGAAAAGAAGATGACCGTTTTCATGGGCTTTTGTGAGGGCGCGGCTGGTGCTCTCCGGAACCTTGAAGGGGTGAGGCGTAAGCAGTGTGCCGTCTATGTCGAAGAACAGGATTTTTTTATCGTTCATAAGGTCTCCTTTAAAATGGGATTTCTTCTTCGGTGTTACTGTTATCAATGTCAGTAATATCATTAACAGGAAGCGGTTCTGCGGATGTATCTTCAACAGAGTTCAATGTGCTGACACGGATGCCGTTGAGTTCTATTTCACTTTCCATGGGGATCACAAGGCATTTTCGACCATCGATGATGCGGGTTTCTATCAGTTCTGCCCGGTCCGGTGCTACGTGGATCACCACGTCAGGGGTTTTGATCTCGAATTTCCGGGTGTTGGTGATGTTGGATGCTACCAGAGCTGATTTTTCTCCTGCGGCAAGCTCATACTGTTCATCGAAGTTCTGGAGCTTTTCGTCTTCTACGCCGCATTCTTCGAAGAGACGTTTGACTTCGGATTTGGTGAGGACAACAGGTTCCGGTTCGTCCTTCTGGGATTCGATGAGATCGTTGAGCTTTTCGTGGATCTCAAGGACTGTGTCGTAGGCACAGTCATCACCAAGGGTTTCTTCCACCAGAGCATTGAAGGAGTCACGCTGGGTTCCGGCAGATAGTGGTGTGGTGCAGCCGAAGACTTCTTCCATCATGGTGGAGCGGAGATTTTCGGCGTTTTTGGTGTAGTAGAGAAGTCCGTGGATATCGGTACTGCGGTCGTTGAACTGTGGGAAAAGGAAGCCCCAGTCGGGCATTTCTACTAGCCAGTCCCGGATACGGTCTTCAATATTGTTTGTCTCTGCATTGTAATGCAGGCCTGCTTTGGAGAGCTTGACCGGGCAGATACTGCAGAGGATGTGATCGTAGATCTCATCGGAAGCGTCGAACATTTCGGCACCGTCGGAGGATTTGCCGGGGATGTCGTAGACTGCGTGGATGAGGATGATGTAGTAGTTTTCACCGTAGTCGTAGTTTTCTATGATTCTGTCGTAGAAGGCTTCGGTGAGGGTGTCGTCGGTGAGTTTGCTTTTGCGGAGTTTCATGAGGAAGTTTTGGGTTCCGCCTTCGGTTTCCTGATCCAGAGGAAATTCCATGTTGATGAGGTTTTTTCCGATGGTGCCGGTGAGGGTTTTTCGGAAGATGTCGAAGTATTTGAAGGTTTCCTCCTCTGATAAGGATAAGAAGGCTTCTTTGAGTTCGGTTTTTTTGTTTTTTTCACCGTCTACGTAGCAGCCGCAGATGCGGGTGATGGAGCAGCGGTCAGGGGTGAATTGTTTTTTTATTTCTGCGATTTCTTTTTTGTTCATGTGTGGTTTACCTCGGTTTTTTAATTAGTTTGATTATAGCACAGGTGTTTGGTGGGGGCAAGATGACGCGGACGGACGTGTGAGATTTGCAGCAGAAGTCCGAGTGCCGTCGTTTCGCCTGGTCATACTAAGCGTCTGAGGTGTTTCACGGAGCGGCCGGCCCATAACTCGCCATGTACGCTGATGCGTACCTGGCTCAGACAGATGGGCCTTACCCTGCGGCTTGTGGCCGCCGGGTACCTCTCCGTGAACCACCTCAGACGCTAAGTATGGACCAAGGCTCACTCCAAAGCACCCGGACTTCTGCTGCAAACCTCACACTGTGCGGTCATGGTGGGAGGGATAGAGTGGTCTGACGGGAGTTGGATGAGCCATCAGCGCTGCGCTGGATGGCTGGGAGGAAAGGCTGAGTTTCCTTGTGGTTTGCCGGGAGGTTGTGAGCGTCGGCGCGTTGCTGGACGCCTGTAGTTTGGAAGGTTAAGATTCCATGTGGTTTGGAGGGAGATTGTGAATGTCGGCGCGTTGCTGGACGTTGGAAGGTGGTGTCGAAATTTGGAGATGGTTTTTTGTGGTGTTGTGGTGGGATGTGTGGTATGATTTGTGTATCTTATAAGATCTGGCCAGTTATTTGGTTTCTTTTTTGCTTCAATGTCAGAAGCGTTTTTTCAAAAATATTTATAAAAACTGTATACAGGGTTTCTGAAGTGTTTGGTTGATGGTATAATTGTATATACCAGAAGGAGTATTGTTTGAGAGATAATACGATTTTTGATGATGTTTTTCGTACTATGATGGAGAAAATGACGTTTCTGGTCGTGCCTTTGATCAATGATGTTTTTCATACATCATACCCGGCTGATGTGGAGATTGTGCAGCTGCGTAATGAGTATCAGCGGGTGGATGGTGAGATTATTACGGATTCGCGGCTGTTGATCGGAAACAGGATTTATCATATAGAATGTCAGAGTACGGATGACACGACAATGGCTGTACGGATGATAGAGTATGATTTTGCAACTGCTGTTGAGTTTGCCAGAAAGCAGGGACGGAGGTATCGGATGGAGTTTCCACGTTCTTGTGTGTTGTATCTGAGAAATAGTAGGAATACGCCGGATTTTCTGGAAGTGGATGTAGTTTTTCCGGATGGGGGATGTCATTTGTACAGAGTGCCTGCCATTAAAGTAGAGAATTATACAAAAGATAAGATATTTGAAAAGAGTCTTCTTATGCTGCTTCCTTTTTATATCATGCGATATGAAAAAAGAGGGCATGAGATGAGTGAGGATCCACAACTTTTTCAGGAATTACTGAATGAATATGAAGTGATCCGGAGTAAACTGGAGGTAGAGATCACTGAATCTGGAAGGTCTGAACTGTTCAGTGATCTGATTGGACTGATAACTCGGATATCTGATCATATTTTCAGAAATGAGGAGAAAGTCCGGAAAGGAATAGGTGAGATTATGGGGGGACATGTTCTGGAACTGGAATCTGAGAAAAGGGCAAGACTGATGGCGGAAGCTAAAGAACAGGCTGAAGCACTGGGGCGAGAACAGGGAATGGCTCAGGGAATAGCTCAGGGAATGGCCCAGGGGGAAGAACGATTGAGTGTTCTGATCAACAGGCTTATACTTGATGATCGTGGTAATGAGATCCAGAAGGTTGTTACAGATAAAGAAATGCGTGAAGCCATGTACAGAGAATATCAATTATAATAAGAAAAGATAAAGAGAATCCCCCACTGGTTTTGCTATCCATGGGGGATTCGTTGATTGATCTGAATCTTATAATACAGAATATCCGTAACTGCTGACAATAGCATCGATCTTCTGGCGGTTTTTGCACAGTGGGCAGTTGTCAGAGCGGTAGGAGTGATAGTCCGGGATGTCTCTGGCCTGAAAGATAGAGTGGACAGGGAGTGTGGCTACACTGTCTACACTGCTGTAGATGGCTGCCACGCCGCGGATCTTACCGCCATAGTACAGAACGCTTTCGATAGCTCGGTTCAATGTGGATCCGGTGGTGATGGAACCATTCAGGATGAGGATGTTTTTTCCATTGATCATTGGTTCATAGTTGTCGCGGAAGATCATCTGCCCGGTGCTGTTGAACTCAGGGGTGATGACGTAGATGGTCTGGTGTGCGTTCATGGAAAGGACGCCGGCTTTGGTCAGTTCTTCGGCGAGATAAGCACCGATCACTTCAAGTCCGTCCATGCAGACGATGGTGTCTACCGGAATGGATGCTTCGTAATTTGCTGCGAGAGCGGATGCAATACGCTGTGCTTCAGCGCATCTGGATTTCATAGTAGTGAGATCTAGGTAGTGTGTGATATGGGACTGGGATGTTACGAAGTGTCCCGGAATCATTTTAAGCTGTATGCGGTTGTCATTGCGTGCATAAATTTTTATGATGTTGTCCTGATTCATAATAAAAACCTCCTGTCGTGATCGTGTTTTACGTGGTTGTTCAGGAGAATTATCCTGAAGGATTACGAAACAGATTTATTTAACCGAATGCGGATTGCAAATATCCGATTAGCTGTGCATATTATACCATTAATTTCAAAAAAATGAAATAATATAATGCAAAATATATAAAAAATATTCAAAAAATCAAGCATATTTGTTAAAAAATATCCAATATCATGAAAACTTTGACAATAGGATCATTACTATAGAGTGAAAGTACTTGTGAGTACATAGTCAATTGGAAAGAGAGTGTCATATGTATTATTGCGTATAAAAAAGAGGAGGAGAATCCCTATGGATCCTCCCCCCTGTGAGAGTGAGTCAATGTCAGCCTTCAATAGATACATATTTATCAGCTTCAATCTCTTCAGCTGCTTTTTTCGGAATAGAAAGTCTCAGAACACCGTTCTCAAATTTTGCATGGACATCTTCGTTTTTTACACCATTACCAACATAGAAGCTTCTGCTTGTGCTGCCGGCATAACGTTCACGGCGGATATAATTGCCTTTCTTGTCTTCCTCGTCTTTGTCAAGACCCTTGGCAGCGGAGATGGTAAGATAACCATCCTTCAGCTGTACCTGTACTTCATCTTTCTTAAATCCTGGAAGATCTACATCCAACTCATAGCCTTTATCTGTTTCACGTACATCAGTTTTCATGATATTTTTTGCATGTTTGCCATAAAGAGGGTTCTTTCCGCTAAAGAAATTATCTCTGAATCCAAAATCATCCATCCAGTCATCAAATAAGTTTTCTCCAAATACACTCGGGAACATCATAAGTCATTTCTCCTTTCAAATTGAAAAGCCGTTCCGGTGGATCAAGAAATCCAACTGTTGCCGGTATATAGTTACCACTTCGGGTTATTCCGCAGTGGTGATCGTGTGGTTTTATTCTGAACATCTGGGAGTTCTTTTTTTATCTCTCTCTTTGTTCTATATGTAATATAACACTTGTTGCTAGCAAAGTCAATAGGTGAGTGCTAAAAAATGTGAAGAATTTGTGTCCCGTAAAATGAAAAACTAATTTCCACCTTTAGCTCTTTATGTTCTTGTATTAAAAAGCGAATCGGACAAGGACTGAAAAGCTTATGCAGATTGAACATTCTGCAATGTTATAATAACTTTAAAGCATAGAAAAAACCAAAAAAATCAATATAATAAGGCATATAGACAAAATGTATTAAAAAAATTTTTCGTACATTCTTCTGAGTTGAACAGACGATAGAAAGACAGTATTCATGAGTATGCAGGTAAAGCAAAATGTAAATGAAAAAGTACAGGAGGAGAGAATGATGCAGAAAAAATATGCAGATTTTAAGCTTGGGGTACCGGATTATGTAACAGTGGAAACAGAAGAGGAGAGACTTGTGTGCCAGGGAGGGCAGACGACAGTAGCTGCCGGTGCAACTACTGTGGAATTTCAGGACGCAGGTGAACATGAGGATATATTTGTCACATCCGAGGATGCAGTGAGATGTGTGAAGCTGAGATGGAACTATAAGATCCCGAAATCAGCCAGATTTCTGGGAGATGCCTGGGAACGTACCTATGGTGATGCGGAATGGCATGGAATGAGCGGAAACCGTTATCTGCCATGGTATTTTCTGGCGAAGTTTTCTGAGAAGGTTCTATGCTTTGGCGTAAAGGTCCGTCCTTCTGCTATGTGCTGCTGGCAGGTGGATACCAAAGGAATTACTTAGATTCTGGATGTTCGCTGCGGAAATACAGGAGTACAGCTGAAAGGAAGAAAGCTGTGTGCCGCACAGATCGTCTGCATGGAAGCAGAAGGAGCAGATACTTTTGAAACTGCACAGAAATTCTGTGAAAAAATGTGTACAGATCCGATCTTCCCGGAGTTTCCGGTATATGGAAGCAATAACTGGTACTATGCTTACGGTGACAGCTCCGAAGAGGAGATCTTAAGTGATACCGATTATATCCTGAAACTGACCGAAGGTGTAAAAAATCCTCCGTTCATGGTCATTGATGACTGTTGGCAGGAGCATCACCGCCTGGATGAATACAACGGTGGACCATGGACAAAAGGCAATGACAGATTTCCGGATATGAAAGGTCTTGCAGACAAGCTGGAGAAAAAAGGTGTCCGCCCGGGTATCTGGGTCCGTCTGCTTCTTAATGAAGATGAGAATATCCCGGATGAGTGGAGAATTTCCTATAATGACTGTCTCGATCCGTCCCACCCGGATGCACTGGAATATATCCGTAAAGATATCGAGAGGATCTGTGATTGGGGATACATGCTGATCAAGCATGATTTTTCTACCTTTGATCTCTTTGGGAAATGGGGATTTGAGGCGAATTTAAGAGATAATTCCATGGAGAAATGGCATTTTTATGATCAGACCAAAACTAGCGCAGAAATCGTAAAAATGCTTTATCAGGAGATTTATGATGCTTCCCGGAGCAACAACGCAGTGATCATCGGTTGCAATACCATCGGACATCTCGGCGCAGGCCTGATGCATCTGAACCGGACGGGTGACGATACCAGCGGACGTATCTGGGAGCGTACCAGACGAATGGGCGTAAATACGCTGGCATTCCGTCTTCCGCAGCACAATACGTTTTACCATATTGATGCAGACTGTGTTGGTATTTTCGGAATGATCCCATGGGAGAAAAATCGTCAGTGGGCAGACGTTCTTGCAAAGAGCGGTACACCACTGTTTGTATCCGCAAAACCTGGAGTTTTGAATCCGGAGGAATTTGAGGAGCTGCATCAGATCATGCTGCGTGCATCAGAACAGGAAGAGCATTTTGTTCCGCTTGACTGGGAAGAAATCGACTGCCCGGAGGTATGGGGAGAAAACGGCGAAACTATCACTTATGACTGGTTTGACAACGAAGGTCCGACCATGGATGCTACGGTGGAGTACTATAATGCCAAGGTAGTTGTTCCGTAAATCAGGAAAAGTGGTTCAGCAATCCAGAAGATCCTCGGCATGATGATATTTTTCCCGGTATTCCCGTGGCGTCATGCCGGTTTCTTTTTTGAAGGCACGGGAAAAGGCAAATGGATTTTGATATCCGCAGGAGAACGCCACGCTGGAGACAGGGATATCCGTGACGGTCAGAAGCTCCCGGGCGTTGATGATCTTGGCTGAAGTCAGGAATGCTTGGGGTGTGGTTCCAAGATGTTTTTTGAAAAGTCCGTAAAGGTGACTGCGGCTGATATGCAGATAGTCAGCAACATCAGTCACAGTAATATCCTGCAGCGGACTTTTTTTGATGTAATCAACAGCCTGTGTGATATAAAAATTCTCGTTGGATTCCATGGTCGTGTAGGAAGCATGAAATTCTTCCTCCAGCATGGCGATGATCCGGTAAAGACCACTCTGGATATAGGCTTCACTGGAGGGCGTCAGTTGTGGATGAGTCATCATTTCAAGAATGGTTTCCTGATAGGGAAGAACCGAATTTAGCTGCTGGACCGGAGTTTCTTCAGTAAGATGACAGTGTTCACAAAGTATGGGAGCATTTTCTCCATTGAAACAGATCCAGATATAAGTCCAGGGATCAGAAGGCTCTGCTTTGTAGAGAGAGCTGGTCACAGGAGGAATGAAAAAGCACTGTCCGGCTTTCAAGGTATATTTCCGGTTGTTCATATAGAAATATCCCTGTCCGCTCAGCACAAAATGGATGGTGTAATATCGCCGGACACCAGGGCCGTAGGACTGTTCCGGTGTACATTTTTCCCAGCCGCAGGAAATAAGATGAAGTTCTTTTGATGAAGTCTGGCGGTTCATGACCTGCTTGTTTTTCATGAGAGTTTTCTGCCTTTCGATATATGGTTATTATAAGTAATATCAGTTTAAAATATTTGATCTGAGGTGTAAAGAACAAAGATGAACTGATAGGACAAAAGACAGTTGCCGTGCAATAAACGTGCGGCAGCTGTTTTTTATATCCTGGCATTGTCTTGACACTTGTAAAAGAAAAAGGTTTACCACCAGGAAAAATATCGTTATAATAGGAGAAACGCAGTTTCTCTGCGGCAAAAATATAACGGTCCGGGAGATATCTGTGTCAGAAATATTGCTTATCCGGTGATATATCAGATGATATGAGGAATTTTCCGGTATGTAATAAGAAGGGAGAAAGATATGGCATATTTAGGTGAAGAGATCAAAAAACTTGGTTTTGGCCTTATGAGACTTCCGCAGAAATCAGAAGGTGTGATCGATGTGGAGCAGACCAAAGTCATGGTGGACAAATTTATGGAAGCCGGATTTACATATTTTGATACAGCATGGGCTTATGCAGGAAGCGAAGATGCTATCCGCGAAGCGCTGGTAGAGCGTTATCCGAGAGAAAAATATCAGCTAGCCACCAAGATGGCAGCCTGGATCAACTGTAAGACAAGAGATGAAGCTCTTGCACAGTTTAAAACATCTCTGGAGAGAACAAAGGCAGGATATTTCGACTTTTATCTTCTTCACAATCTTGGAGAGCACAGAACAAAATATTTTGATGAGTACGGTTTATGGGACTGGATCCGTGAACAGAAGGAAGCCGGTCTGATCAGACATGCAGGATTTTCGTTCCACTCCACACCGGAGGAGCTGGATGCACTTCTCACTGCACATCCGGAAATGGAATTTGTACAGCTGCAGATCAATTACGCAGACTGGGAAAATCCGGTGATCCAGTCAAGAGCCTGCTACGAGGTAGCCAGAAAACATGGAAAACCGGTCATTATCATGGAACCTGTAAAAGGCGGCATGCTTGCAACTCCGCCGGAAGCAGTGGAAAAGCTTCTGAAGGAAGCAGAGCCGGAAGCATCCACAGCATCCTGGGCGATCCGTTTTGCGGCAAATCTGGAAGGCGTGATCACCGTACTTTCCGGAATGAGCAATGTTGCACAGATGGAGGATAACCTTTCCTTTATGAAGGATTTCAATGGCCTTACTGACAGTGAGAAGGAGACTCTTGATAAGGCAAGAGAGGCTATGAGCAAAATTCCTCTGATCCCATGTACAACCTGTAACTACTGTGCAAAGGTCTGTCCGATGGAAATCGGAATTTCCGGTTCTTTTACAGCAATGAATTATCTGACATTGTACGGGAATAAAGCCGCCGCAGCGCATCAGGAAGACTGGCTGGTAGTCAGTCAGGGAAGAAAGCGTGCAGATGAATGTGTAAAATGCGGACAGTGTGAGGAAGTATGTCCGCAGCATATTTCCATCCGCGCGGAACTTGAGAAAGTAAGCGAGGCTTTTTGCAAATAAAGGAACTGATCCGGCAGGAAGCGGATCAGGGTAAGGAGAGAGTTTAAAAATGGAAAAATTCAAAGCATTTCTGAAACGGAAGGATATTGAGATCTCTCTGAAGAGATATGGTATCGATGCACTGGGAGCTATGGCACAGGGACTTTTCTGTTCCCTGCTGATCGGTACGATCATCAACACCATTGGCACACAGTTTCACATTCCGTTTCTGACTATGGCAGTTGCCACAGTCAATGATACCCAGTACACAGTAGGTTCTCTGGCATCTGCCATGAGCGGCCCTGCCATGGCAGTAGCCATCGGTTACGCCTTGCATTGCCCGCCGCTGGTATTGTTTTCGTTGATCACCGTTGGATTTGCCTCCAACGCACTTGGCGGAGCAGGCGGTCCTCTGGCTGTACTGTTTGTTGCCATTGTTGCAGCTGAGATCGGTAAGGCAGTTTCAAAGGAAACAAAGATCGATATCCTTGTAACGCCTCTTGTAACCATCGGTGTGGGCGTAGGTCTTTCCGCATGGTGGGCACCGGCCCTTGGAAAAGCTGCTATGAAGGTAGGAAGCGTGATCATGTGGGCAACAGATCTGCAGCCATTCTTTATGGGAATCCTGGTTTCTGTATTTGTTGGAATCGCACTGACGCTGCCGATCTCTTCTGCTGCGATCTGCGCGGCTCTGGGACTTACCGGACTGGCAGGCGGCGCTGCAGTAGCGGGCTGCTGTGCGCAGATGGTAGGTTTTGCGGTCATGTCCTTCAGGGAAAACAAATGGGGTGGTCTTGTCTCTCAGGGAATCGGAACTTCCATGCTCCAGATGGGAAATATCGTCAGAAATCCAAGAATCTGGATTGCTCCGATCGTAACATCTGCTATCACAGGACCTATTGCAACCTGCTTGTTCAGGCTTCAGATGAACGGAACTGCTGTATCCTCAGGAATGGGTACCTGCGGTTTTGTAGGTCAGATCGGTGTGTATACAGGATGGATGAATGATATTGCAGAAGGAACCAAGACAGCTGTTACAGCTATGGACTGGGCAGGACTTTTTCTGATCTCTTTTATTCTCCCGGCAGTTCTCTGCCCGTTGATCAATATGTTTGTACGTAAGCTCGGATGGGTGAAAGATGGAGATATGACGCTGTCATAAGCTATATCAAATCTTACTTTAAAATCAAAAAAGAGTATCACAGGAACTCATTGATAGTGATGAGCTTTGTGATACTCTTTTATTTTAACTTTTATGCTACATGTGATCCGGTGGCATTACTCCGTTCCAGTCCACAGGCCTTTGCATATTCATGGAGTTTCTCTTTTGCGGAATAATTCAGATCCTGAGGAACTTGGATCTGAATGGTTACATACTGATCACCGCGGACGGAAGGGTTCTTCATGGAAACAATGCCTTTTCCTCTCAGGCGGATCATGGAACCGGACTGCATACCTTCCCTGATCTTACAGATAACATTTCCGTAAAGGGTGGGAACGGTAGCTTCACCACCGAAAACAGCGGTTGTGTAAGGAATAGAAATGGTGGTATAAACATCCGATCCCTTTCGTTCATAGCCAGGACGTGTTCCTACGGTAACCTTCAGAAGAAGGTCACCAGGCTCACCGCCGCCGGTTCCGGGCATGCCTTTTCCTTTCAGACGGATACTCTTGCCGGTATCAATACCTGCCGGAATATGAATCTGAAGTGTCTGCGGTGCACCGGAGCTTCCGTCCGGACCGGACAGAGAGATCCTTTTATCTGCACCAAAAGCTGCCTCATCAAAGGTAACGTTGATGCTGGCCTTCACATCAGAGCCTTTTTGTGGAAAATCCTGTTGATGGAATCCGCCGAAGCCGTTGCCACTGTGAAAGCCACTTCCGCCAAATCCACTGTGAAAGCCGCCACCGTTACCGGTGAAATGCTCATATGTGCCATTGCTGCCGAAACCGCGGCTTTCGCCGTGACTGCCATGGAACATATTTCCGAAGATATCACCAAAAATATCGTCCATATTTTCACCGTTAAAATGAAATTCCTGATAGCTGCCATTGCCGCCACCCTGGAATCCGCCGAATCCACCGGCACCTGCGCCGGCTCCAGGATCAGCTCCTGCTTCAAATGCGGCATGACCAAACTGATCATACATTTTTTTCTTCTTTGGATCACTTAAGACATCGTAGGCTTCGTTTACTTCTTTAAATTTATCTGCGGCATCTGCATTACCGGCGTTTGTATCCGGATGATATTTTTTGGCTAGTTTACGATAGGCTTTTTTTATTGTTTTTTCATCTGCGTTCCGGTCAATGCCCAGAACATCGTAATAATCTCTTTTTACTGCCATGGTATTCACCTTCCCTTATATTATAGTCTGCAGCGTCCCGGATGATCGATCTGTCCTCTCAGAGAACAGATCTCCCGGACTGTCATATATTGAACGTATGCGTATAAAATTCCCCGGGAAAAATCCCGGGGGCATTACTTTTATCTTGTTCTACATGTAATATAACACTACTAATTAAAAGTGTCAATACCTGTATTATAGAAAAGAACATTTTGGACTGCGATAAGAGATATGATTCTTACAGCTATCAGCTGAAAATATGATATAATACTACCATAAATTCCGGTGCGGTCTGCTCAGTAAATAAAAAACAGAGAGAGCCGCAGATCAGAGAAAGTTCCAAAAAAGAAAAGGAGGCGTATAATATGAGAAAAAGAACTCTTCTGTCCAATATAAAGGCAGTAAAAAGGCTGGTACTTCTGACACTTATACTGGCAGCCGCTTTTCCGGCGACGATCCGGGAGGCAAAGGCAGCAGCAGGAACCACTTTTAAAGTCAAAGTCACAGATGGATACCTGGCTCTCCGGAGTGAGAAGGCTTTTGACAAAGGCAATGAGATCGGACAGCTGAATACAGGAGATCTTGTGGAAGTTACAAATCGGAAGGACGCTACCTACTGGTATGCATACGTGCCAAGACTGGATAAATCCGGATATCTGGACAAAAACTATATCCAGATAGCAGAGAACGCCACAGCTTCCAACGATTCCTGGACAGTAAAGGTAAAAAAAGGCTATCTGGCTCTTCGAAGTACCGCAGCTTACAATGACAGTAACGAGATCGGACGCCTGAATACCGGAGATGTCGTTCTTGTAAAGGACAGCAGTGATTCTACTTACTGGTACGTATATGCTCCGGGGCTTGATAAATCCGGATATGTGGATAACCGGTATATCTACAACAGTGGTCTGTGGACAGTTAAAGTAGAAACGGGTTATCTTGCCCTTCGCAACAAGGCAGCCTATAATGAAAGCAATGAGATCGGACAGCTGAATACCGGTGACACGGTTCAGGTGAAGGACACCAGCAACGATCAGTACTGGTATGTATATGTTCCGCAGTTGGATAAGACCGGTTATGTTGACAGGAACTATCTTACCGGAGGCTCAGGTACGACAACTCCATCCATGACTGTTAAAGTGGAAAGCGGATATCTGGCTCTGCGCAGTACAAATGCGTATGACAAGGACAATGAGATCGCCCAGCTGAATAACGGAGATACGGTAGAA
>JAERMT010000459.1_pt1 | contig 15097 bp, 16 predicted proteins | sample 9267081 | NCBI WGS metagenome assembly JAERMT01 (sample SAMN17071939, study PRJNA684904) | human gut metagenome | isolation source: diarrhea sample from child under the age of five | host: Homo sapiens | place: South Africa: Mafikeng, Mafikeng Provincial Hospital | collected 2019-09
ACTGGATTTTAGCGTCGCTACGCTCCTAAAAATCCAGTTCGCTTGCACATATTGCTTTCGGCACTTCCCCCGAAGAGGGAAGCAAGTCGCTGCGATGCTAATTCTGACTACATTTGTATTTCGATTGGAAGTCCTCTTGATCGAAATACGCAATACTAGGAGACCAAGAGACTGAAAGACGTTAGACATCAGAGATCAGACGTCAGAAGTCTAAGGTCTGAAGTCTAACGTCTCCAAGTCTTTAAGTCCCACATACATAAAAAGATCATGCCGACTAAATGCAGCATGCTCTTTTTATGTATCATCATAATGATACCGGCAGGCAATGATGATGATCTGATCCATTTCCAAAGCATAGATTAACCGGTCCTTTTGATTGATCCGGCGGCTCCAGAAACCAGATAAATCCCCTGTCAGCGGTTCGGGCTTTCCGATGCCCTCATTACCATTTCTCTCGATATCTTTCAAAAGCGTATTGATTTTACGCAGCGTCTTCCGGTCCTCCGTCTGCCAGTACAGGTAGTCTTCCCAGCCAATATCCGTGAATGCTTTATTCATCTTCGATCAAGTCTCTCTTTTTACACTGCCCCGCCTTGGCTTGTGCGATACTGGTGAGAAGCCTGTCGTAGTTTTTCTTCGAAGCCCGCACATACAGGTTTTCCATCAGATTGTTATACAACTCCTCTGACAGTACGACCACATTCCGGTTGTCCTTGCGTGTGACGATAAGCGTTTCCATATCATCGCAGCAAGCATCGAAAGCATATTTCATATGGCTGCGGAGCGTGGAGTAATTCATGGCAATCATGTCAATCCCATCCTTTCTTGTACCATTTTCTGTACTTATTATAGAAAGAAATCAGATTTTTAGCAAGCAGAGGGACTAAGAGACTGAGAGACGTTAGACATTAGACATCAGAGGTCAGAGGTCTGACTTTTCTACGCCTTTCATTGACAAATATATGCAGACTGACGATTTTTCTTTCTCGTTTTATAATGAAATATGATATAATGTGAACGTAAGAATGGCAAAGAAAAAAGTAGAAACCGAGTGATTTCTACGGAAGTATCGTAAGCGAAAAAATTTTCGGGGGGGGTAACAATGAACCTCGCCCCTTTTTTAGACTAGGAGACTGGGAGCCTAGAAGTTAGACGTCAGAAGTCAGACGTCAGATATTAGAAATCTGATATCTGATATCTGACATCTGAAATCTGACATCTGAAGTCTAAAGCCTAAAGTCTAACGTCTCCAACTTTATCAGCCCTCAAGTCTCGAAAGGATCACCTACATGAACTATCGCCATATGATCATCTGGCAAAAGGCTATGCAGCTCATAGACATGACATATGACGTAGTCTGGCGATTGCCATCAGAAGAACTTTATGCCCTTTCCTCACAAATGAGAAGAGCCGTCGTCTCCATTGCCTCGAACATCGCAGAAGTAGCCGGACGAGGGACAGATAAAGATCTAAGACATTTCATGACTATTGCACGCGGCTCAGCCACTGAGTTAGAGACACAGTTTTTATATGTTTGAGACTGCACTATATGACGGCAGAAGAGATTCGCCCGTGCATGCTGCTTTTGGATGAAATTCGGTGCATGCTGACAATACTGAGCATTCGCGGAAAAGCCTGAGCAGAAGTCAGACATCAGAGATCAGACATCAAAAGTCTGAAGTCCGAAATCTGAAGTCCGACATCCGACATCTGACATCTGACATCTGACATCTGAAGTCTGCCATCTTCAAAAAAACACGAAGGATAAACCACCACATGAACAACCCTAAATACCACCATTCCATTTCCTGCGCATCCGGCGCCGCATTTTTCTACCTCATCGGCGACTACATCGCCCTCGTCCTGGCAGGGATACTCTCCCTTGCCATTCGAAACCTCCTGATCACCCACACCACCTATCACATCGACCCCATCTATCAATATTTCTGGGTACCGCTGGTCTACATGGCCTTTATCCTCTATGAGGGACTCTATGGGAAGCGCATGCTCATCTACCAGATGATGAAAAAATTGTTCCGGGCTTCCCTGGGCGGCACCGTCTTCTCCATCATCCTCATGTTCCTTGCGCAGGTGGCAGGGGACGTATCCCGTTTCTACGTCATCCTCTACACCGCGATTTCCTTTGCCCTGCTCTGCCTCTTCCGTGTCATTCTGGCGAAAGGGATGAAGAAATCGAAAGCCTTCCAGATCCCCATCCTCATCGTCGGTGCCGGAAAGACAGGCGAAGTCATGGCGCGCCAGATACAGAATGATACCGGTATGCGCTACCGCATCGTCGGCTTCCTCGAAGACCATGAGCCCTACGACCAGTCCTGCACCATCCTTGGCGGATTTGGTGACATGGAGCGCGTCATTCGTGATACCGGCGTCCAGCATGTCATCATCGCCGCCCCCGGCATCCCGCAGACACAGCTCTCTTCCCTCATCTATCAGGCACAGACCCTCGTGAGGAATGTAGGCGTCGTGCCGAACCTCGTCGCCGTCCCCATGTCGAATGTGACCGCCGAGTCCTTCTTTGATGCGAAGATCATGGTGCTCCAGATCCGGAATAATTTGGCCTCTCGTAGAAATCGTACGCTGAAGTATGTGATTGAATTTATTACGACTTGTGTGGGAACGATTCTGATTTCGCCTCTTTTAGCTTGGATTGCTTATAAAATTCATTCGGACTCAGAAGGCCCTATCATCTATTCCGGGCTACGTGTGGGTCAGAATGGAAAAATGTTTAAATGTTTCAAGTTTCGCTCCATGTATGTTAATTCAGATGAAATACTAAAAAAGTATTTAGATGCACATCCAGAGAAAAAGGCAGAGTGGGAAATTTATCATAAACTAAAAGATTATGATCCTCGCGTAACACCGATTGGAAAAACGCTACGCAGACTGAGCCTTGATGAATTACCGCAGATATTTAATGTACTCAGAGGGGAAATGGGATTGGTTGGCCCGCGTCCTTATCTGCAGCAAGAATTGGATGATATGGGAGCGGCAAGAAACACCATACTTTTAGTAAGACCTGGAATTACCGGCTATTGGCAGACAAGCGGTCGTAATGAAATAACCTTCGAAGAAAGGCTCCACATGGAGTCTTGGTATGTGTGTAACTGGGATATATGGATTGATTTAGTACTGTTATGGCGGACATTTACGGTTGTGCTTACGCATAAAGGGGCGTATTGAGGGCTTTGAGACTACAAGACTTTGAGACTTGAAGACGTTAGACGGCAGATATTAGATTCCAGATATCAGAAATCTGAAGTCAGACGTCGGATGTTAGAAGTCTTTAAGTCTCTAAGTCTAACATCCGAAATTTATCTAATATAATCACGGTTTTTGTTGGAAAATGTCGAAAAACTGAATTATAATAATGGAAAACCCATCCAAAGTTATAATAGAGGTGATCATATGCTGATTCAGTTTAGTGTAGAAAATTTCCGCTCCATCAAAAATAAGGCACTTTTTTCCATGGAAGCCGCCAAAGATGAAGATCATGCGGTTCAGGTTGCTACGATAGGGAAAGAGCGCATATTGAAGACGGCCGCCATTTTTGGAGCCAATGCAGCTGGGAAAAGCAATATTTTTGCTGCATTGACTGCAGCGATACTGATGGTCCGCTTGTCGAATACCAGACAGGTGGAAGAGACGCTCAATATGATCACACCGTTTGCTTTTTCAAAAGAGACAATGGAGAAACCGAGCTCTTTTGAATTTGTCTTTCTGGCATCTGGCAAAAAATATGTATATGGATTTTCTGCTACCAGAGAAAAAGTAACAGAAGAGTATCTTTATGTATATCATTCTCCGAGAGCATCGACCGTTTTTGAAAGGACAGAAGAAGAGTACCGGTTCACAAATCCTTCCATAAAAAAAGAGCTTGAACCGATCAGTCATAGAAACACGCCAAACAAACTATTCCTTGCGACGGCAACCGCGTGGAATGCCAAATCCACACAGACGCCCTGCCTTTGGTTTAATCTGATCGACACCTACACCAATAATTACGGGGACCTCATCGCCAAAGATATTCCTATGCTGGAAAATGATACGGATCAGAAACTGAATCACTTTATTTGCGACCTGCTTGCCAAAGCAGATATGAATATATCGGCGTATGAGTACAAGAGCCAGGACGAACCCGCAGAAAAATGGCTATCCCGATTTCCTGCTGAAGTACGAACTATGATGCCACCGGAGATGATAGCAGGAAAGCATAAAGTATATACGATCCTGATGACACATCAGGTAGAAAATCATCCCGGCAATGCGGAATCATGGCAGTTGAATTTAAATGAAGAATCCCAGGGAACAAAGAGCCTTTTTATGCTGAGCCCAGTGCTATATGATGCCTTCCTTCACGGGAAAATCATTTGCATCGATGAATTTGATACCAGCCTGCATCCATTGCTTGTGGGATACCTGGTGAGTCTCTTTCATGATCCGGCAGTCAATACAGGAAATGCGCAGCTGATTATCTCCTCCCATACCACAACACTTCTTTCCCGTAGGTTCTTGCGTGATGATGAGATTTATTTCGTGGAAAAAGACAAGAAAACGGGAGTCTCGGACTTGTACTCTCTGGATGAATTTTCACCGCGAAAACAGATGAATATTCGCAACGCCTACCTGCTCGGACGCTTCGGCGCCATTCCGGAAATAGAAAATGGAGAGATCGTATGGTGAGACGACCGGGATATATACCGAAAAAGCGTGCTTCTGGGAATCGCGAGATAAATAGAGTGCTTCTTGTTTCTGTTGAAGGTAATAAAAACAATAAGACAGAGCGGAATTATCTCAAATACTGGAAGGACGCGAAAACGAAAGTGCAATTTGTATCAGGCAATGAGACAGATCCCGAGAAGATGATGCAGCGTTTGATCGATGAATACGAGAATGGTGAGCTTACAGAAAAAGACTTGGCGGTCAGTTTGATTGATTCCGATTTTAGTGAAGACAGAAATGTGGTAATTGCCAAGGTGGATGCTATGGCAAAAAGCGCCGCAAAGGAACAACTGCACTTGATCGTTTCTTCTCCCTGTTTTGAGATCTGGTATATCTGCCATTTTCAATATTCGACCAGGCAGTATCAGAGCGCGGATGAGGTGCTGTCACATCTTCGACAGTTTATCCCAGACTACGAGAAATCAAAAGATGTGTATGCTTCTTTGCAGGGAAAAGAGGACGTCGCGATCCGGAATGCGCAGAAATTGGAAAAATACTGTATGGAGAACGGAAAGAGATTTCATCATGTCGAATTCATGCCGAGTACGGAGATGTATAAGGTGATGAAATGGATAAAAAGGGAAGAGCAAGAGACAAGATGACTGTGAGAACTGAAGTCTGACATCTAGTGTATTCAAGTCTGAAGGCTGAAGCCTGATATCTGAAGTCTCCAAGTCTAACGTCTCCAAGTTTCCATTTCTGATACCCTATCCCAAAACTAAAGCAGAAAGTAGAGAAAGCCTATGAAAGAACCCATTCGCATACTCCAGATCATCGGCATCGCCGCTGGCGGCGGGGTAGAATCTGTCATTTTGAACTACTACGAGCACATCGATCGCAGCAAAGTCCAGTTTGACTTCATCGTTCACAAAGACAGCAAGGTAGATATCACAGCGCGTGTAGAGGTCCTCGGTGGGCGTGTTTACAAGGTAACGCCGTACTATAAGAATCCCATCGCTTTTACCCGAGAAATCTATCAGGTGATCCGAAAGAATCATTACCGGATCGTCCATTCAAATATGAATACCCTTTCCGCCTTCCCGCTTTTTGCGGCTTGGCTCGCGGGAGTGCCCGTGCGCATCCTGCACAACCACAGCACCTCTTCCCCAGGCGAGACGAAGAGAAATATCATGAAATACATTCTGCGCCCCTTTGCCAGACTTTTTGCCAATCGCTATCTCGCCTGCAGCCAACTGGCCGCTGTGTGGATGTATGGGAAAGACTTGGCTGACAGCGGAAAGGTCACGGTCATCAATAATGCGATAGACCTTTCCAAATACGCCTTTCATCCTGAAAAAAGGAAAACATTGCGGAAAGCACTGGGGCTGGGGGATGAATTTGTGATAGGGCATGTGGGGCGCTTCATGTTTCAGAAGAACCATGTATTCCTGCTTGATGCATTTGCAGCAGCGCTGAAGAAGAAACCGCACATGGTGCTGCTCCTTATCGGTGATGGACCGCTTCGTCCGAAGATGGAAGAAAAAGCACAGCAGCTGGGAATCGGAGCGCAAGTGAAATTTCTGGGTCTTCGCTCCGATGTACAGGATTTGTACAATGCGATGGATCTCTTCGTCCTGCCATCTCACTACGAAGGACTTCCTGTCGTCGGCGTCGAAGCCCAGGCGAATGGTCTTCCCTGCCTCTTCTCTTCGGCGGTGACAAGTGAGACAAAGCTGACAAAGAACGCAGCATTTTTTGATTTGTCCCAAGGTGTAGAGCGCTGGGCGGAAAAGATAGTTTCCTGCACAGGGGAAAGAAACCCGGAGGTAGAAAAAGAAATGCGAGAGGCTGGTTTTGACATCGATGCATCTGCCTTGAAGCTCGAGCATATGTACGAGCAGATGTCCGTCGGGGGGGGACACGGTAGCCGCGCGTCTACACACGGTGGACTTTTTGGAAATGGAGCGGTATGGATTTCTGACATGCTTCCTGAATGGGAGGCATGCGCATGAAAGTCTTACATGTAGGAGAGTATGTGCAGGGCGGTGTAGCTACATATATCAAGACGCTGCTGGGGCATCCGCAACATCCGGAAATCGAGGATTTCCTCATTTGCTCAGATAAAAACTCGGAACATCGTTGGCCGATGGCTGAGGATCATGTGACGTATTATCCGTATCATCGCAGCCTGATACAAATTCTCCCCGCCATGCTGGCGGTGTGCAAAGAAATCCGAAGACGGAAACCGGATGTGGTGTACTGCCATAGCACCTGGGCGGGACTCTTCGCGCGCTTTCCTATGCTTTTTCTAGGAAAGCCCTGTCGTGTGATTTATAATGCGCATGGTTGGGCCTTTTTGAGAAATACAGCTGAATGGAAAAAGAAAATATATGCTTTCATTGAGCATTGTCTCCTTCATGCCACTGATGCTGTAATCAATGTTTCCAACTATGAGTACCAGGCGGCACTACACCACGGCCTGCCAGAAGCAAAGATGAAAGTCATTTATAGCGGGATTTCTGGACGAAAAGGTGCGATAGATGAGTCGGTCAAGCTCCCAGCGGGGTGCATCAACTTACTGTTTGTTGGGAGATTCGACCCCCCAAAAGGGGTTGACTATCTGCTCGAACAATTAAGCCAGTGTCATAGAGATGATTTGCATTTGACGGTCATCGGAGATAATGTCATCGGTGGGACACAGATAGAAAAGCGCAATACCGAGAAAGTTACATTTCTGGGATGGATCGATCATGAGAAGCTGGCCAGCTACTATGAGAAGTGCGATGCCGTAGTGATGCCATCCCGCTGGGAAGCTTTCGGTCTGGTGGCTGTCGAAGCGATGAAATATGGGAAAGCCGTGATCGCCAGCGATCGAGGGGCTCTGCCTGAACTCATTAAGAATGGTGAAAATGGCTATATCTTTCCGTTTGACTCTCCAGATACACTGATTCATCTTTTGTCAGGATTGGATAAAGAAAAACTGGCTGATATGGGCAGAAAAGCAGAAAAAATATTTCAAAAGAAATATCAAATGGAGCGGATGATAGAAGAAAGCGTTCGTTTATATGAAGGAAAGGATAAGAAATGATTCCTGAAATCAGCGTGATTGTTCCTGTATACAAAGTGGAAGAGTATCTTCCTCGCTGCGTGGAGAGTCTGATGTCACAGACGTACAAAGACTTTGAAATTATCCTCGTAGATGATGGATCATCCGATACTTGTCCGGCTATGTGTGATGCGTATGCGAAAAAATATTCGAATATTCATGCATTGCATAAAGAGAATGGCGGCCTTTCTGACGCGCGCAATGCTGGCATGACCATCGCCAAGGGAGAGTATGTCACTTTTGTCGACAGCGATGACTATGTGCATCCGGCCTATCTGGAAATGCTGATGCAGGGAATCAGGCAGGGCGCTGATTTTTCTGTATGCGGATTTACAGAAGTGTATGATGGAAACGGGATAGAGGATTTAGATACTTCACGTATATCTGCGGCATGTGTGAACGCGAAGGAAGGCTTGGCGGAGATTCTTTATCAGGGATTTCATGATGTTTCTGCTTGTGGGATTCTTCTTCCTGCGTCTTTGGCTCGAAAATATCCATTTCCAAAGGGGAAACTCTTCGAAGATCTCTATACCACTTACAAGTTTTATCTGGCGGCGGAGACCGTGGCTTTCATTCGAGTCCCGCTTTATTACTACTTCCAGCGAAAGGGGAGCATCATGGGGAGGCGAAATGAAGCCTTCATCCATGACCTGATCGAGTCATCAGACCAGTTGGTCGAAGCATGCCGAGGGAAAGGAGCACTTATCGAGCAGGCTGCAATGAATAAACAGTTCAGCAACTACTGCCGCCTCATTCTGCAGCCCTCTGAGCTGGAAGATAAGCATCCGGAGCAGTATCAGCGTATCGTGGATGCGTTGAAGCGCGATCGCCTTTCGGTACTGCTCGATAGCAGAGCAAGGGGAAAAAATCGCCTCGCGGCGCTGGCACTCTTTGGGGGCGTTGTAGGGCTAAAAGCGGCGTTTAAGTTGAAGTAGCGGGAGCTTAATCAGGTGCTTGAATGGCACATTGTTTTCGGTTTTTCGATGAAATGTACTAGTAGGTTATTTATCAGAGCTATCAGGATAGATTTCGATTTTATCGATAAATCAAGCGGCCGGATAAGGCATAGGGCATTCCTTGTTACCAATTAGATTTCCTGGCTACCATCTACAAAATAGATTGGCAGCTAGGAAATCCATATGTATACCAAACGAGTGATTATGAGAAATCAATAAATAGCAAGTGTATGTTTGCAAGAAAACTTTATTTAGGCGTTGGTAAGAAAATCATTAAACGACTGTTTGGACATGTGAAATAAAAATAGTGTGTTGTTGTAATGACTGCCGTTTTATACCTAACCGGATATCAATGAAAACGTGAGCAGTGATTCGGAATGGAAAAGGTGAGGAATATGGCATATTCTGTTATAGATATCAGTAAGTATGTAGTATTCTATAGCAATAAGAAAAACTATGGAATCACAAATTTAAGGCTCCAGAAGATTCTTTATTTTATCCAAGCTTACTTCTTAAAAATAAAAAAGGAACCATGTTTCAAAGAGAATATGGAAGCTTGGGATTTTGGGCCTGTAGTTCCCTGTGTTTATCAGAAATATAAAAAGTTTGGGGCAGGGCAAATTCCAGACTATACAGAACCGGTAGATTGCTTTCTAAATGATTATTCAGGCAAAAAGATTGTTGACGGCGTTATTGATTTGTTATCTAGTTATCAGACATTTGACTTGGTTGATATCACGCATCACCAATCTCCTTGGCTGGAAAGTTACGAATCTGCTAGAAGTAACATTATTTCAATTAAAGCAATGAAGAGGTTTGTAAAACAGCAAAATGGACAATCCTAAAATTGATGGGTCCTTATTGGGGCGGAATGATAAATTTAATGTTTTCCAAAATAACAGTATTGCGGCACAAAAAAGAAAACTGTCAAGAAATATTGTTGAGTCGCTTTATGCACCGACAGAAACTTATAGTGTGCATAATTCAATAGTTGCGATACAAAAGTATTTAGAAAATCAATCTGTTGTTGGCAGGTTAATGTATTTTGAAATTACTTCAGCTGTTTTTCAGGATTCAGAAGATAGACGTACATGTGCTATGGCTAATCTGGAAAGGTTGATGGAGTATACTTATACAGAAGAATTTTTAAAAGATAAGGAACATGAGAACAAGGAACAGTATCAGGAAATTGCTACAAAGATTTATGACCATTTTAACTTAGCAAATTATCAGATTCATGAAATTACAGAAAAGGCATTAAAGCTAAGTAAAGAAAAATTCAAGAAACAGACGTCGAAAGAATTACGGAAAGCAGAGCAAAATTATATTACGATTTTAGGAATTTTTGCTTCTATCGTCATGGCAGCGGTAGGCAGTTTTAATTATACTACAGCCGCATTGGGCGCATTAAGTAATCCTGATATAAACTATCCTTATGTAATTGGGATGGTGACTATTTTAGGGGTAGTACTCGTTTCAATTATGGACATTTTGACGAAAGTGGTATTTCGCATGGTGCGAATAGAAGAAGGTTGGTGCAGCTTGTTTATTCATGGGGGTGCGATTGTGCTTGCTGGGATTCTGATTGCTATATTGATACGATAATGGGAATGCTTGCACATATTTTGGATGCTTTGGCATTTCAGATATCCCTTTTGGGATGCAATTGCGTATTGGGGAGAAGGTATTCACTCTAACAAAAAATTACAACGTAGGATGCAAAATCAAGGTCATCCTGATCATCAATCTAAGTCGACAAGGAGGAAAGTGTCATTCGTGCTTACTTCCGCCTGAAACTCGGTATGGTACGCAAGCGAAAGCAGGAATTTCTGCAGAACGCCCACCGTGCATTTGATGCAGATTTTGGAGAAAAAGCGGGAGAGGGAAAGGCGGCACGCTTGAAGAGGAAGAATGATCAACTGCTTATTCATCGGGCACTCACACTGGCGCGTGATTTTCCCCCAGGTGGATTTTTACCGAATTGGAGAAGCAATCTCAAGCCTGTTAGACTATAATTAAAAAAGGTTGTAAGCTCTCTGCGCGGCGGCAGTGCGAGCTATTGGTGTTATGTATTAAATCGCTCGGGGTTCTACTTTAGCAGCCACTACCTACCGTTGCAGTCCTTTACGTATTGTGTTTACCATCTTTTTAGAGATGCGGATTTCCTCATAGGTGCATGATTGAACCATGGGGGTGTCATTCTTGCGTTCACTGTTGCTAGGAGGAAGACCGATGCAAAATGGTGCGGTCAGTTATGGACGAGACATTTATGAAAGCCTTGCAGAATACATTACGGACGAGAGGTATCATCAAGCGGTCCTATTGAATGGATCTTGGGGATCCGGAAAGACCTGGTTTATCAAGGAAGAGTTTATTCCCGCTTTTGAGCAAAATCACGAGGAAGACGGTTGGTGCTTCGTTTATCTTTCCCTATATGGGCTGAAGACTGTGCAGCAGTTGGAAGATAAGATGCGGCAAGCAGTGACGCAGCGGCTTTTGGCGCGATACTTTGCTAGAGCTGGTGCAACGCCCAAGGAAACGGAGAAGTTTTTTGGAATCGCGAAGAATGCAGCGGGGCTTGTATCATCCATGGCGGCTTTTGCGGCAAAGACATTTCTTCCTATCCAAGGTTTGCCGGAGGTAAAGTGGAGTGATTTGCAGAAGGTACTGCCAAAGCCGGAGCATTTGGTCTATATTATAGATGATCTGGAGCGTGCGGGCATAGAGGTGGAAGAGGTTCTTGGCTGTATCAATGAGATGACGGAACACGAAGCGGCGAATGTGATTATCCTTGCCAATGAGGAGGAGATTTATGGAATAAATGACTTCACAAAGTCTCTTCAAGAGAAAAAGCAGAACGCTGACACCAAAGAGACCGCTGGGAATGCGAGAAGGAAAAGGTATGAACGGATCAAGGAGAAGACGATCGGGCTGGATATAGCGTATCAGGTGTCGGTGGTTGATATCTATGACTCACTGATAGAGCGATATGTGAAGTCGGGGAGTTTGAAACCATATCTTCAGGCACAGAAGGAGTATGTGGTGGGGGCCTTTAGTGAAAAAGCGAGGGAGAATCTGCGGACGCTCATTTTCGCCTTCATTGCCTGCGATAAGTTTTATCCTCTAATAGAGAACGCGTATGATGTATGGAAAGAAGAGCATTGCCAAGAGGGAGAAGTCGTGCTTCGCAGCATTTTCAGTGATCTGGCTTCTAATGTGATTCGATACACAGTGCATGCGTCTATTGCATGGAAGCAGAGGGAAGAATTCCAGACGCCGTCAACGGAATTTGGGGAAATGCCAACTCCATGGCGAGTTTATTTTCCTTATAATTATCCGTTTGTGGATGGATTCATCAAAAAAAGAAGACTGGAAGAAAGTGAGGTAGGGAAAGTAATAACTGATGTGCTGGAAGATCTGCTTGATACCAGCCAGGGACGTAACGAGGCCTATAAAAAGCTTATGAACTGGCAGCTTCTAACGGATGAGGAAATAGAGAAATACTTGGAACAGCTTAAAAAGGAGATACCAAAGAAAAAGCTGAATTCAGATTATATACACAATTTATTTTTGACATTGATTTATATTTCTAGGGTAGGCATTCATGTATCTATGCAAGACTATGTGAATGCCATTTTGTCCAAATTACAAGACGGGACATTATCATCATTCTTTATTGCGAATGTACTTTATGTTGTTCCTTCTATAGATGATGATGTGATGAAAGAGAAGTATAATACTATTTTAAAGCCAATTTACGTGTTTCTGGAAAAGGCATCTCAAGAGTGGCGGTCCAATCAATCCCAATTCCTGATAAATAACGAGTGGACGCCTGATTTTAAGATGAAATGCAGGGAGCAGGAAGAGCATTTTATTAAGGATAAAAAATTTTTGGCTTATGCGGATCCGCAGATGGTTCTGGAAAAATTGAAAACGGCAAGTCCGGCGGAGATTTTTTACTTTCGAAGTGGGATCGCGTATGTGTATCGGATCAGTAATGCCGGCGATTTCTATCAGGCGGATATTCCAGTCATCACGGCGATCGCGGATGGGATAGCAGCTGAGGCAGATACGGGGAGCAAGGTGAGGGACTGGCATCTCGGTCGGTTAAAGGAATTTCTAGTAAGCTGCAGGGGACGGTTTGAAGAATGAAACTGGCATGTGAAGGTAAAGGAACAGGTATGATGATACCGATCGATTTTAAACGTATTTTCATGTAGGCACATTTCATAGATGAGGTAAGGTATGTTTTTTAAAAACAAAGCAGCTTGGCAGGGGACAGATCTGTATAAAGAAATAGACAGACATACGTATATTTCTTTTGACGTATTTGATACCTTGATCAAAAGAGATTGCGCGAAACCTATCGATGTATTTTATGGAGTAGAAACAAAAGCAGACAAGGAGTTTCAGCAGGATACCCATTTTGCCAAAGCACGTATACAGGCGGAGGCCACGGCACGCAGAAAGGGGCGCGAAGAGATTACCCTGGATGAGATTTATAGTTGTCTTTCGCTGGAGATTTCTTCTGATAAGGTTGAACAGCTGAAGAGCTGGGAGCTGGAGTATGAATATGAGCTGTGCCAGCTTAATCCATTGATCAAGCCGGTTTATGACTATTGCGTGAAGCACAAGAAAAAGGTTGTCATCATTTCAGATATGTACCTTCCAGAACGTGTGATCGCTGACATATTAGATAAGGTGGGCATTCACTATGAGGCACTTTTTGTTTCTTCTTCATATATGGTTACGAAGGCGAAGGGTGGTTTATTTACTTCTGTGCTGAAACAGCTCCAAATCAAGCCATCGGACATGCTTCATATCGGGGATAATAAAAGCGATTACCTGATGCCAAAAGCATTGGGGATAGCTGCTCATCATATAGCAAAGAATGAGTGCATTAACCTCATCATTGACAAAAGAAAAAAACAAACTTCTCCCGCATATGCTGCGTTATGCGCTTTTGTTAATACTCATGCGGCTCAGCATGAGTGGGATGCGTTGCGGCTTTTTTCCGCTATGGATTTCTTTTCGCAGGTTGGGTATGAAGCAGAAGGTCCGCTCCTTTATGGTTATGCGAACTGGCTGCACGAGGAGTTTCAGAAAGATGGAATACAGCATGCGTTCTTCCTGGCTCGGGACGGGCAACTGATGCAAAAAGCATATCAGAAACTGGAAAATCCCATCGAGAATACGTATATGTATGCCTCGCGGAAAGCCCTGATCATTCCGACTTTATGGATGAATCCAACTATCAGTGCACTCAGTAAGTGCTTTGCGTGGAATCGGAGAGAATATTTTAAAACGATTGTAAAGAATATGGGCTTGGAGCCTGCAGACATTGAAGAACAAGCACGGGATGCCGGCTTTGAGCTGAATTCCCTCTATGTTCTGGAAACACTTTGGAAGGATGCACGATTCATTGCTCTTTTTGAAAATTTTTTAAAGGAGCAAATGATTAAAAGCAGCAGGCAGGCGTATGATCTGCTAGTGAAATACCTGAATCAGATTCACTTTTCTGGAAATGTCGCCATTATTGATATCGGCTGGTTCGGAAATATGCAGCGTGCACTGCTGAAAGTGGCGGCTGCTGCGAAGATCCCTGTGACTATCCATGGTTACTACCTTGGGTTGCGAGCGACCACATCGATTACCCGTGACGCGAATGCGAAAGGGTACTTGTTTGAGCCTGGAAAACGGGAAGACCTTGATAAGAAAGAAAGCACGTTTAACTCGATCGTAGAAATGCTGTTTACTGCAGATCATGGCAGTACGAAAAAGTACCAGGAAATTGAGGGGGAAATTGCGCCGTTCTTCTCTGGCTGGGAATATGAGAATTATAAATCAGATTACAAATCTATACGCGCCTGTCAGGAGGGTGCGATGGCTTTTATAGAGGATATGGAAAGGGCGAAGCAGCACTTTACCTTTGACAGTGATCCTTCTTTTGCCTTTACCAATTTGGAAAGACTGGGGTGTTTCCCTTCTGAGCGTATGGCAGTAGGCTTTGGTGATTTGCATTTTGAAGACGGCATCGTATCCTATGTAGCCAAGACAAAAGGGAATAGCTACTATGTTTCACGTCCAAAGGCACTTTTGCTGGACTTTAGGGATAGCTGGTGGAAAGCAGGATTTTTGACCAGATGCTTTGGGGATGATTTCCCGAGCTATGACTGCTACCGGCTGCTTAGAAAAATAAGAAGCGGGCTACGGTGGCTCCTATGAATTAGAGAAATTAAAACTTTGCATAAGGAGAGAAAATGATATCTGAATCTATTAAAGTCAGTATATTGGTTATTACAGATAATCACAAAAACTATTTGGAAAAATGCCTTGAATCTATTCTGGTGCAGAA
>JAERMT010000852.1_pt1 | contig 15040 bp, 12 predicted proteins | sample 9267081 | NCBI WGS metagenome assembly JAERMT01 (sample SAMN17071939, study PRJNA684904) | human gut metagenome | isolation source: diarrhea sample from child under the age of five | host: Homo sapiens | place: South Africa: Mafikeng, Mafikeng Provincial Hospital | collected 2019-09
TGCGGCTCCATCGACCCTGCTACCGTGTGCTACCTGCAGCGCGAGGGTGGCTACAGCTACCAGGAAGTCGATGACATGATGAACAAGCAGTCTGGTCTGCTTGCCATCTCGGGTATCTCCAATGACGCCCGCGACATCCGTACACGCGCCTCCGAGGGCGACGAGCGCTGCCTGCTCGCCTTCGATATGTTCGCCTATAAGGCCATGCAGCAGGCCGGCTCCATGATCGCTTCCATGGCGGGCGTGGATACCATCACCTTTACCGCCGGCATTGGCGAGAACGACTGGTCGATCCGTAAGGCCTTCTGCGACTGCTTTGAGTGGCTGGGTGTGCGCATCGACAACAACAAGAACCGCGAGGCCGTGGGCAACGGCCCGCAGGTCATCAGTGCCGCCGGTTCTGCCGTCACCGTCATGGTCATTCCCACCGACGAGGAATACATGATCGCCCACGACGTCGAGCGTCTGACCAAGAACAACTAACGCATTCGTCTGTAATTGACAAAAAGGCCTCCAGAGCAACAGCTCCGGAGGCCTTTTTACTAGCAGGCGGAAATTCCAGTCCCAAAGTGATCATCGCCGGCAACGCCTGCGCTCCCAACAACGACACTCAATCATTCAGATTCCCCGCCCCAGCTCGTAGCCAAGCCGCCGTCCACTTCAGATGCCCTGATTGCAACGTAGCGGCAGGGACCCTACAGGGTAAAGCTCTGAAAACTTTCCGCAGGACGCATGAAGCCCCCGCCGCACGTAGTGCGCAGCGGGGGCTTCATGCATGTCCGAGGACGTTTTCAGAGCTTTACCCTGTAGGGTCCCGAGGGGATACGTCCGCTACTCAGCCATCTGAGCCTGGACGGCGGTGATGGCGACGACACCCACGATGTCGTCGGCAGAGCAGCCGCGCGACAGGTCGTTGACCGGCTTGGCGATGCCCTGCAGGATGGGGCCGTAGGCGTCAGCGCCGGCGAAGCGCTGGACCAGCTTGTAGCCGATGTTGCCGGCCTCAAGATCGGGGAACACGAGCACGTTGGCCTTACCGGCGACGGAGGAGCCGGGAGCCTTGAGCTGGGCGACGGTGGGGACGATAGCGGCATCGAGCTGCAGGTCGCCGTCGATGGCGAGCTCGGGAGCCTTCTCCTTGCAGAACTTCACGGCCTCCTGGACCTTCTTGGCGACCTCGCCACCGGCGGAGCCCATGGTGGAGTAGGAGAGCATGGCCACGTGCGGCTCAACATTGCCCATGAAGGTGGACCAGGAGTGGGCCGAGGCGATGGCGATCTCGGAGAGCTCGTCGGAGGACGGGTTGATGTTGAGGCCGCAGTCGGCGAAGATCAGCGTGCCGTCGGTACCGAACTGCGGGGTGTCAGTGCACATCACGAAGAAGGCCGAGACCAGCTTGGTGCCCGGAGCGGTCTTGAGGATCTGCAGCGCGGGGCGCAGGGTGTCGGCGGTGGAGTGACAGGCACCGGAGACCAGGCCGTCGGCGTCGCCCATCTTGACCATCATGGTGCCAAAGTAGGTGGCGTCCATCACCTGGGCGCGAGCCTGCTCGATGGTAACGCCCTTCTTGGCGCGGAGCTCGGCAAACTTCTGCGCGTACTCCTCGTGCTTCTCGGCGTTGCGCGGATCGATGACGGTGGCGCCGGGGACGTTGATCTCGTTGGGATCGCCCAGGATGACGATGTTGGCCAGGCCCTCCTCGATGATTTTGTTTGCCGCGACGATGGTACGCGGATCCTCGCCCTCGGGCAGGACGATGGTCTTAAGGTCGGCCTTGGCGGCAGACTTCATACGGTTTAGGAAATCGCTCATGATACTCCTTACAAGCGTTTCGCTAAGCTCCAGGCCCTCGGCTGTACACGAATAAACCCGCTGCTAGCGGGTTTACCTTTCAATAATGTACGCCGCGGTGCTTGAGCTTTCCTTGTGTGGCAAGCTCATTATAGGACGCATTAGCGCTATAATCGCTCTGATAAATATGTCTCGACGTATGTTCGAGAAAAAGCCCAGTTAAAAAGCGTGTGGCTTTTGACAAGGAGTATCGATGCAGATTACCTCAGGCCTGCCTGAAGGCTTTAATGCCGGTGCGTACGACATGATCGTTGTCGGCGCCGGTTATGCCGGTGCCGTTTGCGCCCGCCGTCTTGCCGAAACTATCGGCTATCGTGTTGCCGTTTTGGAGCGTCGCGGCCACATCGCGGGTAATGCCTACGACTGCACTGACGAGGCCGGAATCCTGGTCCACGAGTACGGTCCGCACATCTATCACACTTTTAATGAGCGCGTCCATAACTTCCTGTCGCGCTTTACCAAGTGGACGGACTACCAGCACAAGGTGCTCGCCAACATCAACGGCACCCTCATGCCCGTGCCCTTTAACCATGCGAGCCTCAAGCTTGCCTTTGGCGATGCGCGCGGCGAGGAGCTGTATCAGAAGCTCGTGGAGACCTTTGGCAAGGACGTCAAGGTGCCCATTATGGAGCTGCGCAAGAAGAACGACCCGGATCTTGCCGAGGTCGCCGATTATGTCTATGAGAACGTCTTTTTGCATTACACCATGAAGCAGTGGGGCCAGACGCCCGACCAGATCGACCCCTCGATCACCGGCCGCGTTCCTGTCTTTGTGGGCGATGACGATCGCTACTTCCCGCAGGCTCCTTTCCAGGGCATGCCGCAGGACGGCTATACCGCTCTGTTCGAGCACATGCTTGATCACGATCTGATCGACGTATTCTGTGACGTAGACGCCCGTGACCTCTTTGAAATCGACGAGACCACCGTCAAGATCGACGGCAAGGTCTATGGTGGCGAGATTGTCTACACCGGTCCGCTCGACGAGCTATTCAACCTCGACCTAGGCGCGCTGCCGTACCGCACGCTCGATATGAAGTTCGAGACGCTCGATATGGACCAGTTCCAGCCCGTGGGCACCGTCAACTACACCACGAGCGAGGACTATACGCGCATCACCGAGTTTAAGAACATGACCGGTCAGGTTTTGCCCGGCAAGACCACCATCATGAAGGAGTACTCCAAGGCATATACGCCCGGCTCGGGCGAGACGCCGTACTACGCTATCCTGGAGCCCGAGAACCGTGAGCTCTACGAGCGCTATCTTGAGCGTGTCCAGAACCTGACGAACTTCCACCCGGTGGGTCGTCTGGCCGAGTATCGTTACTACGATATGGACGCCGTGACCAATTCTGCCCTCGATCTTTCGGATGAGATTATCGCCTGCCATGCATAAAGTCATAACATTCGGTATTCCCTCATATAACGCCGCCAAGGATATGGATCATTGCATCACCTCCATCTTGGAGGGGAGCAATTACGCCACCGATATCGAGATTATCGTGGTGGACGACGGCTCCAAGGACGAGACGGCCGCCAAGGCCGACGAGTGGGAGGCCCGTTATCCTGGAATCATCCGCGCGGTGCACCAGGAGAATGGCGGCCACGGTATCGCCGTCCTCTCGGGCCTGCGCGAGGCACAGGGCACCTATTACAAGGTCGTTGACTCGGACGACTGGCTCGACGGTGCGGCGCTTTCGACCATGCTTTCGATTTTGCGTGGCTTTGAGGAGCGCGACCAGCGCGTCGACCTGTTTATCTCGAACTACGTGTACGAGAAGGTTTACGAGGGCACGCATACCGCTATTGGCTACAAGTTTGCACTGCCGCGCAAAAAGATTTTCTCTTGGGACCAGATCGGACACTTCCGTCCCGATCAGAACCTGCTCATGCACAGCCTGTGCTATCGCACCGATGTGCTGCGCGAGTCCAATCTGCCTATGCCGGCACACACGTTCTACGTGGATAATATCTACGCATACGTACCGCTGCCGCGCTGCAAGACCATGTACTACGCCGACATCGACCTCTATCGCTACTTTATCGGTCGCGAGGGCCAGAGCGTCAACGAGGCTACGATGGTCAAGCGCTTGGGCCAGCAGTTCCGCGTAACGCGCATCATGATGGAATCGTTCCACCTGTACCAGGACGTTGAGTCCTCGCGTCTGCGTTCGTACATGATGGGCTACTTCACCATGATGATGGCGATTTGCTCGGTGCTCACCAAGCTTTCCGAGGAAGATTGTGCCGATGAGCGCCTGAAGACGCTGTGGAAGGACCTGAAGGAGTACGACGAGCGCATGTATCGTCGCGCTCGCTACGGCGTGGTTGGATTCTTTACCAACCTGCATGGACGGGCTGGAGACAAAACCACACTCGGCCTATACCATCTTGCCTCAAAGATCTTCAAATTCAACTAGCTGCGGAGTAATCGCTGCTGATAGGTTGACTGGGCCCCTTGGTCTTTAGTTTGCTACTGCGAACAGTCCTGCTCGCACGGAAAGCACATTAAGTGCTTTCCGGCTCGTGCGGAACTTGTATCAAACTAAAGGCCAAGGGGCCTCTGCTATAAGAATCGATTGTCAGGAAGTTGAATTTGAAGATCTTCGACGCGTGGTACAAAGGGGCCTGGGCTGAAAAGAATTTGGTTGGTAGTCGGTCGGAGGCGAGCGGGCGTTACGTTTGTCGCGAGTTCCGCACGAGCCGAAGAGCACTTAATGTGCTCTTCGTGCGAGCCAGGGCTGTAGAGCAGCAAACATAACCAAGACCCACCGGGCAACCGGACGAGCTAGTTTACTTCGCGGCACCGGGGATGCCGTGGGAGGTTTTGGCGGTTTTGGCTCCGTTTACGATGGCGGTCTGTAGGGCCCTTACGGCGAGCATGCCCAGCAGGTCTAGGGGAACGGCGGCGCTCGTCTGAGCGTCTAGCTTGCCGCTGGCGAGGGTGTAGATGGTGTCGCCGTCGTTGGTGGTGTGCGTGGGGCGGATGGCGTGCGCATAGGCGTCTGCGGCCATCTGGGAGACCTTGGTGGCCTGAGCCTTGGTGAGCTCAACGTTGGTGACGATGCAGCTGATGGTGGTGTTGGTGCGGTCGAGCGGCATTTGCATAGAGCCGGCGGCGGCAAAGGCTGCGAGCTCCATGTCGACGATCTGGTCGCTATCTGCTGCAGCGCGCATGCCAGCGACCCATTCGCCGGTGAAGGGGTCGACGACATTGCCGCAGGCGTTGACCGAGACCACGGCGCCTACCTTAACGGGACCGAGCGCCACGGCGGCAGCGCCAAGGCCGGCCTTCATGCAGGTGGCGGGGCCCATGAGCTTGCCTACGGTGGCACCGGTGCCGGCACCTACATTGCCCTGCTCGAGCGTGGTGGGGGTATTGTCAAGCGCCTCGCGCACGGCGGAGATGCCGGCCTCGATGTCGGGGCGTACGGTGGGGTCGCCAAAGGCGAGGTCGAAGATGCAGCTGGAGCACACGATGGGCACCTGCGTGGGGCCGACGGGAAGGCCGATGCTGCGGCTCTCGAGCTCGCGGGCGACGCCGCTTGCGGCCTCCAGACCAAAGGCCGATCCGCCCGAAAGGCAGACGGCGTGGACCTTGTCCACGGTGTTCTCGGGACGCAGCAGGTCGGTCTCGCGCGATGCCGGGGCACCGCCGCGAACGTCAACACCGCCGGTGGCGCCCTCGGGTGCAACGATTACGGTGCAACCGGTGCCGGCCTCCTCGTCCGTATAGTTGCCAAAGCAAAAGCCATCGACATCGCAAACGTCAATGGCCTCAAGCAGTGTATCCATGTTTTACTCCTATCGGTTTTCCGCCGGGCCTTATGCCCGGTCGGGATCCGTACGGTACGCCAAAATTGTAGGCGCTGGGGGATACCCAGCGCCAGATGCAATTACGATAGTTTTTGAATCGCGCGCGCGACGCGAGCGATGGACAGGCCCACCACGTTGTAGAAGTCGCCCGAAATATCGTGCACGAGCATGCGCCCGCCGACGCCCTGGATGCCGTAGGCGCCGGCTTTGTCCATGGGCTCGCCCGAGGTGACGTAGCGCTCAATCTGCTCGTCGGTGAGCTCGTAGAACGTCACGTCGGTCACATCGACAAACGACAGGCTCTCGGCGGCGTGCGGGGCTGTGGCGTCTCCGGCTCTAACGATGCAGACGCCGGTTGCGACCTGGTGCGTGCGCCCCGAGAGCTCGTGGAGCATGGTGCGGGCTTCGTCTTCGTTTGCCGGCTTACCCAAAATCTTGCCATCGAAGGTGACGATGGTGTCGGCCGCGACGGTCAGCTCGTTGGGCTCGGCGTGTTCGGCGGCAACGGCGGCAGCCTTAGCGCGAGCTAAGCGCTCGACAAGCGTAAGCGGTGCCTCGTCATCAAAAGGAGTCTCGTCGATGTCGGCGGGAATGACGCGGATGTCGTAGCCCGCTTCGCGCATCAACTCGATGCGGCGCGGTGATTGCGAAGCCAAAATCATAGCTGAATGCCCTCGGCAACCTTCTCGACGGCCTTGTCGCCGGCGAGCGTGCGCAGCAACTCAAGTGCAAAGGGGAGTGACTGGGCCATGCCGCTGGCGGTGATGATGTTGCCGTCGTGCGTGACCTTGTCGCCGGTATAGGCGCCCTCGGGGAAGCTCTTCTCAAAGCCGGGGAAGCACGTGGCATGGCGTCCCTCGAGCAGGTCAAGCTCGCCCAGGATAAACGGGGCGGCGCAGATGGCGGCAACATGTTTGGTCGCGGCGAACTCGCAGACTACGTCGCAGACGCGCTGGTCGGCGCGCAGGTTGGTGGCACCGGGCAGACCGCCGGGCAGCACGACGCAGTCATACTCGTCAAAGTTAATCTCGTCAAAGAGCGCATCGCAGGTCACGGGAATCTGCAGCGAGCTCACGACCTCGCGGGTGGGCATGATCGAGACGAGCGTGGCACGCACGCCGCCGCGACGCATGACATCGACCATGGTAAGGCATTCAATCGTTTCAAAGCCATCGGCGGCGAGAACGGCAACGCTGGGCATAAGGGTTCCTTTCAAAAAGCGGCATACAATTAGCCGTCTTATACCCCGAAGACCCCCGCTTGCCACGCACCATTCCCCAATGATTTTGATCCCCGCCCCAGAAAATAATGCAGGGTGGATGGGTGTTGCGCACTAGGAGGGGCTTGCGGCGCGGCGATAAAATCTCGGCATCCGTCATCTTTCGCTACATGAGGAGCTGATTTGCGATGATTAGTGTATTCGATCTTCTCGTTTTGCTCGTTGTATTTGGTGGCGTCGCGGCTGTCGCCTTTGCTGTTATCTTGAACAAGGAATCGTCGAATAAGCCTCAGCCTCCGCAGTCCAATCCGTACCAGCAAATGCCTCCGGCGCAACAGGTTCCGCCGCTTCAGCAGACGCCGACCGCGATTGATGATGCTCAGCCAGTTGAGCCTACATATTTCTGTGCCCAGTGCGGGTCAAAGCTGGAGACAAATGCCTCCTTCTGCCAAAACTGCGGCGCTCCTGTCAACCATCAGTGATTTTTCTGGGGCGGGGATTAAATAATCATTCGGTACACAATGATTATTTAATCCCCGCCCCATTTTCATCAGGCGTTACCGACTTTTTATTCGCCGGAATTGTTGCGCAACAGATTTTGCTTTTTCGGGCTTAGCGTAGTCTCAGCTCATATTCACCTCTCGACTGAAAGGGGCAACCATGCCAAGAACAAGAAAAATGAAATGGGGGGGGCTTCTAATAGCTGGCCTGGCGCTGGCTGCCAGCCTTATTGTCGCGCCGCTGGGCGCCTATGCTGACGACGTCCCCACGCCCGAGCTGAAGGACACGCATGAGTTCGATAATTTGGGTTATGTAGATCATTCGCCTTCGGGTAGATATGTGCTGTGCTTTGACTCGTCCACATATAAAGATTCGTCCACATATAAAATGAATTTATTGGATACCACGGACTGGTCTCTCACCGAGGTGGAGATTGACAGCAGCGGTCCCGACTGGCAAAGCGCGTATTGTTTTTCAGCCGACGAAAAAACGTTTTACTGCTTCAACAGAAAGAACAAATCAGTAGTCGTACATGACCTGTCTAATGATAAGTCCAAGGAATATCCGCTGGGTTCTGCCGTTCCATCTGAGGCGCTTGATGGGAGCAGCGCTAAAATCAGGTTCCAGATATCTAAGGACAACAAGACGCTGTATATAACGTCTGTAATAAATGATGTGAAGTACTTAGGCAGCTATTACGTGTTGTTTAGTATTGTCGATTTCAAAAACGGCAATATATCGACTAAATGTGAGTACAGCGCACCGTCTGATGACTACACTTTGAGTGGGCCTGCTTGGATTTCAAACGATGGCAAGTACGGCTACGTTAGGCGGTCTTATTCAGGTGAGGAAACTGAGAACGACCAATCGAGTGTGCGCTTTGACGTAGCAACAATCGACTTGAATACCAAGAAAGTTATCAACACTTCTGAAATTGACGACAGTTCGGTCGCTTCTAATACGTATAAGGTTGTTGTTAACGATGACGGCGCCGCTATGGATTTGGCGTGCTATGTCTCGAAAGAGGGGGATGTAGCCTCTTACGTTCAGCATGCCCTGTCAACAAAGCCGTTTAACCAAGATGGATCGCTGGCCTTTGGCGGGCATTACGTAGACTCTGACGGGCGCGGTTCCAATTCATCTGATTTGGGAAGTCTAGAATTGTCCGTCATCGATACGAAGTCAGGTGAAACGAAATGGGAAACCAACTGCTCACTCGATCTACTCATACTTCGCACTTCCTTTGCTGTTGAAGAAAAACTTTGTCCTGTCTCTTTGTCGAGTGACGGAGCTTATTTGTTGGCATGCGGCCCGGATGATAACTCTAACTATCTGATGTATTTGACTGACACAAAGACGGGTGCGTATTCGCAAGTCACTTTAAAAGGTTGCTTAGAGCATGGTGGCTTTGACGATTGCGATTACTCGCGGTCCGTGTGGTTCTCCAAGGACGACTCGTTGATTTATTTTGTTCAATATGAGGATGAAGATTTCGGCTTTAGTGTAGATGTCTATAAGAGTGGCTTTTCCAATGCGCCAACATTGTCCGGTCCACAAGAGGAAGGAGCCGGTTCGTTGCCATCGAACCTAATTTTCATTGTTGCTATTATGGTGATTATCCTTGCGGCGGGCGTTGGCGGCTTCGTTGTCATTCGCATGCGCAAACACTCTAAGGGGTATGCGGCAACCGCGAATGGCACTATCTCCGCTGCGCCTCAGCAGACGGTTCCGCAGAATTTCGTCGGACAGCAGACTCAGGCCCAGCTGCAGCAGGCGCCCATGCCTTTGGAAGCTCCGCGATTCTGCGGTTCGTGCGGTGGTCCCCTCGTTCCTGGTACACGGTTCTGCCCACATTGCGGCGCACCGGTAAAGCACTAAGCACATGCCGGTGGAGCGATTAAAACAGAATCGCGACATGTTGATGGTCGCGGGCATCTTTGGGGTGCTCGCGACCATCGCGGATATGTTTCGCGATACCGTGGGATTCTCTTGCAACCCTATCTACTTGGTTCATGTCTTGGGGCACATCGCCTTTTTCTGCGCAGCGTTTATGCTTGGCGACTACCTGATCGATCGGTTCCTGGTGGGACGCAAAGGTGCCGTTGACGTCCCTCGGCAAGACCATGCTGGATGGTTTGACAACTTGTGCGACATGGCGTTCTCTGGCATCCCGCAGACGTACGCATTCGGCGGCATCATAAAACTGGGCGCAATCATCTACGCCTGTTGGGCCCCGCTGCTGGTCCTGCTGTTCCCGGGCGTGATTTGGTGGGATACCCGCCAGCAGCTTTTGCAGCACAACGGACTGCCCAACGCGTTGTCGGTGGGCGTTCTCACCGACCACCATCCAGTGCTCGATACCTATCTGTACGGATGGTTTACCGACCTGGGCCGTGCGCTGGGGAGCGTTGATGCTGGGGAGTACGTCTTCTGCCTGGTACAGGCTTTTTTGACGGCGTGTGTCTTGGCGTGCTTCCCGCATTGGGGTGCGAGCCTGGTGGCAAGCAGGAGGTCTACGGTCTCATGTTTCAGCAGTCCGCGTTGCTGATGCGTGACCACGGGGACGAGCTTCCGGAATGGCAGCGTCAAGATATCGAGCGCGCCATCGGGGAGGATGGTAAGAACAACTACACGTGGTTTTTAACCGACTCCGTTAAAGACCCCACGTTTGGTAAGGCCGACGAGCTCGATTTTGCAGCCTATTTTGGCGCGTGGGTAATTGGGTTCCTGCAGCATCCACTTTGTTATCTCGAGGCGTATCTGGGAGTGCAGATTGGCTGGTATGCCATGCCGGCGGCGGGAAGCGAGGCCTTGTCGCCCTATGTGACTCCTGTCGACGGGCACAACGTGAGTCATGTGTTTCCCCGCTCGCGGGACCTGGGGTTGAGCTGGTCCGATGCGACCTTGGGCCACAGCGTCGAGTCGCTCATCGCATGGTTTCAGTCGACGCCGGTCGGCATGCTTGTCGGCGCCAAGGCGCTTTGGTCGACCTGGGGTATGGCGTTTTTGCTGCTGGAGATAAAACGTCGTGCGCCCCAGAAGCTCTATCTGATGGCGCCGCTTGTCGCGGTAAACCTCGTCCTTTGGATTTCGCCGACGTCGTACACGACCGAGTCGATGCGCTACCTGCTGCCGTTGTTGTTCTGGCTGCCCGTGAGTGCAGCGATGACTTTTGCCAGCGTTGCATCGACCGAATAAAGCTGGCCCGCGTGCAGTTACGCACGCGGGCCAGCTCTCATCATGCGGTTAGTTGCGCCTGAGGTGGACGACGGTTTCGCAGTGGAAGGTTTGCGGGAATAGGTCGACCGGCGTGATCTTGACGGGGGAGAAGGTGCCTTCCTCGACAAAGCACTTGAGGTCGCGGGCCAGGGTGGCCGGATCGCAGCTCACGTAGGCGACATCGCGGGCGCTCGTGCTGGCGATGAGGTCGATAGCCTCGGGCGCCAGGCCCGCGCGCGGCGGGTCGACCACCAGGACATCGGCATCCTGGTCGGGGAACTCGCGCACCGCATCGCCGCCGATGACGTCGACGTTATCGAGCTTGTTGATCTCCAGGTTGCGACGCAGGTCGCGCACGGCCGGGCCGTAGGCCTCGACGGCGGCGACAAAATCGCAGCGGCGGGCGAGCGGCAGGGTAAAGGTGCCGGCACCGCAGTACAGGTCCACGGCCAGCTCGTCTTCCTGCGGGTCGAGGGCGTCCATAACGAGCTCAATCAAAATCTCGGCGCCCTTGGTATTGACCTGGAAAAACGACGGGGCAGATAAGCGCATCTGGCCTTCGGCGATGTTCTCGGTCCACGAGCCCTCGCCGGCGAGCATCTCGACTTTGGAGACACGGCGGGCTTTCTTTTCGCCCTTGCTCATGACGCGCACTACGCTCGTGGGGTGCGCGGCGTCTGCCAGCACGCGCGAGACCTGTGAGCGCGGAAAAGAGCCTGTGGGCGTCCAGAGTGCGACCTCGAGTGCCTTGGTGCGGCGCGATGCGCGAATGCCCACGCGTTCGAGGCCCAGGTCATGGCTGCCGCTTAGATAGTTGAGCGTTCCGACGACCGATTTGAGCGCCTTCGGGAAACGCTTATCGAACAGCGGGCACGCATCGACGGTCACGATTTTGCTGGGGTCGACACCGTGCATGCCAAGGCGCACGCGACCGTTGACGACGGTCGGTTCGAGCTCGATTTTATTGCGGTAGCCCCAGTCGTCCTTGGTGTGGCGGATGGGCTGTACCAACTCATCGACCTGCTCGGGAGCGAACTTGCCGATGCGCTCGAGCGTGGAGCGCAGATTTTGCTCCTTGGCGGCGAGCTGTGCCGTGCGTGAGAGATTGCCCCACGAGCAGCCGCCGCAGATGCCCACGAAGGGGCAGGGAGGCTGAATGCGATCGGGGCTTGGCTCCAGAATCTCGGTGGTGCGGGCGCGCATGAACGACTTGCCGTCCTGTACGACCTCGGCCTCGACGGTGTCGCCTGCCACGGCACCCTGCACAAAGACGGCTTTGCCGTTGTCGGCGTGCGCCAGCCCGTCGGCGCCGTAGGTCATCGATTCTATGGTGAGCTTCATATTCCTGCCTGTCATTCGTGTTGTTGTTCGCACCATGGTAGCAGGGAAAAGCGCCCCGCATCCGAGGCTTTCCTCAAATGCGGAGCGCTTCTACAAACCGCTTCTACAAACGACTATTTCGTCTTGCCGGTAATGAGCGTCTTAAGACCCAGGCCGATCAAGCCCAGGCCCATGCGCACGCGACCGGGGCGATGGCGCTCGATGGCCTTGGTCTTGCCAGCGGGCTTCTCGCGGCGGGCGCTCGTCTCGGGTGCGGGCTTGGTGACCTGCGGCTCGGGCTGAGGTGCAGGTGCAGGCTCGGGCTCAATGACGGTCGCCTGGACCTTCTGGACCTCGGGTGTGGCCGCTTGCGGTTCAGGAGCAGGGGCGGGCTTTGCCTCGCCGGCGGTCTCGGCGTTGCGATAGGCACGCTCCAGCAGGGCTTCCTGCGAGTTGAAAGGTTTCTCACCCTTTGCACGCTCCACGGGGACCCAGGTGCCGTCGCTCGTGAGGCTGCGGGCCTTCACGTTGTCGCGCAGCTGCATGCCCATGTACTCGTGCACCAGGGCGCGGCAGGTGGGGTCGAGCACGGGGAAAGCGATCTCCACGCGGTGCTCGGTGTTGCGCGTCATCATGTCGGCCGAGCTCAGATAGATCATGTCCGAGTCCACGCCAAAGGCGTAAACGCGCGCATGCTCCAAAAAGCGTCCGACGATAGAACGGACATGCACGTTCTCAGTCTTGCCCGGAACGCCCGGCTTGAGGCACGAGATGCCGCGGATAATCATGTCCACGCGGACTCCTGCGCACGATGCCTCGGCGATCTTGTCGATGACCTCGCGGTCGGTGAGCGAGTTGAGCTTAAAGAACACACGGGCGGGCTCGCCAGCGAGGGCGCGCTGGATCTCGCGATCCAGGCCGCGCATGATGAGCGGCTTCAGGCCGACCGGCGCCACGCCCAGGAAGCGGTAATCGCCGCGCAGGTTGCCCAGCGACAGGTTGCGGAAGAACAAGTTGGCGTCCTCGCCGATGCCGGGATGGGCGGTCATGAGCATAAAGTCGCTGTAGAGTTTGGCCGTCTTCTCGTTAAAGTTGCCGGTGCCCAACAGCGTCAGGCGTGTAAGCGCCATGCCCTCGCGATAGGTGAGCTGGCAGATCTTGGAGTGGCACTTAAAGCCTTCGGAGCCGTAGATGACGGTGCAGCCTGCCTCTTCCAGGCGCTCGGCCCACTCGATGTTGTTCTGCTCGTCGAAGCGGGCGCGGAGCTCCATGAGCACCGTAACCTCTTTGCCGTTCTCGGCGGCATCGATCAGCGACTCGCACAGGCGGCTCTGCTTGGCCACGCGGTAGAGCGTGATGCGCAGCGAGATGCACTCGGGGTCGTAGGCGGCCTCGTGCACCAGATCCAGGAAGGGGTTCATGGCCTCATAGGGATAAAAGAGCAGCTTGTCGTGCTGAAGTACCTGCTCGCGGATGGAGCGGGCCATATCGATGGTGGGGTTGGGCTGCGGCTTAAACGGCGTAAAGAGCAGCTCGTTGCGCAGATGCTCGGGAATCTTGCCCTCGATGCCAAAGACATAGCCCAGGTCGAGCGGGATATCGCAGGTAAAGACCGAGCGACGCGAGAGCTCGAGCGCTTTGCGGATGGTCTTGAGCGTTGACTTTTCGAGCAAGCCCGAGACGGCGAGCACTACCGGCTGCAGGCGCAGGCGCTTCTTGAGGATGCGCTTCATATGCTGGCGGTAGTCCTCTTCCTCCTCGACGCCCTCGCCGTCCGGATCGATGTCGGCGTTGCGGGTGACGCGGATGAGTGCGCGGTCGAGCGGCTTATAGGAGCCAAAGCAACTGTCCAGGCAGGCGAGGATGACGTCCTCGAGCAGAATGTAGGAGTAGGTGCCGGTGGGCGAGGGGATCTCGACCACGCGGTTCATCGAGGCGGGAATCTCGATCAGGCCCAGCAGGCTTTCCTCGTCGGTGACGCCGTCCAGGCCGCAGGCCAGGTAGAGCGCGCCGTTGCGCAGGTTGGGGAAGGGGTGGCGCGGGTCGATCACCAGCGGTGAGATGACCGGCGACACGTAGGCCTGGAAGTAACGGGTGACAAAGGTGCGCTCCTCGGGCGTAAGCGAATCGACACGCGCGCGGTGAACGCCCAGGGCGTCCAGCTTGCCCTCGATGTTCTTAAAGATGGACTCCCAACGGGTAAGGAGCCCGGGCAACTCTGCCATGACAGCATCGACCTGTTCGGAGGCGGTCATGTTGCTCTTGTTGTCGACAGGCTGCTTTTTGAGCTCGGCAAGGTCGGACAGGCCACCCACGCGCACCATGAGGAACTCATCGAGGTTGGACTCGAAGATCGAGACGAACTTAAGGCGCTCGAACAGCGGCACGGACTCATCAAAAGCCTCGTCGAGCACGCGGTTGTCAAAGCGCAGCCAGCTGAGCTCTCGGTTCTGCGTGTACGAGAAGTCGCGCGGCGGTTTGCGCAGCTTTGCGGCGGCTTGCTTTTTTTCGATTTTGCTCGGCATATGCATCTGTCCGTTCAGTCCCCGCAGGGGACGGTAGCCTAACCCTATTCACTATTGTCTCAATTTAGTCGACTTGTGGCACGGACGTATTGTGCGAACGGTATCTTTACCTACTTCTTACGCTGTCAAGGCATGCGACTAACTGTCCAACTCGTTTTGAAAACAATCTATATCCATACTCAACTGATGAGGATGTATGAATAAGAATGATTGCGAGCTGAATATAATCGAATCCAAATCGAATCGTGGACAAACGACAAATATATGCAGAAAACCGTTTTAGCTATGCAATTCCTAAACATGAAATTATTTGTGCAATCTTGCTCAATTCCTTAGAAAAAAGAACGATTACCTTTGAAAATATGCTTTAGAGAACTGAAGTGCATCATGGGGGAATCATATGCGATATACCGTTCATCGCACTTTGCTGACCGTTCGGGGGCGAGGTGGAATTGCGGGTGGTATTTGGATATAACTAGAGCTGTCAGCAAGCAGCGTCCCATACGGAGGGGCGCTGATACATTCGGCCAGTAAGGCCCGAAAGAAAGGTAGGAGGCCATGACGAAAGGTCTGCACGTGCCTTCCGAGA
>JAERMT010000332.1_pt2 | contig 14965 bp, 15 predicted proteins | sample 9267081 | NCBI WGS metagenome assembly JAERMT01 (sample SAMN17071939, study PRJNA684904) | human gut metagenome | isolation source: diarrhea sample from child under the age of five | host: Homo sapiens | place: South Africa: Mafikeng, Mafikeng Provincial Hospital | collected 2019-09
TCGACGCCAACATACTCGTGCCCATCGTTTAGAAAAGACTGTTTCCCTATACTAAAAACCATCCCCGAGGAAAAATGAAGAGACCGTTTTTTGCCTTTACGGATATTTCAATAAATACTATAATTAAAGCAATCTCAGTGTTTGGATGGATATAGAAAAAGGCGGGCTTACGTAAGATGAAATATGAAAAAATTAATAATTCCAATGAGCTGGAGTTCGCTGTGTTTTGCATTGAAAATGTAGCGGAAAAATTGGGTGTGAATGCAGCGCAGGTCTATCAGGCATTTACTGAAAAGAGTGATATCCTGTATGGTTATATCGTGCCGGAATATGAAGTGCTGCATACCCAGAGTCGTGAATATATCGTGAATGACATCCTTGATGTGATGAAAGAAAAGGGGGTAGAAGTATGATTCTCTACCATGGTTCGTTTTTGGAGATTGCAAATCCGGATTTGATTCATTCTCGCCCTGATGTGGACTTTGGACGAGGTTTCTATGTTACGCCGTTGTATGAACAGGCAGCGAAGTGGTGCGGTAAATTCAAACGTCGCGGGAAGGTTGCTATCATCTCCCGGTATAAATATGACGAAAGTCGGGAAGCTGAATTAAAAACATTGAAATTTGATTCCTATTCCGACGAATGGCTGGATTTCATTTTGAACTGTCGCAGAGGAAAGGATACGACTGATTACGATCTTGTTGTGGGCGGTGTTGCCAATGATAAGGTGTTCAATACGGTGGAACTGTTCTTTGATGGATTGATTGACAAGGCGGAAGCACTTAAACGCTTGCGTTATGAAAAGCCGAACCGACAAATATGTTTCCGTACGGAGAAAGCATTGTCTTTATTGCATTTTGAAGGGAGTGAAACACTATGATGGCAAACCCAATTTTGCTCCAGAAAAAATATGCCCGTGTCATAGAGTGCTTTGCCAAACAGCAGGGAATTTCACTGGACGAAGCATTGGATTTATTCTATCGTTCCGAAGTTTACCAGTTAATGCGTGAGGGCGTTTCCGATATGCACTGCATGAGCGATCTGTACCTTGCAGAAGAATTAAGATTGGAATATGAAGAACGAGAGTAATTTGTGATGTAATAGATGCATGCGGGGCTTAGTTTCTGCTTATATTGGGAAAAACAATTCTCTTTATGGAAGCGTAGATCGTTTCGCGGTATCAATTGGAGCAGGCTTGCGGTAGAATATATGCGGCGAATTAGAAATTGCGCTGTTATGAAATGAAACGAAGGTTGGTGAATTGAATGTTTGGATTTTTTGAAAAGAAAAAAGAGTTCTGTTGCGCTATTTGTGGGAGCAAAGATCCTCAAGAAGGCTTTAGAGGTGCAAAAGGCGACATTTGCAAAAACTGTGCAGATGCACTGGAAAAACGCGACCTTACTTGCGATGATGCGTTCTTGTTTACAGAGGATCAACGAAAGAATTTATGTAATCCGGCACTTGATGCGGTCGAACTGGCGGACTCCTTTCAAATTGAAAAAGCACCGCTTGTATTGCAAGAGGGAGAGTATTGCTATTATTATGGTGATGCTTGCGGCGGCCGTATCCAAACTGTGACAACGGGATATACCGGAAGAAATAAAGGCGTGTCTGTGCAGATTATGAAAGGTGTTACCTATCATACCGGCGGATCTGCAGGGCAAGCCGTTCGAGAACAACTCATCGAGAGCTCTCCTACCGGAAGATTTGTTTTAACAAACAAAAGATTTGTCTTGCTTACTGCATTGTATGGTTTTGATATTCCGGGCGATAAGGTTCAGACAATCGATGTGCGTCCGGATGGATTAGGCATATACGTAAAGAATAAAATGCATATTGTTTTAACTTCGGATGTAAGAAAAATCGCAATAATAATAACGATTCTGACAAATGCAACTAAGCAGCAACAAGAAGAACGGAAACAGAAATCTCTTGAGACAACGAAAAAACGTCAGACAAGAAAAAAGCAAGCACCTGTTTCGGGCGCAGACGAGATAATGAAATATAAGAAATTGATGGACGAGGGAATAATTACGGAAGCTCAATTCGAACGAAAGAAAAATGAAATACTCGGTTTCACGGAGTAGATAAAATCAAAAATCATGACCAAATTGGGGAAACAGTGTTTACCCAATTTGAAAATCTTCCGACGACTGGCACAGGCAGAAAGTTCTATTAAGTTAACGGGAAATTACCGTTAAAGTGCCGGATACTGAAAAATCAGTGCCGGATACTGCAGGAAGAATGCCGGATGCTGCGAACAAAGTGCCGGATACTGCCAATAAAGTGCCGGATATTGCGAAAATAATGCCGGATAGTTTAGGCGGAGTGCCGGATACGACGTTTGAGAAAAGAATACAGAAGAATAATAATCAGTACAAACAGCACAACACAAAGGAGCCGAGAATGGCCAACTCAGAAATGAACAATCAAGAAAAATTTCAACTGGTAATTTCCGCAGATGGCGTGACATCCACGGATGAACGTTTTACGATGGATAAGTTATACCTGGGGGATAACTATAAACCTCTAGGTGTGATCTTTCGAAATGCGGATGGGGAAGAAATTAAGCGCAAGCTGAATAAGGGCGAAAGAAGAGTCTCCTGCCAGACGCTTCCTCGTATTGCATGTCAGATCTTTGAAAAAGAATTGGCTTCTTTATCCGTGGAAGAAAAAGAAGCCTTCCCAATCTGCCGGTACGCCCCCAGCATGGAGTTGATTCGCGGCATTTATTCCGGGGTGGACGAATTCCGGCGGCATCGGAATTCCATTGAGTACGTGGTTTATAAATACGATGCGGGGAGACAGTTTGTATTCTATTGCTGGAATCTTTTCTCTACCGTGATATTTGCACAGGAATGCTTGAAGCGGTTTGGGCATCCGGGGGAACAGTTTGTTCTCACATATCGTGAAAAGAATGAGAAGGAAATGAACGAAAAGAAGGAGAACGTTCCGGAAGCAGAACCGGTGCAGGAAACTTCCGGATACAACAATCCTTACTCTTCAATGCTGCTGGAATCCAAGAATCTGATTTTTCGCGGTGCGCCGGGAACAGGGAAATCATATCTCGCAAAGGAAATTGCAGCGGATATTGTGAGTGACGGATATTACGATGATTGCAAATCCTTGACGGATGAGCAGCGGCAGCAAGTGGAATTCGTCCAATTTCACCCGAGCTACGATTACTCGGATTTTGTGGAAGGTCTCCGTCCTTGCATCAATGATGACGGGTCGATGGGATTCGAACTGCAGGACGGCATCTTCAAGCAATTTATAAATCGCGCCCGAAAGAATTATGAGAATTCCTTGAAATCTAAAGAAATCATCGAAAAAGAGGTGTCGGTTCAGGATGCGATGATGGATTTCCTTTCAGGTATTGAGTTTGGGAAAGATATATTTAAAACAGTCAGCGGAAATGAATTCACAATTACATCGGTGGATGAACGGTATATCAATCTATCTATTCCGGGGAATGCGATGGTGAATACGCTTTCTCTGAATGTAAGCGAGATTCAGCAGATGCTGGAAGCGGATACAAAGTTCTCGAAGGTGAAGGATATTACAGCATTCTTCGGAAAAAAGTTTGCGACGCAGCAGTATTCTTACAATTTTGCACTTTACAATGAAATCCTGAAGAAGAAAGGGAAGAGAAAGAAAGTTATCCACCAGGAAGAGCTGAAGAAATACGTTTTTATCATCGATGAAATTAACCGAGGAGAAATATCGAAAATATTCGGGGAACTGTTCTTTGCCATTGATCCGGGGTACCGGGGCAGAGACGGAGAAGTCGCCACGCAGTATTCCAACCTGCATGCGAATCCAAACGAGAAATTCTACATTCCGGAGAACGTCTACATTATCGGCACGATGAACGATATCGACCGTTCGGTGGACAGCTTCGATTTTGCAATGCGACGGAGATTCCGTTTCGTTGAAATCAAAGCGGATGAACGATTGGAAATGCTGGAAAACCTGGAAGACGAAGCATTGAAGAACGAGGCGATACAGCGCATGACCGCATTGAATCAAGCCATAATCGATGTAGAAGATTTGAATCGGAACTATCAAATCGGCGCGTCTTATTTCTTGAAATTAAAAACATTGTCCTTCGACGAACTGTGGACGGATTATCTGGAACCGCTTCTGCAGGAATACGTTCGAGGAATGTATGACGAAGAAGAACGGATGATTCAATTTGCAGAGGCGTACGGATATTCAAAGCAGAACCGCGGTGAAGCCGATGAAATGTCTTAGAATTAAAGATAATCGGCAAGTAAAGAAGACGGATTTCCGAGAGATTGAGAATCTGACAGAACGGATTGCGGATAAAACACTGGACCGGTTGGAACAAGAGGGCGTATTTGTTTTTCCCCGGCACGTTGCAGATTCCGACGACCTTTCCGGAACCCAAACGATTCTTCAAAGTTTAAACGATAGTTTTCGTTCCGGAAATGTGATGGGATTTATCGGCTATGGAGACGAACGACTGATTATCGAATCTCGGTTCAGTAATGACAAAGAAGATTATTTTTTTCAGTACCTGCTGGAGCGGGTGATGGATTTTCCAAGCATCGTGAATCTGGAATCCGATGCCGATTACGACAGTCGATTATTTAATTTCCTACTCTTTCTGTTCCCCTATCATCTCCAAAGTGCGATGAGGAAAGGGCTGTTCAAGAAATACATTCGGCGCAGGTACAACGATGCCTATGTTAAAGGGACCATCGATGTGGCGCGGCACATTGAAAAAAATACCCCTTTTGTGGGAAATGTGGCATACAGTCAGCGGGAATTCGCCTATGACAATGAGTTGATGGAATTGGTTCGGCATACCATCGAATTCATCAAAAGCAAACCCTATGGCAGCAGTCTCTTGTTTCCGGTAAAAGAAGAAGTTAAGCTCGTAATCGATGCGACCGCAGGGTATGAGTTTTACGACCGGCAGAAGATTATGGAAGCCAACAAGAGAAATGCGGTTCGTCACGCGTATTTCAGAGAATACTCGGACTTGCAGCGCTTGTGCCTTTTGATTTTACAACATCAAAAACACCGCATCGGCTTGGGGACTCGGCGGGTGTACGGAATTCTCTTTGATGGGGCGTGGCTCTGGGAGGAATACATCGGTTCGCTGATTTCCGAAAATGATAAAAATGAAGGCAGCTTCTATCATCCGAAGAATACCAAGGGGACCGGGGCGCAACGACTGTTTCATGGCGGCGTGGGACTGATTTTTCCGGATTTTATCAGCAAGGAGAAGCAGCCAAGAATTATTGCGGATGCGAAATACAAACCCCTCGAAAACATCGGCAATAAGGATTATCTGCAGGTATTGGCTTACATGTTCCGCTTCGATGCGAAGACGGGCTATTATCTTTATCCGGAAGCGGCCGGTGCAGCTAGTGTAGAACTTTGGATGAATCGCGGCCTCACATACGAAAATAATGTTGCGCCGCGAGAAGATATTCGTGTTATAAAACATGGCCTTCAAATTCCAACGGGGACGAGCAGCTATGCGTCCTTTGCAGCTGAAATGAAAGAGAACGAGAAGGCCTTTCAGAAAGTGTTGATTGAGAACAGTTAGGAGGCACACATGGCGAAGGAATGTTCCATATGCGGAAAGAAATTGGGTTTTCTGTCAGGGAAAGTGACGGTTTCGGACGGTATCGTCTGCGATTCCTGCTGGTTTGCGGCGGGCCTGGATTTGAGCATTAACTGCATGATGACCGTTGCCAATCGCACCGTGAACCAGCTCCGGGACATGATTGAAATCGAGGTGCTCAAGCGGGCGGCGGAGCTCACCGGGAGGACGGATCTGGCGGCAGCGGTCCCACAGGCAGAGGCTCCGGCAGAGAAGACCCCGGCCGCGAAGACCCCGGCGGCAAAAACAAAACCGGCGCCGAAGGCGGGGGCGACCGATGCCAAGCCGGTGGACATCATTCTGGAGGTAGGCAGAGACCGGAAGGTGAATTTCCAATGCGCGGGACAGCCGGTCATCAACCTGGAGGACATGATTCAGGGCAATGAGATGATCATCGGAGATGGTTTTATCCGTAACCAAAGCAAAGAAACCTTGCCGGACGTTCGAATTGCCTGCGAATTTCAGCCGGCCATCGTAGACCCGGGACTCCTATACTACGAAGAGGGTACTTTTACCCCGGGCATAGAGGGCAAATTCGAAATCGACGACCCGCCGGTGAACCTGGAGGAATACGCGAAAATCAAACGCACCCGGAACGGCAAAATCCGTTTCACCCTGTTCATGGGGGAGCAGGAAGTGGGCACCGCGGAGTGCAGCATGCGGGTAAAGCCGGCGCCGGAAGAGGAAATGCAGAAATACATGAAGTCGGTGATGTACGAGACGGAAAAGAACGCCTCCGGTCCGGTGAACGTGTTTTTATACGCCCGGGCGGACGGCACCTTCGACCAGGACCTGATGCGGCGGCCGGACCTGCTGTACGCCATGTACGCCAACGGTCAGGAGCAGCTGATCGGGGACGTGTACGTGGCCAACGAAACCGGCAAAAAGCTCAAGAACATCCAGTTCCGGGCGGATTTTACGTCGGACATTCTGGAGCCGGTGGATGTTTTTCTGGGAGACGTGCCGGCGGGAGAGAACATCGTCTTTGAGGTGGACGACCCGGCCATCAACCTCCGCAAATTGGAGCAGATTACGGAAATCGAGACCTGCACCGCCACCTACACCCTCACCGTGAACGGCAAAAAAGTCTCGGAGGCCTGCGGACGTGTGACGATCTGTCCCTACGATCAGTGGAACGGCGCGCTGGTTCTGCTACCGGCCTACATGACGCCGAACCATCCGGATATTATCGGGCTCCTGCAGCAGGCGGCGCGCTGGATGCAGAAGGAGGGCCTGAACCCGTCCCTGGAGGGTTATCAGGGCGACGCCAAGCGGGTGGAGGAGATGACCATGGGCGTGTACAACGCCATAAAAGAAGCCGGCATCATCTATTCGAATCCGCCGGCCAGCTTCTTCGGACCGCAGCGGGTGCGTCTGGGGGAGACGGTGATGCAGCAGAAATTTGCCACCTGCATGGACATTACCGTGCTCTTCGCTTCCTGCCTGGAATCCTTTGGCCTCCACCCGGTCCTGATTACGGCACCGGCACATATTTTTGCCGGCGTGTGGCTGACTTCCAAAGGCAGATGCAGCGAACCGGTTCTTTCCGATACGGCGCAGCTGCGGAAGCTCATCAAGGAGGGGAAACTGGTGGCTTTGGAATGCACCGCCATGACTCTGGGGAAGAACCTTTCCTATAAAGAGGCGAGGAAGGAAGCGGAAGAGATTCTGAAGGCGCTGGACGAAAATAAAATCCCGGATAACGATTGCATCGACGTGCAGCTGGTGCGGAACATCGGCATCCGGCCGATTCCGATGCGCCGAAATCCGGCAGGCGTCATCGCGGAACCTTCGGCGGAAAAGCCGGCGGCCCCTCGTCCTGCGGAATCCCCGGCGAAGGAAAAGCCGGCGGAGACCGTCGAAGGTGCTGGCAAGACGCCTGCTGAGACCGCTGCGAAAGCACCTCGCAAAAGCCCGGCGAAAGAAAAGCCGGCGGTCCCGGAAATCTCCGAAGCCGCCGAAGCCATTGAAGCCGCCACCGTCACAACGGCAGCCGCCGCAGCTTCTGCGGAACCTCTCCGCTATATTCAGGAAGAGTACCGGGTGTTCGAGAAAGACCTCTCGCAGATTACCATCGATAATTTCTACGACCGTCAGACCAAAAAGTTGATCAAGGAGGCCATTTCGGAAATCGTGCAGGTGGAAGGCCCGATCAGCCAACCGGCTCTGATTCGCACGCTGATTAATTCCACCGGTCTGGGCAGAGCCGGCAAAAACATCTCGGAACACCTGGATAAGCTGGTGACCACGGCGGACGTAAAAATCACCCGCCAGTCCGGGGTTCGCTTCCTGTGGAACCACGGTTCGGACCCGGCAGACTATCACACCTTCCGCTTCCGGGAGCAGCGAAGCACGGAGGACATCTGCAAATACGAACTGAAGAACGCCGTGTGCTGCCTGCTTCAGGAGAACGGGCCTATGACCAAGGAGGAAATCACCAAAGCCATGGTGAACCTGCTGGGATACAGCCGCTCCAGCCACCGAATCGAGGAATGCGCGGCGGACGCCATCAAGGCGGCCCGGGAACTGAAGGCCATCGAGCAGAACGAGCGGAAGCAGTTTGTAATGCGTTAAGGAGCAAGAGATGAATGAATATATCCCACCGTTCCAAATGACGGAAGAAATCACCAATTTGATTATTGAAATCGGAGAATACGTTGGATCCATTTCAACATATGAATCGCTGCATGCGAATCCTGTTTTGCGACGGGAGAATCGAATCCGATCGATTCACTCATCGTTGGCCATTGAACAGAACACTTTAACATTAGAACAAGTAACAGATATTGTGAATGGGAAACGGGTTTTGGGACCTCCGGAAGATGTACGGGAAGCAAAAAACGCGTATGAAGCATATGAGCTTGCATCACAACTAAATCCATATGATGTTAGAGATTTGCTGAAGGTACATAAGATTATGATGGGAGGACTTGTTCGTGAAGCGGGCATCTTTCGGTCAAATAATGTAGGAGTCTATTCCGGAACCGAACTGATTCATGCAGGGACTCCCGCAAATTACGTGCCGGAAGTAATGGAACAGTTATTCTCCTGGTTGAAAAAATCAAAGTACCATCCACTGGTGAAGAGTTGTATTTTCCACTATGAGTTTGAATTTATCCATCCGTTTGCGGATGGAAACGGTCGAACCGGCAGGTTATGGCAATCACTGATTTTACAGAAATGGAAGCCTTTTTTTGCATGGCTTCCTATGGAAACTTTGGTTCATGAGAATCAGGAAGTATATTACAATGCGTTGCAGACGGCAAATAATATGGGAGAGTCAACTGTTTTTGTAGAATTTATGCTTGAAATAATTCGGGATGCTTTACGAGAAGTTGAAACTCAGAATATGAATGAAGAGAATACTACAGCAGAACAATTAATGGATGAAAGTAATGTTAAAGGCAGTCTTGTTGTAAATGAAGAAAGAATTTTAAAACTGCTAGAGCAAGATGGACATCTTACCGCAAATGTATTGGCAAGCACGCTTGGAATTACATCCAGACAAGCACAAAGAATTTTGGCAAAACTAAAGAAAGCGGGAAAAATTATTCGCCACGGAGCCAGTAAGAACGGATGGTGGGAGGTCCGTTAGGGGCAGATCGATTTTCGGATGCCGGTTTTTAATTTCATGGCGCCAACATGCTCATGTCGTAGTAAATGTCGTAAGAAATGTCGTAGTAAATGTCGTAAGAAAGCAGTTCGCAACTTTAGAAATTCATGTGGTAGGTCCGGGACCCGCACGCCGGAGGCAAGAAGAGCCCGGCCCGGTAAGGCGGAAAAAGGCCGGGCGGGAGGAGATGGTAAGAACTGACGACGAACGCGGGAAAAGGCGTTCGTCGTCAGTTCTTCCTTTTGATATGATGGGAAGCGATGGGCGGAGGCCAGGGACCCTCCGCGCATCGCTTTTCCTTTTGGAATGATGATGTGAAGAGATGAACGGAGGTCGCCGACGGGACCTCCGTTCATCTCTTTTCGTCTTTTATCTGAAGGCGGACTTGGTGCACCGGGAATGGAGGTACAAGGTTTTGCGGGTTTCGGTGCACCAAGTCCGGACCGCCGGCCGGGCGGCGGCGGTGATAGTCTAATTAAATTAACCACTTTACGTGCGCACAATCCCATATGCCTAGAAAATTAAGGGCGGTTCACGCTTTTTGACAGAAAACGCCGAAATAGCGTGAACCCAATTTGCCGATTTGGCGGAACTCTAATTTTGAAGCGACGGATTATCACCGGCAGTTCACGCTAAAAAGGGGGTGCCCCTTCAAAAAGCGTGAACTGCTTTTCGAAGACCGGGTTACACACAGAGTATCACATGCCGAAACTGTGTATCGCCAAAAAAGAATTCACGCTAATCGACCCCAAATTCAAGATTAGCGTGAACTCACTTCAAAATTCTAGACATGCTTAATTTTGCGCGGCATAAAAACTCTAATTCCTACCCCCGCACCGGATGCCGCGCCTTCCAAGAAACCAAAAGTTTACAAATGCCCTTTTCCGGTTTAAAAGCGAGCCGGATGATAATAAATGTGTACTGAAGGGGAATTTTTTTTGTGGTACAGTAGGTGCACAAAGAGGCGGCGCGGAGAATTCAAACCGAGCCGCCCGCCGCCGGAGGCGCTGGAACGGATCCCGGAGGGTGGTAGGAGCGGCGTCGGCGGGCGCTGGAACGGGAGGACAAGGCGATGAGACTGAAACTGGTGATGAAGGATCGGGAATACCGGGATGCGTTGGCGGAGCGAATTCGCCGGAGCCGGTGCAACCTGTATGTGGTAATAGAAGATAATTTCCGGATGGAAGAGGATACGCTGCTGGTGACGGATGTGGGCGAAGGCAAGCTGCGGGAAGGCATGGTGCTGCTGAGCTCGGAGTGCCGGCGGGAGGTGGAAGGCAAGGGCCCCTATGTGCTGTTCAAGTATGCCGGCGTGGATGCGTTGCTGACGGACCTTCGCCTGTGCGCTTTTCTTTGGACGGGAAAAGGCGATTTGCGAAGGGGAGAGGACCGCATCATTACCGTGGGAGCGGTGGAGCGCACGGATTTGGGTCACCGGCTGGCCGAGCAGGTGGCCTTGGAATTGGGAGAGCACCTGGAAGAACCGGTGCTGCTGCTGGATCTAACGTATTTTTATCGGAAGGGACGGCCGGAAGAGTCGGGGAACACCTTTCGGAAATTGGTGTACTACCTTCAGAGCGGGAAGAACATTCCGGTAGAGGTGTTTTTTCGGCGGGAGACGGGGAACGTGTTTCGGATTCGGATGCCGCGGGGAATGAACGAGCTGATGAAGATTCCGGGAGTGGAGTGCTTGGAGCTGATTCGGGAGATGGGACGGTATTTTTCGGCGGTGGTGTGCAGCGTGGGGGATTGCTTCTCGGAGCGGAACATCGAGGTGATGAAGAATTCCGAGTGGTGCATCTATATGGCGGAGGAAGATATGCGGGAGTATTTTCCGAAGACGTCACTGGTGGTGCCGGAGCGAGCCGGGGAGATTCGGAATGCGGCGCGACTGGTACAAGGGATTTTGGAGGCGCCGTGAGTGCGGAGCACGCGATAGGCCGAGTGCGGAGCACAATGTAAAGGCGGAGCACAATACGAAGGAGACAAAATGTTAAAGGAAGTGACGGAAAAGTACAGCCGGGAGCTGGATGGTTTTATCCGGGAGCTGCGGAAGAAGCTGTCCCACTCGGAGGTGACGGAGGATGCGGAGCGATTGCTGAACTATGTGGAGGATGAGTTTTTCGGGTCGGAGCTGGCCGGGCAAGTTGAGTACTGGGAAATTTCCCACATGGTGCGGGCGGTGTACCTTCGCCTCCGGAGCAAGTACGGAATCCTGCAGGAGTATTTGGAGGACCCGGCCATCAACGAGATTATGGTAAACGGGCCGGAGCATATTTTTGTGGAGAGAAACCGGAAGGTGCAGGCGGTGGACAACGCGTTCATTTCGGCGGAGGAGCTGGAGGGGGTGATTCGCATGCTGGCGTCGGACGTGCATCGGGAAATCAACGAGGCGAACCCCATCGTGGATGCGCGGATGCCCAGCGGGTACCGGATCAACGGGGTGCTTCGGAATGTGGCGCTGAACGGGCCGGCTCTCACCATCCGGAAGTTTGCGGAATCCATGATTACCATGGAAGAGCTGGTGCAGCGGAAGAGTTTGACGGAGGAGTGCAAGGAGGACCTGTGTGCGCTGACGGAGTGCGGATACAATGTTTTTATCAGCGGCGGAACCTCCTCGGGCAAAACCACCATGCTCAATGCGTTGGCATCCTACATTCATCCGGAGGAGCGGGTGGTGATCATTGAGGATTCCGCGGAGCTGCAGCTGAACCACTTGGAGAACCGGGTGCAGATGGAGTGCCGCAGTGCCAATTCCATCGGGAAGGGGGAGGTGCGGATGGACCAATTGATTCGCACCAGCCTGCGGATGCGGCCGGACCGGATTATCGTGGGGGAAGTGCGAGGCGGGGAGGTTTTGGACATGATTCAGGCGATTATATGTACTATATAATAATTATATATATAACGTATATAAGGATGGAAAATATAGATTAGAGGGAGAGACATAGGAACGATATGAACATTAAGTATAGGTTATTGTGTAAAAGGTTAATAGAGGAAAGGAAGAGAGTAGGTGTCATTCAATATTATAATGTACTGTTCATAATGGAGTTAGTGTCAGATAAAGACATATGGGCTTTAGAACAGTGGATGAATGGTATAAATAACATATATATGAAAGATATACATAATTGGTGTAGAATACATTTTGTTAAATATCACACTGTATTTGTTTACAGGAAAGAGTATCCGGTAAAAGCAAATATTTGGAATGGGTATTCATATATAAGGTGGCGGATGGAGCGGTTGATGAATTTGGGATAAGATAAAATAGTGATTGCATGAAAGAGAGCCTTAAAGCAGGGTGTTCTTTTGAAAGTATGGATAGAATTAAAGGCTGAAGGCTCTGCGCTATTCGTTTGGCAGAGCCTGAGTATTCTCTTGATCCGTAGAAAATAAATCTAACTGACCTTCTGGAGTGGAACTTTGACCGGATTCATCTTCAGTTGATGGTTCTCTTTTTTTGGGTGTTTTATGAGTGTATAATTTCTCAAAAGGAAGTGAATACTTGGATTTTTTATTGTATTCTAGTAAAAGAGCTTCTGCGAATCCTAATGAACCGGCACGACGTTCTCTGGCAGTACGACTGATTTCTCTGACAGAGACACGCCCAACTTTTTCTTTGAAGGTGTCATCTTTCATTGTTTCTCCATAAGCATTATCCAGACGGGCAATAGCATTAAGCATATTGGAACTAAAGGACATAGGCGCACCTTCCCATGTGGCAACACAAAGGCGTAAAACACGATCAAGAGTGTGAAAACCATATTTTTCATAGATATTAATTAAAGTGGATACAGCACATATACCTCCGGGGCGAGAGGAAGAAGTAATAGTGAGATCATATGATTCAACAAGGTCACGAATAATAAGTTCTCTATCATTACCAGCTTCAATATTAGCCATGAATATTTCATAAGGTAATAACGATTTGACATATTTCATCTGATTTGCAAAAATATCTGCTTCTTGGGTGTAAACAAGATCATCATAAACCATACACCAGACAGGAGTTTCTCTTGATCCAGAGACGAGAGCAACAATCTCTATAGTGTGTTGTCCGTTGAACACATAATTTATCCCATCACGTCTACTTACTTTTACAGGGTTTATCTGATAAAGGTCAAAATTAGCTGCAGCACGCTGAACGTGTTTGATGGAAAGATTACGTTGATAATCTTGATTTGAACATAAATTTTTAATAGGTATTTGCTCAAAATGCACTTGGGGAACAAACTTTTGTAAATCTTCGGTATTTCCATCCATAATTATATTTCCTCCAATTTTTTTAAAATATTATTTGTGGTTGATATTAGACACATAAGCTGATATTTAAGCTTATATTTTGCTGTATCAGATGCAATTTTAAAATCTGAAACTTTTAATACTCTTTCGATAGAACTGTTCCACGAGGGAATCGTCAATGTAAGACTTGCAATTTCCGCATCTGGATCAAATTGTGGCAGGTTGCGTATTGAAGGAATAGAAACGGAAGATTCTTTCCTTAACATCGGTTTGGCGTAATTATTCCATAGTAATTCCCTTTTCATATCATGATAACTGAGATGTTCTATCTTTTCGGCAAGAAGGTAGTTATTTAGACTTAAAAGTTGCTCTTTTGGTAATCCTGAAAGCTCAATAATATTAGCTTGGGAAATCCAGAGTTGACCAGAACGAACTCGTTTGACAAAATCCGGAACTTTTTCATCAATTATATCTAGTGCACTACTGTAAGCAGAATATTTGTAAACGGTAGCCATTGCTACATTACATTCTTCGGATATTTTTTTTGCTGCGATGCTTGCACCGGAAATATGAGATTTATTCGTAGATGAAAGTTGTCTTGAAACTATAATTTTTTCAGCATCATATTTTTTCCCAATCAGGTATTTTTTATTGATATTGGTTAAATCCTCTCGTTTAAGTTGGTCAGTACATATCCATGAAATTACATCTTCTTTACTGGAAAAATGGAGTCTTTTTATTCGGAAAGGAATACTGTGTTTACGAAATAATTCATATGCTTCTATACCATTAATGACAATACCATTCCATGTGCAGATGGGGGTGTGATAGGAATGACATAATATCTGTTGTTCAAGTTGTTTATAATCTTTTTCACTGAGATATTGATACAAATTGGTGAATTCTAGTTTTGTTTTTAATGTATATATACTATAATTGCGCATACTCATCTCCCATTATTTCTGATTTGAATTCTGTTTGTGGCAGTTTTGTGATGATGTTATCCATGGAAAATAGAGCTATTTTTTTATCTGGGTAAATATTGCCTTCTAAACGAAAAATGTTAAATTTCTCCCAAGAAAGGTTAAGTTGGGAAAGTGAATATAGTAATTCTCGGCTGTACAATTCATAACTGTTACCATTGATGACAAAATAATCCTTAACTTTATGTGCCAATTTATCCTCCGCACAACTAGCCTTTATACCTATCATTTTTTGATCAGGATTAACAAGAAGTTGAATATATTCTGGGTTACCAATTTGACGGAGTGTATTGCGGTGGATTCGTATACGATTCTTTTTAAAGTCAATACATATTAGTGGATGGGAAGAGTGTTTGTTGTTCATAGGATTTTTCCTCACTTTCTGCTGTTGATGGTTCTTTTGCTTTTTCTATGGATTTATCAGTTGCCTTCTTCTTTTCTTGTATGTCAAATACTGCGTAGCCTTCAAATATATTGACTTGC
>JAERMT010000333.1_pt3 | contig 14956 bp, 10 predicted proteins | sample 9267081 | NCBI WGS metagenome assembly JAERMT01 (sample SAMN17071939, study PRJNA684904) | human gut metagenome | isolation source: diarrhea sample from child under the age of five | host: Homo sapiens | place: South Africa: Mafikeng, Mafikeng Provincial Hospital | collected 2019-09
CTCTTTGCCTTGCTGAGTTATGAGGTGGCTGAGATTTCCATCAACTCATACTTCATCAATTTCGTTACGGGCATGCAGTGGATGGACGACCGCACGGCTTCTCTTGTGCTCACCCTGGCGCTGGCATTCTTCATGGTGGGCAGATTTCTGGGCAGCTGGATTATGCGCCACATCAAGGCAACCACCATGCTCCTGATCTGTGCCGTGGGCAGCGTCTGTTCCATCGGTTTGGTACTCTGCAATTTAGGCACGTTATCGCTGGTAGCCTTGGTTGCCAACTATCTTTTTGAGGCCATCATGTTCCCAACCATCTTCAGTCTCGCCCTTACGGGATTGGGCAATCTTACGAAGACGGCATCCTCCCTCCTGATGATGACTCCGATAGGCGGATGCGGCTTCCTGCTGATGGGTCTGATAGCCGATACCACGCATGTGGTGATGCCTTTCATTGTGCCTTTCATCGGCTTTGTGGTGGTATTGGCGTATGCGGCTAGAGAGTACAGAATTGCAAAGTGCGTTTAGCAAAAAGGGTTAAGAAAAGATGAGAAGTGTAAATATTAACTTTTTTAACTTGATTGTAACCCGAAAAGTTCCGCCAACATTTTGCTATCTCAAATGAAAAAGTTAAATTTGCACTCGGAAAAATAAAAAGGTAGGCGTTCCCCTTAGGGAGAATGGCCTTCCGAAACAACGAGAATGTTTCATTAAAATATAAATTTTAAACAATTATGGCAGTAGATTACAAGAAAATCGGTCTTGTGAACACTAAGGACATGTTCGCAAGAGCTATCAAGGGCGGTTGGGCCGTTCCTGCTTTCAACTTCAATAACTTGGAGCAGCTTCAGGCTATCATCCAGGCTTCTTCAAACTTGAAGTCACCAGTTATCCTCCAGGTATCTAAGGGTGCTCGTAAGTATGCTAACCCTACTTTGCTCCGTTACTTGGCAGAGGGTGCTGTAGAGTATGCTAAGGAGTTGGGTTGCAACCATCCAGAGATCGTTCTCCACCTCGATCACGGTGATAGCTTCGAGACATGTAAGAGCTGTGTAGATTTCGGCTTCTCTTCTGTAATGATCGACGGTTCTGCTCTTCCATACGAGGAGAACATTGCATTGACAAAGAAGGTTGTTGACTACGCTCATCAGTTCGGTGTAACTGTAGAGGGTGAGCTCGGTGTCCTCGCTGGTGTTGAGGATGACGTAGTAGCTGAGGAGTCTCACTATACAAAGCCTGAGGAGGTTGTTGATTTCGCTACACGTACAGGTGTTGATTCATTGGCTATCTCTATCGGTACATCTCATGGTGCTTACAAGTTCAAGCCAGAGCAGTGCACACGTGACCCTAAGACAGGTCACCTCGTTCCTCCTCCATTGGCATTCGACGTATTGGCAGCAGTTGAGGAGCAGCTTCCTGGTTTCCCTATCGTTCTCCACGGTTCTTCTTCAGTTCCTCAGGAGTATGTTGATATCATCAACAAGTTCGGTGGCAAGTTGCCAGATGCAGTTGGTATCCCAGAGGAGCAGTTGACTAAGGCTTCTGAGAGCGCTGTTTGCAAGATCAACATCGACTCTGACTCTCGTCTTGCTTTCACAGCAGGTGTTCGTGAGACATTGGCTCTTCACCCAGAGTACTTCGACCCACGTCAGTACTGCGGTAAGGCTCGTGAGTACATGGTTGACCTCTATAGCCACAAGATCAAGGATGTTCTTCATTCTGACAACAAGTTGGCTAACCTCGACTAATCTTCGAGATTTTACAACAAAAGATATGAGCGGGAATCCGAAAGGGTTCCCGCTTTTTTGTTTCCCTGCTATTCCCTTTCTCCCTTCTTTCTCCCTTCTTTTCTCATTCTCTTATTCTTGTTGTCGCACACATTTCTGCGGCATTAAATTGTGTGCGTTGACACGAAATAGTTTACAATATTTAACTCAATAAGTTTGGCGTTTCTCTCTTTTTTTCTTAAATTTGCACTTGTGATATGATATAAATCACATTATATGTAAAGGAAACATATCCTGCATATCATTTAGTATAATTGTGAAAGATGAACCAACTGAATGGTTGGTATTTGTTTTAACCAATGTCTTTGCTATCCCCCTTGCAGGGAAGCATGTGATATTCTTCATTGGTATATTAACAATTAGTAAATGATATAAATTATGAAAAAGGTTTTAATGATGGCGATAGCCACAATGATGATGGCTGTTGGAATGACAAGTTGCAGTGCATCTGGAGATGATTTTAGTGATAATTTAGCTGCTTCATCAGCTTCTTCTTCTGAGTTCTCATTGCTCAGCTACAGCAAGTCGGTTGGAACTCCTATCAGCGGAGATGATACGCAGAGCGCAGAGATGACAGAGAAGTTGGTTTGCAAAGTTCTTGCAGGTGGAGAGCTGAAGTTGACTCACAAGAATGTGATTTTCGATGAGAACACTGACATCAAGTTTTCAACAGAGTTGGTTGGCAATAAGTTGATCGTTTCTGAGACAGGCAACTATGGTAAGTCTGGCAAGTATGGTTACTATACACTTGTTGCTACAGTTGGAAAAATAAAGGATGGTGACTATGTGGTTGTAGTGAAGAGAAACAATCACGTCCGCGAAGAATTCAAAATGACATACGATTCTTCAAAGGCAAAATAAATGATAATTGGTAATTGATGTAAATGGTAATAGTTGCGATTGATCGATAAATAATAATAGATGGTTTACAGCGTCCAACGACACAGTCTAGTTTAAATTTTAAAAAATGATTTCGCCTGATTTAAAGTTAGGCTTGATGCCTGATCTAATGCTTGGAGGAAACATACGCTATCAGTTCTTGGGCAGTACAGTCCTTTAGAACCACCAGATTCCCTTTATCCAGCAGGAATATCGTAGGCATGGCCCTGAGACTATAGATGTGGCTGATAGGGTTGTCTGCGATGATTTTCAGCACCTTGATGTCGGCAGGGATGGTTTGCTGCTTGAGCCATGCTGAAACCTTGTGACAATTCTCGCAGTCGGGGTCGTAGAAGTAGAGGATTACCTTCTGGTCTCTGTAATCGCTCAACTGATGGGACTTTCCGTTTTCGTCTTTGAAGTTGAAGTTGATGGCGATATCGCCAGGCAAGTTCTTGTTGGTGGTCTTGATTTTGAAGGCAAGACGTTCCTTTTCCACCTCGTCGAAACAAGGTGAATTCTTCATTTCTTCCAGGAAGAGCAGGTAGACTCTGTCGTTGCGCAGGGGCGACTGCGGATTCTCGAAATAATGCTCTATCAGACTCTCGAATCTTTCTTTGGCGGCAGTATTCTTGAAAGCCCTTTGGGTGAAGCCGGCGATGCCCTTTTGGGCGATGGCAGGACTGAATCTGCCCAGGATGTCGATGAAGTTAACGAAGCCCTGCTCTGTCACCTCCTCGCTTTTCAGCATCAGGGTATCGGCAAAGTTATAGTTGTCCCAGTAGTGCTCGCTCAGATAGCCGGCACGCTGCTCCACGCTGCGGAGTGTATCGGGGAGGGCAGGATAGGGAAACGACTGCTGAGGCTGGTTGGGTGCCTGAGCCTTTGTCTGCGCCTGTGCTTGTTCCTGCGCCTGTATGAGCATACAAGCCAGCAATATGAATAGAGAGAAGAGTCTTGCTTTCATTTCTGATTACTGATTACAGATTTCTGATTACTTTTTTTTTTTGATAAATTGCCAGGCTGCATCTTACGCCAGCTTACTATCGAGTGCAAAATTACAAATAATATTCGGGATGGCAAAGCAATTGGCATAAAAAAAGTCGCGGAACCATAGAAGGCGAGATCACCTCGGCAACTACAGCTCCAACGACCAGTCTAGTTATAATAAGTCTCCGCATGATATTTGTAATAGTAAATGATAATAATTCTTTCTATTTCTTACTTTGTTAATGATATTATACGAGAACTTTTCAATCTAATTTATTTGTATGTAAAAGTATAATTCTGTGCATTGCCTTGGTTGGCATTGTCCATCTTCACGTAATAGCTGCCGCTTGTTCCGGCATTCGCCTGACGGACATTCTTCAGCTTCACGGTGTATGTTGTGCCGGCTTTATCAGCCTTGAATACATACCAGCAGTCCCAGGTCTTGTAAATCTCACTTGTAGAACTGTACTCTATGTCACAGCCCTCTGGAACTACATCGCCCGATGCAAACTTCACGGTTACTGGAAGCAACTCCTTCGGGTAGTTGGCGGGAACGGTAAACTTAAACTCTGCCTCGGCATTTGCATTTGTTCCGATTTGGGCAGGAGCGTTTACCTGATACTGCACCTCGTTGATGCTGTAGAGATGGATATTGATGCTCAATCCATGCTTTTTGGTATCGTAGAGGTGGATGGTTCCTTCTCGCCAGTTATCATCAACGATTCCCAGGTTGTATGTGATGGTACCAGTGCCCGTTTTTGTTGCAGAATCATACGTGTAGCTTGAAACCACAGGCTGGGCATCTTCTGCGTATGCCAGGTTTTCAGTCCATATTGCCTTGAAATCAGATGCCTTGCTGGCAGCGTCATTACCTTTGTAGGTAAAGTTGATTGTCTGCTGTGTTCCTTCGCCCGAATGCACAAACTGATAGGTTCCCTTTTCTATTTTCAGCTCGTCATCGCCATTAGAAACCCCTGGCACGATTTGCTGTATGGTAATCCATGAGTTGTTGACAGGAGCACTTTTCAAGGCATATTCATGGTTGCCATATCCCCAGCTTTCGTCCAGCTTATCTATGATGATTTTATATTCATAGTTTCGTTTGATCTGGTATGGTTTGTTGTTTTTATCCTGCAAGTATATCAGATAATACTTTCCGTTATGCAACAACAGAACCTTTGAAGGTGCTGATGGCAGGTTGGCATCTTCGAATACGCCTGTAGGGTTAAACATCTGGGTGTTATCACCCTTCAGTCTGCTTCCGTCAAGTGGTGGCGTAACATAATCTACATCCCACTTCCAGGATGAATCTCCCGTTGTAGGTGTAAATGCCAGATTATTTCTGTCGAATGGCGCCAGGGTGCCGTAGGAGAGTCCGTTGACAACGGTCAATTTGAAGTCGTTTACGAGATTGGGATTTTTTGCTTTTGCATCTGCACTCCATTCTGCCGAAATCTTAGCCCTGTCTCTTATGAGATGAATGATATAATCATTCTTTAGTGTATCTTTTCTCAGATATTCTTTCAGCTCTTTAGGATTATCTTTTTTGATATATCCCCAGTAGCGCATGATGACAGACTGGTCTTCCGTGTGATTGGTCTCGAAAGTAGTCATGAGCAGGTTCTCATGCATGCCTGCCCATTTCCACTGATCGCTTTCATTGATGGTCTGGTAAACACTGCTTGTATTCGCCACCAGATGGATACGTGAGGTGTTGTTCGGAATCATTGCCGAAAAGTCTTTTGGCTCTGTGCTTCCGTTGGTATTGATGCCTCCGCCGTTCACTCCTTCTGCCGGGTTATGGGTGATGCTTCCAGTGTAATTGCCATTCTCGTCAACTTCATGATAGTTTCCGTCGTTATCTCTTCTGAATCCAAGAACCGCAGTAAAATCCTGTATTTTACCTAAGCCCACAAACTGTCCCTTGTTGTCGAAGCAGAACAGCTTCATGGCGTCTTTGTTTCTGATACCTTCGTTGAGGAACACGGTGCTTCGGGTAGCGTTCTCTTCGAAACTGGGAATGGCTATTCTGAAGCTGGTTTTATAGTAACCTTCTTCTGTTTCACTGGTCGTAGAAGGGTCGTTGTCAACCATAGAATCGGAACAGGCTGTCAACATGGTTGTTAACAGCACTGCTATGATTCCGATATATAATTTTATTTCTTTCATGTTACTAACCTTCTTTATTGTTGATTCTCGATATCTTCAATTTCATCCAGAGTCAAATCGTGGACACAGCGCACGTAGGTGCCATCTTGCTGCTTGTAGCTGTTGTAATCAGACTGATTTCCGTCTAACGTCCAATAGTACGCACCCTTCAGCACTTGTTGTCCCACCGCCTTGTCATCTTTAGCCAACTCGTATATTCTCTTCACTTCTTCTCTGGTAGGAAGTCGCCAACCATTAAGTTGAAGCGTCTTGTTGTTCTGGGTTGTTGCACTTTCGCTATACTTACTGCAGTAGTCTATAGCATCTTGATAACTGCCTACCTGATTGCTATTACTCTTTTGGGTTGAAGCAATGATAAACGCAGGTGAAACCGTATTGTCTGTGGATTTATGATTTTCATTAATCACCGGCTTGGCTACGACATAGTCATTTGCCTTCTTGTTGTTGGCAAATTGTACGGTATAAAGACGATTGTCATATTGCCATTCAGCATCCGTTGTTCCGCTGCTTTTTAAATTCATCGAATAGATGGCAGGATACTTTCTGAAAAAGACTTCCTGTTCCTTATCTGAATTAGGGACATAAACCTTAAACGAGCCATATACGATAGTGTTGTTTATAGGTAGTCCTGCATGAAGGTCTATCCAGCCTCTCTTGTTGTCAGTATAGCTACCGTCATGTCCTACCAGGATTTGTCCGCAGTCATATCCGTTTTCTTTACCATATCTGTCGTAATAGTATGCTTTGGCATCCTTGATTTGGCAAGTCTCAGAAGCAAACCATTGAATGCTTTCATCCAGCGATTTGTCTTTTATATCCAGCTTCGTAGGATATACCACCAGATAGCTTGCCTTATCAGCATCTACTTCAGTATCTTCTCCCGTAGTCCATTTGGTGATAGCCCATTTCAGATAGCCCAATTCTTTATCGTAATCAATGTTTATACTATCCTTGAGACGCTTGATGTCTGCATTTACCGTATAGATGTAGTTGCGTTCCAGCTTCTTTTCTCCCTTTGGGTCACGAACGGGGATGGTCAGCTCTTTTTCCCTTTTTTCATTCTTGCCATCCGTGCTTTCGAAAACGACCTTTACGGCAATTTTCGGAGCATCCTCCTGGCTGGTCCAGGTGGTGGAATAACTGTATGTAGTTACAGAACACTTGTTGGCTTCTATCTTATCCACCATGTTATCTGCGTTGTTGCTCATGATGTTTGGCGTAGCTGTCTGGCCTGCAAATACAGAAGTATTGGTGTTGTAGTTGAGAAACTTCCACTTTACGTTTGTGATATTGTAGCCGTTTACTGATGAAGAGAGATTCAGCTTAATCTTGGCAGCCGCTCTCACCAGTTCTACGGGAATATCCTGTATAGGGTCTTTGCTGATGATATACTGCCCCTTGGCACTCATCAGAAACTTCTTGTCTTTTGCCTGAGGATAGGGAAGCCAGATGTCTTTGTCCTGCTGGGTGGCTGCCTGCAACTCTTCAAGAGTCTTCTTGCTGAGATCGGCTTGGGCATTGGCTACGGCATAGTAGTTGTAGGAATGATCTTCCTGTAGGTTGAGATTCACCTTCCAGTTGTCTTTGCCCAATACTTCTGCCTGATTTTCTGTAGGACTTGAACTCTGGTGATTGACACAGCACTCGCCGAATTCCGGCTCGAACATCTTGAAGTCAAGCTTTGACAAGGTCTTCTCATGAAGAGCGTCCTCATCATTTGCTCTTGACTTCTGCAGGTCGTTGACCATAGGAATCATGTTCAGCTGTTGTGCAGACGAGTTGTTTCCCAGCTCGTCTTCAGCCGAACATCCAGCTATGAGCAAACCTGCCGTCAGGGTCAAGATGCCTTTCGTGAATCTTATGTCTTTATATAACTTCTTCATGATGAATATTGTTTTCTTATGTCTTTATAATACTTGTTCGAAGTGAATGTCTTTGCCCGCATCTTCTCCGGTGGTACATCCCTTCAGTTTGAAACCAGGATTGAGAACAAACCTTTCGTTTGGATTCTTGGTCAGGAACACATGTGCTCTTACGTTGTGTGGCTGAGCCATATCCAGTCGGTTCTTGGGCACTACATAGAAGTAGAGGGTTTTCTTTGCTCCTTCCTTGTTGATGATGTAGCTTTCTATCTTGTAGCTGTCGGCCGACTGTCCATCTTTGTAACTTCCATCTGCATTACATTCTACGAATCCGAACAATGGGTTGTCTGTCTGGAGAATCCATGGTGCTCCTTTGGTGTCGATGTCCTTCAGTGTAATCTTCGGACCGCGTTGTGGCTGACCATAATATACCTTGTAGCCCCAATCAGTCTTGTCGGCATCAGAAAATATCACTTCTGTTGATGCATCGATGTAATCATACGTTCCACCATCTTGCCATTCTTTAATGGTTGGAGTAACGGTGAGCATGCCCATCTGTCCGTTGAGGAAGTAACCGTAAACTACCAGCTCGCGGTTGCGGATGGCTTTACCGCCTGTTGGGATACAGAAGTCAACGCTTTTTTCTTCCGTGCCTAAAGAATAATGAATCTTTCCTTTGATTGCCTTGGTGGTTTCACGGAGATAGCACAGGTTGTGGGAAGCAATTCCTGCTTTCTTAAAGGCATCCAGATAATCCTGTGCAGTTTGAGTTTCGGTCTTCTTGAACTTCTCTGGATCTTCTACTTCCTTGATGTTATCAGTCTCAACACCATTCAGTTTCAAAACAGTTGATACATAGCCGGTACTGTTTACATCGTATTTGTTGCTGGTAACAACCTGATTGTCATCATCTTCTTTGTATTTAGTCTCATCAGGGAAGATGTAGCTGGCGGTAGGAATGGTGTTTCCTTCCACCTCGATACTGGTAACCTTTACATTTTCTATGCCCGTTTTTCGGGCAAAGTAGAAGTGGAGCTTGGAAACAGCGCGAACCAGAGGAATCTTGATGCCTTTGGTCTTTGCCTCTGCTTCGGTTGTTCCAACATGTTTCTCTACAGAAATGTTGGTGATGGCACGAGAGATAGGGAGACCTGTTTCAGGAACTTTTGTGTTCTGTGGATTGCCATTTTTCAGAATGCCAAAAGTAGAGTCAAAGCAGATATTCTGCAACTCCTTGCGGGTGATGCTGCTGAAATCCTTACCGTTCAACTTGCTTTCTATATTGGTACTTTCGGAATTCGCGAGGATGTAGAGGTCGATATTTGCCACCTCTTTACCTGCTATCTTTCTTAAGAAACGTAGCTGCAGATTGTAGCTGCTATTAATATCTTTCAATGCTTCTTCCTTATATGCGATAGGATTGGCATCTTCGTTTGTGCCAGATTGAAACACCCATACCTTGATGCTGTGAATGTCGCTCTCTGAATTGGGGTCAGCTTTGCTCTCATTTTTTGCGAGCACACCTTCCGTACGGCTTTCTCCAGCTCGGGTGCTGTTAGCCGAATTGCTAGAGAAGCTGAGGCTGATATATGCGTCATGATTCTCAGCGGTCTCTGTATCTTGGTTCTCTGAACAAGATGCCATGGCGCCTACCATGAGCAAGGCAGCTAGTGCCGTAAGTGTCTGGCGCATCATCTTGGTCAAAGTAGTTTTATAGCTAGTCATCTTTTTCTTTCTTTTACTTATACTTATACTTGTTGTTGCGTTGGTGGAGTAGTATGGGTAGTACTACTTCTTTTCCGAACCTCCCAGGTCGGCGTCCTGCAGGTTCATCACCCAGCCGTTCACCTTTATCTTGGCGTTGAGGCTGTAGTGGTCGCTGGTGTTGTCGCTTGGCACGTAGAAGGTAAGCACATAGTGGTCTTGGCGGTCGAGGTATTCCTGCGAATCCCAATCCTTTTCGGCACGTTCGCCGCAGAGGGCGAGGAACCATGGCAGGGAGTGGTCGAAGATGACCTTGTTGTTGCGCTTGTCGGTGATGACGATGCGCTTGTCGTCATATTCGCTTCCGCTGCGGGTGGAAACCTGGTCGTCGTTGCGCTCGAACATTCGGGATGATGACAGGTCGTAAACCAGTGCCTTGTCTATCTTTTCGCCTTCCACCTCGGTTTCTCCGCTCTTGTTGGTCACCATCTTCTCGCTGAAGGGTACGTAGGTGATGGCTTTGTTCATCACCTTGTCGCCCTTATAGTCAAGCAGGGCAGCAGACCCCTTGATTCTTACGTCGAAGTTGTCGGGGGTAAAACCAGGCTGGTCGTTTTCGTATGGCAGCATCACGATGCGATAGGTTTTGGTACATTTCATCAGACTTAACTCTGATGCCACGTCCTTGCCTTCGTAGTTGAGGGATGTCTGTGCGGTATAGAGTGCAGAGAACTTTCTGTTGTTCTCGTAGTTCTCGCCTTCGTTCTTTCCCATCACCTCCTGCAGGTCGTCGATGGTTGATACGCCTGGGGTAAGCTGGGTGAAGGTGAATTCCATCTCGTCATCCTCGCCGTCAGCACGGGCAGAGATGTTCTGCTTGTCACGGGCCAGGCAGACGAAGGTGTACTTGCCTTCGTTGAGGTCGGTGATTTCCATCCTATGCCCGTTTTCAAACTTATCAGCCGACTCCACGTAGGTATCGAAATACTTTCCGTTCTTGTCGAACACATATACGTTGATGTTTTTTACCTCAGCCGAGAAAGCGTCTGCTTCCTTCACGTTGTAGGTATAGTCAAAACCGAGCGATATTTTGGGTGTAGGACAGCCCATCAGGTCGTCTTTCATGCAGGATGAAAGCGAGGTGAGTGCGATGGCTGAGATACAGACCGCTTTGCAACAGTTATGGGTGAAGAAATGTGCCATATTGTTATTGTTGTTAATATTATTCTTTTACTTATACTTATACCTTATTATATATAGAGTGCCAGACTTGTGATGTTGGGTGACATCTGATGGTCTTGGCATCATCATTTTCTGCTAGAAGTGGTGCCTGGTGAAGAATCTTTCTTCCTGTAAGCACGGTGTGAATCCCGTCATTTTGTTGACGGCATGGGGTGGGGTGATGTCGTTTTTAGGTAATCTCTCGGAGGAACTGAGTCCTCCGAGAGATTGGAGTTATTTTATTTCAAGCGATATTATGATTCCTGATTCCAGGAATTCTGTGTTGTTATGAAATCGTATTGGAATCCGGAATGGGATTACTTCAAATCAACATCCTGGTTGTTGAGAACCCAAGGGTTAACAGAAACAGTAACATCAAGATAGAACAAACCTTCCTTGTCTGGTGTACCGTTAGGAACCTGTGCACCTACGTTAAAGATATTGTTAACTTTGAGACGATAGATGCTATTACGCTGGATAGCGTTAGCATAACCGATGTTATTATCCTTGATAATCTGCTTGTAGTAGGTCTTACCGCAGTTGAATACCTCGATCTGATATGCCTTACGGAATTCATCCAACTTGCTTTCAACATCCTTGCCATCCTTGCTATCCTTGGCAGCTATCAACAAATCCTTCATTTCCTTTGCTGTCTTACCACCGAAGAGACCCGTTACATCATTGTAAGCTTTGTAGATGTCTTCGAAGCTCTTGTAGATAACGTTGTTGTAACGGTAGAATGTACCATCTTCTGGGAAGTCTGCGCCAGTCATATCCTCGAGAGTTACAGTATACTCGAAGTACATTGCTGTTGCATCAGTAGATGAGTTGTTCTCAAATACATAATCCACATGTGCATTAGGAGCAGTTGCTTTTGTGAAGAAGTCTCCATTCTCAAGCTTAGTAGCTGTACCGAACTTTGTTGTTGGCTGATAATATGTGATGTCTGAAGGAATGTTCAAATTCTCGCCAGTCCAGTTCTGCATGATATAGCTCTTGTTTGCCAAGTTAGAGATAGCGTAGCCTGTCATTGTTACAGACTTAACTTTCTTTACAGCATCTTCCATAGCCTTCTTCTCTGCATCTGTAGCATCAGACTTTGTGTATGCCTTGATTTTTGTTGCATTAGAAGTTGGCTCATCGATACGAGCTGTCAAACGCTCAATCTTGATAGCGCTTTCTACGCCATTGTACTTAATTTTTGCAGCACTGGTAGCCTTCTTGTTGTCATCCGTAAATACAACAGTATAGAGGTTGCCATCAACAGACTTATCGTTCTGGTTGAACATGGCAAATTTGCTATTCTCAACGTATGGGTTAGCAAATTTTGTTTTTGAAGAGAAGACATTCTCCCATGGCTTGGCATCTTCTGCGTTAGCCAAGAAATATACCTTATAGGTAGCACCTGCAACAACATCCTCAACAGCAATCTTGAGCTGTGTAGAACCGTCATTACCCTGAGTTGGCTTACCTGCTTTCCAGTCTGATTCTGTGATTGGCTTTTTGAAAACAATGTTGCCATTAGCATCTACCAAGTAAATGGTACCGCTTGTAACATCAGACTCTGCTGCAGATGCATTAGTTGTACTATCTTTTGGCAATACTGTTCTGGTACCATCTGCCTTTGGTGTCTGTACGTTCAAAGTCATGTAGAAACCATCTACCTTCTCCTGACCTGCGTTGTCACCAGCCAAATCATCATTACTGCTGCAGCTAGTGAAAGACAAAGCTGCGGCTGAAACCAAGCTCATTACGAGCAAATTCATTTTTTTCATAATCTTGTTACTTATTACTTTAGTTAAAACTATATTTATTAATACTTTCTTTACTTATTCTTTTCTTTATTTCGTTCCTTCTATTCCAGAACCTTGTTTACCTTGTCCAGGTTTTCCTGGGCTTTCTTCAAGCCACCCTTTATAGCCTTCTCGAAATATTCCTTGGCAGCCTGGTAATCCTCTTTCTGGACAGCGAGGCAACCGCGGGCATTGTTGGCTTCTGGGGTATCGCCCACCTTCTTCAGATATTTCTCTGCACTCACCTTGTCACCACGCTCAATGGCGATGTAGGCAGCGTTGAGGTTGGCAAGCTTGTCTTCTGGGAACAGCTTTACGGCAGTCTCGAATACATTGTTGTATTCATCGCTGCCCTTAGGCAAACTGTTGGCTACCATGTACATCTCCTGAAGAGAAAGCTTCTGCGGACGGGTCTTGATAACCTTCTTTGCCTCTTCCAGGTTGAATGCCTTTACGTCATATTCTATGGTGTAGTCGGTGCGGCGCAAGCCTGGCCAAACGTTCTGCAACAGGAAGCGGTGAGCCTCCGGAGCCTTTCTCTTCAAAGCCTTCTCCTTTGCATCAGGCTGCAAACTGCTGTTGATGATGCCGAGGGCGATGTCCTTTTGAGGAATATCGTTGTGGACGATGTATTCTGCCGTTCCTTCCCAGTCTTCTGCGGTAGCTGCTACCTTGATTAGCTTCTGGTCGATAGGATAAACCGAAGTGAGATAATCTTTCAGCGCCTGCGTTCTGTTGCGTGAAAGCTTGTCGTTGTTGGCATATCCACCATCAGGGGAAGCATAACCATGCAGGGTAATCTGGGTGATGGTAACATCCGAATCGTTCTTCACCAGCTCCAGGGTTTCAACCATCTTAGCCAGTTCCTTGGCGTTGTTGCCCAGGTTTACCACGATGTCCCACTTGTTCACCCTGAAGTTGAGTCGAGCCGAACCGTTTTCCTGTCTTATCTTCACGGCTTCCGCCTTAGGCTGCTGGTAAGCGTAGAAGAGTTTCTGAGGTGTGCTGAGGATATCGCCAGCCGGAAGCAGTCCTTCTGCCAGGATTACCTGGTTGCATCCGCAGGTATCGTTGCCGATAACCAGTTGCGAGTTGCTCATCCAATCCTGAAATGGAGTAGTATATATATAATGTAGGGTCTGTTTTTTCTTGTTCTGTCGCTGCTCCACGATGAGCGGGTTCTTGGAGGCAGTGGCATTGTTGCGCTGATAATAGATGTATCTCTTGCGTCCCATCACCTCAACAGCTGGCAGTTTCAGGGTGTCCTCATCGTTCACAATCATGGGGGTATAGATGAGTCCACGGTTGCTGCCCAGGATGATGTCGTCGAGCTTGAAGTCCATCTTCACGTTCACGTCGTCTCCATCTCTCTTCACTTCTTTCTTCGAAATCTTCAGCTTTCCGGCTGTCTCTTTCTTTTCTTTCTTCTCAGCTTTCTCTTTCTTCTTTTTTTTCTCAGCTGAGGCTATGGGCTTGCTTTCTGCTGAGGCTGTGAGCGATAACAGCAGGAGGGCAGCGCCCAGGGTACTATAGAAGTTATATTTTGTATTCATGAATTGTTTCCTTTCCAAATGAATGATCAAATGAATAATGATGTATAAATATACAATTAAATAGGTATGTCCGTATGGGGCGATTAGAACACATAGACGAGGTTGAGCGCCGCCTTGGTGGGTCCCACATAGTGGTGACTCTTGTCGTCTTCCAGTTTTTCGCCGCATTCCACACATTCAAACTTGTCAGAACGGCTGTAGGTGTAACCCAGTCCCAGTTCTGCCTCGAAGTTCCAGTGCTTGGAAAGGGTCCAGGCATATCCGTATGCCACACCCGCTCCCACGAACCATCCTTCGTAGCGATAATCTTTCAGTTTGGAAAAGTCTGTTCCTAATAACTTGAAATCAGCATTCACGTTACCGATGTTGTAGGATCCTGCAATAGCATGGAATCCTACAAAATGTCCCATCATCTTGTTGCAGAACCAGTATCTTGCTTCTGGCTGCACAAGCCAATGTTGCCATTTCCTGTTATTAGAAAATGTCCAAGGATTGTAGTTGCCTGCTACATCCAAGGTCCACTTGGGGGTGAGTGCGAACTCTACTCCCAAGTTTATGGTGCTGGTCGCATCATAAAGAAGGTTGGTTTTCACCGCAACCTTTTGGGCTGAAGCATCGAGTGCTAAAAAGCACAGTCCGATCATCAGTGCCATTTTAATCCTTTTCATCATCTTTTTCTTATACTTTTATATACTTAATACAATATCTTTTTATCTTCCGGTTTACAACTAATACATAAGAAATCTAATATCCATTCCCTTCCTGTTAATCTACTTTGTCTTTACTTTCAATTTACTTTTCAGTTAGGAATCTTACATTCTCGTATTAAAAACCTTGCAGCTGAGTTCCTGGCTCAGCGCATCATCTTTTTTCGGCTGCAAAATTATAAAGAAAAGCAATACCCTGCAAGTTTTTTAGCACTGAAAAATACTGAAAAGTACCTTTTTTAATCCTCAAATCCGCAACCTATTTGGTTTCGTGGGATTTTGCTTGTAAAACGACAA
>JAERMT010000215.1_pt4 | contig 14955 bp, 9 predicted proteins | sample 9267081 | NCBI WGS metagenome assembly JAERMT01 (sample SAMN17071939, study PRJNA684904) | human gut metagenome | isolation source: diarrhea sample from child under the age of five | host: Homo sapiens | place: South Africa: Mafikeng, Mafikeng Provincial Hospital | collected 2019-09
GGGAGTTCTTTGTATAAGTCACATCTGTGAAAATCCGTGGAATCTGTGGGAGGATTATGCCGAAGGCGTGGGTATGGCAAGGATGCCATACCCTCCTAAGAAGCTTCTGTGAATTCCGTGAATTCTGTGGGAGTTCTTTGTATAAGTCACATCTGTGAAAATCCGTGGAATCTGTGGGAGGATATCTCAGCAGAATAAATCTGTGGGAGAACCGCTTACTTCAGGTCGCCCACCTTATACAGGTACTCCGCAATCTGCACCGCGTTGAGCGCAGCACCCTTGCGAATCTGGTCGCCCGAGAGCCAGAACGTGAGTCCGCAGTCGTCGGCGAGATCCTTGCGCACGCGTCCTACGAACACGTCGTCCTTGCCGGCTGTCTCCAGCGGCATCGGGTAGACGAGGTTCTGCGGGTCATCCTTCAGTGTGCATCCCGGAGCCGCAGCGATTGCCTTCTGAGCCTCCTCGACGCTGATGGGGCGTTCGGTCTCAATCCATACCGACTCGGAGTGAGAGCGGAGCGAGCTGACGCGCACGCACATCGCAGAGCAGCGCACGTCGCTGTGCATGATCTTGCGTGTCTCGTTGAACATCTTCATCTCCTCCTTGGTATATCCGTTGTCGGTGAAGACATCAATCTGCGGGATGACGTTATACGCCAACTGGTGCGGGAATTTCTCCACCTTCACCGGCTCGTTGTTCACCAGCTCGCGATACTGCTCCTGCAGCTCTGCCATGGCAGCTGCGCCTGCGCCCGATGCGCTTTGGTAGCTGGCGATGTGTATGCGCTTGATGTGGCTGAGCTGCTCCAGCGGCTTCAGCACTACCACCATCATAATAGTGGTGCAGTTAGGGTTGGCGATGATACCACGCGGACGCTTCAGAGCATCCTCGGCATTGCACTCCGGCACTACCAATGGTACATCGTCGCACATGCGGAACGCCGACGAGTTGTCGATCATCACTGCGCCGTACTTAGTGATAGTCTCGGCATACTCCTTAGAGGTGCCACCACCAGCCGATGTGAACGCAACGTCGATGTCCTTGAAATCGTCGTTGTGCTGCAAGAGCTTCACCTCATACTCCTTACCTTTGAACGTGTATTTCTTTCCAGCCGAACGCTCAGAACCAAACAACACTAAATTGTCAATGGGGAACTCTCTCTCGGCGAGGATGCGCAGAAACTCCTGTCCTACGGCGCCACTCGCACCAACAATAGCTACATTCATTTTCTCTTATTTTTGTTTTTATTTATATGTATTTGCTTACTAATTGCCTAATGTTCGTGCAAAGTTACAACTTTTCTGTAATCTAATGACCGGTTTACATCTTTTTCTACTACTTTACACTATTCATAACCAGCGTTAGGCGTAATAATTTTATGAAATCTGACTTAAAGAATACAAAATCGGCAAAACGGAATAATATCGGTATGGAAATAATGACTACCTTTGCGGATGACAAAATAACTTTGCATACGAATCTTAATTACGAAACATAATGGCTAACGAAATGACAGAACTGAAGATTGACATGGGACTCATCGCTCATTACGGCAATGCCGACTACATAGATGGCGACATGGTTGTGCTCGACGGCATCGACAAGGTGCTGCAGGTAGACGGCACGTTCAAGTTTGATATGATTATGATGGTCTACTGCACTAAGGGACGTATACAATTTGAAACCAGCTCCAACGCATATACCGCAAAGGCGGGCGACGTGATTATCTGTCTGCCCAACAGCACATGGGAAAACGTGATGGTATCGCCCGACTACGACTCGAAAAGTGTCGGCGTGTCGAGCAAGGCAGCTCAAGCCAGTGTGCAGGTGAACCGCGACTACCTTAATCTGCTCGGTTACGTATCGCACAACCCCGTGATCCACCTCAACGAGGAACGCCAACAGATGTTCTTGAAGTACTACGCCATCATTGCACACAAGATAAAGAATCCGCATGGTTTCTATCATAAGGAGATTATGCACTGCTTGCTGCAAAGTTCCATCTACGAGCTGTTCGCCATCATCACGCCCTACGTGGAGTATAGCATCGAAGGGGGCAATCTCAAGCAGGCCAACTTGCTCTTCCAGCGCTTCATCGAGATACTGTCGGCGAACAACGGCAGGATGCAGCCCGTGAAGAAATATGCGCAGGAGATGTGCATCACGCCGAAGTATCTCTCGAACATCACGAAACAGGTGACGGGGCGCACGGCGCTCGACTGGATACACAGCTACACGGTGAAGGCGATAGAGAAGTATCTGCGCCGTTCTAACCTCTCCATCAAAGAGATATCGGAGCTGTTGGGCTTCCCCAACCTCTCGTTCTTCGGCAAGTTCACGAAGAGCCACCTCGGCATGTCGCCAACGCAATACCGCAAGGAGCAGAGCATGAGGAAGTAAGTATAGGGGGTGCACTTAGGGGGTGCAGTTGTCTCAACTGCACCAACAGAGTAGAATGGTTATTTGCCAAATTATAAAGTTAGATAAGTTGGTACACCTTCTGCTTTGTTGGTGCAGTTGAGACAACTGCACCCCCTAAAAGTTATCTGCGCGAGCCAAAACCACCGCCACTTCTTGACGACGAACCACCGCCTCCAAACGACGACGAATGTCTTGACGATCCCGACGGCTTGAACGTTGAGCGTGGGGCTGACGAGCCCGACGAGTTGTCGCGACGCGAGCCGAAGCTGCTGCCTGAAAAGCCTCTATTGCTCTCGGGCTGACGCACCGTTGTGCGCGTGCTACTCTCACGACTGCCAAAGCCAGAACTGCGGCTTGAACCGAAGCCCGATGAACTGCGGCTTGAGCCAAAGCCCGATGAACTGCGCGAGCCAAATCCGCTTCCGCTGTTGTCGCGGCGCGAGCCGAAGTCGCTGTTACCTCTGCTCTCTACCCTACGGTTGCCACGCGAGCCGAACGACTGGCGATTGCCGCGTCCGTAGTCGCCGCGCTTGAAACCGTCGCGCATACCGAAGTGGGCATCGCCACCACGGCGCGAACCGAATGTTCTGCCGTTGTACCACGAGCTGCCGTTGTTCTGACGCCACGAGTGGCCGCCACGATAGCTCACGTACACCGTCGGACGATGGAAGTAGAAGTAGTCGCGGTGCGGATAGCGAGCGTATATAGCGAAGTGCCAAACGCCTGCACTGAAGTAGAGCGGACGATAGAAGTAGGCTGCCTCGCAGAACATACGGTACTGCCAGTCGAGGAGCACATAGCTGAAGTCGATGTTACGCCAACGCCAGTAGTCGCCGTAGAGTTCGTCGTCGGAGTTGACACTGAGCAGATAGTCGAGGTTTATCTCGTAAGCCGCCTCATACTGGTCGTCGGTGAGGTTCAGCTCGTAAGCCATCTTGTCGGTGAGGAACAACGCCTGTTCGCGTGCCTGACTGTAACTCATTGCGCTGGCTGCTACCGCGAAGCCAAGCACCATTACTATTGTTGCGAATAACCGTTTCATAATATCTCTGTTTTTAAAAGTTATACTTATCTTAAAGGGGTGCCTCCCAGGGGGTGCACTTGTCATTCTCAGGGGGTGCACTTGTCTCAAGTGCACCAACCAAGCAAGATATGCACAAACAGAGCTTTCTATTCTGTTGGTGCAGTTGAGACAACTGCACCCCCTTGAGGTTTTCTTTCGCTTGCAAAGTTATGCTTTTGTTACTGCAAGCCAAAAGGATTTTCCCTAATCGGTAATGGGAAATTCCCTAATTAGCACAACTTTTACTATCGTGCTCCGTCCGCCGCCCGATTGGATTCCGTCCGCCACCCGATCAGATTCCGTCCGCCGCCAGATCAGATTCCGTACGCTGTCCGATGACTTAACCATCACTACAACACCACACAACTACCACCGCAAAACAACCGTTTCATAACATTTAACTCCTTAAACGCTACGTAATTAATCAAAAAAGCGTAACTTTGCAACTAAAATTATAATAAAACACATATAAAAATGGCACAAGAAGACGTTTTCAAGAAAATCGTGAGTCACTGTAAGGAGTACGGTTTCGTATTCCCAAGTAGCGAGATTTATGACGGACTGGCTGCAGTGTACGACTACGGACAGAACGGTGTAGAACTGAAGAACAACATCAAACAATACTGGTGGAAGAGCATGGTGCTGCTCCACGACAACATCGTGGGCATCGACTCTGCCATCTTCATGCACCCTACTATCTGGAAGGCAAGCGGACACGTAGACGCATTCAACGACCCGCTCATCGACAACCGCGACTCAAAGAAGCGCTATCGTGCCGACGTTCTCATCGAGGACCAGATTGCGAAGTACGACGAGAAGATTGAGAAGGAGATTGCCAAGGCACGCAAGCGCTTCGGCGAGAGCTTCGACGAGGCTCAGTTCCGCGCCACAAACGCTCGCGTAATCGAGCACCAGCAGAAGCGCGACGCTCTCCACGCACGCTATACAGAGGCTATGCAGGGACCAGACCTCGCCGAGCTGAAGCAGATCATCATAGACGAGGAGATCGTAGACCAGATCAGCGGCACAAAGAACTGGACCGACGTGCGCCAGTTCAACCTCATGTTCTCTACAGAGATGGGCTCCGTAGCCGACGGTTCTAACAAGGTGTACCTCCGTCCGGAGACAGCACAGGGCATCTTCGTCAACTACCTCAACGTGCAGAAGACGGGCCGCATGAAGATTCCGTTCGGCATCGCACAGATCGGCAAGGCGTTCCGCAACGAGATCGTGGCACGCCAGTTCATCTTCCGTATGCGCGAGTTCGAGCAGATGGAGATGCAGTTCTTCGTGCAGCCGGGCACCGAGCTCGAGTATTTCCAGAAGTGGAAGGAGCTGCGCATGAAGTGGCACCAGGCTCTTGGCTTCGGCGCCGAGAACTACCGCTTCCACGACCACGAGAAGCTGGCTCACTACGCCAACGCCGCTACCGACATCGAGTTCCACATGCCGTTCGGCTTCAAGGAGGTAGAGGGCATACACAGCCGCACCAACTTCGACCTCTCGCAGCATGAGAAGTTCTCGGGCCGCTCAATCAAGTACTTCGACCCGCAGACCAAGGAGTCGTACACTCCGTACGTCATCGAGACATCTATCGGCGTAGACCGCATGTTCCTCAGCGTGATGTGCCACTCTTATAAGGAGGAGCAGCTCGAAAACGGCGAGACACGCGTCGTACTCATGCTCCCGCCCGCACTCGCGCCGACAAAACTCGCCGTGCTGCCACTCGTTAAGAAGGACGGACTGCCCGAGAAGGCTCGCGAGATTGTGAACAACCTGAAGTTCCACTTCAACACAAGCTACGACGAGAAGGACACCATCGGCAAGCGCTACCGCCGTCAGGACGCAGTGGGCACACCGTTCTGCGTGACCGTCGACTACGACACACTGCAGGACAACACCGTGACACTCCGCTTCCGCGACACAATGGAGCAGGAGCGCGTGAGCATCGACCAGCTTCTCAGCATCATCGAGGACAAGGTGAGCATCACAAGCCTGCTCAAGAAATTGCAGTAAAAACATACTAAATGAAGAAATACTATTTATTCATACTCCTCGCCATGACGACCGTCTTCGCAGCAAGCCTGTCGTCATGCAGCGAGACCGACAACGAGAAGGAGGAGTACCCCAACTGGCGAAAGACCAACGAGGCATACTACGACAAGAAGTATGCCGAGGTGAAGCAGCTGGTGGCGGGTGGTGCTGCCGACTGGAAGGTGCTGCGCTCATGGAGCCTCAACGACCAGGTGGCTACGCATAGCTACGACTTCGTGCTTGCCAACGTGCTCAACGCTGGCACGGGCTCGGGCTGCCCGTTCTTCACCGACTCGGTGAAGGTGCACTACAGCGGCCGTCTGCTGCCATCCACAAGCTACGCCGAGGGCTATGTCTTCGACAAGTCGTGGCAAGGCGAGTACAACCTCAGCACGATGAAGCCACGCACCTTCGCCGTGAGCGGAGTGGTGAAAGGCTTCGCCACAGCACTGCAGAACATGCACATCGGCGACAGATGGCTCGTGTACATGCCCCATCAGCTGGCATACGGCTCGTCAGCCACGCCGGGCGCAGCCTACTCCACACTCATCTTCGACGTAACACTCGTAGGCTACTTCCGCAAAACATCCGCTGCAGCTGCTCCGGCTAAGGACGGCACAGCACAACAGCAGACCACCGGCTACTGGGTTTATGAGTAATAATAGGAGGGTATGGCATCCTTGCCATACCCACGCAACCACAAACCAATAGGAGGGTATGGCATCCTTGCCATACCCACGCAACCATAAACCAATAGGAGGGTATGGCATTCTTGCCATACCCACGCAACCACAAACCAATAGGAGGGTATGGCATTCTTGCCATACCCTTTTTATATTATTTAAACATTATTTTAATACAAATACAAAACATTAGATGTAATTTTGCATTCAAAGAAACAACATCCCTTATCTCAACTACAACATTCGTAATTTTAACGACATAACGACAAGCCTATAACATTAAAAATTACATATTATGACTAAACATTTACGATTTTTTATGCTCACGCTGCTCGTGCTAATTAGCACGGCGGTTATGGCGCAAACGACGGTCGACTTTACAAAGCTAACATGGTCAAGCCCTTTAGTACAGTCTCCCTACACATTCTCTGCAGATAAGAATAGTGGAAGCACTGCACCTAAACAAAACACAAACTCTAAAGACATCCGTCTTTATGCAAAGAACTCACTCACCGTATCTACAAGTAGTGAGAAAATGTGCACAATCGTTTTTCACATTTCTAAAAAAGGATTGGAACAATGGGCAGATTTTACACCTAACAACGGTTCTGTAACTGTATCAAAAGAAAAGCAAACCGCAACATGGGAGAATGCAGAAGGAGCCACTTCTGTTACTTTTACTGTTGGAACCAAATGTAAATATGGTACAGCAGCAACAACTAAAGCTGGTCAATTCTTCTTTAACAGCGTTGACATAACAGAACTTGATGCAGCTACCCCCCCAACCACTACCACCTTTGGTGTCGACTCTGGCAAGACATTCACATTCACCAATGGCAAGCTTGATGGTTTTACTGCGCCTAAAGCTACCGCTACAAAGAGCGACGACAACACCGACTTGTCTAACCTTATTGAATATACAAGCTCTGCCACGGACATCGTAGCCGTTGACTCTAAAACCGGCGAACTGACATTCACCAACACCAAATTTGGCAAGGCTACCATCACAGCCACCCTGCCTAAAACAGACACCTACCAAACATCTACCGACTCATACATTGTCGAAAACAAGGACAACCACACCGCTACTTCTCTATCTTTTAACGGCTCCGACATCACTCTTACCGAAGGCAAGACCGATGCCGGCACAGACTTCACGGGCTACACCGCTACCGAAGCCAGCAACATTGCCGGCACTGTCACATACGCAGCTTCGGGCGACGCTGTGGCTACTGTCGACCCCACAACTGGCACAGTAACCATCAACGCCACAACATACGGCACAACAACCATCACTGCTACATTCACACCTGCAGACCCAACACAATACTCTGGCTCTACTGCTACGTATCAGATTACTAACAAAAAGGCCGTTGATTTGTCGGAGATTACGTTCAATGTTTCTGAAGACAATGTGAGTGGTACTGGTAAGCTGACGTTGACAAAGTCAATTGTAAAAATAAACACATCAAATGGTGCATTGGGTGAATATACCGACTACCGCTTCTATGGTAGTAGCAAAACAACATTCTCACTTACAGATCCTACACGAGTAATTACAAGCATTAAGTTTGTAGGTGGTTCTACATACGGTAATTTCACAACAGACAAGCCTAATTACGACAAAACCACTGGCACTTGGACTGGCTATGAAGAGTCTGTAGAATTCACAAACACATCATCTTCAAAAATTTATAAAATTACCCAAATCATCGTCACGACAGCAGAGAAGAAGCCTGCTCCTGCCCTCTCATTCGCCGAGGCAACTGTCAACGCTGAGTACAAAGATAAGAACATCCTTGTACAGGAACTCACTAAGCCAGCCGACTTCGACGGCACTGTGACATATAAGAGCAACGACGACACTGTTGCAGAGGTTGTTGACGACATCATTGATTTGAAAAAGACTGGCGAGGTGACCATCACCGCTACATCGGCTGCTACAGACAAGTATGCTGCAGGCACTGCGTCCTACAAGCTCATCATTTCCGACTCACGCAAGGACGCAGCCTTGGCAGTAAAGGCGAACCCCGTAAAGGTGAAACTTGGGGATGGTATGTACGACCTGGCAAACAACATCACATGCGACAACGGTCTGAACAGCGAGAAGTTCAAATACACAAGCAGCGATAATAGCTATACGATTACAGACAACCTGATAGAATTTGACAAGGTTGGCACAACCACTATCACTGCAACATTTGGCGGTAACGACTCATACAAGCCTGCGGAAATATCATACACCTTCGAAGTGGAAGACCCACGCACAACTGATGCCGACTTCAAGTTCGCAGCAGAGAGTTACAACGCAGATTTAGCAGAAGCAACAGCAGGTATTGTAACATTCAATGCTGCAGATGTGCTGCAGAACCCACACAGCCTCGACGTAACTTACACCATATCGCCAAAAAGCGATGACGCAACGATTGGAGAAACAGACGGAGAAGCACTTATTGAAGTTAGTGGCACATACACCATCACCGCAACCGCTGCTGCTAACGATACATATAAGGAGACAACGGCTACATGCACGCTGAAGGTAACCAACAGCGCAGTAGAAAAAACAAGCATCGAGTTCGTTGCTGGCGTAGATAAGGGAAATAGTTTATCAACAGCTGCTGATGCAGTGAAAAAGGGATGTGTCCTGATTTCTTCAAATAAAGCTGCATTAGGACGCGGTGATGATTATCGTTTCTATAGTTCAACCCACACCATCTCAACCAAAATCGGTAAAATCACGAAGATTGAGTTTATAGGCAACGATACAAAAAATCCGTTGACAAACTTGATTTCTGCAGACAATAACTACACTTGTACAGGTCAACTCTATGGTGTTTGGGTGGGTTCTGCTAAAGAAGTTGTATTTACAAATAGTTCTCAGGCTCGCGCCACAAACATCATCGTCACAGTAGAAGTACCGAAAGCAAAGAGCTACACTCTCGACGAGACAAAGACCGACAACGTCATCGAGACATACGAGAATGCTAACGTGACGCTGCAGCGCACACTCAGCAAAGACTACTGGAACACATTCTGCGTGCCGTTCGCACTTGATGCGGAGCAGGTTACACAGTACTTCGGCGAGGGCACACAGCTCCGCACATACGAAGGCAACTGCAACAACAACATTGTGTACTTCGCAACTGTAGACAACATCGAGGCAGGCAAACCGTACATCATGAAACCAGGCAACGCCGTTGTGCAGAACCCAACATTCGAGGGAGTAAGCATGGTGGCAACAGGACTCGACGAGAACGGCAACCCGCAGGCTGTGGGCGATGCAAGCACAGTGCAGATGAAGGGTATCTACAACCAGATATTGCTGAAGACCGACAAGACAGAACTCTTCCTTGGCGACAACGACCTCTTCTACTACCCGATTAACGATATCGATGCTCGTACTATCGGCGGCTTGCGTGCATACTTCATCGTGCCACAAGACACCGACATCAAGAAACTGCGCGCTAACCTCGACGGAACACCAACATCGCTCGGCACTATCTTCAACACTGAGGAAAGCAACGCTCCTGTGTATAATCTGCAGGGACAGTGCGTAGGCAACTCACTCCGCGCGCTGAAGAGTGGCATATACATTCAGAACGGCAAGAAAGTAGTAGTGAAGTAAACATACGCAACATTTAACCAGTAATATACTAAAGCACAATGAAAAAGTATTATATAAAGCCATCGATAGCAACGATGGAAATAGAAACAACAAGCATCATGGCTGGCTCTACGGGCGTAGATGGCTCTGGCTCACAAGGTGGAATAGACAACCCAAAGCCTTGCGATGGCAGCACATCAAAACATGTGTCGTCGCGCATCTACTTCGACTCGTGGGAGTATGATGACAACAGCAACGAAGAGTATGACTATTAATAATACACTGCAACGAAGAGGATGAGTATTAATAATACACTGCAACGAAGAGGATGAGTATTAATAATACAAAGACAACAAAGGTCGAGCGACTTCGCTCGACCTTTGTTGTCTTAAGGGGGTGCACTTGTCTCAAGTGCACCAACCGAGCAGAATGTGCACCAACTGAGCAAGGACTACACCAACTGAGCAAAATGTGCACCAACTAATTGATATTTTACTTGGTTGGTGCACTTGAGACAAGTGCACCCCCTACAAGCTTGTTCTCGCAGAACACGACCTTATAGCTTCCGCCTCGCTTTGTCTTGAACTTCAGCACCGACTCGCCGTAGCGCACCTCGCACGGTTCGCCCGAGCCGGAGAGTATTGTCGCCTCAGCGAGCTTGCCGTTCTTCCAGCTGATAGACACGGTGAAGTTGCCCTTGGCACGCAGTCCGCTCACTGAGCCTTCAGCCCAAGCGTCGGGCAGTGCAGGCAGCAGGTGGACGAATCCCATGTGGCTCTGCATAAGCATCTCGGTTACGCCGGCTGTTCCGCCGAAGTTACCATCGATTTGGAACGGAGCGTGCGTGTCCCAGAGGTTGTCGAGCGTGCCGTTCTTCAGCAGATTGCCGTAGAGCGTGTAGGCATGATTGCCGTCATGCAGGCGTGCCCACTGGTTGAGCTTCCAGCCCATCGACCATCCCGTTGCGCCATCGCCGCGATGCTCGAGCACCACGCGCGATGCCTTAGCCAGTTCGGGCGTTGTGACGGGCGACACGGTGCGACCCGGGTGCAGACCGAAGAGGTGGTTCACATGGCGATGCTCGTCCTTCGGGTCGTCGATGTCCGTCGACCACTCCATGAGCTGTCCGTAGCGACCAATCTTATACGGCGCGAGATGCTTCAACGCGTCCTCCCACTGGCGGCGCTCCTTGGCACTCTTGCCTAACACGCGGTTAGCCTCCACAGCATCCAGGAGCACTTCGCGTATCACGGCGTGGGCGAACGTAGCACCCTCGTCAACAGGTCCGTGCTCAGGCGATGTGGACGGAGCGGCGGTGTACACACCGTCGGTGCGATGCCAGAGATAGTCGGACGCGAAGTCGGCAGACTCCTTCAGTATTTCGTAGTTGTCAGCAAGGAAATTGCGGTCGCGCGTAAAATCATAGTAGTTCCAGAGGTGTGTGGCGAGCCACGGACCGGCGAACGGCGAGAAGTTCCACGACATATCCTCGCTCGAGAGCGGCGATGTGAAGCCGAAGATATTACCAGATACGGACGTTGTCCAGCCACGTGTACCGAAGTACGACTTCGCCGTTACACGGCCCGGCTTCACGAGCGTGCGGATGAAGTTGAAGAGCGGCAGCTCGCACTCCGAGAGTCCCGTTGGGCAAGCCAGCCAGTAGTTCATCTGCAGGTTGATGTTGTTATGATAGTCGATGCGCCACGGTCCGTCGACGTTGTTGTGCCACAAGCCCTGCAGGTTAGCCGGCAGATTGTCGGCACGCGACGACGAGATGAGCAGATAGCGGCCGAACTGATAGTATAGCTGCTCCAAGTAGTAGTCGGGCTTGCCCTGGCGGTAAGCCTCAAGACGGCGGTTCACGGGCAGGTCGTTGGCATCAACCGAAGCGTTGTTGATGTTCAGACGCACGCGGTTGAAAAGCTCCGAATAGTCGGCATAGTGCTCATTGAGCAGGTAAGCGTAGCCCTTTGTGGCAGCCTTGGCGAGCCAGTCGGCAGTAGTCTGCGCAGGGTCTACACCTACGTAAGCCTTCGGGTCGCTGAAATCGGGGTCGTAGTTGGGTCGGTAGTCGGTGTCGGCAGTGATGAGAAACACCACCTCGTCGGCATCCTTCACCGTGAGCTTGCCGTCCTCGTTGCTCACCGCGCCACCCTTAGCCACAGCCTTTATGCGCACAGCGTACTCCATACTGTTGTTGTCGAGACGTGCCAGCCAGCAGAGCGCATCGGTGCCGTCCGCCTTCATCTCGCCCGTCGACACGGGGTTGGGGGCGTAGGAGAACACGAGGTTCTGCTTGCCGCGCTGCGAGGCAGCGAAGCGCACCGCCATCACGTTGGCAGGATGCGACACGAAATACTCGCGCTCGTACAGCACGCCGTCCTTGCAGAAGCTCACCTTCGCAAGAGCAGAGTCGAGCGAAAGCTCACGGCGATAGTCGGTCATGCCCACTGAGCTGAGTCCTGTCTCAATGTAGAACTCGCCGGCGGTAGTGAAGCTGCCGAAGCGGAACGGCTCCTCGGCATCAGCCTCGTAGGACACCACGCTGTTGAAGTTCTTGCGTGTGAGCAGCTCCGCCTTCTGCCAGTCGCCTTTGGTGAACGCCTCGCGTATCTCGCCCACCACGTGAGCCGACTGCTTGTTCACGTCCCAGTAGTAAGCAGCACCACGCGAGGTGTTCGGACCGCCACGCCAGAGCGTCTTCTCGTTGAACGTGATACGCTCAGCCTCAACCGAGCCGAGCACATTGCCGCCGATATTGCCGTTGCCGATGGGCAGCGACTGCGACTCCCATTCGGGGTCGGGGTTGTTCACCAAGTCGCCGGCACGCACCAACTGACGCTTGGTAGGCATACGGTCGGGACTCGAAGCGAGCCACACAGCCTGTCCGCGCATAGTCGTCGGACGGTCGAACCAATATTTCAAAGGGGTGTTCCGCTCGGCGAAACTGTTGGCAGACCCCAAGGCACAAAGCGCAAGAAGCGCAAGGAGTTGTTGTTTTGATTGCATTATGATTAGTTTTTTTATTTGTCTATCACCACAAAGTTACTGCAAAAAAGCGAAATAAGCCGCCATAACATCATCTATTATAATAAAAAGCAGTAAATTTGCAAAATAGGGGGTGCAGTTGTCTCAACTGCACCAACCGAGTAAAATACCAATTAGTTGGTGCACATCTTGCTTTGTTGGTGCACTTGAGACCGCTCGGCTTTGCCGCTTGCCAGAGCAAGAAGTGCACCCCCCACTGACCTTTAAATACAAATCAAATTAAAATAAAGACTATGAACAATCTAAACAACATAACCAGCAAATTCCTCATCGAGGGCACCGTGAGCGACATCAAGCCACTCGGCAACGGACTCATCAACGACACATACCGCATACAGACCGCTGAAACAGACCGCCCCGACTACGTTCTGCAACGCATCAACCACCACATCTTCACCGATGTCGATATGCTGCAGCACAACGTGGAGACCGTGACCAACCACATCCGCGAGCAGCTGAAGGCGGAAGGTGTCGACGACCTCGACCGTCGTGTGCTGCGCTTCGTGCCCACCACCGAGGGCAAGACCTACTTCTTCGACGGTGAGAGCTACTGGCGCGTGTCGGTATTCATCAGCGATGCCGTGACTATGGAAACCGTGACACCCGACTCGTCCTACGACGCAGGCAAGGCGTTCGGCGACTTCGAGGCGCGGCTGGCTGACATAGCCGACCAGCTGGGCGAGACAATCCCCGACTTCCACAACATGTGCCTCCGACGCGACCAGCTGCGCAAGGTGTACGCCGAAGACCCCGTTGGACGCGCCGAGAGCGTGAAGCAGTTCGTAGAAGAGATTGAAGCGTATATGGACGAGATGTGTCTTGGCGAACGACTCCTCGCCGAGGGCAAACTGCAGAAACGCGTGTGCCACTGCGACACGAAGGTGAACAATATGATGTTCGACAAACAGGGCAAGGTGCTCTGCGTGATAGACCTCGACACCGTGATGCCGTCGCTCTTCGTCAGCGACTACGGCGACTTCCTGCGCACCGCTGCCAACACCATTGCCGAAGACTCGCCCGAGTACGAGAAGATCGATTTCCGCATGGACATCTTCGAGGCGTTCACACGCGGCTACTTAGAGTCGGCACAACGTTTCCTCACTCCGCTCGAAGTGTCGCTCCTGCCCTACGCTGCCGAGCTCTTCCCCTACATGCAGTGCGTGCGCTTCCTCTGGGACTACCTCTCGGGCGACCACTACTGGAAGTGCCAGTATGCCGAGCATAACCTCACACGCGCCCGCAACCAGTGGCACCTATTCCTCAAAGCAAAGGCACACGAGGCAGAGATGAAGCGATTCATAGAAGCACTTCAGAAGTAATATATCAAGATTTGCCATCCGCATCGGTCGATACAGACATCCGCGTCGGTCGATACGGACATCCGCGTCGGTCGATACGAGCATCCGCATCGACCGTTACGAGCATCCGCACCGACTGGTGCGGATCATAAAAGTCACATAATATTTTGCCAGTCTCACCATTTTTCACTAACTTTGCATCCGCTAATGCGCTTGTGGCGGAATTGGTAGACGCGCCAGACTTAGGATCTGGTGTTTTAGGACGTGAAGGTTCGAGTCCTTTCAGGCGCACCAATAAGAATCCTAACTGCTTGAATATGAGCAGTTAGGATTTTTTGTTTTATATATAATTATTTACATATATCATAAAAAAGGAGAGCCGGTACAGACTCTCCTTTCTCTATTTACAAAACACACCTCACTCGGGCAGTGCCGTAACAATCACCACACGATTATGCTCGTTTTTCTCATACGGCTGCGCATTGCAGCCGATACCTTGGGCATCGATGCGTGAGGGAGCAATGCCGTAACGCTCTATGAGGATATTACGCACGCTGTCGGTGCGGCGAATAGATAGCATCAGATTTGTTCGTGCCTTGCCTGTGGCTTTGTCGGCATAACCGTCCAAACGGATGCGGGCAGAAGGGTGCTGCTTGAGATATTCGACGATGTTCTCAAACACTATCTCCTGCTTCTTCGCCGGCTTGGCAGAAGCGTAAGCAAAGCTAATAGAGGCAAGACGGAATGATTCCTGCTTCTTCACCACCGGTTTCTCCACGATGCGGTCCTTAAAGACGGGACGCT